>Ga0208586_1000424_pt1 | contig 15769 bp, 14 predicted proteins | sample NGESurshal072012_6_FD_184471 | JGI IMG/M metagenome (GOLD analysis project Ga0208586, IMG submission 184471) | Arctic peat soil microbial communities from Barrow, Alaska - NGEE Surface sample 53-3 shallow-072012 (SPAdes) | ecosystem: Environmental > Terrestrial > Soil > Wetlands > Peat ... | reverse complement strand
CGTACGCGCTCCGCCCAGGCCGCGTACGACTCGCCTCAGGATGCGTCTGACGTCGCGCCCGGCCAGCTGGGGACGGCGCAGCCCGAGCGACTCCACGAACAGGACCCTGTTCTCAAGCGCGAGGCGCTTCATGAGGTGGTGCTGGTTAGTCTGCAGGTCGGTGTCCCAATCGGCGAACCCCACGCAGACGATGTCGCGGCCCTGAAGCCGTGGCGTGTCGGCCATCGTGGACATGATCTCAGGCCCCGATCCCCACAGCCCGCTCGACGCCTCACCGCTCGACGCCCTGCGCGCGCGCTTCCCCAAGGTGGCGGTAGTGCACGAGTGGCTCACGATCCCGGGCGGCTCGGAGGATGTGGTCGTCGAGCTGCTCGAAATGTTCCCCCAAGCAGAGCTGTTCACCTCGATCTACGACCCCGAGCCGTGGCCCGAGATCGTCACCGAAAGGCCCGTCCACGCCTCCTATCTGAGCCGCGTCCCCGGCGCCAAGACCCACTACCCGAAGCTGTTGCCCTTCATGACGCGGGCCTACCGCTCCTTCGACTTCTCCGGCTTTGACTTGATCCTCTCGAGCAGTCACGCATGCGCCAAGAACATCAGGACTCCGCCACATGCCTTGCACGTGTGTTACTGCCACACGCCGATGCGCTACGCCTGGGACGAGAGTCTCCTGGAGGGCGAGGAGATCGGCAGGGCCACCCGCCTGGCGTTGCCCTTGATGCTGCGAAGACTGCGCCGCCAAGACGTGGAGGGGGCAAGCTCGCCGGACATATTCGTGGCCAATTCCCACAACGTAGCCGACCGCATCAGGCGCTACTACGGCCGCACCGCCGAGGTCGTCAACCCGCCGGTGGACGTCGCCCGCCTCTTGACTCTGCCACGCCGTCCGAGCGATCACTACCTCGTGTTCGGGCGGGTAGTTCCCTACAAGCGCGTCGAGCTGGCAGTCGCCGCCTGCGCGCGCCTGGGGCGCGACTTGAAGGTGGCAGGGGACGGGCGAGCGATGGCTTCGGTCCTGTCTGCCGCCACCGGGCACCCAGGGATCGAGTTGCTGGGCAGGGTTGGGGATGCCGACCGGGACGCCTTGATGGGCAGCGCCCGCGCCCTCTTGTTCCCCGGCGAGGAGGATTTCGGGATCGTGCCCGTCGAGGCCCAGGCCGCCGGCCTGCCCGTGATCGCCTACCGCGTCGGTGGAGCATCTGAGACCGTCCTCGACGGCGCCACCGGTGTCCTGTTCGACGAGCAGAGCGCCCTCGGCTTGGCCGGCGCGATCGAGCGCTTCGAGGGCTTGCAGCTCGACGAGTCCGCGATCCGTGGTAACGCCGAGCGCTTCGGCCGCGAGCGGTTTCGTGCGGAGATGGCCGGTGTGATCGAGCGAGCCGCCCATGCGCGAGCTGTGCACAGGGCTGGATGAGAGCCAGCCGTGCGAGCCGACCTACGCCAACACCGCCGCGACTCGCTCAGCGGGCACCCCGGGAACCTTGATCGTGACGAGCACCGCTAGCCGGTCGTGGTGACGACGCAAGTGGGCGACTGCCTTTGCGCCCAAGCGCAGCGACAGCACGAAAGAGCCGTGGACAGGGCCGAAGTGGGCTCGGACAAGCGGGATCGAAATGGTGTGCCTGCCTTTGTGGGCGCCACTAACCACTGGCGTCAACTGTGCCCGCAAATCGACTGTCCCGCGGCAGGGAGTTGGCAAGGTGCACATCAAAGTCATGCTCACGCGCCCGGAGCGGCTGACGTGCAGGCGTGAGTTTGCCAGCCGAACCGGGCCATGGCGCGCCGGGTGTGAATGGTCGCCGCCGTTTCCGCTCAGGGATTGATCGATTGCGACCCCTTTACCCAAGTTCGTAACGATGGGTTCGCCCAATTCTTCGGGCGTCGCTTCCTGTTCGCCAGGTTCTTCTTCTGACCCTTCCGAGCCGGCCGGACAGGGCACCCGCGTGTCGCTGCCGTCGCTCGATGGGCCGGCCAGCTGGGAGACTAGGTAAGCGGTCAAGCTGCATCCGGTCGCCACGAACAGGCGACCCCCCGCCGCAGATGGGGAGGCGAAGTGGTCGATCACCGGGCTCGGCAAGGTCTCGGTGTAGCGGGGCGCGCCGGTTGCCGGGTTCAGGCCGTAGAGCGTTGTTCCGCCGCCGCTGGATCGACCTGTGGCCACCGTCCAAACCAGGCCGGCGGAGACGATCGGCGGTCCGACCGCGTCTTCCGGTCCCTGCCATAGGGGCATGAAGGTCTTGGCGGATTCGGTGTAGGTGAGAGCTTGGACGCCGTTCGCGCACGGTATGTAGATCGTGTTGCCCGCGAAGGAGTCGCCACCGAAGCTGCCCGCGAAGCCGGTGTGTTCGCTGCAAGTCAGCCCGCTGAAGACCGCGGCCATCGTGTGCTCGTCGATCAGATAGCCGGTCCCGCCCTTGCCTGCCTGAAAGAGCAGTTCACCCGGCAGAAGCTCGGGCGCCGCCGAGCCCAGGTCGAGGTCGCTGTTGCTTTCCTGCTGCCACGTCGGCGGCTCGAAGCCGGCCAGCGGCGGGGCAGGTTCGCTCACCGGGTCCGCCACGAAGTCTTCGCCCGGATTGAGCTTGACGACGCTGTCTGAGAAATCGAACACTTTGGCTTCTTGGCCGGCGGGCGGATTGGGGTTGCCGGTCGCCGCGTATACGTTGCCCAACCCATCGACGGCGGGGCCTCCCGTGGCCCACACGGCTCCGCCGGAGCTTGAGGGTGGCGCCGGCTGGTACTGCCAGAAGGGTGGAGTGGATCCATCCTCGGGCGCGGCGACCACCGTGCCCCGATAGTCGCTGCAATCGCCATCGTTGCCGCCATAGCCGAATACAACGTTTCCTTTGTCGAGGTTCAGGGCGGTGCGCTGAAGCAAGGCCTTGGGGTCGGCGCCGGGCGGGTCCACGTCGCGGCTGATCACTTCTTCGCCGTTGCCCAAGGACAGGCCCTTGAGCAGGTGCTCAATTTCGCCTTTCCCGTTAAGCGTGTCTGCCACCATGTAGATCGTCTCGGTGGTCCGGTCGATCACGGGGGTGCCGACGACGCCGACGGTCGGCTTCACGTCCCCGCAGGGCAGGTCGGTGGCAGGCACCGGCGCGCCAAGGCTCTTTTCCCAGACGACCTTGCCGGTCGAGGCTTCGAGCGCGTAAGCCTCGTCTGCAATGGTGGCCACGTAGACACGATCGCCGAGTATGAGCGGCTGACTCCAGATGGGCGCCCCCAGATCGCCGGTCTGCCACGCGAGCTCCGGTTCGATCGGCTGCGTCGCATCAGGGTCGTTCCCCGAGCGCTGCGCGTTCCGGTGGTAGGTGGTCCAGGACGGTTCGGCTAGGGCGAGGGATGGCGGCACTCCGATCAATGCCGCGATCAAGCTCAAGGTGAGAGCCACCAGGGCCGATGTCCGACGACTCGTCATGCGTCAAGCATCGCAAAGAATCTTTTCACCACATCCACCGCGTCCGCACGCAACAGCGCCAAGTCGGCATCGGGCTCGACTTCGAGTGCTTGCTCGGCGTAGCCGACTGGACCGCTGTCGGTCGTCTTCAGATAGCGCTCTCTCACCTCCAGAAAGGTGCTCTGCAGCGCCGGCAGCGCGTCTGCGAGCTTGCCCTCAAGTAGGCGTTGCGCCGCCTGCTCTGGCCCACCCGCGCCATTGTGCAGCAGCACGTAGACGAAGTCGTAGTAGTCCTTGGTGGCGGCCCGTGCGCGGAGGGCGACGCACTTGGACAACAGATATCCCTCGAGTCCGGCGAAGCGGCCCTCGACAGTCACCTGTCTTCCATCTGGCAGATGTCCCGTGAGCTCCTTCAACGCGAAGTCCCACGCCACGTAGCCTGTGCCTCGGAGATTGGCCGCCGCGAGGGTCGTGCATCCGCGGGGTCTGATGATCTCTCGCTCCCGCTGATCCGGGAGGTCACAGAGGAACTCCAGCTTGACCGTGGCCCCTTCGACCAGGCCGCGCCATCTCCAGCCGTCGTCTCCCTGGCCGGGCGAGAAGCCCAGGTTCTGCAGAGCGCGCTCGACGTTTCCAAGATCGGCGCCCGGATCGAGTTGAGTGATGAGCAGGAGATCTACATCTGTGGTGCCGAGATGCTCAGGGGTCGAGCTGTCCTCGTTGACCAGCGTTTGGGGTACGAGGCCGCCCAGAACGATGAGCAGAACGTCCGCGTCGCGTACCTCATGCAGCAAGCGCAACAGCGCAAGCTCGGCGAGGGCCCTTGTCTCGCGCGAGCGAATCTCATCCATGTGCGACTTCCACTCCAGACTTCCCGCCCGCGCGCATCGGATCGATCAGTTGCTCGCGGACGTGGTCGGCCGCGTCCTGCCCGCGCGCGCCGAGCGAGGACAGGTCGGCATACAGGCGCGGAGGGCTCACTATGGGGATGCCGTGGGCGCGCCAGGAGAGAGCTAGGGCGCTCGGCTCTGCGGCCCAGAAGATCAATCGTCCGCCTTGCTCGACCTCGTGCAGGCCGGCTGCCTCGATCGCCTGCGTAAGCGAGCCTGTGAAGTCGGCTTGCGCGACGTACACGTGCACGCTCGGTGTTGTCGTGGCGAAGGGGGCTGCGAGCTCCAATCCGGCCCAACCGCTCACAGCCCAGCTGACACCTCGCTCGAGCGCGGGCGCGAGTTCGTCGTGCAGGACGCTCATCACGTCTCTGGTCGCTCGATGGGCGATCCGGGTGGGCCGCGGCTCCTCGGAGATCGCTGACGACCATGCGGCGAGCAGTCCGGCGGGGTCGATCAGCTCCCGATGGGCGCCCCGCCCGCGATTCGTCCCGCGCTTGGTTGTCCATCCTTGCCCGTCGAACGCCTTCAGGACTTTGGCCGTCTGGGGCACCGACCAGCCGGTCAGATGTGCAAGCTCGGTTGCTCGCAGCATGGACTCTTCGCGCGCGAGGATCGCCTCGGCCGTCGCCAGCGCGGACTTCGACCACGCAAAGGCCGGGAGGTGGGAAGGCGGAGCGGATTGCCGTGCCGGTTCGCGGATCACGGTAAGTCCGTCTGGCCCCAGAATGCGCGCTTGGCCGGTTTCGTCGGCCCAGTTGGCGCCACGGGCGCGCAGCCACTCGATCGCGCCGGGGGACAGTCGGTGGGCGAGCAGCACGACATCGGTCGGCCACGGCTCGGCCACGTCAGCCGTCGCGGAGCGCACATCTTGGGGCCACCCGAGACCGGCCCACCGTATATCGAAGATCACGCGGTGGCCATCGTGCAAGCGGATCGCGGTCTTGCCGTCTTTCCTGGCACGCGGCGCCACTGCGGCGCCGTCGATGTTGGCCGCGAGGATCTCCTCGGGATTCTTTTCTACTCCAATCATTATTCTACTCTATCAGTAGAATGTGATTCTCAAGAGAATAATGCTCTTGGCCCTACCCGACAGCCCCCGGCCCACCGCGAGCCGTGGCCGCCGCGGCATCCAGCAAACCGGCCCCATACAGCCGGCGATCCTGGGGCCCGCCCAAGGGTCGGGCGGTGGCCGTGAGGCGTCTGGTCAGCTGGGCAACCGTGGGCCGGCGACCGAGAATGCCCGCCGCGATTACGAGGGCCGCGGTGGCGCTCACATGGGGCGTGGCCATCGAAGTGCCTTCATAGCCGCCCGGAAAGCCGAACACGCGCGGCGAGGACCCGGTGAAGGTCATCTGGAAGATGTCTCTGCCGGAGGGCGCTTCGGGCGTGCAATTGGGGTCGCCCGGCAGGTCCGCGTCGGGGCCCCCTCCGGGAGCCACCAAAGTGATGGCAGGGCCGTCGTTGGAGTAGCTGGCAAGGCACCCATGTTCGGTGGTGGCGCCCACCGCTACCACATGCTTGGCTCGGGCAGGATAGGGGATCGTGGTGGACCCCTCGTTGCCGGCTGCGGCGACTACCAAGACGTTGTGGTGGTAGGCATAGCGAAGGGCCGAGATCAGCTCGGGGATGTCGGCGGCGCCGACGTCGCCCGAGAACTCGAGGCTCAGGTTGATGATGCGCGCACCGTGCCGGACCGCGAAGCGGACGCCTTCGGCGATCACCGAAGCGTCGCCTTCGCCGGCGCTGTCGAGGACGCGGACGGGCATGATCCGGGCGGCGTATGCGAGGCCGGTGAGTCCGCGGCGGTTGCCGGTGGCCTCGGCGATGGTGGAGGCCACGAAAGTGCCGTGGCCGTTGTGATCGTTGGCGTAAGGGGTGCGGTCGATGAAGTCGTAGCCCTGCACGAACGAATACTTGTTGAAGTCGGGCGAGCGCCTGTACTTGCCCCGGTTGGCGTAGGCCACGCCCGTGTCGAGCACCGCCACAACCACTTTGGCCCCGCCGGGCGCGCCGTCGGCGATCGCGTTGGCCCACGCTTCGGGAGCGTCTATGCCGTAGGTGCCGTCGAAGTTCCACTGGGTCTGCTGCCACCCGCCGGGGGTGGCGCCGGACACGCCGGGGTCGTTGGGTATCGAGACGGCGGTGGCGTGGGCTATGTAGTCGGGCACGGCCCATGTCACGCCCGGCTCGGCGCGCAGGCGGGCGAGGGTCGCGGCGACGCTTGAGCCGGCAGGCACGGGCACGCGGGAGGTGGATTCGCCGCGTCCGACCAAGACCTCGCCCGGCACATAGGCGCTCGGTGCGCCGGCCGCGAGTACTGGGCAGGCGAGCGTCAGGCACGCGATCAGGGTTCCCGCCCAGGCGAGGAGGACCGTCAACCGACGGTCGCGCATGCGGCAGGATGGGAGGCGATCGGTCGGCGACAAGTGTGTTCCTCGGTAATGATGATGCTTGGGGCCCGCCGAAGTTGCGCTTGGCAACGGCGAGCGCCGGAGAAGGCTATGCGAGAACGGTTCTTTCCACGCGACGAATACTTCATGCGGCTTGCCTTGCGCGAGGCCGAGCGGGCTCAGGAGCACGAGGACGTGCCGATCGGAGCGGTCGTGGCCCACGCAGGCGAGGTGATCGCGGCGGCCCACAACGAACGCGAGCTGCGCCAGGACCCGACTGCCCATGCCGAGACGATCGCTTTGCGCGAGGCCGCCAAGGCCTTGGGCACGTGGAGGGTGCTCGAGGCGGTGCTCTACGTGACGCTCGAGCCCTGCGCCATGTGTGCGGGCGCGATCGTCTTGGCGCGTGTGCCTCGGGTCGTGTTTGGAGCGAGCGACCCCAAGGCGGGGGCCTGTGGGAGCGTGCTTGACGTGGTGGGCGAGCCGCGCCTGAACCACCGTCCCGAGGTGGCCGGGGGCCTGTTGGCGCAGGAGTGTGGGGCGCTGCTCAGCGAGTTCTTCGCGTCACGGCGATGAACGAGCGATAGGAGGTGGGGAGGGGCGGCGCTGTCGCGCCGCGGGTCGGGCGTGCGATCCTCTAGCCTTGGCTGGTCGCGCATTGGAAGGGTGGCAGAGCGGTTGAATGCGGCGGTCTCGAAAACCGTTTCAGGGGTTAAGCCTCTGACGGGGGTTCGAATCCCCCCCCTTCCGTTTTCAAGTTTTTGGCCCTGTTACTGGCAGAAGTCCTTCAGCGCGTTTCGTACCTATAACCAGCTAACCTTCCAAAACATCCTCAGTAACGGAAGGAAGCGATGTCGGGTCACGACCACAAGATCGAGTGGAGGGGCCGCAAGGTAAACGCGTGGGTCCCGGACCGGTTGACCCAGCGCGACCTGACCCTGACCGAGCCAACCGCCCGGCGCACCGAGAGGGCCGTGGCCGCGGTGCAAAGGGGCAGCGACGCCCTACCAACCGATTGGGCCGCCCTGGCCCGCCTGCTACTCCGCGCCGAGGGCGTGGCCTCCTCCTACGTGGAGGGCGTGCAGGCCCCGTTGGCCCAGGTCGCGGCGGCGGAGCTCGACCCGAGCGTGGGTGAGAGCGCGGCTTGGATCGCCGACAACGCGGCGGCAACCCAGACTGCGATCGAACACGCACACAACTCCCCGCTCGACATCGAGGCCCTGCACCGCTGGCACGAGCGCCTGATGAGCGGAGCAAGCCACCTCCCGCCCCATCAGATCGGCGCCTGGAGGGAGGAGCCCGGCTGGATCGGCGGCACAAGCCCGCTGGACGCCGCCGCAGTGGTCCCGCCGCCGGAGCTGATCGCGAACCTGATGGACGACCTGATCGTGTTCGCCAACCGCAAAGACATCGACGCGGTGACCCAGGCCGCCGTGGCGCACGCCCAGTTCGAGCTGATCCACCCCTACGCGGACGGCAACGGCAGGGTGGGCCGCATCCTGATCGCCTACCTATTGACCCGTCGCCTGAACTTGACGACCCCACCCCCGGTGAGCGTGCGGATCGCAACCGACAGGGGCGGCTATCTCTCCGGCCTGACCCTGTTCCGCCTTGGCCAAGCCGACCCGTGGGTGGCGTGGTTTGCTGAGACGGTGCAGGGCTCAGGTGAGGCAACAAGCAACCTCGTGCAGGCGGTCGCCACCCTGATCGAAAGATGGCAGGAGCGCATCGCGGACGTGCGCGCCGATGCCGTCTCCCACAGGGTCCTTGCGCTCCTCCCGGCCCACCCGGTGATCGGCGGGGAGATCGTGGCACGCGAGCTGGGTGTGAGCGAGCGGGCGGCCCGTACCGCACTGGACACCCTGCAAGCGCACGACATCCTCGAGCCGTTCGCGTCCACCCACCGCGAGCCGGGCCGCCCGCGCCGCTGGTGGGTGGCCAGCGAGCTGCTGGCGCTCGTAAACGCCTGGTCGCGCTGAGCACTCCTCAAGCAACCGGAAACCTAGCCCCTGCAAATAGACGGCTCCTGGCGTGGCTAGACAAGTAGACGGGGCTCGGTGCGTAACGCACAACTCAAAGAAGCGAGGTCGCGCGCGCGCCTCTGGATCCGATGTGGCGATCGTGTCGCCACGACGGCGGACGCCTACCGCTATGCACGCGTCGATCGTATTGAGGGACTACCTTTCTGGTTCCAATGAGTATGTCGGCCCGCATCAACGAGCTACACCAAGCCGACGCCGCCCTCTACGCGGCCGTCGCGCAAACACGCACGCCCGCGCTCGACAAATCGATGGCCCGTCTCTCCGAGGCGGCCAACTACTCGCGCCTGTCGATCGCGTCTGCTGCCCTGCTTGCCCTGGTGAGCGGCCGCAGGGGCCGTCGCGCAGCCTCGTATGGCCTCGCCTCGGTCACCGTGACCGCCACCATCGTCAACCTGGCCGTCAAGCCGCTCACCAACCGTCGTCGACCCAACCGTGCGGCCGAAGGGGTGCCGGTGGTTCGCCACGTGAGGATGCCGGCATCGACCTCATTTCCCTCGGGCCACGCCGCTGCCGCGTTCGCTTTTGCGACCGGCGTCGGCCACGTCATGCCTGTGGCCGCCATCCCTTTGCGGCTATTGGCGAGCATGGTGGCCTACTCGAGGGTGCACACCGGCGTTCACTATCCAGGCGACGTGTTCGCGGGCTCCTTGATCGGCGTGATTTTGGCCCGGCTCACAACGCATACCCTCGACCGCCGATAGGTCTCCCGCACGAGGACCGGCCGCAGGACGCTCGACGCTAGGCTCAGGCGCTCGTGCCGTCGGCCTCGGGCGCGACCACATACACGATGTGCGCCCTGGCCACCGCCAGAAAAGCGTGCCGCTCAGACGGTCCGCCCTCCAGCGGCTGGATGGTCACGTCGGTGAGCGTCAAGAAGTCGCGCTCCGACGCGTTGAGCATGTCGGACACGCGCGAGCGATAGCCGTCGCGGGCGAGCATAAGGGAGCCTTCGATGCGATGCCTGGGAGTCTCCAGGCGGATCCGCTCACGGCGCTCCTCGCTGCCGTGCGGATCCTCCTCGTATGCCGGCCCCTCGCCGCTGACGCTGCTCACGCCCCCATTATGGAGCCCTTCACGGCGCGGCGATGGCAAACCCCGCATTCGAAGTCGGCGAGCCGGCCGAGCGGGCGTCGTAGGTGATGACCTCGAATTCACCCGACGCGCAGTCTTTGCGCTGGGCTTCGAGCACCGCGAGGGCCACCACACCGCCCGTGCTGTAGCTCGACTCGCCGGTCACAATCGCCGGCTCGCCCGCGGGATTGATGCCGGCAGCGGGTGCAAGGCAGTAGGTGCCTTGCGAGACACGGTGGACCGTTGAGAAGTTCGAGGTTTGGGCGGTCACGAGGCCCTTGTTGGATGCGGCGGCTTCGACTTCCGTTGGGTTGACCACGGCGAAGGCCCTCGCGGTCCCCTGCGGCCCGACAGGGCCCGTCGGCCCGGTCGGTCCAGCAGGTCCGCTCGCGCCTGCTTTGCCGGTCGCCCCCGTTTTGCCGGTCAGGCCCGTTTTGCCGGTTTTGCCCGTTGCCCCGGTGAACCCTCTCGGACCCGCGGGACCCGGCAATCCGCGCGGCCCGCGCACCAGGCACTCACGCACGCGGTGTTTGGCGATGCGAGCGACAAAGCATTTGGTCGAGGCCGTGTGGGCGCTCGGCAGGATCGACACGCCCGCGATCGCGGGCACGGCGACCGTCATCGCGCCGATTACGGCGGGGGTGGCTAGCAGCATCAGGGTGCGGTGGCGCATGGATCTCTCCCGTTCGTGGACCAGGCTGTGCCCCGTAAACCGGTGGGACGGCCCGAAGGAGCGGTATGCATCTCAAAAAACGGGTGCTACTGCTTCAGCCGATGCGCTCGGCCACGCGGGCCGGCAGGCCGGCCCGTACCGGGGCGACCGGTCCGGCCTCCCCAGCCTCCCCGGCCGGCGGGTTGCGCTCCTCGCGCACGATGTACAGGGGGCGGTGCTTGACCTCGTCATAGATTCGCCCCACGTACTCCCCGATCACACCCAAAGCGATCAACTGGATCCCGCCGATCAAGAGGATCAGGATCGTGATCGTGCCGAAGCCCGGCAGGTAGGAGTCGGTCAAGCGCAACCCCAGAACGATCGGGATCGCCACGAACGCGATCCCCGCCGACAGCAGGCCCGCGTACGTCGCCAATTGCAAAGGCAGGTGCGAGAACGAGGCGATCGCGTCCAGGGAGAAGCGCAGCATCTTGCGCAAGGTGTACTTCGTCTCTCCGGCGCTGCGCGCGTCGCGCTCGTAGGGCACCGCCGTCTGGGTGAAGCCCACCCACACGGTCATCCCGCGCAGAAAGCGCGAGCGCTCGGTCATCGACAGGAGCGCGTCCAAGGCGCGCCGGTCGAGCAGCCTGAAATCGCCCGAGTTGGGCTCCAGGTCGACCTGGGCCAGCTTGTCGAACAACTTGTAGAACCATGAGGCCGTGGCGAGCTTGAAGGCGGTCTCGCCTTGGCGCTGCTCGCGTACCGCATAGACCACATCCGAGCCGTGCTCCCACTGCTCGATCATGCGTGGAATCAGCTCCGGGGGATCCTGCAGGTCGGCGTCGATCATCGCCACGACGTCGCCTCTGGCGTGCTCCAGGCCCGCCGTGAGCGCCGCCTGGTGGCCGAAGTTGCGCGACAGGTGGATCACCCTCACCCTCGAGTCCTCGGCCGCGAGACGGTCGAGTTGAGCGGGCGTCGAGTCGGAGGAGCCGTCGTTGACCAAGACCAGCTCGAAGGTGTAGTCGGCCACCGCCGCGCACGCCCGCTTGACGAAGGCCTCGACCAGCTCCTCCTCGTTGTAGACGGGCGCCACCACGCTCAACAGGGCGGGCACCCGCGCGTGCCCGCCGGGCGTGCCGACCTCGGGCTTGCCAGCGCGCGACGTTTGGCCGCCGGGCATGTTCGCGTCGGCCGAGCCAGGGTGCGTTGCGTCAGGTGTGTCGATGTTCAAGTCCGTGTGGGAGTCCGGCATGTCGCTTTCCGAAGGGCGCGAAGCTGGTTAAGTAAGGACCATGAGAAGAGTAGGGGACGGGGCCGCGCGAATCCTGAGAATGCCCTTGATTTTGCAGTTCGTGAAGTTTGGGATCGTCGGCGTCTCGAACACCTTGATCTCCTTCGCCGTGTACACCCTGCTCCTGAAGGCCTTTGGCGTGTGGTACGTGGCGGCGTCCGGGATCGGCTTCGCGGTGGGGGCGATCAACGGCTTCCTGTGGAATCGCGCATGGACATTCAGGGGTCATGTTGGCGACGCCCTGACGCCGGTGCGCTGGTTCGCGGTGCAGTCCTGCGGGTTGCTCGTCAACCTCGGGCTCGTCTACCTGTTCGTCGATGGCTTCGGCCTCGGCAAGCTGACCGGTCAGGCCGCCACGATCGCGATCGTCACCGTGCTCACCTTCTTCGCCAACCGGGCCTGGACTTTCAAAGGCGCCGGGGAGCGGGTCTTGGCCGAGGCCGCCGACTCTTAGCGAAACACGGCCAGCAGGGACAGCCCGGCCGGAATCGAGCCGCCGCGGCCGATCACGGCGGCCTCCAGATTCAGGGGCTGGCGCAAGGCCCAGTTCACGGGCGCGGGCGGCACCCACAGGTCGAGGCTCGACTTGGTGGTCGAGGGCTTGAAGCGCTCCAGGGCGCGCAGCGCGATCGCGACGGGGAGCAGCAGGGAGTTGAAGTGGGCCCAGCTGTCCTCCCGCCAGCCGGCGGCCTGCGCGGCCGCGAGCAAAGTGCGTCGGTTGTAGCGACGGTGGTGGTGGTTGATCTCGTCGTGGCCGCTCCACAGCCACTGATACGCGGGGACCGTCACCAAGAGGGCGCCCCCGGGCGCGGTTACACGGCGCAGCTCGCGCAGGGCCCCGACGTCGTCTTCGAGGTGCTCGATCACGTCGAGGCTGACGCTCAAGTCGAATGAGTCATCGTCGAAGGGCATGTCCAAAACCGAGCCTTCGATCACCTCGCCGGCCTCGCGTTCGCGTGCCAGCCGAACGCTCGTGGGCGACAGCTCCACACCCGTCACCGTCCCGTGGTCGGCCAGGTCCACCATGTTGCGCCCGCTGCCACAGCCCGCGTCGAGAATGCGCGCTCCCGAGGGCAGCCCAAGGCGCGCGATCGCTCGCTCCAAGACGCGGCGGCGCCCCTGGTACCACCAGTGGCGGTCCTCGGCGCGGTGAGTTTGCAGCTCGTATTCCAGCTCCATCGGACCCCGCATCTTTCCCGAACGGGCGGCGGCGCGCGGTGAGACCCCCCGCTTGCTTCGGTCCCAAACGGGCCATTGCCTATCCGGGCATGTACCGATCCGGGCGCCGGCCGGCCCATGTCGGCAGGGCTCAGTGGTGCAAGGCGGCCCGCTCAAGCCTGAGCGGTAGCTGGGCCAACTCGGCCTCGGCGCGGGCGCTCTCGCGGTCCAGGGCAGCCAGAAAGGCGTCGACTACGCGCGGGTCGAACTGGGTGCCGGCGCAGCGTCTCAGCTCGGCCCGCGCTCGCGAGCTGCCAATCGAGTCGCGGTAGGAGCGGTCTGAGGTCATCGCCTCATAGGCGTCGGCCACGGCCACGATGCGGGCCTCCAAGACAAGCTCATCGCCTGAGATCCCCAGCGGATAGCCAAGGCCGTCGGGTCGCTCGTGGTGGGCTCCCACCCATTCCCGCACGTCGGCGAGGCTGGGGTGTTCGAGGATCTGCACGCCCAGTTCGGGGTGGCGGCGCACAACGGTCAGCTCCTTTGCGGTGAGCGGCCCGGGCTTGCTCAGGATCGAGTCGGGAACACCCACCTTGCCGATGTCGTGCAGCATTCCCGCGAGCCTGACCCGGCTGACGTGCCGCGCGGAGAAGCCCAGCTCGCGGGCCATCAGCTCGGAGTAGCGGCCAACCGTCTCAGAGTGGCGGGCAGAGCCCGAGAAGCGCAGGTCCACGGCCTCGGCGAGATCGAGCATGACCGCCAGGAAGCGCTCGCCCTCCGCGTCTGTACCGCCTCCTCCCGAGCGCACCAAGTCGCGCAACAGGGGGCTGTGGCGCACGGTGCGGTCGCGACCGCTGTCCTTGGCCGCGTACAGGGCCTCGTCGGCGGCGCGCAAGAGCGAAGCCGCCGTCTCGCCGTGCATCGGATAGGTGGCCAGCCCGAAACTGATCGTGATCGCCACGGAATCCGATGCGAACTCCTCACGCACGAGACTGCGCAGTCGCTCGGCCACGAGGAAGGCGCCGTCCTGGGAGGCGTCGGGCAGTATCAAGGCGAACTCCTCACCGCCGACGCGCGCGGCCGAATCGATCTGGCGCTTGCCTTCGCCCAAGACCCGCGCCACCCGCTGCAGGGCGGCGTCGCCGACCTGGTGGCCAGAGCGGTCGTTGACCTCCTTGAAGCGATCCAAGTCGCCAACCAACACGGTCATCTCGACCTGCCCCCGGCGTGCCCGCTCGAGCTCGAGATCCAGCAGCTCGCGGAAGCCGCGCCTGTTCGAGAGCTGCGTCAAAGGGTCGCTGCGGGCAGCGTCATACAGTCGAGAGATCAACTGCTCCACTCGCACCCTCATCGTCATGATCACGATCGCGGCGACCATCAAGGTCCCCATCCCCACCAGCCACCAGGCGGGGACGCCGCTGGGGGGGCGATGAGACGCAAGCAAGGCGCCATAGGCAAGTCCCACGTAGCCGATCTGCAAGGCGGCATCCCTGCGCGAGAGGAAGTAGGCCGCATACAGGAAGATCCACAGGTAGAAGAACACGAGCGGGCTGGGGCTCTCTCCCGAGAAGTAGGCCACGCCGGTGATCAGCGTGCTGCCCCAAGCCAGGGCGAGCGGAAGGCTCCAGGCGGGCAGCCGCCCGGCGCACCAATACAAAAGACCTGCCACCAAGTAGGCGTTGGCCACGATCGCCAGCAGTCCCACTTCGTTCTGGTGGGCAGGGTGCGGCAGGATCACCGTGAGCGCGGCCAAAGTCGCACCGGCCGCGAACAGGCCGGCCAGCACCTTGGCGACCAGGCTGGTTTGGAAGTTTGCGCCCGCTATGTATCCACCGAGCGCCCCCTCAGGCGCTCCCCGACCCGAAACAGCCTTCATTTTCTGGATATCGGACGTTGGGCCGTCGTACATGAGACCGTTCGAATGAGAGGGACACCCGCTTGACTTCGGTGCCGTCCGTGCCGATCAAGCTCTGGAGGATGAGGAGCACCACGATTCTTGCCTGCATGCTTGCGCTCTGGTGCGCTTGCGCGCGTGCGGACTCGTCGCGTGCCGCGAGCGCCCACAGCTACCTGCAGATAGCCGAAGGGGGAGTCGCTCGCGCGCAGCGGCTGTGGGGGGACAAGCGCTTGGGCTGGTATGACAGTCGCCTCCATGATCGAGACCGCTACCCGCTGGCCACGATCTGGGACGCTACGCCCCTGTTCGAGGCGCTCGATGCGATCGCGATCGCACGGCCCACACCGGCCCACAAGGCGGCGGTGGAGCGGTTCGCCAAAGGCGCGGAGCACTACTGGGACGCCACGCTCAAGCCCGACCCCGGCTTTGCTCCCTATCCGGGCGACCGGGGTCAAGTGCAAACGTGGTTTGATGACAACGGCTGGTGGGGCTTGGCCTTCCTGGACGCCTACCAAGCCACCGGTGTGGCCAGTTATCTGCAGGAGGCCGAGCGGGCCTTCGAGTTCGTGGCCCGCGCGGGCTGGAACGGGAGGGGAGGCGGACTTTGGTGGAACACCTCTCATCCCTACATCGCGGGCGAGCCGTTGGCCGCCGGCTCGCTCTTGGGAGCCCGCCTGTTCGTGCTTACCGGCCGGCCGGGTTACCGCACCGAAGCGCTCAAGTTCTTGGATTGGGCCGACGGCTCCTTCACCACCGAACGCCGTCTGTACAAGCGCACCGACTCCGACCCCACCCCGACCCCTTACATCGAGGGGACCTTCGTGGAGGCCTGGCAGGTGCTCTGTGGAACAGGCCTTTCAGGGGCTTGCGAACGAGCCGCCGGGCTGGCCAACGCTTCGGCGGAACGTTTCTCGGACCGGCTGAACATGGGTCCCCAGTTCGACACGATCTACCTGCACTGGATGCTGCTCTATGGCG
>Ga0208586_1000422_pt1 | contig 15800 bp, 13 predicted proteins | sample NGESurshal072012_6_FD_184471 | JGI IMG/M metagenome (GOLD analysis project Ga0208586, IMG submission 184471) | Arctic peat soil microbial communities from Barrow, Alaska - NGEE Surface sample 53-3 shallow-072012 (SPAdes) | ecosystem: Environmental > Terrestrial > Soil > Wetlands > Peat ... | reverse complement strand
CGTAGTAGCCGATCGCGGAGCCGCTCACGAGCACCTTCGGTCGCTCCGTCTCTGCCAGCGCTTCGAGGCTCAGCACCAGATTGCGTGTGCCGAGCACCCTGCTCTCGCGGATCGCCCGCTTGGCCGAGCTGCTCCAGCGCTGCGCCACGTTCTCGCCGGCCAGGTTCACCACGGCCTCGGCGCCCGCGAGCGCAGCTTGCGGCGCGGCCTCGCCGCTTGGATCCCATTGCATCGCCCTCAGCGAATCGCCGTGCGCGGCGCTCGAGGAGGGTCGGTCCAAATCGACCTTTGCGCGGTCAGGGTGGCGCGAGAGAACTGTGACTGCGTCGTCGCGCTGCAGAAGCGCCGCGACCAGCCGTCGGCCGATCAAGCCAGTCGCTCCAGTCACCGTCACCCGCATAGTCGGGTCCTTGCCTTCGGCGTCAATTGTTTGTGGGCACGCGGTCGCCCAATCCGTTCAGCCTATCGCCTTGGGCGAAGCCGACCTCCTGACCGGCAAGCGCATTGCCGCTTGCGCGAGCTTGCTCTGCCACCGCGGCAGCGACGGCTGGGGCGACGTCGCGGTTGAACACCGAGGGCACGATGTAGTCGTCGCGTAGCTCGGAGTCATCGACGATCGCAGCGATCGCGCGCGCCGCGGTCATCTTCATCTCCTCGGTGATGGCTTTGGCTCTCACGTCAAGTGCCCCGCGGAAGATGCCCGGGAAGCACAGCACGTTGTTGATCTGGTTGGGGTAGTCCGAGCGACCGGTCGCCATGATGCGCACGTAAGGCGAGGCCTCCTCGGGGATCACCTCGGGATTGGGGTTGGCCATTGCGAAGACCATCGCGTCCTTGTTCATCTTGGCCAAGGCCTGCACCGGTAGGGCACGCGCGCCGGAGAGACCCACGAGCAGGTCGGCGCCCTCGATCACCTCGGCAGGAGCGCCGCCGCGAACCTCTCGATTGGTCGACTCGGCGTACCAGCGCTTGATCTGAGTCATCGTGCCGTCTCGGTAGTCCTCGCGCTCGGTGCTCAGGGCGCCGCGCGAGTCGGCCCCGATGATGTCGCGCACACCGGCCTCGAGCAGGATCTTGGTGACCGCCACGCCCGCCGCGCCGAGGCCGATCACCAGCACTTTCAGGTCCTCCAGTTTGCGGTGAGTGAGCTTGACCGCGTTGAGCAGGGCCGCCATCACCACCACGGCTGTGCCGTGCTGGTCGTCGTGGAACACGGGAATGTCGAGGTCGCGCTTGAGGCGTTCCTCGATCTCGAAGCAGCGCGGCGCGGAGATGTCCTCCAGGTTGATCCCGCCGAAGGCGGGCGCTATCAGGGTGACGGCCCGCACGATCTCATCCGTGTCCTTGGTATCGAGGCAGATCGGGAAGGCGTCTACGCCGGCGAACTCCTTGAACAGGCACGCCTTGCCCTCCATCACCGGCATCGCGGCCCTTGGGCCGATGTCGCCGAGGCCGAGCACCGCCGTGCCGTCGGAGACGACGGCCACGGTGTTGCGCTTGATCGTGTACTGGAATGCCTTGTCGGGATCGTCCTTGATCGCGGTGCACACCCTTGCGACGCCGGGGGTGTAGGCCATCGAGAGGTCGTCTCTCGTCTTCAGGGGATGCTTGTTGTGCTGTTCGATCTTGCCGCCCACGTGCAGCAGGAAGGTGCGGTCTGTCGTGTCGATCACCTCGACGCCCGCGAGCGAGCCGATCGCCGAGAGGATGCGGTTCCAGTGGTCGCGGTTGCCGGCATCCACGACGATGTCCCGGATGCTGTGATCGGCGCCCGCCTCGACCAGGTCTACCGCGACGACCATGCCGCCCTGCTCGCCGATCATGTCGGTCACCTGGCCCAAGACGTTCTGGCCCTCGTCGATCTTGACGCGGATGGTCAGGCGGTACTGCGCGCTGGGTGTCACATTCACGGAGCTGTCCCTCGGTTGTGGGCCACCCGCGTTGCGCGGCCCGAGCGTTCGGCGGCCCGGCATGTTATTTGCTTGCGCGTGAGGACGGGCGGGGCGATGGTCGGTGAGGAGAGGCCCGCGGCGATGTGGGTGAGCGGGCGGGCAGGGTGAGGTGTATATATGTTTTTACGCAAAATACTTTAGTATCTACTTTTTGTAGATACTATCGACAATTGCAAAAAAAGTAATACAACTACCGGCCCCTTCCTGCGCACCGAATGCTTCATCCGATTTCGCGACACGTGACTTCCCGGCGCGGCGCAGGACTCCCGGTGGGCTCCTAATAGAGTGCTCGGACATGGAGCGCCGCCTGTTCCTGATCGATGGTCCCAGTCTCGTCTACCGGGCCTTCTACGCGTTGCCCGAGTCGATCGCGACTTCGACCGGCGAGCCGACCAATGCGATCTTCGGTTTCTCCTCGATGCTCGTGAAGATCGTGACCGACCACGGGGTGCAACCCACGATCGTTGCCTGGGACGCAGGCACTTCAGGGCGTACCGAGCTGTTCGCCGACTACAAGGCCGGCCGGCGCTCCCGCCCGGATCTGCTCAAGGCGCAATGGCCGGCGATGGAACCCTTGGTCGAGGCGTTTGGCTACCGCAACGTGAAGCTGGAGGGCTACGAGGCCGACGACGTGATCGCTTCTCTGGCCGAGCAGGCGCGGGGCGCCGGCGTTCCCGTCACGATCGTGACGGGCGATCGCGACGTGTTCCAGTTGATCGACGAGGCGGGGCTCGTGCAGGTGATGGCCACGGCCAGAGGCATCACCGAGACCAAGCTGTATGACCGCCAGGCCGTGATCGACCGCTATGGCTTGGCGCCCGAGCTCATCCCCGACTTCTACGGTCTGAAGGGCGACACCTCCGACAACATCCCCGGGATACCGGGCATCGGCGAGAAGACCGCCAGCGAGCTGATCCAGCGCTTCGGTTCGCTCGAGGGGGTGCTCTCGCACGTGCGCGACATCGGCGGCCCCAAGCGCAAGCAGAACCTGATCGACCACGCCGAGGACGCGCGTCTGTCCAAGAGCTTGGCGACCGTAAACCGCGACCTGCCCGTCGATTTCGACCTCAAGAGCGAGGCGTCGCGTGAGCCCGACCGTTCGCGCTTGCGCGAGGTGTTTCGCCGCTGGGAGCTACGCGACCCTTTGCGTCGCCTTGAAGAGGCGCTGGGCGAGGCCGAGATCGCAAAGACGACCTCCTCGGATGAGATCGCGCTCAGCGGGCGGGTACGGGACGGCGTTGTGGCGGACATCGCGAATCTGAAGACGGCGAGCGGCACCGAGCCCGAGGAGCTCTGCATCGCCGTGAGTGCCGCCGAGGTGGAGGAGGGCGAGCTGTTCGCCGTCGGCTCGCCCTGGCGCTTCGCCGTCACCCCCGACCCGCCCCCGGCGGGGGTTGTGCAAGGCAAGAAGGCGGCCGCACGTGTCTCGCGCGCGGGCGTGTTGCTCGGCGATTGTGCCGACCCAGGAGAGGTGGTGCGGGCCTGTGGCGAGCACGCGGTCATCGCCCACGACGCAAAGACGCTCGGTGTAGTGCCGGCCCGCTTGGCGCACGACACGATGCTGGGCGCTTATCTGCTGGAGCCCGCGCGGCGCGGCTACCCGTTCGCCGAGCTGTGCGAAGAGCGCGGTTTCGTAGCCGAGGTCGAGGCTCCGTTGGCGGGCGAGGTCCTGCTGTTGAGCGCGCTCGCCGCTTGGCAGCGCGAGCAGATCGCAGAGCGGGGTTTGCAAATGGTGATGAGGGAGGTCGAGCTGCCTTTGGTGGCGGTCTTGCGTGAGATGGAGCTGCTCGGCGTGCGCTTGAACCTGGAGCGCTTGGCAGAGATCACGACGCGCGTGCGCGAGGAGATCGCGGGCTTGGAGAAGCGCATCTATGAGCTCGCCGAGGAGGAGTTCACGATCGGCTCTCCCCAGCAGCTGGGCGAGATCCTGTTCGTGAAGCTGGGCCTCTCGCGCAAGCGCCGAGGCAAGACCGGCTTCTCCACCGACGCCCGCGTCCTGCAGGCGATCCGCGACGAGCACGAGATCGTGCCCCATATCGAGCGCTGGCGCGAGCTCTCGACTTTGATCAAGACCTATCTCGACGTCTTGCCCGAGCAGACCGACGAGCGCTCGCGTATCCACACCACCTTCCTGCAGGCCGGCGCCCAGACGGGGCGTTTGGCCTCGACCAACCCGAACATGCAGAACGTCCCGATCCGCACGCCCCTGGGCCGTGAGATCAGGGGCTGCTTCGAGGCCGAGCAGGGCAGCCTTCTGATCTCCGCCGACTATTCCCAGATCGAGTTGCGCGTGTTGGCCCACATCGCCGAGGAGCCGGTCCTGGTTGAGATCTTCAAGCGCGGCGAGGACGTGCACACAGCGACCGCCTCGCAGGTGTTTGAGGTAGCTCCCGATGAGATCGATCCGGGCATGCGTTCGAAGGCGAAGATGATCAATTATGGGATCGTCTACGGACTCTCCGACTACGGGCTTGCCGACCGCCTGAACATTCCGTTGGAGGAGGCCAAAGAGTTCATCGACGCCTACCTGGAGCGCTTCCCGCGCGTGGCCGCTTTCATCGCCGAGACGATCGAGTCGGCCAAGCAGGAGGGCCATGTCAAGACGTTGTGGGGCCGCCGGCGCCAGATACCGGAGCTACAGGCCCGCAACTACCAGGTGCGCACGCTCGGTGAGCGCCTCGCGGTCAACACAGTGATTCAAGGCACGGCCGCGGATCTCATCAAGTTGGCGATGGTTCGCTGCCACGATGCCCTCAGGGAGGGTGGCTTCTCGACCCATTTGATCCTCACGATCCACGACGAGCTCCTGTTCGAAACATCTTCCGCCGAGCGCGAGAGTGCGTGTGTGTTGGTCGAGGAGGAGATGTGCGGGGTATGGGATCACTCCCCGCCGCTGGCGGTGGACATCGGCGTGGGCCAGAACTGGCTGGAGGCGAAGTGACGCGCACACTCGCGGTCGCCTTGGCCGCCGCCGCCGGCGTCCTGGTCGGCATGCAGGCGCCGGTCAACTCGCGCCTGGGGCGGAGCATTGGCAGCGTCCAGGCCGCCACCTTCTCGTTTGTGGTCGGCACCGTCGCTTTGGCGCTGGTCGCGACCCTGTTCTATGGCGGACTGGGGAGCTTCGGCCAGGCCGTCAAGGCGCCCGCGTGGGCCTGGGTCGGCGGCCTGCTGGGCGCGGTGTACGTGACCGTCGCGATCCTCACCGTGCGCACGCTCGGGGTCAGCGGCCTCACGGCCTTGGTCATCGCCGGTCAGCTCACGGCGGCCGTGATCATCGATCGCTTCGGTCTGCTCGGGATCTCCCGGCAGCCGATCGCCACTACGCGCATTGTTGGGCTGGTGCTGCTGGTGATCGGGGTGGCGCTGGTGGTGCGGCGTTAGCCTATCTAGCTAGATTAGCTAAGGCGTGCTACGGTGTCCTTATGGCAATCAGTGTGGGCATGCATGAGGCGAAGACAACGCTGTCGCGACTTGTGGACGTAGCGCAGTCTGGCGAGGAGGTGGTCATAACGCGCAGGGGCAAGCCTGTCGCCAAGCTGGAGCCTATGGGCGGTAGCCCGCACGAGAGCATGTACGGCTCGCTCAAAGGGAAGATCAAGATGGCTGACGACTTCGATGAGCTTCCCGACGACGTCGCACGCGCGTTCGGCATGATCGATTGAGGCTGCTGGTCGACACACACGCCGCCTTGTGGTTTCTTGAGGGCGATCCGAATCTTTCAGCTGTCGCGTTGAGCTTGATCGAAGACGATTCGATCGAGCGCCGACTGAGTGCGGCGTCCGTTTGGGAGGTGGCGATCAAGCGTGGCACGGGAAAGCTGACGGCGGCCGCGGACTTCCACAAGCTCATGGAGAGAAAAGGGGTCCAGGGGCTGGCCGTCACCGATGCTCACGCGGCGGTCGTCGCCGATCTACCAATGCATCACAGGGACCCTTTCGATCGCCTCCTGGTGGCGCAGGCGAGGCTCGAAGGCATGACGATCCTCAGCAAAGACGAGAACCTGCGTGCCTATGACGTGCCGGTGGTCTGGTAGCGATCGCAGTCCGCAACGATCAGGTGAGCACGCTCGGCGAGCGCCTCGCCGTCAACACGGTGATCCAGGGTACGGCCGCCGATCGACCCCGCCTTCTCGTCGGAGATACGCGGCTGGCTGCTCACATACGATCGGTCGCCTCCCGGAAGGCCTCCCCCAAAAGTTTTACGCCCTGTTCGATCGCTGGCTCCGAGAGGTTGCCGTAGCCGAGCAGAACACCGGGCTCCCCGTCGGCGGCGAAGCGGTGCAACGCCAAGCCCTCGGCGCCCACGCCTCGCGCTCCCGCCGCGCGTAGCAGCAGCGACTCGTTGACTGAGCCAGGCAAGCGCACAAGCTCGAACAGACCCGCGCTGGCGCCGCTGGCATGTCCGTCGGGCAACCATCGCTCGAGCGCTGCCAGCAGCGTTTCGCGGCGGCGTTGGTAGCGCAGGCGCATGCGGCGCACGTGGCGGTCGAGCTCGCCGCGAGCGATGAAGTCGTGCAGGGTGAGTTGGCCGATGACCTCCGAGCCGCAGTCCTCGATCGTCTTCGCGGCGGTCAGCTCCCAGGTGAGCCACGACGGGGAGAGCATCCAGCCCAGGCGCATACCCGGCGCCAGGCGCTTGCTCGCCGAGCCGATGTAGACGATCTGCTCGGGCGCCAGTCCTTGCAGCGCGCCGACCGCCACCCGGTCGTAGCGATACTCGGAGTCATAGTCGTCCTCGACGATCAGGCGGTCATCCTCGGCCCACTCGATCAAGGCAGCCCGGCGCTCGGGCGCCAATACGGCGCCTGTCGGGAACTGGTGTGCCGGCGTGAGCAACACTGCTGCGGCGTCCGTGGCGGCGAGCATGTCCACACGCAAGCCCCCTTTGTCCACGGGTATCGGCACCACCCGCAGGCCGGCCTCCTCCACGATCAAACGGTGAAGGTGCCAGCCAGGATCCTCGAGCGCCATCTCCTCTACTCCGCGCTTGCGTAGCGCGCGGCACAATAGGGAGAAGCCCTGCATGAAGCCGGTACACACGAGCATGTGCTCGGGGTCGGCGTCTGTGCCGCGTACACGGCCTAGGTAAGCGGCCAATGCTTCGCGCAAGGCCGGCAATCCACGCGGGTCGCCGTAACCGAGCGAATCCAGCGGCGAGTCGCGTAGTGCCGCTCGCAGGGAGCGCAGCCAGGCCTCGCGCGGGAAGTCGGCGAGGTCGGGCAGCCCTGGATGGAAGTTGTAGGCGAAGCTCTGAAGCAGCGACCGGGCGGGCGGGCGCTCGCTTGTGGCGCGTACCGCCTTGGCGACTCGTACGGGCGCGCCCTGACTGGTGGTCAGGTAGCCCTCGGCGGAAAGTTGTCCATATGCCTCGGTCACCACGCCGCGCGAGACACCCAGCTCTGAGGCGAGTCCGCGTGTGGAGGGCAGGCGCATATCCGCGGGAAGCCGTCCCGAGCGGATCTGCTCGCGCAGCGAACGCTCGATCTGCTCGTGTAGCGGGAGCTCTTCGTCACGATCGAGCGCGACGAGCAGTTCTGGACCTACACCAACTGGCCCTTTTTTGTTTGGCACTACTGGAACTGTAAACGATGCCAGTGTCGGCGTAACTTGATTGTCGAGCAGTGCCACCCAGCCGAGCGAGGCAGTGCCACCTAGCCGAGCGAGGCTACTCTTTCCAAGGAGGCAGCGAACATGAGCCCTGTCAACGGGAGCACCGTAAATCCACAGATCACGGTCGTCGGAGGCGGAATTGCTGGACTCGTGGCGGCGATCGCCTGCGCTGAGGAGGGTGCGAAGGTTCGTCTCATCGAGGCTCACGAGCGGCTGGGCGGCCGGGCCCGTAGTACAGACGGCCCCTACAAGGCCAATCTCGGACCCCATGCGATGTACAACGACGGCGCTTTCTGGAGGTGGATGCGCGAGCGCGACATCCTGCCCGCTCACCGCAACGCTCGGTTGACGGGCGTCAGGCTGCGACTGGGTGGGACGCTGCGACGCACCCCGCCGCTGGGCACGCTGCCTGCGATCCTGCGGCTGCGCGGCCGTGAAGCGCCCGTCGGAACTGACTTCAGGACGTGGGCGGCGAGCCACACCGACGAGGAGACCGCGGCGCTGGCCGCCTCGGCCGCCGGCGTCTTCACCTTCCATCACGACCCCGGTGAGCTCTCGGCGGCGTTCGTGTGGCCGCGCATGGTGCGTCTGCTGTTGACCGTACCTTCGATCGTCACCTACCCGGTCGCAGGCTGGAGCACGCTGGTGGCCGCCCTGGAAAAACGGGTACACGAGCTGGGCGTGATCGTCGAGACGGGGGCACGCATCGATGAGCTGCCCGCAACACCCACGATCCTGGCGACCGAGCTCGACCAAGCGCGCGAGCTGCTCGGTGACGACAGCTTGCGCTGGCACAGCGGCCGTACCGTCTGTATGGATATCGGTGTGCGCTACCGTCGCGGCGATCCGACGATCGTCTCCGACCTTGACGAATCGGGCTGGATAGGTCGCTATTCCGGCGCCAACCCGACGATCGCGCCTGAGGGCGAGGAGCTGATCCAAGCTCAGATGCCGATACGTCCCGGAGAGAGTGCGGATCTCGCCGCAATGCGCTTGGAGCGCTTTCTGGACGTCAGCATCGAGGATTGGCGAGAGCGCGAGACGTGGCGCCGGCGTCAGGTCATGGACGGACGCTCCGGTGCGCTCGACATGCCCGGCTTCAGTTGGCGCGAGCGCCCGGCGGTCGATCGCGGCGACGGCGTCTTCCTCGCCGGTGACATGGTGGCCGCCGAGGGAATGCTGGCCGAGGTTTCCTGGGCCAGTGCGGTCGAGGCGGCCCGGCTGGCGCTCAAGGCGCTTCAGACCACGCGTCCGCGCTTGCGCGAGGTTGCCTGACCCGCGCGGCTCGTTTCCGGAGCGAGCCGGCGTTATTCCTCAAAATGGGTGCCCCGCGCGCGCGTAGGGCACCCGTCGAGAGCAATAACAACTGTCCCGCTTGGGCGCTCTCAGGCCGCCGCCGACACCGAGGCTCGTGGTCTCGGGGGTCTGGCTCTCCCAGTCCCCACGAACGAAGGCGGGGCGATCTCCAGGTAGTGGTTGAAAGCCCATGCGCAGAAGCGCTCGTTGGCCATCGTCCTCGCCATGACCGTGATCGCGCGGCTGGGGGTCAGGCGTCCCACGGTGCGCTGAGTGTTGAGCAGCCAGCGGTACTTGCGCTCGTGTGCGTCGGAGAAGGCGCTGTAGCGGTTGAGCGCCTGCTCGCGCGTGGAGTGACCTTCGAGCACCGGCCTCAGCTCGCGGGCACAGGCCAGACCGAAATAGATGGCCGTGCGAATCCCCTCCGCGGTCAGCGGCAGGCAGTGACCCGCCGAATCGCCCACGAAGAAGACCCCGTCCTCCACGGCCGGGCGCAATTGGTGGGGGATCCAGTTGCCCTGATAGCCCTCTGGCGGTAGACCAAGGTCGGCTGCCAGGCGCACCGTCGGCTCCTTGACGTGATGAGATGGCCAGAACGAGCCTACGCCCACGCGCAGCTCGTCACTCGCCGGAAAGCTCCACGCATATCCAGCTCGCACGTACTTGGGGTCGATCCACAGCTCCAGCTCATCGCCCGCTCCGTGGGGGTGCACCTCAAGGCCACGCGAGAGACGGGCGTTCGGCGGCTGGATCGCGGCGGAGTTCGAAAGGACGCGTCGCCAGCCGAGGGCATCGACGATCAAAGGCGCCGTCAGATCGCCGCGATCGGTGTGAACGATGTTGCCCTCGCGGCCGCTGACTGTGGCCGTCTCGAACTCGGCGTTGTCAGGGTCTGCTTGAGCCCAGAGAAGCGCGCACAGCTCCCGGTAATCAAAGGTGGAGAAGGTCCAAGGCAGCCGCCAGCGTGCCGTTGTCCATGGCGTGTGGACGACCAACTCGTCGAAGGTTTGACGCAGCGAGCCGCCCAGATCGAGCGCGTCCAGCCACAGGGTTGGGATGCCGCATGCCGAGGTCTGGCGCTCGCCGATCTCATAGCGATCGATCACAAGCACACGTGCTCCCGTATCGGCCAGCTCCCGCGCGACGGCCAGGCCGGCGAACGAAGCCCCGCACACGAGCACATCGCAATCGCGCTGCAGCGGTGTGCGCTCCGTGCCGCGCTTCGTTGCTCTCACAGGCATAGGGCAGCCAATGATACGGCTGCGCTAGGCTTCGACCGGTGCAAACACTTATCGAGAATCCCCAGGCCCATGTGGTCGAGGGGTCAAACGGACTCCTGCTTGAAATCGACGGGCAGATAGTCCCCAACTACGACGCCACGATGCAGCCCTTCGAGGAGGGCGAGGTGCTCACCGGCAATGTCGTGCGCATCGACAAGGACGAGGTTCTTGTCGACATCGGTTACAAGTCTGAGGGGGTCATCCCCGCCAACGAGCTGTCCATCCGCAAGTCGGTGGACCCCCGTGAGGAGGTGTCGCTCGGCGAGGAGGTCGACGCGATGGTCCTCACCAAGGAGGACCAGGACGGACGCCTGATCATGTCCAAGAAGCGCGCCCGCTTCGAGAAGGCATGGCGACGCATCGAGGCCGCCGCCGAGTCCGGCGAGCCGGTGATCGGCTCGGTCATCGAGGTGGTCAAGGGCGGCCTGATCATCGATCTCGGGGTGCGCGGCTTCTTGCCGGCCTCGCTGGTCGACATCCGTCGTGTACCCAACCTCGACGAGTACATGGGGACGCAGATCGAGACGAAGGTAATCGAGCTAAACCGCTCCCGCAACAACGTTGTGCTCTCGCGCCGCGCGGTGCTCGAGGAGGAGCGCAAGGAGGTGCGTCAGCAGATCCTCGACCGCCTGCAGCCTGGTTTGGTCGTGGAGGGGCAGATCTCCAACATCGTGGACTTCGGAGCTTTCGTGGATCTCGATGGAATCGACGGTCTCATCCATATCTCAGAGCTGTCGTGGTCTCACGTCAACCACCCGAGCGAGATCTTGGGCATCGGCGACACGGTGCAGGTGAAGGTGCTCGATATCGACCGCGATCGTCAGCGCATCTCCCTGGGCCTCAAGCAGACTCAGGAAGATCCTTGGCAGCGGATCGTGGACACCTACAACCCGGGTGACGAGCTTGCCGGCAAGGTCACCAAGGTCGTCACGTTCGGCGCGTTCGTGGAGGTTCTGGACGGTGTCGAGGGCCTGGTGCACATCTCAGAGCTGGCCGGTCACCATGTCGAGAGCCCGCGCGAGATCGTCCATCCGGGAGATGAGATCAGGGTCAAGATCCTGGAGATCGACTCCGAGCGTAGACGTCTGTCGCTGTCGGCCAAGCGCGTGGAGGATCAGATCTTGCCGCTCCCGCGCCCCGACGCGCCCGCCGCTTCGCCGGCAGAGCCGGAGGCCGTCGCCGACGAGCAGGTAGTCCTGGAGGATTCCCTGGATGTGGCGGTCGGCGAGGACGCAGGTGAGCTTGCGGCCGACGTGGCCGCAGCTGCTCAAGCTGCTCCCGAGGCAGTCGCGGAGGCGCCTGTCGTGGAGGCACCTCCTGCCGAGGAGCCCGTTACAGACGAGCCTGCCGCGGAGCTCGCGACGGCCGAGGAGCTTGCCGTGGAGGCTCCAACCGCCGAGGTTGCCGTCGAGGAGTCGCCAGCCCAGGAGTCGGCGACTGAGGTCGAGCCCGCGGAGGAGCCGGGAGCTGAGGTTGAGCCCGCGGAGGAGCCGGCGGATGAGGTTGAGCCCGCGGAGGAGCCGGGAGCTGAGGCCACAGACGAGCAGCCCTCGGCCGAGCAGCCCGAGCAGGCTGCAGTCGATCAAGCGCAAGACTGACGGGCGGACCGATGCAGCCGGCGGTCCCGTTCGTCGGATTGACCGGCGGCATGGGGGCCGGCAAGTCCACCGCCTTGAAAGCGCTCGCGGCGTTGGGCGCACAGGTGCTTTCCACCGACGCGGTCGTGCACGAGCTCTATGGCGACCCTCAGGTGCGGGACGCGGTGGTTGAGCGCTGGGGAGCTGGGGTCGCGCCCGGTGGGATCGTCGACCGCTCCGCGGTAGCCGCCAAGGCGTTCGCCGGGGGCGAGGAGGATCGCCATTGGTTGGAGGCTCTGCTGTGGCCGCTCGTGGGGGCGCGTATGGCGGGTTGGCTTGAGAGTGTGCGCGCGCTACGACCCGCGCCGAAGGCCGCCGTGGTCGAGGTGCCGTTGTTGTTCGAGGCCGGCATGGAGCGCGGCTTCGACGCGACAATTGCTGTCGTCGCGGCGGAGCAGACTCGCGCCGAGCGCGCGGCCGGACGCGGGCATGCGCTCGCGGATGAGCGTGTCGCGCGCCAGCTTTCTCAGAAGGAGAAGGCCAGCAGAGCCACTTTCGCAATCCACAACGACGGCAGCGAAGCGGACTTGCGGCGCGAGCTGGCCGGGGTGCTTGCCAAGCTATCGGGATGAGCCTCGTCTGCAGCCGCAGGGGATCATGCCCCCTGAGGGGGGCATGGGTTGACGAGGGGCGCGATGTCGGCATGGGATCGCACCTCCCGTCGAGGACAGGGGTTGGGGGACTGGAATGAGCTATACGCGTTATTCGGCGGCGCCCCGCGCGCGGGGACGCGCACGTGGGGGCCGTGCGGCGAGGCCGTCGCCCGGCCGCTCGCTTGTGCGGATGGTGGTTGGGCTGGCGCTCACCGTGGTGCTCATCGCGGTGGTTGCCTCGCGTCTTCAACATATGGCCGGCAATTCGGGCCTGCCGCTCAGTGACGCGTCTGTGATTCGCGAACAGGCGGCCGACAAGCACCTCGATCCAGCGCTGATCGCGGGCGTGATCTATGCCGAGACGAAGTTCGACCCGCGCACCTCCTCGGCGGGGGCTCTGGGATTGATGCAGATCCTGCCTGCGACGGCCCATTACATCGCGCACCTGTCTGGCGGCTTTAGATTCACGACGAGCGATCTGGCGACACCGAAGATCAATGTGGCCTATGGGAGCTGGTACTTGCGTTACCTGCTCGACCACTACGAAGGCAACGAGATGGAGGCCGTGGCAGCCTACAACGGCGGCTTGGCAAACGTCGACGCTTGGGTGGCCAAAGCGCGTGAAGAAGGCCGGCAATTGACCACAGCCGAAATTCCCTTTCCCGAGACGCAGGCGTATGTGCGGAGGGTGCTTCATGCCCAGACCGAATATCGCGCCGTATACGCGCGCCAGCTCGGGCTAACGTAGAGGGCGATGCCGCCCTTCAAGCTCGACCCGGTCTTCACGCCCACAGCCGATCAGCCCAAGGCGATTACCTCGCTGTCCGAGGGGGTGCGCGAGGGCGATCGCTTTCAGACGCTGCTGGGTGCCACCGGAACCGGCAAGACGATGACGATGGCCGGCGTGATCGCCGAGGTGCAGAAGCCGGCCTTGGTGATCGCCCACAACAAGACCTTGGCGGCGCAGCTGTGCAACGAGTTCAGGACGTTCTTCCCGGACAACGCGGTCGAGTACTTCGTGTCCTACTACGACTACTACCAGCCCGAGGCCTATGTGCCGAGCAGGGATTTGTACATCGAGAAGGACTCGGCGATCAACCAGGAGGTTGATCGCCTGCGGCACGCCGCCACGGCGGCCGTGTTCGCCAGGCGCGACGTGATCGTGGTGGCCTCGGTCTCTTGTATCTACGGCCTCGGCTCGCCCGAGACCTATGAGATGAACATGCAGATATTGCGTCGCGGCGAGGAGATCGACCGCGACAAGCTGCTGAGAAAGCTCGTGTCGATCCAGTACACGCGCAACGACAGCGTTCTGGCGCGCGGCAGCTTCAGGGTCAAAGGAGAGACGCTGGAGGTGTTCCCTGCCTATGCTGAGACGGCCTTCAGGGCGACTTTGTTCGGCGATGAAGTGGAGCGACTGCAGCACTTCGACCCGCTCACGGGCGAGTTGCTCGAAGACGACATCGAGCATGTCGCGATCTGGCCGGCGACCCACTACAACGTCAAGGAGGGCACGATCGAGGACGGGGTTGCGGAGATCGGCAGGGAGCTGAACGAGCGCTGCGAGGAGCTCGAGGCTGAGGGCAAGCAGCTGGAGTCCCATCGCCTGCGCCAGCGCACTCAGTACGACATGGAGATGTTGCGCGAGATGGGCTTCTGCTCGGGGATCGAGAACTATTCGCGGATCCTTGACGGGCGCAAGCCGGGCGAGCGGCCCTACTGTTTGATCGACTACTTTCCGGAGGACTTCGTGTGCTTCATCGACGAGTCCCACCAGACCGTGCCCCAGATCGGAGGCATGTTCGAGGGCGACCGCTCGCGCAAGCGCACGCTCGTGGACTATGGCTTCAGGTTGCCGAGCGCGATGGACAACAGGCCCCAGACCTTCGACGAGTTTCTATCGATCACGCCACAGCTGGTGTTCGTGTCGGCTACGCCCAGCGAATACGAGCGCACGCGCTCGCAGCGGATCGTGGAGCAGATCGTCAGGCCCACGGGGGTGGTGGACCCGGAGATCGACGTGCGCGAGACCCGCAATCAGATCGACGATCTGATGAACGAAATCCGCAAGCGCGTGGATGTGAACGAGCGCGTTCTGGTGACGACCCTCACCAAGAAGATGAGCGAGGACCTGTCGCAATACCTGATCGAGATGGGCTTTAAGGTGCGCTACCTGCACTCCGAGATCGACACGCTCGAGCGCATCCAGATCATCAGGGACCTGAGGTTGGGCGAGTACGACGTGCTGGTGGGTGTCAACCTGCTGCGCGAGGGTCTCGACCTGCCGGAGGTCTCGCTGGTGGCGATCCTCGACGCCGACAAGGAGGGCTTCCTGCGCGGTGAGACCTCGCTGATCCAGACGATCGGCAGAGCAGCTCGCAACGTGAAGGGCAAGGTGCTGATGTACGCCGACAAGGAGACCAAGGCGATGAAGGCGGCGATCGAGGAGACCGACCGCAGGCGCGAGATCCAGGTCGCCTACAACGAGGAGCACGGGATTACCGCGTCGAGCATCGTGAAGGGGATCTCCGACATCGCTGAGTTCCTGCAGGCCGAGTCTAAGGTGCCCAAGAGCGGCCGGCGCAAGGGCGCCACGCGGGCGAAGGCCAAGGAAATGCCGAACCATGAGCTCGAGAAGATGATCGTGGAGCTGGAGGAGGAGATGATCGCCGCGGCCGACGACCTCAGGTTCGAGTACGCGGCCCAAGTGCGCGACGAGATCAGAGAGCTACGGCGTGAGCTTCGCGATGTCCAGGCAGTCGAGGGTCCTGGCGACGCGAACGAGGGCGCAGCGACGCGGAACGAGGAAGCGGGAGAGCCAGAGCCGGAGACAGTCGAGACTCCGTCCGGCGAGGTTGCATAGGATGGGGACCGTGGAGCTGGACCGCCAGGTGATCGAGAGGCGCGACTTCCCGATCGTGCGCCGCGGGTATGACCCGGCCAGCGTGGACGCCCACCTGCGGGCGCTGGCGGCCGACGTGGAGGAGCTGCGCCGCGAAGCACAGAGCCGCGGAGGCGATTCCTTGGCAGCTGTCGCCGGCACCCAGGTACAAGGCATCTTGGAGGCGGCTCAGGCAACCGCTGAGACGATCGAGCGCGAGGCTGCGCAGGCCGCGCGAGAAGTCAGGGAGGCGGCCGACGCCGACGCGCAACGCACCCGCGAGGAGGCGATCGCTCGCGCGCAGGAGCGTGTGGCGGCGGTCTCGCAGGCGACCGAGGTGCTGCTGGCTCGGGTGGGGACGATGGATGGGGAAACCCAAGCGCTCGTGGAAAGCCTGCGCACCGGAGCAGGCCGGCTGGCCGACGACCTGGCGCAGGTGGAGGGCAACATGAGTGCCCTATATGACGCCGCTGCGGGGCGCGGTGGAGGCGGTGCGGGATCAGGCCGAACCGACCCGGGGGAAGAGCCGCGAGCCGAATATGTGGCTATAGC
>Ga0208586_1000420_pt1 | contig 15811 bp, 16 predicted proteins | sample NGESurshal072012_6_FD_184471 | JGI IMG/M metagenome (GOLD analysis project Ga0208586, IMG submission 184471) | Arctic peat soil microbial communities from Barrow, Alaska - NGEE Surface sample 53-3 shallow-072012 (SPAdes) | ecosystem: Environmental > Terrestrial > Soil > Wetlands > Peat ... | reverse complement strand
GGATCTCGTCGCGGCGCTCGATGACGATCGGGTCGTCCGTCACCGCTTCGCCGGGCGTGCGGGTCTCGTCGCGTTGCGAAGTCATCTGCTGGTCACCTCTCCTGCTGGCGCGCGGTGGTCACCGCGTCGGGAGTCCGATTGCGGGCCGGGTTACCGGAGGGCTGGCTGGTGGTGTCGCCGGCAGCCGGGCTGACCGGGGCCGCCAGGACAGCGGACTGGTCGGCCGACACGGGCTCCTCCGCTACAGGCTGTTCCGCCGCGGGCTGACCCACCAAGGGCTCCTCAGCCAGAGGCTGCTCAGCCGCGGGCTGATCCACCACGGGCTCCTCCGCCGCGGGCTGATCCACCACGGGCTCCTCCGCCGCGGGCAGGCCGTCCGGCCGGCTGGTGGCAGGGTCGCCCGACGCCTTGGCATCAGGGCGGGCGGCGGGCTCCCCGAGCAGCTCCGCGAACAGCGCCCGGTAATGGATCATCGCCTGGCGCAGGTCCTCGGTGGTCGCCGTGCCGGCGGCGGCGTTCTGGCTGATGTCGTGGGCCGCGCGGAAGTGATCCAGCGTCTTGGCGTGCTCGACGGACAGGTCGGCGAGGGTCTGGTCGTAGGGCTGGGTCGGGTAGCCGCGGTCTTGCATCACGGCCGAGACCAGCGTCTGGGCCCCGGTCACGGCGGCCTGCGGCGCGTCCACGAACTGCTCCTGGACAGCCGTCCACTCCGACGTGTACTGGCTCCGGGCCGCGGGGCTCAGCGGCCGGAGGTCAAGGTCCCGGACGTGCCGTTCGCGCCCGGCGAGCTCGGATTCCGCTTCCCGCCTGCTGCCGTGCTCGGTGACCGCCCGGTCGTATTCGGGCCCGAACCGCTCGCGCAGGCGGCGACGGCGGTTCGCCGCCGACACCGCGACCAGGATCGCAGCCACGATGATGACCACGACAATGACCGCCACAATGGCCCCGACTGTCATGGGAACCTCCTTTTCAGGGACTGGCGCACAACGACTCCCCTGCTTTCGCGCCCCCAAACCCGGTACCCGGCAGGTGTTCAAGGCGGCGGCCCACGGGTAGTGGCGACGGCATGAGCACGACCGTCTACGAGACAGAAATCAAGTACGAGGCTCCCCCGGGCACTACCGTGCCGCAGCTGGGCGGGCTGCCCAGCGTGGCTGGCGCCTCCGGGCCCGAGGAGCAGCTCCTGGAAGCGGAGTACTACGACACGAGCGACCTGCGGCTGATCCGCAACGGGATAACCCTGCGGCGGCGCCGCGGCGGCAGCGATCCAGGCTGGCACCTGAAGCTCCCGGCCGGGGGCAGCACCCGGCGGGAGATCCAGGTCCCGCCTGGCCGGGGCGGCCGCCAGGTACCGGCCAGGCTGGCCAGCCTGGTCCGCGGGTACACCCGTGGCGAGACGCTGCGGCCGGTGGCCCGGATCAGCACCCGCCGCCAGGTGCTCACCCTGCTTGACAGCGCGGGCGCCTCACTCGCCGAGGTCGCCGCCGACGACGTCTCAGCGCAGACCATGGGCGAGGAGACCATGATCTCCCAGTGGGCGGAGGTCGAGGTCGAGCTGACCGGGGGCGGCCCGCGGCTGCTGAAGGCCGCGGACGCGCAGCTCCGCCGGGACGGGCTGCAGCCCTCGGCGCGGGCCGCGAAGCTGGAACGAGCTCTCGGCTGGCCAGCGGAAGACGGGCCGGCACGCACCCAGCCGGCCGCCACGGCGAACGGCCGGCGCGGCGAGCAGCATCATTCCGCGCCGGTGTCCGCCGGCGACGTGGTAGTGGCCTACCTGCAGGAGCACGCGGCGCGGCTCGGGGCGATGGACCCGCTGGTCCGCGGGGACGAGCCGGACGCAGTGCACCAGATGCGGGTCTCCACCCGCCGCCTGCGCAGCACCCTGCAGACGTTCGCCGAAGTCATCCCCCGCTCCGGAACGGAAAAGATCCTGGCCGAGCTGAAATGGCTCGGCGGGGTGCTCGGCGAGGCCCGCGACGCCGAGGTGCTGGCCAGCCGGCTCAGCCAGAACGTGCGGACGATCCCGGCCGAGGTGACGCTCGGCCCGGTCCAGGCGCGGGTGCAGGGTCACTTCGCCCCGATCCAGGCGGCTGCGCGCAGGAACGTGCTCGCCGCGCTGGACTCGGCGCGTTACTTCGCGCTGCGGGATGCGCTGGACGGGCTGCTGGCCGATCCGCCGTGGTCGGCGGAAGCGGCCCGGCCTGCGGGCCGGGTGCTGCCCGCCGCGGCCCACCACGCCTACCGGCGCACCCGGCGGCGGATCCGCAAGGCCGGGGCCACGTCCCCAGGCCGGCCGAGGGAACTCGCCTACCACGAGGCCCGGAAGGCGGCCAAGCGGGCCCGGTACGCCGGCGAAACGATCAGCCCGGCGCTGGGCAAGGCGGCCAGGCGCTTCACCAAGCAGATGAAGAAGGTCCAGACGGTGCTCGGCGACCACCAGGATGCGGTGGTGGCCCGCGGCGCGGACCGGGAACTCGGCATCGGCGCGCACCTGGCCGGCGAGAACGCGTTCACTTACGGGCTGCTGTACGACCAGGAAGACCAGCGGGCCGTCCGGCTGCAGGCGAAAGCCCAGCGGGCCTGGAAGCGGGCCCATCGCCCCCGGCTGCGCCATTGAGCTAGCTAACGGACTGTCCGGCGGCCGGAATGGCCAGGATGACCGGCTAGCGGGCCGGTCCCGAATGGTGGCCCCAGTCAGCGCGAGCCGGGCCTGATCGCAGGATCAGGCCCGGCTCGTCACGCTGAAGAGGGCCCGTGATCAGTGCCGCCGGCCTCGGAAGATCAGCCAGCCGCCCAGCAGCAGCGCCCCCGCCGCCGTCGCGGCCGCGAACGGTACCCGGTGCTCGTCCACGGTGGCCGCGACCCGCCTGGCCCGCTGCTGGACCGGTTCCGGGGTGGCGGCCCAGGCGGTCGCACCGAACGACTGGGCTGTGGCCCCGGCCTGGGCGGCGCGGCTGGCGAGGCTCTTGGTGACCGGCTGCCCGGCGCCCAGCACGGTCTTACTGTTCTCGGCCACGGCCTGCCGGGCCTCGGCCGACCGGCTGCTGACCTCGCCCTTGAGCTGGCCGGCCTTGCCGGACAGCCCCTGGGTGATGTCCCGGACCTTGGTCTTGAGCTCCCCGGACACCTCGCTCGCCTTCTGCTGGGCCCGGGCCTTCACGTCCACCTTGGCCGCCAGCGCCTCAACCGTGGTGCCGAGTTCTTCCCGGGTCCGGTTGATCTCCTCGACCAGCGCATCCGGATTGTCCGGCGGAGCCGCAGGGCCGTCCTGGTCTCCGGTGCTCTCTGCTGCGGTCATCGGTGTGCCCTTTCCTTGATTTCTTCCACGTCAGCTTTCACGCTCTGCACCGCCTGCTCCGGGACCGGCGGTACGGCCTTGGTTACCTGGCTCTTACCCATAAGTGCGGCCAGACCGGCGATGACCAGCAGCGCGCCGCCCACGATCAGCGCCGCCGCCCAGGCGGGCAGCACGGTGGCCAGGCCGATAATGGCCGCCGCCAGCAGGCAGCCAATGCCGTACAGCGCGACGAGCCCACCGCCGCCGAACATGCCGGCGCCACGGCCGATTCGCTTGGCCTTGCTGGTCATCTCGTATTCGGCGAGTTTCAGCTCGTCACGGATAAGCCGGGAAACCTGCTCAGACAATTGCTTCACGAGTTCGCCGGCCGAAGCCTCCGGGGCCACGGCGGGCTGGGTGCTACCGTTCGGGTCTGCCATAACGTCCGCCCTCCTCAAGGGTGGGCCAGACCTACCCTGGTGTACCCCGGCCTAACGCCAGGCAAAAACAAACCTCACCGCGGTTATCCCGGCCGGCGGGCTGACCGGACGCCGGCCCGGCCGCCAGCGCCCAGGCTGGCCGTTCAGGCGCCGGGCCTGGAGAGGCTGCCCGCGACCTTCTCGGCGATCAGCTCGAAGGACCGGACCCGGTCCTCAATGTCGTAGACCATCGTGGTCAGCATCAGCTCGTCGGCGGCGGTCCGCTCGAGCAGGTCGGACAGCTGCCGGCGGACTGTTTCCGGGGAGCCGAGCGCCTGGCCGGTGAAACGGTCCTGGGCGAATTCCCGCTCCCGGTCGGAATAGGGGTAGGCCGCCGCCTCCTCGGGGGTGGCCAGCGGGGCCGGCGTGCCGGACCGGAGCCGGACGAACGACAGGGTGGCCGGCCCGGACAGCCACTGGGCGCGCTCGTCGGTATCCGCGCAGATCGCGCTGACCGCGACCATCGAGTGCGGCCGCTCCAGCCATTGGGAGGGCTGGAAATTCTGCCGGTACAAAGCCAGCGCGGGCACCGTGTTGGCCGAGCTGAAATGGTGCGCGAACGCGAACGGCAGGCCGAGCAGCCCGGCGAGCTGCGCGCTGAACCCGCTGGATCCGAGCAGCCAGATGGCGGGCATGTCCCCCCGCCCGGGTGTCGCGGTGATCGGCCGCCGCAGGCCTTCTGCGCTGAACAGCCCGATCAGGTCGGCCAGTTCCTGCGGGAACGCTTCGGCTGAGAGCCCTTCCATGGTGCGCCGCAACGCGAGCGCGGTGTACTGGTCGGTGCCCGGGGCGCGGCCGATGCCCAGGTCGATCCGGCCGGGATGCAGGGCTTCCAGGGTGCCGAACTGTTCCGCCACCACCAGCGGGGCGTGGTTGGGCAGCATCACGCCGCCGGAGCCCACCCGGATGGTGGAGGTCGCCGCGGCCAGATGGGCGATCAGCACGGCCGGGGCGGAACTGGCGATAGCCGGCATGTTGTGGTGCTCAGCCACCCAGAACCGCTGGTACCCCAGCTCCTCGGTGCGCCTGGCCAGCTGGGTCGTGTACTCCAGGGCCTGGCCTGCGGTGGCTCCGGCCGCCACGGGGGCCAGGTCCAGTACGGACAACGGTACGTCGCTCACATAGCGGCCAACCCGCCGCGGCGGGTGTTTCTTCCGGGTCCAGCTGAGCCGGAACTCACAACGGCGCTTTGTGGGCCAGCCAGACCGCCTGCAGGATCTGCATCCCGGGCGTGATCACGCCCACTGTGCGCACCCGCCCGGGTGCTGAGGCCGACCAGATTCCCAGGGCCGTGCTGGACTGCATGAGCAGCTGGGTGCCCGACGGGTTCCACGCCAGCGGCTGCCAGCCGGAGGGCAGCGGCTTCCGGCTGCCGTCGGGGAAGAGCAGCTCGGCGCGGTGGGCCGGGAACGCGATCGCCAGCGCGGGCGCGCGATGCCCCCAGGCCACCAGGGAGGGAATCGCGGGAACCCCGGTACTGAGCGTCGTCACCTGGCCGCGAGCGTAGATCAGCACGCTTGGCCGGCGGCCATGCTGCGGGCCGGTCCAGCCCTCGATGGCGATCTGGCCGTGCGGCCCGAACACCGGTCCGTCCAGCGGGCGGCGCTGCCGGTAGATGACCGCGGCCGCGCTGGTGTACGACGGCTGCGTCCAGATCGCGAACTCCGCATCCCGGTGGCGTCCGGACCCGCTGGGCGGGGTGACGTAGCCGACAGTCCCGTTCCCGCGGATGTCGGGCGAACTGCCCTGGATGGGCGCGCCCAGGCGGTGATGCCGCAGCCAGGCGGGGCCGTGACCGGTCCACCGGGCCAGCCGGTCCGTGCCGTTCGCCTTGTCAGCCAGGACGATGCCCGCGTCGGACGCGGCGAGGGCGTCGATCGGGTGACCAGTGCGGTTGCGGGTGAGCTGGGTGACGGGGCGGCCCGGACCCAGTTCCCACACGTTCAGGCTGCCCAGGGTCCGGCCGGCGAGCACGTAGTAGGCGCCGGCGGGCAGCCTGGCCGCGGTGCCCGCGGGGACCGGCTGCCCGGACATCGCGGAGTCGGCCGTCGCGGGGGCGGCCGATGCTGATGGGTTCGGCGTCGTGCTGCTGGCCGGCTCGGACGTGGCGGTCCGGGCTGGCGTCTCGATGCTGGCCGAGTCGGCACGCCCAGTACAGCCTGCGGCTGCCAAGGCCAGCAAGCAGGCGGCCAACGGGGCACTAATCCATCTACCCACACCAAGTCCCGCGAGTAGTAGAGACGGACACCGGGGCAGGACGCCGCCGCTGCCTGCCTCCGGTTAAAGCCAAGGTATCAGCGGGGGCAACACATCGTCGCCTTGCGTCTGACCCCAGGGTTGTGACCTGGGCCGCAGCGCGCCAGGCCGGACGGCCCGTAACGTTAGGCCGCCGCGGCACTACCGGGCTTCGCGGTCTGCAGCGGGAAGGATGCCGTGGACGGCGCGACCGAGGACGGGCTGATGAACGTGCTGCCGTCCGGGCCGGCCTGTACCGCCATGCCCAGGGCACTGCCGCGCACCAGTTTCTTCCAGGACAGGAACCACACCGTCCAGCCGTTGTCCCAGGTGCCCGCCGCGGGGCTGCCCGTGATCATGACCGGGTCGCCGGGGTTCTCAATCTGGTAGTAGGTCTGGGCGTCGGCGGGTGCCATGTTCACGCATCCGTGGCTGACGTTCACCGCGCCCTGCTCCCCTACGGACCAGTAAGCGTCGTGCAGATAGTCACCGCTCCAGGTGAAGCGGACCGACCAGGGCACCTCCAGGCTGTAGCCCGGGCCGGTCATCAGGACCGGGTTGCCCTTGTCGATAGTGAGGTACGTGCCGTCTGGCGTGTCGTCGCCGGGACGGCCGGTGCTGATCGGCCACGTGTAGAGCAGGTGGCCGTTGCGGTAGACGTGCATGTGATGGGTGGCCGTGCTGGCCGTGACGATCAGCGAGGCGCCGATCCGGAACGTCTGGGTCAGGTCGGCCGTGGCGTAGACGCCCGGGGCGCCTTCTACGCCGTCCAGGTGCCCGTGCAGGGTGACCGTGGTGTGCGCGGGCCAGTAATTCCGCGGCCGGAAGTACAGGGTCTTGTCGCCGTCCCAGTACCAGGCCCCGGTCACCGGCCTGGAGGTGCGCAGCTGGAGCGAACGCTCCACCGTGGCCCGGTTCCTGATCGGGTGGCTGAAGTAGAGGATCACGGGCATGCCGACCCCGAACGTCTGGCCGTATCCCTCGTAGATCTCGGTCTTGAACGTGTGCGCGGGCGCGAGGGTCCGGAACGAGGCCGTCCTGGTGACCGTCCGGCCGGAGGAGTCCACGGCCGTCGCGGTGACCGAGTAGTCCTGGGCCGGGTGCAGGGCCCAGGTGCTGTGCCAGGTGGCCCGGGTACGGCTGGTGCCCGCGGTCAGCGTGCCGCCGACCGCGGCCCCGTGCGTGCTGACCTGGACGCTGCGGATCCGGGTGCCGCCCGCGGCGGTGACCGTGATGGGTGCCTGCGGACTCACACCCGAACTGCCGCCCGCGGGCGAGATGGCCGGCGGGGCGCTGCTGGGCTCCGGCCGCGCGGCACTGCCCGCCGGCTGGCCGCCTCCTCCCGAGCAGGCTGCGACGACCAGGCACGCCCCCGCAACCCCCGCCAGCCAGCCGTCCCGCAGCCGATATGCCGCGCTGATCCCCCGGATTCCCCGCACGCTGAGCCTCACGTAACTCGTGGCGGGGCCGTGGGCCCACGCGCCCGGCGATCCCGCTGAATTGGACGATCCCCCGTGTTATCCGCCCCGCCCGGCCCGGGGAGAGCGGGGCGCCCGAATTGGTGCCGAGGGGGCTAAATGCCCGCCGGGAAGGAGCGGATGACTGGCTGGCCAGCCATCTCTGGCGGTTCTGCCCCCCTGGTTGCCCGGTGAAACGGTCCCGGCTGCGGAGCGGGCCGGACGGGTGGCCCGGGAGCCGGATACCGTGGGCCCGGTGAGTGACTGGGCGCAGATCCGGGCCGGCACGGTGCTGTATGAGGACGACGCGGCCCTGGTGCTGAACAAGCCGGCCGGCCTCGCGGTCATGGGCGAGCGGCACGATACCGACCTGGTCCGGCTGGCCGAGGAGGCGGGCGAGAAGCTGTATCCCGCGCACCGGATCGACAAGGTGACCTCCGGGGTTCTCCTGCTGGCCAAGGACCTGCACCTGCACGGCGATCTGACCCGGCAGTTCAACCGGCGCACCGTGGATAAGGCCTACCTGGCCATTACCGCCACCACTGGGCTGCCCCAGCGAGGCACGATCGAGCTGCCGCTCAGCGTAGGCCGCAAGAACCGGGTCCGGGTAGCGGCCAACCGCGCCGCGATCACCTATGACCCGGACGTGTCCCGCTGGTCGGTCCCGCCGGATGAGCAGTTCCAGGAGGCCCGGACCTACCCGTCCACCACCACGTTCCTGACCGTGGCCGGCGACGAGGGTCATACCCTGCTCGCGGTCAGCCCGGTGACCGGGCGGCGGCACCAGATCCGGGTCCATCTCGCCTGGATCGGCCACCCCATCGAGGGCGATCCGCTGTTCGCTAAGGCCGCCGCCGGCCGGACGCTGCTGCACTCGTGGCGGCTGGGGTTCGACGCGGCCTGGGCCGGCGGCCGGCGTATCCAGGTCGAAGCGCCTCCCGGGCCCGACTTCTGGGCGGCCCTGCCCGGCGGCGCGGTCCCGCTCCCTGACTGGGACGCCACCGCCTGCGGGCACTGACCTGCACTCTCGTCAGGTAGGCGGGGGGCCCAGGAAGATGCAGAAGGGATGCCCCGCCGGATCGGCGTAGACGCGCAGCGGCTCATCCGGGTCGTCGGACCGGTCCATGATCAGCCCCGCCCCGAGGGCCAGCGCCCGCTCGTGCGCCGCGGCGAGCTCATCCACCGTGGTGACATAGAGGTCCAGGTGCATCTGCTGCGGCACCGGGCCCTCCGGCCAGGTCGCCCGAGGCAGCGACGTCACCTGCTGGACCGCGATGCGGACCGCGCCCGCAGAGTCCTTCAGCACCAGCCAGTCCCGGCCCGCCGGGTCCGGCTCGCCCGGGGCCGGGGGCTCGTCGCCGGGGCGATATTGCCAGCCCAGCAGCTGCCGGTAGAACTCCGCCAGTTCCCTCGCGTCGGTGCCGTCCAGGACAACCTGCCGGAACTGCGGATACCCTCCCCCTGCGCCTGCATCCTCTGCTGCCACGGACGCTTCTTACCCTGGGCGGGTGCCGGGAATCCGCGGCCGGCGCCGCCGTCTCCAGCCTGCTCGCGGAGGGGCTGCTGCTCTCCCCCAAGGACGCGCCACCCGTGCCGCTCTCTGCTGCACGTATACCGGCCTAAACAGGTACGTCGCGAGCAGCCAGCCTGGTCTGGTGCGGCTCGCCGGGTGGTTCCTCTATGCCGAAGCTAAGGATCCGGGTGGGACGGATCCGGATGAGGGGACCGCCGTCCGCGGCGTCGTCAACAGCCTCCGCGGTGCCCCGGATCTCGAGGAAGCGGACCCGCCAGGGGTCGGTGGAGACGATGTCGTCCACCACGAGCGCGGCCTGGCCGTTGCGCCGGACGTTCCGGAACTTCTGGCTGGACGTCAGGTTGAAGCCGGTCACGTCGATCGTGCCGAGCCCGGGGTTGACGTGGAAGCCGACGGGCTTGACCTGAGGGCTGCCGTCCGGCTGGACGGTAGCCAGCCGGCCCAGCTGCTGAGCACCCAGGTAGGCCGTTTCGGCATCGGTGAAGGGCATCTGCGACTCCATTCGGTGGGACGGTCGGGCCCACTGGCGACGGTAGAACCTCAAGCAGGCTTGAGGTCAAGGGGGGCGTCGGCACGTATTCTCGATCGTCGGCGGCCCGTGCTCCTGGAGGTATTGCGTGTTCAGGCTGGACCACGAGGCGGAAAACACGGTGCGGCAGGGGCTTGGCGCCGTGGACGCTGATGCATTCCTGGCCCGGCTGGAGCAGCTGGCCTTCGACATAGCCGGCCCGCTCGAGCAGGTCTACGGCGGCGTGACCGACATCACCCGGTTCGCGACCGAGCTGGTGCTCGACGCCCTGGAGGCGGCCGCCGCGCGGCCCGCGCCGCTGCGGCTGCTGGACCGCCGCCGCGAGATCGATCCCGCGTGGTTCCAGCGGTCCCGGATGATCGGCTACGTCTGCTACGCCGACCGTTTCGCCGGCTCGCTGCGCGGCGTCCGGCAGCATCTGGACTACCTGGCCGAGCTGGGGGTCACGTACCTGCATCTGATGCCGCTGCTGCAGCCCCGGGACGGGGACAGCGACGGTGGCTACGCCGTGGCGGACTACGGCGCGGTGGACCCGCGGCTGGGCAGCATGGCCGACCTGGAGGCGCTCGCCGCCGAATTGCACAGCCGGGGCATGGCGATGTGCATCGACCTGGTCCTCAACCACACGGCACAGGAGCACGAATGGGCCCGCAAGGCGCAGGCCGGGGATCCCGCCTGCCGCGACATGTACCTGATCTACCCCGACCGCAGGGTTCCCGACGCCTATGAGGCCACGCTGCCCGAGGTGTTCCCGGACACCGCCCCCGGCAGCTTCACCGAGGTGCCCGGGCTCGGCTGGGTGTGGACCACGTTTCACGACTACCAGTGGGATCTGAACTACGCCAACCCCGACGTCTTCCGGCACATGCTCGCGATCATGCTCACGCTGGCCAACCGGGGCGTGGACGTGCTGCGGCTGGACGCGGCGCCGTTCTTGTGGAAACGGCCCGGCACCGACAGCCAGAACCAGCCGGAAGCACATCTGCTGCTCCAGGCGTTCCGCGCGCTCACCCGGCTGGCCGCGCCGGGCCTGGTGCTCAAGGCCGAGGCCATCGTCGGCCCGGAGATGCTGGTGCAGTACCTCGGCGCGCACGACCGCTACCAGCCCGAGTGCGATCTGGCCTACGACAACCAGCTCATGGTGATGCTCTGGTCCACCCTGGCCACCCGGGACGTGCGGCTGGCCGAGCACGCGCTGTCCCGCCGCCGGCCCGCGCCCGCGCCGACGGCGTGGGTGTCCTACCTGCGCTGTCACGATGACATCGGCTGGGCTGTCTCCGACGCGGATGCCGCGGCCGTGGGACTGGGCGGTTTCGAGCACCGCAGGTTCCTCAACGAGTTCTTCGCCGGCCGTTTCCCCGGATCGTTCGCCCGGGGGGCCGGCTTCCAGGAAAACCCGGCGACCGGAGACGCCCGGATCTCCGGTATGGCCGCCTCGCTGTGCGGCATCGAGAGCGCCGCGGCGGCCGGCGATGAGGCCGAACTGACGCTGGCCCTCAGGCGGCTGGAGTCCCTGTACGCCGTGGTCTTCTCCTTCGGCGGCATCCCGCTCATCTATATGGGCGATGAGCTCGCCATGACGAATGACCCTGGGTGGGCGGACGACCCGGCGCACGCGCACGACAACCGGTGGATGCACCGGCCGCGGATGGACTGGGCCCGGGCGGCCCGCCGCAGCGACCTGGCCACCCTGGAAGGCCGTGCGTTCGCGGCACTGCAGGGCCTGGCCCGGGCCCGGCAGGAACTGCTGGCGCTGCGGTCCGGCGGCACCACCGAGATCCTGCCCACCGGGAACCAGTGCGTGCTGGCTTACCGCCGCAGTCACCCGCGCAGCGCACCGTTCCTGTCGCTCACCAACTTCAGCGACGTCAGCCACTCCGTCGACGCGGGGATCATCGCCCGGGCCGGCCTGCGGGCGCCCCGGCTCGCCCACGCGAGCACCCCGGGCACCGGCACCCCCCGGATCGAGCCAGCCCGGGTCGAGCCGGGCCGCATCGAGCTGGAACCGTGGAGCTTCGCCTGGCTTACGGGGACGTGACTGGCCCGCGCAGGGCCGCGGCCGTGGCCGCGTCGGCCGGATAGAACGCCTCGATGGCCAGCTCGGCCACGGTCACGTCGGTCGCGGTGCCCACTACCGCACTGATGCTGAACAGCGAGAGTTCCTGGCCGCCGCGCCGGTAGCGCAGTGGCAGGACGACCCCCGCGGGCGAGGTCACCTCGGCCATGCCGCCCGGGTAGGCGAGCAGCTCGTCCCGCAGTTCCCGCAGCTGCGGATCGCCGAGAGCCTGCGCCCGGTGCTGCAACTGGGACAGCAGGTGACCACGCCACTCGGCCAGGTTGGCGATGCGGGGCGCCATCCCGTCGGGGTGCAGGGCCAGGCGGAGCACGTTCACCGGCGGCTCCAGCAGCCAGGCGGCACACCCGTCGGCGAGCACGGCGAGGCCCGCGTTGCCGTCGAGCAGTTCCCACCAGCGGTCGACCAGGACCGCGGGGTAGGGCTCGTGGCCGGCCAGCACCTGGCGCAGGGCATCGCGGACGTTCCGCAGCTCCGGCTCGCCCAGCTCGTGCTCCGGGTATGCCGGGGCGTAGCCGCCGGCCAGCAGCAGCGTGTTCCGCTCCCGGAGCGGCACCTCGAGCTGCTCAGTCAGCCGCAGGATCATGGCGGGCGTCGGCCGCGAGCGCCCGGTTTCCACGAAGCTGAGATGCCGCGCGGACACCTCGGCCCGGATGGCCAGGTCAAGCTGGCTGATCCGGCGGCGCTCGCGCCATTCGCGCAGCAGCTCACCGACGGGGCGGGTGCCCGACATGGGCCACGTCATGGTCGCCATGAGGCTGACGTTAGCGGCCCGCCCGCAGCGCCGCGATTACCTCCCAGGTCAAGGCCGGGCATTACCTCCCGCGTAATCGACACGGGCCCGGCCCGGTCCGCAGGATGGGCCGCGACCGCACAGAGCGGACCCATCACGAAAGGCACTCCCTATGAACGACACGATCACCCGTTACGTCGACTGCTGGAACGAGACCGACCCCGCGGCGCGGCGCAAGCTGATCGACAGCACCTGGGCCCCGGACGCCAGCTACATCGATCCGCTCGGCGAGGCCCGCGGCCAGGACGAGATCGACGCGGCCATCGCCGCGGCGCAGGAACAGTTTCCCGGCTTCGTCTTCACCCTGGCCGGGCCGGTCGACGCCCATCACCGCCAGGCCCGCTTCACCTGGGGTCTCGGCCCGGAGGGCGCCGAGCCGCTGATCGTCGGGTCGGACGTGGCGGTCACCGATGACGACGGCAGGCTCGTCACGGTCCTGGGTTTCCTCGACAAGGTGCCCGCCTGAGCACGAAAGAGCCGCTGGCCGGCGGGGCACACTCCGCCGGCCAGCGGCTCCCCCCAGCGTGAACCCGCCAAACCCTCGCCAACGACTCCCGCCCCCGGTTGCCCCCGCCCACAACGGGAGGTGACTCGTTATCTGTTCGGATCACCTCCCAGCCCCGGGAGCAAAATCGAACAGATAACGCGTGACACTTGCGCCGGGAGGCGGCGAGGGCCAGGCGGCAGGCCGAGACTAGAGATCCCCGACGGTGACGAGCTGGGACTTCATGCCGATCGTCACCGGCTCGACGTAGACCGGCTGGATGGTGCTGGCCGCCGGGAACTGCTCGTGGACCCGCATCTTGAGCGGCTCGGTGGCCAGGTCGATGAACACCGGGTACAGGTCGTCGTGATGGCAGGGGATGACCGCCCGGGGCTGGTAGGTCTCGATGAGCGGCATCGTCGCCTCCTTGAGCTGGCGGCGGACCAGCGGCCGGCCGATGAAGCCCACGATGGCGAGGTCACAGCCGGGGCTGGCCGCGAAGAAGGCGCGCTCCTCCTGGCTGACCGGGCCGCCGCTGTCCCGGTACACGATCCGGTAGCCGCCGATGTCGATGACCAGGCACAGGGTGCCCTCGGTGAAGACCTCAGGCGCCATGCTGCCGCGCCTCAGCACCGCCGCGGCGTGGGCCTCTTCCTCGGCGCTCAGCGCCGGCTCGTCCCGTTCCCAGATCTCGCGGGCCTGGCGCAGCGCCTCCAGGCTCATCTGCTGCTCCGGGTGGGCCAGGTCGGCGTGCAACCCGTGGATGACCCGGAGCGTGAACTCGGGGAACTCCAGCCGTTCGCCCTCACCGAGGCCGGTCACCGCGTGGATCCGCGACACGTCCAGGCCGCCCTGGGTCAGCACGTCCGCGCCGAGCGGGTGCACCACCACGGGCGCGCCGGTGGCCGAGGCAACCTGGGCCGCGTCCGAGATGTGGTCGTAGTGCGGGTGCCCGATCAGCACCGCATCGGCCCGGACCACCTCGTCGGGCCGGAATCCGAGGCCGCGCATCCGCGGGCCGCGATCGTAGAACGTGTCGAGCAGCACCACCCGGTCGTGGAAGTTCAGCTCGAAGTTGGACGTCCCGTACCAGCGGATCGTGAGCGCATCGGGGTCCGGGCTGGCCGTCCCGCCCAGCATGGCGGGCCGCCGGTACCCGAGCACGGTGTCGGTGTTCATCACGGGCGGACCTCCCGGTGGCCTTCGTTCACCCGGCGGCACTCGTTCTCTTCCGCCACTGGCGCGACGTTACCCGCGGGGGGACGATCGGTGCTAGGGCGGGCGACGAGGGCCGCCTCCGGAGCAAGGAGGGGGTCCGGATGCCGGTAGTGCAGGCGAACGGTATCGACGTCTACTACGAGGTCGAGGGCGAGGGCGAGCCCCTGGTCCTTATCCCCTACCTGGCCGCCGACCAGGCGTGTTACGCGTTCCAGGTTGCCGACTACGCGAAGAGCTTCACCTGTTTCACCGTGGACCTGCGCGGCGCCGGCCGGTCCGGGAAGCCGGAAGGCCGCTACAGCACCGAACTATTCGCCGATGACGTGGCCGCGTTCATGCAGGCGGCCGGCGTGGGACGGGCCCACGTGTCCGGGCTGTCGCTGGGCGCGGCCGCCGGAATCTGGCTCGCGGCCAAGTACCCGGAGCAGGTGGCATCGCTGTCCCTGCACAGCGCCTGGCCGGCCACTGACCCGTTCCTGCGCACGGTGGTCGAGGGCTGGCGGGTCATGGCCCAGGGCCTGGGCAGCGTGACGGACATGGTGATCCAGGGCATCTTCCCGTGGTGCTTCACGCCGGAGCTGTACGCGGCCCGGCCCGAATATATCGAGTCGCTGGCCGATTTCGTCCGCAGCCGGCCGATGCCGCCCGTCGACGCGCTCCTCCGTCAGTCGCAGGCGGTCCTGGACCACGACGCGCGGGACGTGCTGGCCTCCGTCCAGGCCCCGACCCTGATCACGTTCGGCCGGCACGACCAGGTGACCTCCACCCGTTTCGCGGACCCGCTTACCCAGGGGATCGCCGACACCGAGCTCGTGGTGTTCGAGGACTGCGCGCACGCCCCGATCTACGAGAACGTCGCGGCCTTCAACGAGCGGACCCTCGGCTTCCTGCAGCGCCACTCCGGCTAGCCGGGTCACGGGCTGGCGCGAACGCGGCCGACGGCTGGCGGCCCGGGAGCGTCAGTCGCGGCCGCGGAGCAGGGACACCCGGAACGGCCGCAGCTCACCCCGGGCGTACCCGCTGCTGATGGCCGGGTCGTCCGCCATGACCTGCCGGGCGGCCTCCTCGTCGGGCGCCTCGAACACGGCTATCCCGGTATTGACCCGGCCGAGCGTGGGACCGGCCAGGATCAGCTGCCCGCCGGCGAGCATCCGCTGCAGCCGCTCGAAATGCCTTCCCCAAACGGCTTTTTCGTCGTCGGTCATGGTCGCCGCGAAGTCGTCCCGCGGGGGATGGATGAAGTAGATCCACTCCGTCACGCGCCGAGTCTGCCCGGGGGGCGGGGCACCCGTCAACGCACCGCCCGGCTGGTCACGGCGCCTGGCGCAGGTGGCCCGCGCTCAGCGGGGCACGGTCAGCGCGTCCAGGACGCGCTGGACGTTCTCGTCGAGATCCCGGGCCGCGTCCGCGTGGCCGGCCAGGTGCCGGATCAGCGCCTGCTGGAACAGCCCGTCGAACACGGCGTAGGCCGGGCCGGACGACACGGCCAGCGGCGTCCCGGCCAGGCCGGCGAATTTGCTGACGATGCGCCAGATCATCCGTTCGAGGCTGTCGTCGATCTCGGTCACGTCGTGGCGGTAGGAGTCGTCGAACAGGCTCTGGTTCCGCAGGTCGTACCAGAGCCGGTGCAGTGTGGCCTCCTCCACCAGGGTGGCCGCCATCGCGGCACCGAACCCCCGCCTGAGCTCATCGGCGGAGGTGGCGGTGGCGACGATGTTGTCGTACCGGGTC
>Ga0208586_1000419_pt1 | contig 15850 bp, 14 predicted proteins | sample NGESurshal072012_6_FD_184471 | JGI IMG/M metagenome (GOLD analysis project Ga0208586, IMG submission 184471) | Arctic peat soil microbial communities from Barrow, Alaska - NGEE Surface sample 53-3 shallow-072012 (SPAdes) | ecosystem: Environmental > Terrestrial > Soil > Wetlands > Peat ... | reverse complement strand
CCGGTGGATGCACCGGCCGCGGATGGACTGGGCGCGGGCGGCCCGGCGCAGCGACCCGGCCAGCGTGGAGGGCCGCGCGTTCGCGGCCCTGCGGGGCCTGGCCCGGGCCCGGCAGGAACTGCTGGCCCTGCGGTCGGGCGGGACAACCGAGATCCTGCCCTCGCAGAACCAGAGCGTGCTGGCCTACCGCCGGGCCCACCCGCGCAGCGCCCCGTTCCTGGCCCTCACCAACTTCAGCGACGCCACCCAGTCCGCTGACGCGGGGATCATCGCCCGGGCCGGCCTGCAGCGGCCCCGGCTCGCGCACGCGAGCACGGTGGCCGACGGCGGTGCGCCCGGGAACGCGGCGGCCCGGCCCGGGCTTGACCAGACCGGGCTTGACCAGATTGAGGTGGCCCAGATTGAGCTTGCACCGTGGAGCTTCGCCTGGCTGACGGGCGCCTGACCGCCCGCCGCCGCGCGTCGGCGGGAAGCCCGGGCCGGCCGAGGCCGGGCCCGGCCATTCCGGCCTGGTCTCAAGGCGGTTAATTCTCCCGCAAACCGCACATTCCAAGGGCTACCGTGATCCGCGGGACAGCGGGGACAGCCGAGCAACGGGGAGGCACGGCGCGATGACCACTCCGGGATATCCGGACTTCACGGCGGCAGGAGAATCCGCGCCGGCGGACCCGGATCCGGCGCTGATCGTGATTGCTCCGGCACATCCCGCCCTCGGGGACGGTGAGCGGGACATCGTGTTCGAGCTGCGTGAGTCGGCCGGCGACGCGACCGTGCTGCCGGTGTTCACCTCGGTTCCCCGGCTGGTCGAGGCCCTCGGCCACGCCCAGCCCTGGGTGGCCCTCCCGCTGCACACCGTCCGCCAGCTCGCGGCGGCCAGCGGCGTGCGCACGGTGCTGCTCGACCCTGACGTACAGCCCGGCGCGTGGCGCTGGGGATACGACGACCTGGACCGCCTGCCCGGGAGCGACTGATGAGCGATGGATTCCAAGTGGTCATGTCCGACCTCCAGGAGGCGGCGACCACTTTTCACGCCGAGGCCAAGACGTTCCTGGGCATCATGCCGGACGCGTGCCCGGCGCTGCCGGACGGCGGATCGGGCGCGTTCAACGAGAGCCTCAGTGCGGTGGTGGACGCGGCGTGCCTGCTGCACCTGCAGATCGGCGGGGACATGGATGACAACGGCTCCAAGCTGCAGACCGCGCACGACCGGTATCAGCACACCGAGGAATCCCTGGCCACGCTGAGCCAGCAGATCAGCGATCCGGACCAGATCAGATAGCGCTCTGCTGGCCCGGGCTGACGCAGACCACACACATTAAGGAGGCGCTGTGGGAGGCGCGAAGTCCCCGTCCGCGCTGGCGCCGTTCGCCCACGACTGGATCGGCGGCGACATCCACGGCCTGTCAGCGTACGCGGGAACCCTGTACGGATACGTGCCGCGGCTCAGCGACGTGGCCACCGCGCTGGACACCAAGGTCAGCCACATTGTCGGCGACGCGGGCTGGAAGGGATCCGCCGCGTCGGCCTTCACCAAGGCCTGGCAGCACGACGCGACCGGCGCAACCGCTCTCGCCGTCATGGTCTCCGCGGCCGGTGACATCGTGAACACGCTCGCGGTCAACCTGGCCAGCATCGAGAGCGCGCTGGAGCAGGCGGCCGACACCACGGCCGCGCACGGCGTGCCGGCCGGCGCCGGCGGCCAGCCGCCGCAGGAATGCTTCGCCGACCCGGCCAGGGAAAGCTGGCGGGTCAGCTACCAGTCCTTCTGGAACCAGAGCATGCTCCTGGCGGCCACCGCGCGCAGCCAGGCGGCGGCCGCGCTCGCGCAACTGGGCACCGCGGCCACGGACGGCGGCGGGGACGCGGGCCTCGGCAAAGGGGACTACACCGCGCTGTTCGACACCCTGGCCGGGTTCTTCGGCGCGCAGACCCGGTTCCGCGCCTACGTCGAAGGTAAGCTCCCGGGCCTGAAGAAGTCGATCACCAGGGCGATCACCGACGCACGCGAGGAAGCGCGGCAGGCCGACGGCCGGTTCGGGCCGTGGAGTGACGAGGGCAAACAGAATTTCGGTGACGCGAAGAGCACGTTGTCCTCGGTCCAGGACGATCTGGCCGCGGCCGAGAAGACCGAGAACCCGTTCACCAAGGCGTGGGGGTTCAGCCCGAGCGACATCAGCAGCGTGGGCACCAAGCTGGATGGCCTGGACGGCGTGGGCGGGGGGGCCGCGCGCTTCTTCGGCGACATCCCGGTCGTCGACGTCCTCGCGGCCGGGGCGAGCACCTACTTCGGTGCCCAGGACGACATGGCCGCCGGTGTGCCGTGGTACGCCGCCTACCCGGGCGAGGCGGGCGGCAACATCGCGGCGGTCGCCGCCGGCGGGTGGGTCGGCGGGCTGGCCGCCGGGGGGACCGCTGCGGGCCTCGGCGCTCTGGGGGCGAGCGGCGTGGGCCTGACCCTGGCGGCCGGCGGGGCGGGCGTGCTGGCCGGCGGCGTCGTCGCCTACGGCGTCGGCGACTTCGCCCACAACCTGATCCAGGAAAACTGGGGCGCGGACATCTCCAAGCACGGTGTTATCTTGGGCATCGGCGACGGCATCGGGGACAGCGCCGTGAAGACCGGCCAGGACTTCGTGAAGGTGGGTTCCGGCATCGCGCACGGGGTGGAGCACGCGTGGGACAGCATCTTTTAATGACGCGGTTTGTCCCGCCGCCTGGGACCCAAGGGTGAGCGCGGACCCCGCCAGGCTGCCGCCCCGGCACGCACTGCCCCGGGACGTGACGGTCCCGGTCCTCCCCGGCCTGGGCCTGACCTGGTATGACCGCCGAGGCGCGGGCTACTGGGGGCGCCGGGCCGCCCTGGCGATCCTGTGGCTGTTCCTCACCGCCCTGGTCACTCTGATCGTCGTGGCTATCCTGATCGCCCTCGCGCACCGGTCCACGGTCGGCTTTACCGTGGTGCTGGTGCTTGAGATCGTGTATTCGCTGGGCATCCTGGCCTTCTTCACCGTCGCGACCGCGCGGGGCTGGAACGACCCGCACCCGAGCACGATCCGGCCCGGGAACATCCCCGGCCAGATCTTCCTGATCCTTAGCTCGCTGACCATCGGCCTGTACCTGGCCCTGCTGCTGACCTCGCTGCTGCCGGAAACCCCGGCCGAGCGGCATGCGCGGCTGCAGGTGGCCGAGGAATTGCGCGGCCGCGGCCACGTCGTCTCGTGATGGCCTCGATCCTGATGGCCCGATCCTGATGGCATCGTCCGGCCGCACGGCCAAGCGTCTCGCCGCCGGCCCCACGCTGCTGCTGGCCGCCGAGGTGAGCGACGAGATCGCGGATGCGCTGGTGGCCTACGATCCCGCGCTGCGCGTGCGCAGCGACCGCTTCGCGTTCGGCAACGGCGTGCTGCTGCACGGGCCGGTCGACGTCACCGCGGAACTGGCCGCGAAGGCGGGGCTGCCCGCCAGCGCGGCCTCGGCGTATTACGCGGACATCATCGAAACCGGCACCCGCGGTTCCCGCCCCGACCACGCCAAGTGGCAGGACGCTGAGCGGCTCGTCTGCGGCCTGGCCGTCCGGCTGGGCGGTACCGTGCACGGCCAGCGTCCGGCCATGAGCCTCAACCTGTCCGCCTCGGTCTACACGGCCCAGTCGCTGCCCGCCGAGCAGGTGATCAGCGTGCTGCAGCCCTACACGGACGGCGCGCTGTTCGCGGACGAGGATCAGGACGTGCCGGGGGCCTACTTCCTCGTCTCCGAGCAGGAGCCCCGGTTCCTCACTGTCTTCTGGCCGCCGCGGCTGTCCCGGTCCGCCCTGCAGCCGCCCCCCCTGGCCCTGGGCGACCTGCGCGATCAGGAGCCGGCCCGGTGGGAGCTGCGGAGCAAGTTCCCGGCCGCCACGGCCGACCGGGCCATCCGGCTCACCGTCGGGGAGGCGGCCCTGGCCTTGGCCCACCGGGTGGACGGGGTCGTGATCGACCCGTACGGCTTTCCCGTCACCCGCCCGGAGGGCCTGCTCCCCCGCTGAACGCATGCAGCAGGGCACCGCGGACACACCGGTGCCCGCTGTTCGGCCAGCTACGGTCCCTGGACTCAGCGGACTGGCTCAGGTCACCGTGATGGGAAAGGGTTTCGTAGGCCCTGCTCATCATCGATCGCCTTTCCCTGCCTTCCCGCGGGTTAGGCCTTCCGGTGCACGATGGCCAGGGCGTGACCGGCGACCGGGCCCGAGCCCACCGCGGATGCGGACCATCCAGTCGGCAGGTGCACCCGGAGCGGAGTGTCGCTGTTCACGGCGCCGCCGTTGCCGAGCTGGCCTTCGCCGTCGTAACCCCAGGCCAGCACGTGGCCGTTACGGGTCAGCGCGTAGCTGTCGTCGCAGCTGGCACTGATCGCCGTCACCTTGGTATGGCCCAGCTTGACCAGGACGGGCGCGTCGCTGCTGGTGGTGGTGCCGTTGCCGAGCTGGCCCTGGTTGCCGGCTCCCCAGGCCAGTATCGCCCCATTGGAGAGCAGCGCGAGCGTGTGGCCGCAGCCGGCGAATAGCGAGGCCAGGTGCACGTGCCCCGGCCCGCGCACGGTGTAGTAGACGCCCACTGGCGAGGCGCTGCCGGCGGTGCTGCCGTTGCCGTACTGCCCGAGGTTGTTGGCCCCCCAGGCGAAGTAGGCGAACGGCCGACCGACCGCGCGGGCCACGGCGAAGTTGTATCCGGCGCTGATGATGCTCACCCTGACGCCGGGCGGCAGGTCGACCCGGAGCGGGACGGCGCTACTGGTGGTGGAGTCGTTGCCGAGTTCTGCGTTGGTGTTCTGGCCCCAGGCCAGCACGCGGCCGCCGGTCGTGCGAGCCAGGGCAAAGGAACCCCCGGCGCTGATGGCCGTCACCTTCGTGCCCGCCGGCAGCTGGACCCGGACCGGGACGTGGCTGTCAGTGGTGGTGTCGTTGCCTAGCTGCCCGTAGACATTGTCTCCCCAGGCCAGCACGCCGCCCCTGGACGTCAGGGCCAGGCTGAAGTCGCAGCCCGCCCGGACGGCGGTGACCTTCGTGCCACGGGGGATCCTGACCCGGACCGGAGTCTCGCGGCTCGCGATGGAGCCGTTGCCGAGCTGCCCGTTGCCGTTGATTCCCCAGGCCAGCACGTGACCCGTGGAGGTCAGCGCCACCGTGTGGTTGCAGCCGGCCCGCACCTGCGCCACCTTGGTGCCGCCCGGCAGCCGCACCCTGACCGGAGACCTGGCGTCGGCGCTGGTGCCGTTGCCGAGCTGCCCGAAGTCGTCGCGGCCCCAGGCCAGGACATGCCCACTGGCGGCGGTGCCCGCGGCGGCGGTGCCGCCCGCCGCCGCAGGGCGGCCTGCGCCGGTCCGGGCCGGGCTGATGCTGGCCGCCGGGGCCCTGGCTGATGCCGCGGCCACCCCAGCTCCCCCCACGACCGCCAGTGCCGGGATCACCAACCCGGTGGCAAGGGTAGCGGCCAGGCCAGCCGCCGCCGGGCGGACCGGGAACGACCGCCACTGGCCGACTTTCGCCGTGGCCCTGCGCTGGAATATAGGTCCGGTCATCGTCTCCCCCGTAGCGTGGTCTGCTCTTGGCATCCGTTTGCAAGGAACGGATTCGTCGTGATGCGCGTGTGGCCGGATTGCGGTGACGCGGCCAGATGCTGCGGTGGCACGTGCTGCGGCAGCGAGTGGGTCAATGAGTCGAGCAGGAGGTGGCCGGCGCGGAAGTAGGCCGCGGTGGGCCGGACGCGCCCGCACGGTATGAGCTCGAAAGCGGTACTTGAGGGCGATGATGACCAGCGGTCGATGTCGAGGCGCATGCGCAGTGGGGAACGCAGCGGTCCCCGGGCCAGACGGCCCTCGATCCGGCAGGTACCCGAGTCGCGATCGTGTTTGATCGGGCCGCGCAATCGGCTTTGGCCGATCCGCACTTCGCCATCCTGTCCGGTGCGCTGCCAGCTCTCTAGTGCAGCCACGCACGCCTCGAACGGGATGGCAACGATCCGCCGGAATGACAGCCAGCCCAGGGCGGGGCCCATGCCCGCACTCATGCTGGCCGCGCCGCCCGGGTTGGCTAGCGCGGCGGGCGCCGTGGCGGCCGACGGCAGCACGCGGGCCAGCCCGGCGGGCACGCCGGGCTGGCGGCCGATGCGCGGGATGCGGCTCATGGTGATCTCTTTCGCCTCAGGCTGGGAGGTTGGGGCCGATTCAGGTGGTTGAGTGCTCGTTGGGATGCCTGGAAGCCAGAGCTCAGGCGGCCGCGGTGATCGCCTTCTGGCGGGTGGCCCGTGCCCGGTCCAGGAGCACCGCCACCGGGGCAGCGGCCAGCCCGGCCAGGGCGGCGGCGAAACGGCGGACACGCTGGATGAGGTACATGACGATCTCCCTCGACTCTGGATGAGTTCAAGGCGACCGTATGGCGGCTGGCTCGCTTCCCGGATCGGGAGTGATCCCCCCAGCTTTCCTGGTGCGCTCCCTATATTTCCGCCACGCCGGCCAGTCCGAACCGGGCGGCATGCTGCCTCGGACCCCGCTCCTTCACCGTCTTTGCGATGACCAGCTCAACCTGCGCATGGGTGATCGTCCGCGGCGCCCCCGGCCAGCTCAGCCCAGTGGGCCGAGCCGCCCGGCCAGGGCGGTCATGAGGCTGCGGACGGCCTTTCCCGGTGACCGACCCGGGAACGCGGGGGCGTCGACGTCGGCGAGGTAGTCGCCGACACGGGCCACGAGCAGGTAGTCGCCGGGATAGTAGGTCCCGTCCGGCAGCGGGCCGTTGACCTGGACGATCCTGATCAGCAGGGCCTGGTCGCCGAGGCCGGAGACGGCGGTAACGAAGGGGCTCATCTGCACCCGGGCCCCGGTGATCTCGTCCCGGGTGGAGAACGGGCGGCAGCGGTGCCCGGCGAGCGACATGATCAGGGCGAATTGCCGTGCGGCCCAGCCGGGGTAGTAGCCGGCCAGGTTGATGCTGCCCAGGCTGGTGTTCTTCCCCCGGCCGACAGTGACGCTGAGCTGCGCGTCCGAAGCCTGGTCCCCGGCCAGCAGGAAGTGGGCGTCCACGCCCTTCCAGGACTGGCAGGACTGCCGGGGCAGCACGGGCAGGTACGGGGGCGCGGTGAGTTCCGGGCCGCTGTCGGTTTCCTGGCCGGTGCCGCCGGTGAGTACCCAGCCCGGCGGGAGGCTGGCCCGGGCGGGAAGCAGCCTGCCCAGCTGGACGCCGCTGGCCGGGCGGCCGTTCCCGCTGGACCGGGACGGGCCGCTGGCGGCCGGAGCCGCGTGGGCCGCCCCCCCGGAACCCGCGCCGCACCCTGCTACGGCGCTGGCCAGCGCGGCGGTGAGCACGAGGGTGCGGACTCCTGTCCCGGCCCGGGATCTCCCGGCCCTGGGCACCGGCAGGTGATCAGCCCCCGATCACGGGCGGCACAGCGGGACCGCCCGTACCCCAGAAGTCGTCGTCCTCGCCGAGCCACGCCAGCCGGGACCTTTCGCGCTCCTGGCCGCGGCCGGCACCGCTCCCGGGCATCATCCAGCCCATCCCGTCCCCGGCCGCGTTGCCCGGCCCGGCGGGCCCGGCCGCGCTGAGGTCCGGACCCCAGGTGGCCTCGTCCTCACTGGCCCAGTACTGGCTGCTCCGCTCGGCCTCAGCCTGGCCTCCGGCCGCGCCGGCCCCGGTCATCGGCATCGAGCCCGGCATCCGGCCGCCGGCGAAGGCCGTGTCACCCTGGGCGGCGAGTCCGTCCGCGGCGGGCCCGGGGCCGGGCTCGCCGGCCATCCCGGGCCCGGGTTCACCGGTCAGGCCGGGCTCGCCCGCGCCGAACCCGGCCGCCGGGGCTGGCTCGTCGGCCCCGGTGACGGTGCGGAGCACGCTGCGCGGCAGGCCGCTCCCGGCCTCTCCCGGCGCGGGCTCACCACCGGTCCCGGCTTCCGCCGGGGGCCTCTCTCCCGTACCTCCCGGGCCGGACCCGGACCCGGCCGGATCACCACCGGAGCCGCCGCGGGATACCGGGGGCAGGATGCCCGGGCCACCCGGGGCGGGGCCGCCCGGCGGCGGGACACTGCCCAGGCCCGGGCCGCCGCCCAGGCCGGTGCCGCCGGTTCCCGCGCCGCCCGTTCCGGGACCGCCCGGCGCGGTGGGCGTCAGGCCGGCCAGCGTGGTCCCCGGGTCCGCCCCGGATCCGCTGGCCAGGTGCGGCGGCGTACCGAGGGTCGGCGCCCCGGCGCCGGCCGGCCCGGATCCCGGCGGGCCGGCTGAGTGCCTGCCGGCGGTACCGCCACCGGAGCCGCCGCTGCCGGGAAGGCCGCCCCCGGGGCCACGGCTCCCGGCCGAGGTCCCGCCGGATCCGCCCGCGCCGCCCCCCGAGCCGGCGAGCGCCGGGGGCAGGTTCTTGTTGACGGCTCCGGGCATCTGGTAGAAGGCGGTCTCCATGTGGCTGTTCAGGGCGCTCATCCGCTGCTGGGCGGCCTGGTCCGCTGCCTGCACGTCCGCGGGGTGGGTGGTCGCGGGCTGCGGCAGGCTGGCGCGGAACGTGCTCAGCACCGGGCCGTACCAGGCCAGCGCCTGCTGCGCGGCCCAGGTGTTGGCTTGCAGGTCAGTGGCGGTCTGGTAGAGCTGCTGGACCTGGCTGACCGCGGTGACCGCGGTGGAGCCGCCCCAGTTCGCGGCCAGGGTCTGGCCGTGACCGGCGAGCTGGCTGGAAATGTCGGTGAGCGTCGACGCGAGCTCACCGTAGGCCGCCCCGGCCGCGGAGATCGCCCCGGGGTCCGTCGCCTCGACCAGTCCCTTGACCTGTTCCCAGGTGTAGCCCGCCGCGGACCCCGGGGAGAAATCCGTGTCCTCGGTGATCGGGTACGTGCCAGTCCAGCTGGGCCCGCCGTTGCCCGGCATGTTCTCCAGCCGCTGGACGCGGTAGTACGCGGCCCGCTGCTGGGGCGTCCAGTTCTGGCCGTACCCGGGCTGGACCGGGGTGTCCTGGCCGCCGCTCCCGATGATCATCGCGGAGGGGTCGGCGGCGGCGTGGATCAGGCTGGTGATCTGCTGCTCGGCCGCGTCATAACGGTCCGCCGAGGTGGCGAGCCGGGCGGCCATGTCGGTGTGGGCCTGCTGGAGCTGCCCGGTGAACTGGGTCACGCCCGCGTGCGCCCGGGCCATGGCCTGCCCCAGCTGCTGCGCCTGCGGCCAGCTGCCCGCCGCCCCGGCGGCGGGGGCGGCTGCCCCGGCGCACGCACTCAGCGTGCTCTGCAGCTGGTCGGCCATCCGGGCCAGGCCGGCCGCCACCTGGCGGAGCACGTCCCGGTGCACGATCAGGTCGCGGCCGGACACCGCCGGGCTGGCCCAGTTCTGCGGCTGCGTGTACGAGCCGTACGTAGGCCCGCTGACGTGCGGCACCGCCGTTCCCGAATACCTGCCCGGGGCCTGCTGCTGTGACTGCTGCTGCCGCAGCATCAAGGCGTCATACGAGCCGCCCACTACCAGCCTCCCGCTACCTGAACCTCAGCCTCGCGCTCGCGCTGCCCGTCTCGCCGGGGCTCAGCCGCCCCAGAGGGCGGCGTTGGACGCCTCGGTCGAGCTGTAGTTCACGTGCGCCTCGCCGATCACGCCACGCAGGTTGTTCAGCACGACCGCCATGTCGGCCATGGCCGCGTCCCACTTCGCCTTGGCCGCGTAGTACGCCGCCTGCGCCTCACCGTCCCACTGCGCCAGGCTGGACTTCAGCTGGCCGTCCAGCGTGGAGATGGTCGACTGCAGCTGGGCGTAGGTGCTGGCGAAATCGGCCTCCCCGGTCTGCAGGGATCCGAACACCGCCCTGGTGTATTCGCTCATTTCTTCATCGCCTCCGTGATCGGTCCTGGGCGGTCAGCCGTTGAGCAGGCCGCGGACCCGGTTCGCCGAGGCCGCCTGGGTTTCCTCAGTGGCCTGGTACCGCGTCCGGGTCGTGCCGAGCTTCTCGTGTATCCCCTGCAGAGCGTTCAGCACCTGGGTGAAGTCGCTGTTGAACGACTCGTAAGCGCTGGTGAACGCGGTCGCGGCCTGCCCCTGCCAGCCCGCCATCAGGTCGCTGTGCTGACCCGCCAGCTGGGACTGCTGACCGCGGATCTGGCCGACGGCGTCCTCGACCTGAACGGCCGCCTGCGCCATGGCCGAGCGGTTGAAAGCAGACTCGGCTGCCATTTGCCGCACCTCCCCGTAAGGAATCCTGTATTTACCTCGATGTCTGGTTCCAGCCCCCGACCGCCGCTCAGAATCGGGCCCGTCAGGGGCCAGCACACGGGTCATTCAAGGGGCTGTAAAGACGCAGTGTCAACCAAATCCGCACAACTGTGACACCAGCAAATCCGGGCCGCTGCGACCCCAGCCGGTTGGCCAGGACGGGGCCGGGATCCTCCGGATTCGTCTCAGCCGCTCGCCTGCTGCCGGGCCGCGGCGGGATCCAGCGCGGGACCGGGCGGGATGAGGTCAAGCACGCTGGCGGGCACCAGGGTCCGCTGAGCGTCCAGCTGGTAGCCGAGCATGGCCGCGACCCCCGGGGACGCGAGCCCGTACCGGCGCCCCCCGGAGATGAGGAAGTATCCCGTCACCGCCGCCCCGTTCCCGCTCGCGGCCGGGCCGGGGACCACCCCGGCCAGGGTGGCTTTACCGGGCGGCAGGTCGATCTGGGTGTGACTCCCGGCCACGCCGTCCGGCAGGCCGCCCGCGGGCACGGTCCCGCCGACCGTCAGCCGGCCCCCTGACCCGCGGGCCGAGGCCGGACCGGAGTAGACGACGCACAGCGGGGCGGCCGGGTCGTAGCCGACAAGTGACGGCATGCGCGGCGGCAGCCCGGCGGCGGCCATGCTGGCGCCCGCACGGTCGTCGGCCACCACGGAGGGGGCCACCGCTCCCTGCGGGACCTGGCCTCGCGCGGCATTCAGCAATGCCGCCTCGGTCCGCGTGACCGGCTCCAGCCCGTCACGCCGCAGGACGTAGTACTGCGGCGGGCCACCCGCCGCGGGGGTCGTGGTGAAGACCTGCCCGATGCGGGCGGTCCCGCCCCCCGGGCCGGGCACCCGGCGGCCGAACCCGGCGATCCGGGGCGGCGCGAACTCAGGACCCTGGGGGAAGGCGTTGAGCCAGGTGGCCGGGACCCCGGCCGGCGACCCGGCGGCCGCCAGCGCGGTCAGCACGTTCTGCTGCATGGCCCGCGGGATCATCAGCCGCTGCCCGTCCCACAGCACCCAGTCCCGGCCGGCCGAGGACACCAGCAGCGCGCTGGCCGCGGCGATCGGCCGGCCGCCGACCGGCCGGCCGCCGACCAGGGTAGTCGTGGTCTGGCGCTGCAGGGTGGCCTGGTCACTGACGGTCTGCACGCAGACCGACCAGGGCTGGCCGGCCAGCATGTCCGGGGCGGGCAGCGGCTCCGGCAGCCCGGGGATGCCGATGAGCGGGCCCCGGGGGTAGTGCGCCAGCGACGCCTGGCTGACCGTGCGCTGGTCCGGCGAGGACGTCCCGAGCGCCAGCCGCGCCGACGCGTAGTTGACCACCGGGCACAGCTTGCGGCGCTGGCACCAGATGTAGGACGTGCCGGTCTGGCTGTCGATGATGAGCGTCCCCGGTGACGTCAGGCCCTGCGCGTGGCCCGGCGCCAGGATGCCCCACACCCCGAAGGCGGCCGCCACGATCACCGCGACGAGGACGCTGCAGATCAGGCCGACGTTGAGCCGGCGCAGCGGCTGGTCGGGCGGGTCCGGCTCGGCCTGGAGCAGCGCCAGCGCCGCGCGCTGGGTCATCAGCCGGTGGGCCTGCAGCAGGTCCCTGCGCGTCTGCATGACCGGCCCGCCTCAGCCCGACAGCCCGCGGATGTAACCGAACAGGCCGGCCACGCCCAGTGCCAGCGGGATGAGGCTGATCACCAGGGTGAGGTCGAGAATCTCCGCGGCCCGCCCCCAGAAGGGCGACGGCCGGTGGGCGGGCAGCCACATCCCGGCCCCGGCGAGCACGGCCGCCCCCAGGGCCAGCAGCGGCACGATCACGGCGACGCTCCGCCCGGCGGGCGCGTGCCATGCCGCGCCGACCGCGAGCAGGGCCAGCGCCCCGTACCCCGGGACCAGCAGCCACAGGCGCTGGGCCCGGCCGCGGAACACCCGGGCGCGGAGCAGCAGCGCGCAGCCGAGCACGGCGCACATCACCCGGGGCAGCCAGCCAGGGCCGAACGCGAGCATGGGGCCGGCCACGGCCGCGACCAGGCCGATGCCTGAGACCGCCCCGGTGACGACCCGGTCGGCGGCGGCAGTGTGACCGAGAACCTGGCTGCCCTGCACGGTGAGGGTGTCGCGGCGCAGCTCGTCGGCGTCCCGCGGGACCGGCGGCAGCGTCAGCCCGGCCAGCCTGAACGCCGCCGCGGGGATCAGCGGGGTCAGCGCCAGCGCCAGCGCGGCCGCCACCGCGGCGGCCCCCGCCGGGCTGACCGCCGCGAACCCGTAGTCCAGCGCCGCGCCGCCCACGCCGAGCAGCGCAGCCCCCGCCGCCCCGACGAACACGGCCGTGCCTTCCGCGGTCGCCACCGCCGCGACGACGGCGGCCAGGAACACGGCCGCGAACCCGGAGATCAGCTCCAGCGTGCCCAGCTGGGCCAGGGAAGCCGACCTGGCCGGCCCGAGCAGGCCGGCCAGCAGCGCGTACGGCAGCGCGGCCCAGCCCAGGAACACCGCCGCCCCCGCGTCACCCGCCGCCCGGGAGGCCACCCCCGCGCCACCCAGCAGCGCCGCGGCCAGCACTCCGGCGGTGATAGCCGGCAGGCTCCAGGCCGGGCCGGCCAGCAGCAGCACGGCCAGGCCGGCGAGCAGCGCGGCCGCCGCGGCGCCGAACGAGACCCGGCGGGTGTCCCCCGGGCCCCACCGGTCCGGCCGCTCGCCCACGCCGACCGCGATCACGTCGGCCACGTCGTCGAACGCCAGCTCGGGCAGCGGGGCGGCCCGCGGGCTCAGGTAGATCAGCTCCCCGTCACGCAGACCGGCCTGCTGCGGCGTGGCGTCGAGGGCGAAGGGGGCCTGGCCAAGCCGCTGCAGCACCCAGCCGCCCGCCGCCTCGCCCGCCGCCGCGCGGTCCAGGCCGGCGTAGCGGGCGACAGCCGGGAACAGCTCCGCGAACGGGATAGACCCGGGCAGCGCGAGGTCGACCCGCTTCTGCGGTCCGACCACGGTGATCCGGCACATGTCCGCTCCGCTGGCGGGGCTCATCCGGTTCCCTCTCTCCCCGTCCGCCGCTGCGCTCGGCCCCGGCTGCCCCCGCGGTCACGCGCCGGGCAAGGCAGCCCTTTTGGGCAGTATGCCGACCAGATGCGCGGATTCGCCCGCAAAATGAGAACTCGGCGGCTCCGCCAGCCGGCGCGCGCAGCGTCCCGGACGCAGGCGGCCGCCCCCGGGCCGGAGCCGGTCCGGGCCGGCCGGGGCAGGAAGGGCGAGCGGTGAGCACCGTCAGCGTGCGGCGTCAGGAGCGGCGCGAGCCTCCGGAGATGCCCCACGGCGAGATCGTGCTCCAGCCGCCGCCGGAGATCCCCGAAGTGGCGTCCGACGGCCTGCAGCAGATGATGACGTATATGCCCATGCTGGCCATGACGTTCGGCATGGTGGCGATGATGTCCGGGTCGGGGTCCGGCGCGCTGCGCTGGGTCGGCGGCGGCGCGCTCGGCCTGGGCATGGGCGGGATGGCGCTCGGCCAGCTGGCCCGGGGCAAAGGCGACCGCAAACTCCGGCTGAACGGCCAGCGCCGTGACTACCTGCGCTACCTCGGCCAGGTCCGGCGCAACGTGCGGCGGGCGGCCCGCGCCCAGCGGGACGCGCTGGAGTGGGCCAGCCCGCAGCCGGCCGCGCTGTGGTGGGTGATGTCGGCCAACCAGCGGGCCCGGGTGTGGGAACGCCGGCCGCAGGACCCCGATTTCGGCAGCCTCCGGCTCGGCACCGGCACCCAGCAGCTCGCGGTCCGGCTGGTGCCACCGCAGACCAAGCCCGCCGAGGACCTCGACCCGCTGTGCGCGGGCGCGCTGCGCCGGTTCATCAGGACCCACGGCCGGGTGCCCGAGCTGCCGGTCGGCATGTCCCTGCGCGCGTTCAGCCGGGTAGCCGCCGGCGGCGATCCGGACGCGGCCCGCGGCATGGTGCGCGCGATCCTCGCCCAGCTGGCCGTGTTCCACTCCCCGGAGGACGTGCGGATCTGCGTGTGCGCACCGCCGGACCGGATGCGGGGGTGGGACTGGGTCAAGTGGCTGCCGCACACCCTGCACGCGACCGAGCGCGACGCCGCGGGCCCGGTCCGGCTGATGGCGGGCAGCGTGCAGCAGCTCGAGGGCATGCTCGGCGCGGACCTGAAGGACCGGCCGCGCTTCTCCCCCGGCAAGGGCGGGTCGCTCCCCCACCACGTGGTGATCGTGGACGGCGCGCCGGTGCGGCCAGACGACCAGCTCGGCGGCGACGGGGTGGACGGCGTGACCCTGATCGACGTGACCGGCAACTATCCTGGTCCCGCCGACGCGGCCACGCTGCGGCTGCAGGTGGGGGCCGGGCAGCTCGGGATGGTGACCCGGGACCGGGCAGGCGCCGATGTGCTGTCGCGGATCGGCGCGCCGGACACGCTGTCGCTGGCCGAGGCGGAGGCGCTGGCCCGCGAGCTGGCGCCGCTGCGCCCGGCGCAGGGCGGCGCACCCGGCGATGACGCGCTCGCCGTGAACACCACCCTGACCGCGCTGCTCGGCATCGCCGGCCCCGAGGCGCTGGACCTGCCCGGGCTGTGGCGCTCACGGCCGGCCCGGAGCCGGTTCCGGGTGCCGATCGGCCTGGACGCCGGCGGCCAGGCCGTCGAGCTGGACATCAAGGAATCCGCGCAGGGCGGCATGGGACCGCATGGCCTGGTCATCGGCGCGACCGGCTCCGGGAAGTCCGAGCTGCTCCGGACGCTGGTCCTCGGCCTGGCGCTGACCCATCCCCCCGAGGTGCTGAACTTCGTGCTGGTCGACTTCAAGGGCGGCGCCACCTTCCTCGGGCTCGACAGCCTGAACCACGTGTCCGCGGTCATCACCAACCTGGAGCAGGAACTCCCCCTGGTGGACCGGATGCGCGACGCACTGCACGGCGAGATGGTCCGCCGCCAGGAACTGCTCCGCTCGGCCGGCAACTACGCGTCGGTCCGCGATTACGAGCGCGACCGGGAACGCGGGGCCACCCTGGATCCGCTGCCGACGCTGTTCGTCGTGGTCGACGAGTTCTCCGAGCTGCTGGCGGCCAAGCCCGAGTTCATCGACCTGTTCGTGATGATCGGCCGGCTGGGCCGCTCACTGGGCGTGCACCTGCTGCTGGCGTCACAGCGGCTGGAGGAAGGCCGGCTGCGCGGCCTGGACACCCAGCTGTCCTACCGGATCGGGCTGCGCACGTTCTCCGCGGCGGAGTCCCGGATCGTGCTCGGGGCACCGGACGCGTACGAGCTGCCGTCGGCGCCGGGCAGCGGCTACCTGAAGGTCGACGTGGCCGGCATGACCAGGTTCAAGGCCGCGTACGTGTCCGGTCCGGCCGAGCCGGAACCGCTGCCCCGGTCGGCGCCGCTGCACTTCGCGGGGACCGTGGTGCCGTACGGCCCGGAGTACATCAGCCCTCAGGACACGGAGCCGGGCCCGGCCGCGCCGGGGCTCGCGGTGGCGGACGTGGCGTATGCCGGGCTGACCGTTGGAGAGACAGAGCCGCCGGCCCGGGAAGACACCGGACCGCAGGAGAGCCTGCTGGACCGGGTGGTGCGCCAGCTGGCCGGCCAGGGAGAGGCCGCGCGCCGGATCTGGCTGGCGCCACTGAGCCTGCCGCCCGCCCTGAACGTGCTGCTCCCCCCGCTATTCATCACCCC
>Ga0208586_1000417_pt1 | contig 15866 bp, 11 predicted proteins | sample NGESurshal072012_6_FD_184471 | JGI IMG/M metagenome (GOLD analysis project Ga0208586, IMG submission 184471) | Arctic peat soil microbial communities from Barrow, Alaska - NGEE Surface sample 53-3 shallow-072012 (SPAdes) | ecosystem: Environmental > Terrestrial > Soil > Wetlands > Peat ... | reverse complement strand
CGGGCGGTGGCAGTGAAGGTCATCCATCGGCAATTCGCCCGCGACCCGGAGTTCGTGCGGCGGTTCGGGCGCGAGGTAGAGGCAGCCGGGGCAGTCAGCGGCGCGTACACCGCACCCGTCGTGGCCGCAGGTCCCGGCGATGATCCGCCCTGGCTGGCCACAGTATTCGTGCCCGGCCCGTCGCTGGCCGAAGTGATCGCCCACGCGGGACCCCTGCCAGAGCCGGCGGTGTGGAGATTGGCCGGAGGCCTGATCGAAGCGCTGCAGGCTGTACATGCCCGCGGTCTGGTGCACCGGGACCTGAAGCCAGCCAACGTGCTCCTTGCTGTCGATGGCCCGCGGCTGATCGACTTCGGGATCTCCCGGGCGCTAGAAGGCTCCGCAATAAGCGCGACCAGCATAATCATGGGGACACCGGCGTTCATGTCGCCTGAGCAGGCCGGAGGGCTCCCAGTCGGTTCAGCCAGCGATGTGTTTTCCCTCGGCAGCGTGATCGTGTTCGCCGCGACCGGGGCCGCGCCATTCGAGGCGGGGTCGAGCGGCCCGATCGCCATGGCCTACCGGGTCGTCCACGCCCAGCCTGACCTCAGCCGCGTCCCGGTCCCGCTGACGAAACTGGTAACCGCCTGCCTCGCCAAGAACCCCGCCGACCGCCCGGAGCTGGCACAGCTGATGGATGCCGTCAGGGACGGATCGGCGCCTTACCAGGCCGGCTGGTCGGAGAGTTTCTGGCCAGAGCCAGTAGCCGGGATGGTCAGCTCCCGTCAGGACAGCTTCCACCCGCCGTCCTGGGGCAAGGTACTGCTCACGACCGTGCAGCTGTGGGCGCAGCGCCGCCTGCATCTTCGCTGGCCCGCTCAGGCCCGGTGGCGGGTGCTCACCGTGGTCGTCGTGGCCGCGGTGCTGTTCGGCGCGGGCGCCATCGGCATCGCGCTGATCCGCAGCAGCCCCGCCCCGGCCGGGCACACCCGCGGCGGTACCCAGGCCGCGGCCGGGCGGGAGCCCGCTCCGGCCGCCATCCGGGCGGCCACTGCGGCCCGCACGGCCGCGGCCCGCTGGATCGCCGCGCAGGTTTCCACAGACGCGATCGTGTCCTGCGACCCGCAGATGTGCGCGCTCCTGCAGGCCCAGGGAGTCCCGGCGGCGCGGCTCCTCACGCTGGGCGGGAGCAACCCCGCGCCGCTGGGCAGCGACCTGATCGTGTCCACCGCGGCCGTGCGCAGCGAGTTCGGCGCCCGGCTGACCAGCGTGTACGCGCCGGTCGTACTGGCCAGCTTCGGGACGGGCAGCGCGCAGACCGCGGTCCGGGTCGTGGCGGCCGACGGGGCCGCGGCCTACCTGCGCAGCCTGCGGGCCGACATGGCCGAGCGAGCTTCCGCGGGCGGCCAGTTGCTGCAGAACCCCCGGCTGCATGCGTCCGTTACCGCCCGCCGGGCCCTGGCCGCCGGCCAGGTCGATTCCCGCCTGCTGACCGCGTTTGCCGCGCTGGCCGCCATGTACACGGTGGATGTGGTTGATTTTCCCGCGTCCGCCGCCGGGGCGAGCCCGGGCATGCCGTTGCGGGCCGCGGACATCGCGCCGACTGGGCCGGGGACCCGGGGCCGGCCCAACACGATGGGGTCGCTGGCCCGTTTCCTGAGGGACCAGCTGGCCCCGTACCGAGCCGCACGCATCACCGTCGTCCGGCTGGCCAGCGGCCGGCCGGTTCTGCGTGTCGAGTTCGGCGCGCCCAGCCCTCTCGGACTGCTCGGGAAGGGCTGACCGGGCAAGAGCAGATCAGGTGAACGCCTGTCCGGCACCCAGGCCGTCCAGGCGGCCATGACCCTGGTCGCTGACACCCCCGCTGGCGGGACGTCCCCGACTACCCGGCGGTCGGGGACGCACCCGACGAGGCATTTTGCCGGATGGGAGCACCCGGCGGAAGCGGTCCCTGGGTGAACGCAGGTGATCAGACGGAACTCACCCGCAATCTGCGTGCGACCTCGGCCTTCGCCGCTGACAATGATGGTGCGCGACGTATTGCCCGAGGACTCAGAGACGGCGAGATGGATGACATCGGCGGGGGCGACCTGACTCAGGTCCGGCCCAGGGCCAGCAGGCGGCAACTCCCGGTGGGGACGCGGCTGGATTTCTGGCTCGACGCGGTCATTCTGGTGAGCTACATATTTGCCTACAGCTACGGGTTCACGGGGGACGCGATCCATGAATGGCTGGGCCTCGCGCTCGGCTTGGTCCTGCTGGTCCACCTCACCCTGCACTGGGACTGGGTGGTGCGCATCACTCGCAAGCTGTTCGGTCGGCGAGGTCACGACCGGGTCATCTGGCTGGTCAACCTGGCGCTGCTGTTCGGCATGACACTGTGCATCGTGTCGGGCATCGTGATCTCCAGGGTGGCGCTGCCCTCGCTGGGATTCTTCCTGACCACCAACTTGTTCTGGAACCGGCTGCACATCCTGACCGCGGAGATCACGCTGGGCCTGGTCCCGGTTCATGCCGCGCTGCGCTGGCGGTGGATCGCAGGGGTGGGGCGCCGCCTGCTTCCCCGGCGCACCGGCGGCGTGGCGTGGGAGCACAGCAGTGCGGCCGGCTGGATCACTCCGTCAGGCAGCACGATCGCTGTGAAGTTTCCGGACCATGGCCGCGTGGTCAGGGGCGGCGGCATCATCAGGCTGCCGCCCGGCGCGCATCCTCCGCCCGGAGCAGTACAGGGCCACGTCATTCACGCGCACGCCAACGCTGTCCAACTCGACCAGACCGACATTGGCAACCTGACCTCGACCGCCGAGATCGTGGTGGCCGCCATGGCCGGGGTGATCGTGCTCGAGATCGCGCGGCGTCGGGTGTGGCGGGCCAGGCGTGCTGCGCGCCTGGCGTCGGCACGACGCCGCCAGGCTCCCTTGCCGCGCGACGGTGAGGGAGTTACCTGGTCGGCTACGGCCAGGGCCACGCGTTCGCGCTAGACCCTGCGACCACTCACAAGGGATTCTGCGTCGACGAGGGACAGGGCAGTGCCTTCCGCTGGCCGATTGCCAAGTGCAGGTCGCCCAGGCCATGATCTGACCATGCTCGCCGAGCCCGTAGCGTATGAAGCTCGTTATCAGTGGACGCCGTTTATCGGATGGGCGATTGCAGGTGACGTTGCGTTCGTCCTGATCGGCGCGCTACTGCCCATGCCGCTGGTCATCCGGGCAGATCAGACTGGCATCACTCTGGGCGGCGGACCATTCCGTTACGGCTCTACGACGTACTTCTTTCCATGGGCGGACATCAGGCAGATTGTCCTTTGGCAACGTCAGATACCCTGCACAATCTGGCGCTGACGGCGTTCTCGATCCCGATTCGTTACATCGGCTTGCAGCGCCGCAGGGACGCACCCCATATATCCCGTGACGGAACGTGACGCGCGGACCGGCCGGGATTCACTGCCCCTGTGCCGGGCATCACGGCCGGAGCGGCGCGGAACATCACGGCGCAGTTGCTCAACACCGACCAGCTCGCCGCGGCCCTGGCCGCTTATGCCCCGAACGTGCCAGTCGAGGCCCGGAACGGCAGCCCAGCAGCGCAGACCGGGCGATGATCAGGCGTTGTTGGCTTTGGAACGCGGAGCGGCGCGGACGTGGATGCGTTCGCCTTGCATACGGGCCCGCGGTGGCACGCTTTTCCGTCCGCCACGACATCATCGGAGCGCGCATCTGGCCGTTCGCGCTCGTGCTGATGGCCTACGCCGAGGTGCTGTCCCGCCTCGGTGTCCTGCAGCTCCGCCGCATCCGCGCCCGAGCACCAGCGCGCGCACGCGAAGCGTCGGGTCAACCAGTCCTATGCGGACTCGGGCTTGACGAGTTTGGTCACGACCCAGCGATGCTTGCCGATCTTCCGGTTCCGGGTGAAGCCCAGCTTCTCGTAGGTCGACAGCGCCCCGTTGTACAGGAACCCGGCGGGCACCGAGTCGGCGGCCTCGGGGTATCCCTCCACGGTTCCCCCGCCGAGGGCGGCGATCAAGCCCAGCGCCCCGGCGAGCGCGGCGGCAGCCACGCCCTGCCGGCGGTGTCCCTTGCCGACGTAACAGCACGCGATCCGCCAGTCCGGCGGCACCGTCTGGCCTTTCTCGTAGGCGGCGCGGCTCTTGATCCGCGGCAGTTCCCCGGGCGTGCCGAACTGGCACCAGCCCAGGCACTCGTCGCCGTCGAAGACGAGCGCCGCGTGAGCTGTTCCCGCACGCACGCGGGCCAGCTTGCGGTCACGGTTCAGCTCCGCCGTGGCGTCCTTGCCGACGCCCTCGGGATGGAACCCCATGCACCAGCAGCCGCCGAAGATGCCGTTATTGTGCTCCACCAACGCGGCGAACGCGGGCCACGTCAACTCGTCGAGAGGTCGGACACTGTAGGTGGGCGCTCCCATGAGATCAACGTAGCGCCGCCTGACCAAGATCACGGCGCGGGCGGCGTCCCCGGCCCCCGCGCGGGGACGCCGCTCCTGCTCACCCGATAGGTTTCCTGGTCCAGTTCGCCGGGTTGGCGCCGAGCAGCCGCAGGTGGTCCCGGAACAGGCTGGCTATGTTGATGGGGGGGTGCGCCCCGAACTCGCTGATGTAGAGCGCCAAGCCGTCAGCGCTGGCTGCGCACAGGTTCTGTCTGGACGCAGTGCCGGCGACTTGGTGGGTCACGACCACCCAGTAACCGTTGATGATCTCGGAGGCCGACTTTCCGCAGAAGCTCCTGCGCGAGGCGACGGGGTCGGTGACTGAAAAGTAGGGCAGGTTCGTCTGGTATTCCAGGCCGCCGTCGGCGCCAAGATCGGGGGTTCCCGTGCCCAGCGCAAACCGGCTGGCCCGCAGCACCCCGGCGTCCGGCACGTAGTACACACTGCTCACCCGCCACCGGCTGGGCAGGCGGGTCAGCTGGGCCGCAAACACCAGCGGCGGCGTGGCCGCACCGTACCGGACGTGGTCGGCTATCTTGACCGCGTCCCGTTCAGCCGCCTTGCGCTTGGCCGCGTCACTCAGCTTCGGGCTGCCATACGAAATCGGGAGCAGCAGCCCCGCCCAGCCGCCGCGGGCGTATGGCCAGACCAGGTACGGGCCGGCCCAGAATGCGCGGTGCCCGCCGACGGCTGGCGCGCGCCCGGTGATCCGCGCGGTGAGGCCCTCCAGGGCCGGGGTCGAGCATTTCAGCTCCCGGGCCGGGCCGGTGAGGTGGCACTGGCCGGCCGCGTAGACGACGAGGTCCCAGGTGGACGGGGCGTCGATGGTGCGCCCCGCGGTCAGGTACGTCGCTTCCGGGCGCACGCCGCCAGCCAGCAGTGAATCACCGGCGGGCAGCCAGCCGAACGAGAGGTACGGGACCAGCGGGTTGAACTGGCGCGGTGCCGCCGGCCCGGCGGGCGGCCCGGAACCGGGCCGGCCCGGGAGCACCCCCACGACGAGGGCCGCGACCACGACCGCGGCCAGCACCGAGGTGCCGGCCATGCAGGCCCGGCGCCAGCGAAGGCGGGCCCGGCCGCGGCGGCGGGCGAGCTGGACATCCACCTGGGAAAGGGCCGCCTCGCCGCCGTCGGCTATCTCCGCCAACAGCGCGCGGACCTGGGACTCAATCATGGCCGGGGCCTCCCGGGCAGATCTGGTGCTCCGCCGCCGCGGCGGGCTGGCCACCGGAACCGGCGGCGTGCGCCGGTCCGAGTGCCTTGCGCGCCGCGTCCAGGGCCCGGGCCGTCTGGCTCTTCACCGTCCCCGGTGAGCAGCCGAGGATCTCGGCGGACTGATCGACATTCAGGTCGCAGAAGAAACGCAGCACTAAAGTGGCGCGCTGCCGGGCCGGCAGCGCCGCGACCGCCGCGCGCAGGTCGAGTGCAGTGTCATGATCGACCGCGGTGGCGGGCGAGTCGGTCACCCTGCCGCCCAGGCTCACCCGCTGCACCCAGGCCGAGCGCCGCTCGTGGATGAACTCGCGGACCAGCACGGCCCTGGCATAGGCATCGGGGTGGCTGGCCGTCCGGACCCGGCCCCAGTGCACATAAATTGTGGTCAGCGTGGCCTGCACGAGGTCATCGGCGCGCTGCCCGTCATCGCACAGCACCGCAGCCAGCCGCCGCAGCGACGGCAACCTGGCCGAGACGTACTCGGTGTACTCGGCGTCCCGGCTGCGGCTCACCGCCGACCGCCATGCCTCATCACATGCTCCACAATCCCTAGAGGCGCGCGGCACCGCGTTCGGTTGTCACCCGCGGCCAGATTCGTCCGCCGACCCGCACACTGAGCGCGTGGTGCCCGCGGCGGCCCTGCCCCGCTCCCCCGCTGGCCCAGCCAACCGTCGAGATTCCCGAACGGTCCGTTCGGGAAAATGGAACCAGAACCGGCCTGCACACCGGGGCGGGTGCGCGGTGCGCGGCGGTCAGGGTGCGGTGGCGGTGGCCAGGACCCGGCGCAGCAGCGGAAAGATGATCAACGACCGCACCCCTTCGTCGTGGAAGGACGTCAGCGCCGGGTCACCGCCGGGGTCCAGCGCGGCCGCCTCCTCCCACATGGATCGCTCTGCGGCCCGCCAGCCAGGGCGGTCGGTGACCTCGACGCGAGTGAAGCCAGCCCCGGCCAGCCCGGCCGCGAGGCCTACCCGGCGCAGCCGGTCCGGCACCCGCGAGTCAGCCGGGTCGACAGGCTCCCAGCAGGTCAGTACCGCGCGACCGCCGGGCGCCAGGACCCGGCGCAGTTCGCGGTAGGCGGCAGCTGGCTGCGGGGCAAACTGGATGGCGTCCACGCACAGCGCCGCGTCAGCCTCGCCGGTGCCCAGTCCGGTCGCGGAGAGGTCCCCGACAGCGAAGTCCGCCGTGCGGCCCAATCGCCGCGCCTGCTCGCGGGCCTGGCGCACTGCCTCGGCAGAGAAATCAACGCCGACTAGCCGGGCCCTGGTACGTGCAGCGATCTCAAGGCCGTAACCGCCGCGCCCGCAGGCCAGATCCAGCAGGGTGGCGCCGGGAGAAAGCTCCAGCGCGCTAGTGACCTCAGCGATCCCGTCCCAGCCCAGCAGGCTGGTGGACTGCAGGTGCGGGGGCAGCCCCAGATGACGACGCTGGATCTCATCCTTGACCGGCGAGACCCTCATCCCCGCGTACCAGTCGTCAAAGTACTGCGCCAAAGCCGGATCCCGGGTATCCACCCGCCCAGTATTGCAGCGGCTTCCTCCCGGCATGGATGGGCCTTCTTGGGTGCCATCCCATCGAAATCGGCCGTGGAAGCATGCAGCAGGACGCGGGGTCGCGCGTCTCTTCTTGTGTGAAGCCTAACGATCCGGGCGATGTGGCCGCCGTCTGCCTCCCCGGCGCTACCCGGCCGCTGCGTGAGACCGGTGACAGCGCGGAGGTGGCAGTCAGCGCGCTCTACCAGGCAAGTGCGGTGAGCTTGATCCGGCTCGCTTGGATCATGCTCGGCGACCGGCCGAGCGCCGAGGACGTGGTGCAGGAGGCTTTCTGCGATCTCTACCGGCGCTGGGACCGCTTGGCCGAGGCGGACAGTGCGCTGTACTACGTGCGGTCTTCGGTACTCAATGGCTGCCGTTCACTGCTGCGCCGCCGGGCGGTGCGGCGCAGAAGCGTGGAATACGAGCTGCCCGAGATCTCCCCCGAGGCCGTAGTGCTTAACGGCGAGGAACGGGTGGAGTTGATCCGTGCCCTGGGCCGGCTGCCGGACCGCCAGCGTGAGGCGTTAGTGCTCCGCTTCTACCTGGACTTGTCGGATGAGGAGATCGCGCGCGTGATGGGCATCCGGCAGAGCACCGTGAGGTCCAACGCCCACCGGGGCCTCGTGGCCCTCGGCCGCGTCCTGAAGGAAACGTCATGACCCCGATCGAGGACAAACTCCGCGCGGCCATCCGCGCGAGGGCAGACGAAACCCCGGCCTACGCGCCGCCACTGCGCCTTCCGGCCCGCCGCCGGCGTTCCTTTTTTCTCGCCTACGGTGGCGGTGAGAAAAAAGGAACGCCGGCTCAGCGGATCTGGCGGGGCTGGGGCGCGCCGGTGGCCTCCGCAATCATGGTTGCCGTCGTGATCCTCGCTTCCGCTGCCATCTTCGGGGACCGCGTCTTTCCCTCCTCTCCGGCCCGTTCTCCGGCCGGACAGGTCACTCACGCGCACGCGCAGACACCCACTCTCCTCTCACCGGTTTATCTAGGCGTTTATCCTGCGGGGCGCGGCTACGGGCCGATCGCTAGCTTCGCGAAGGTGGCAGGCCAGCGGCCGGACATCGTCGGATATTTCAGCGGCTGGCTGGAGCCCTTCCCCACGTCGTACGCGCAAACAATCCACAGGTACGGCGCGGCCGTAATGGTGCAGATCGACCCGGCCCACATCTCTCTCAAAGGGATCGCGGCTGGCCACTACGACGGTTATCTCAGTGCGTATGCCGAGAGCGTCCGGGCCTTCGGCCACGCCGTGATCATCGGCTTCGGCCACGAGATGAACGCCCCCTGGTACTCGTGGGGCTACGGGCACACCTCACCGGCTACCTTCGTGGCCGCGTGGCGGCACATCGTGGAGCTCTTCCGCGCCCTGGGCGCCGACAACGTCACCTGGCTGTGGACCATCAATGCCGACCAGGCCGGCACCGGACCCCTCGCCTCATGGTGGCCCGGCGCGAACTACGTCAGCTGGATTGGCATCAACGGCTATTACCGGCGTCCGTCAGATACCTTCGCCGGCGTCTTCGGGCGCACCATCGATCAGGTACGGGCGTTCTCCAGCAAGCCGGTACTGCTGTCCGGGACCGCCATCGCAGCTAGCGCCAACCCACCCGCCAAGATCCCCAACCTGTTCCAGGGCATGTTCAGGTACCGGACGCTCGGGCTGGTGTGGTCCGACCAGACCCAGGCCCAGGGCCACGGGTTCCGTAGTGAGGACTGGCGGCTTGAGGACAACGTCCCCGCCGAAGCGGCGTTCCGGCTATCCGCAGCCGCGCTGAGGCCGCCGCGTCTGCGCTGAGACTGTGGATCAGCCGGCGCAGCAGCCGGCCCGGACAGCGTCAGGTGGAGATGCCCGCACCCTCGGGCAGCCACGGCGGGGGCCGGTAGCGGAAGGTGGACTGCAGCAGGCCCTCGGTGGTGGTCAGGCCCGACTCGATCCAGTTCTGTGCCGGTGACCAGCAGTCGCCACAGACCGACAGCCTGATCCCGTCGAGCGGCTGCCGCAGGTAGGGGATGATCTCCCAGCTCCGGGCGTGTACCTGCCAGGCGTGAAAGGCGTTGCCGTACGGCAGGTTCTGCCAGTTGATGAAGCCGCTCCAGTACGGATCCGGCACCTTGATCCCGTGCAGCTCGCTGAGCTGCGCGACAGCGCTGTCGACCAGCGCGCGGGGCGATGTACGGGGGGCAGGCGGCCCGTTGAAGGCCCCAGCCGGCTGATATCCGTTCCAGTAGCCAGCCTGGCTCAGGTCGTTGTAGCACATGAGCAGCGAATGCCGGTTGGCTGGGTTAGCGCCCGGCTGCTGGCCCTCGGTGCCGAAGTACCAGCAGCGTTTGATCGGCAGGTCCGTGATAGAGCTGCCGCCGGTGATGCCCAGAGCTGACCACCAGGGCTTATCAAAGGCGAGGAACATCTTGCTGGCCGGCGAGGTACCCACCGTGGCGAGAGCCGCCGTGAGCGTGGCGTCCTGCAGGAACGGGCTTCGATCGGCTAGCCGGCCCAGCGGGTCGGCGGGAATGGCCATGATCACGTGCCTGGCAGTGACCCGGCTCTGGGTCCCGCCGGGCCCCTGGACCGTGAGGGACACACTCCCGCCCGTGGACGGCACGAGGCGGACGACCGGATGCTGCCGGTGAATCGCCGCGCCCGCGCGCCGGGCCATGGCGCCCAGGGTCAGCGGGAGCCGCTGGTAGCCGCCGGTGGTGGTGAAATACGCGGCGCCGGGGGCAAAGTCGCCGGCCATGGCCTGCATCTGCTCCACCGCGTTCCAGTTCTCGACCAGGGTCGGATAGCCGATGCCGTCCGCGGCGAGGTCGAAGCCCTCCGGGCCGAGTGCCTGCTGGGCGAGGTTCCAGAAGCCCTGGTCAGCCAGCATCTGCCCGTCATAGGTGGCCGTCTTCTTGACCCGTTCCCACTGAGCTCCCGAGAGTGTGGCCGCGTGCGGGACATAGGCGTCGATCGCGCTGTTCATGAGCTCGGCGGGCGTCTTGCCTGCCTCGCTGGCCCGCAGCGAGTACGGCACGGCCGCCGGATCCTGGTACTGCTCCTCACGGAAGCGCGACCCGCGCAGGTAGACCAGGTTCCGCCGGTCGCCGTGGCTGAACGGAACGTAGGGCAGCCGCAGGGCACGGACCAGCCTCGGGACGATCTCCTGGGTTTTCAGGAACCGCATCCCCCCGAATTCTGCGATGAGGTGTGGCGCACCCGGCGGAATGACCGACCAGATCCGGCCGCCCAGGCGGTCCGCCGCCTCGAATATGGCCACCGAGGGCCTGCCACCCGCCCCCGATCCCTTCGCGACCGGCGAACCGGACATGGGCGTGCCGGTGAGCAGCCGGTAGGCGGCATAAAGGCCGGAGGGACCGCCGCCAATGATGGCCACGTCCACCTCGCTGGCAGGCTGCGCCGCGGCGGGCGTGCAGCCGCTGGCGAGCAGCGCCGGTGTGAGCGCGGCCACTGCCGCCGCACCGCTGCCCCAGCGCAGGGCTTCGCGCCGGGTGTAGCGATCCGCGGGACCCGCCCGCAACGCATCCTTTTCGAATTCCTCGCCTGCCCCCATGGCGACACAATGTCAGGAGATCGTGGCTCTACTTCTCATCGCCACGCCGGAAGCAGCCTTTCACGGAGGTCAGCACGCAAACGACGGCTATCGCATACCGCCGGCCCGGGCAGCATCTTAAGAAATGACCAAATTGCCCATTACGCAATCATCTGACACCGGCGCCCAGGATTACGGCTGGCATCAGCGTTGACTATCTGGGTGACCCCGGCCGCACGGGCAGGGCCGGTCCTCCTTGTCCCGTGACGCTTGGCTGTCGCCGAGGTGGCTATTTCGCCGTCTTCGGTTTCGGGCCCGTGACCTGGGTGCGGCCCACCCGGGTGTAGTCCGCCGGGATTCGCGGGCGCAGCTTCGCCAGGTTCTCGGCCGTGGGCGGGAGGAAGGTGTAATCGGTGACGTTCTGCTCTCCATTCGACATGCGCACGTACTGCTGCATCGGCAGGTAGGTCGTGGCGTCCACCCAGAGGCGCGCCGCGGTCACATGGGGCGGGGCTTCGTTGCTGGGCGGCACGTTGATCTCTAGCTGGACAGCCTGCTGGCCGTGCAGTTCAGCCGGCCCGACGACCTTGAACTGGCCGTTAGCGATCTCGGCGCGGATACCGGCCGCGTCGAGGGCGAACCCCAGGACGAACGTCGAATGCCACTCACCCCAGACATGCCTGACGTGATTGACCGTCAGGATCGTCCCGGAAAGCTGCAGCCCGCCCTGATCGAGATTGGAGGTGTAACTGTCGTTCCCGGAGGGCATCGCGAAGGACTCCTCCTCGTCCTTGAACGCTGTCCCGTCCGGCCCAAGGCCGAGGGTGTGGACATGTACCTTCTGGCCAGGCTGGGGATATGCAGGCGACTGCCATGTCCCCCCGTCCGGCGCCGGTCCGCCCTTCGCGTACAGGATGTCGCCGCTGGCGGTGTCGATCGCCGCGAGCAGGCGGGTTCGCACCGCGGGCGCCGCCAGGGGCGCAGCCTTGCTGGCAGGTCCATGGGCCACCACCGTGATCACCGCGGCAAGGCCGACGGCGAGGGCCGCGCCGGCCGTGATGCCTGCGGCCAGCCGCCGGTTTTCCCGCCGGGGGTGGTAGTCGCGCTGCAGCAGCCGCTGGCGGGCCTGGTCCGGGTGCTCGAAATCGGCAGCGGCCCTGGCGAGGGTACTGCGCAGCTGATCCTCAAGTTCGTGGGTGGGCATCAGGGACTTCCTTTCATGATGGCCGGGTGGCGGGTCCGGTGGAGGGCAGCCCGCTGCGGGTCAGCGCCTGGGCCAGCCGGGCTGCTGCGCGGGATGCGGTGCTGGTGACGGTGCCGGCGGAACAGCCGAGGACGTCCGCGACCTCGGCGACGGGCAGGTCCTCCCAGTAGCGCAGCACGAGCACGGCCCGCTGCCGCGCAGGCAGCCGGGCTAGCGCCCAGCGGAACTCCGCGAAGTCATCAACCTCCCGCAGCGCCCGCGTCGCGCTCTCGTCGGCGGCATCGATTCCGGCGTCCTGCGGCCCGAGTTCCGCCTGCTGCCGGGACCGGCGGCCAGCCTCATCAAGCACGAGATTGATCAAGATCCGGCGGGCGTAGGCGGCCGGATGATCCATCGACCGCACCCGGTTCCACCGCCGTGCCACCCGCAAGAACGTCTCCTGGACCAGGTCCTCGGCCTCCCTGACATCCCCGGTCATCAGGTAGCCGGTGCGCAGCAGCGAGTCTGACGCCTCGGCGGCGAAGCCCTCGAACTGGCGCTTCGACGCCGCGTCGCTGACCCAGTCCATGTGCACCTCCGGAAGCCCGGCTCTCGGGCTCATCTGTATAACCCACCAGACCCGGCACGAGACTGAGCGCAGCGTGCAGGTATTTTCCGGGGCGAGACCTCTGCGCCGTTCCCACCGCGGCGAAGCCGGGGGAACTGCAGGCGCGCCTGCGGCAGCGCCGTCGGGCAGCATCCCCTGCGGGGCAGCATCCCGTGCCGGGCATGGACAGGATGTCCATGCCCGGGCGGGCGAAGACCCGCTATCCCGCCTGGCCGGTGATGTGAACCACGATGATGTGGACACCCGTGACGTCGGTCCAGGTGAGCCGGTAGGAGGACGTGAACTTGCCCTTCTTGGCCGGCGTGAAGGTAACAGGGATCCGCACGTCGTAGCCCGCATTGATCGGCAGGCCCGCGGTGACATTGGGACGGTCGGCAAATGGGGAGTTCAGCGTGGTGGCCGTGGTCACCGTAGCGGGCTCGTTGCCGGTGTTGGTCAGGGTCACGATCTTGGTGACCTTCCGGCCCACGGGAACCGTTCCGAAGTTGACCGAGGTGGGCGTGGCGCTGAACAGGCCCCGCGCAGATAGCCCGGTGCCGCTGAGGTCCACCGTGGCGGTGGCGCCGCCGCTGCCGGTGATGGAAACGGTGCTGGGATAGTCGCCCGGCGTGGTCGGCGCGAACAGGACCTGGACGACGATCGACTGGCCGGGCCGGACCACGGTGCCGGTGGCGGGGAGCCCGGTGACCGAGTACGGGGCGGACGGCCGCCTGACCGAGGTGATGGTCTCGGGGTGGCTGCTGCCGTTGATGATGTCGACCTCGCGGGACACTTCCACTCCCACGGGAACGTTGCTGGCGAAGGCCCCGCTGTCGGTGACCAGGTCGAACGCTAGCGCTGTGGGACTCGCGTAGAGGCCGCCGGTCGTGCCGGTCCCGGTTACAGGGACGGTCACCCTGGGCGAGGAGTGAGACCGGGTGGCGAACGACACCGATCCGGTGGTCCCGCCGGGAAGCGTCGGGCTGAACCTCACCGGCACCGTCAGCCGGTCGCCCTGGTGCAGCGTCACCGGGAACGTGATCTTGCTCGTGGTGCTGCTCCCCCGTGGAGCGAGCGTGACCTGGCCCAGGCCGAACTGGTCCGTCGAGGTAGCGCCGCTGGTCGCAGTAGTGTCCGCGGTTACCTCGGTGACGGTGACGTGGGAGGTCGCGGTGACGGTGACGTCCTGCCCTGCGCTTGTGGAACCGACTGGTGCCTGGAAGGTGACGGCTCGCCGCCCAGCCGCCAGCCCCGCGGACATGGTGTCCCCGAAGCCGTACACCTGGCCGCCTCTGGTGCCCACGTAGACCATCCCGCCAGAGGTGGCCACGCTCGAGTATTTGCCGGCGGTACCGATCAGCGCCGACCAGAGCGGCGAGATCGTGCACTGCGCCGCGGCCGTGCAGCCCGATCCCGGCTTGGCGGCGAATGCTTCCAGGGCGCCACCGGAGCCGCTTTCACTGGGCGAGTGCACCGCCCAGACCACCGCGGTCGAGATATCAGTCCCGGTGGAAGTTACGGTCGGTGACCCGGACGTAGAGCCGAACTCCAGGCGGCTGTTGGCCACATCGGAAAGCGTCGGATCATCCGAGCTGTTCACTCCGGCCTTCAGCACCCGCAGACTGTCGGCGTTGCCAATGTAATACAGGTAGTCATTGGCCGCGCCGGCGTTGCCGGCGGTCAGCGTGGTGGTGTCCCCGAACGCGGCCGGGTGCCCCCATTGACCCTTGTAGTGACCGGTCACGCTCAGGGCGTTGTCGGTCTGGCCGCTGCCTTGCTCGCGCCCGCCCAGGCTGTTCCGGTTGAGCAGGAAGATCCGGCCGTCCTTGCCGGCCTGGGCCAGCACGCTCGGGTAGCGGCTGGTACCGAACGGAAGCCCGACCGGCCCACCGGAGCCGAAGTCGGTGTCCCCCGCGTCAAGGGCGGGAGCATTGGCCGGGCTGAAGAAGCTCTGCGCGGCCAGGGTGCCATTGCCGAGTGTCGACAACCGGATGACCGACTCGGCGAGCTGGCCCGGCGGGCTGCCACCCGGCCCGGCGGCCGGGGAGATGCCGTTGCCCGAGGTGACGAACAGACGGCCCAGCTGGTCCGACATCAGTCCGCCACCGCTCTGCCAGATGCCGGCCTGATTGTCAGAAACGCCGGTCTCGTCGCTCCACTGGGTCAGCGCCCCGGTGGAGAGCTTCACGCCGTCCACGAACCCCACGTAGGGGCTGTGGTCGCAATGCGACCCGAACGCCGCGTAAACCCACCCGTTCAACAGCAGCAGCCCCGGCCGCGCCAGCTCGGTCTTGGCATTGAACGTGATGTCCGGGTCGTTGCTGGCCGCACCGCTGATGGATCGCCTGAAGGCGACCGCGCCAGTACCCGCGTTGATCCCGAACATCTCGTAGGCAGGAGTGGACCCCTGCATCACCTGGGCGACCAAGTAGACATCGCCGGTCTTAGGGTTGTAAACCGGGGTGCCGGTCACGCCGACGTACGGGGTGAGGTCACCGCAGCCGGTAATCGAGTAAGGCGTGCCCACCTGAGTCGTCCACTTCACCGCGCCGGTCGCCGCGTTCAGACCGTAGACGTAGTCCTCTTCGGTGGCCACGATGACCGTCGAACCCACCACCAGTGGCTGGGCGTACACCTGTCCGGTGACCGCGGTGTCGAACACTTGCCCGAACTGGTAGCCCTGGGTCTGGCCCGACACGTTGGCGGGGGTCAGGGTCGGCTCGTCCGCATCCCAGCTGGTCCGCAGGTTGCCCTGCGAGATCGTGGTCTCGCCGGTGCCCGGGGACGCGGTCTGGCTGGCTGACGCCTTGCTGGTGACGGCGGGCAGCAGGGCCGCGGCGATCACCAGGCCGATCCCGGCCAGCCCCAGGTGCCGTGCTGATTTCGAGTACACGTCCAGGCCCGCATGCGGGCCTCCGGCAGGCCGTCCCAGCACCCGGCCCGCGGCCCGCGACAGCGGGCGGGCGGCGGCGGTCAGCCTCGGTAGCGATATCACTAGAAATCCCCCGCTAATTTCTTCTTAACTTCTCGGCGCCTCCATAAGCTAGATGATTCTGCATGGCGGGAATGGCAAACGGGTGAACGCCGCGCCAGCGAAAAGGCTGCCAAGCGAGACGACCCAGATCCAGCAGCGATCCTGATCGCCGGATATCCGGGTGCGGCGTCCTGACACACCTGACATAAACCGTTTGCCGGTAAAACCAACATTAATGGCTTGCCAGTGGCCGGGCTGATGACGAGACGTTGTAGCTGTTCAGCCGGGCGTGGTGTACTCCTCGCCGCGTGACGAGAGGTAGGCGATCTCGGCGGGTGTCTGGGCGAGTTCGCTGGCCCGCCGGTAGGCCTCTGCGGCGGCGGTGTGACGTCCGAGTCTC
>Ga0208586_1000416_pt1 | contig 15869 bp, 10 predicted proteins | sample NGESurshal072012_6_FD_184471 | JGI IMG/M metagenome (GOLD analysis project Ga0208586, IMG submission 184471) | Arctic peat soil microbial communities from Barrow, Alaska - NGEE Surface sample 53-3 shallow-072012 (SPAdes) | ecosystem: Environmental > Terrestrial > Soil > Wetlands > Peat ... | reverse complement strand
CGGACTCCCAACGAACGGCGCCGCCAATGGCCCCGAGTCGGTCCATCATGTTGACGTAACCGTGACCGCGCTGCGCGGTGCGCACGTCGAAACCCGGTCCGTCGTCGCGCACCTCGAACAAGAGGCTGCCCGACTCTTCCCACACCCGCACCACAACATGTGCGGACGGTGCGTGCTTGCCGGCGTTCTGGAGAGCCTCGAGGCAGCAGAAGTACACCGCCGCTTCGACGTCGCCACCGTATCGACCAATACCCGACGTCACGAGTTCAACGTCGAGCGGCGAACGGTTCGCGACCGCGCGCAACGCCTCAGCCAGTCCGCTGTCGACGAGGAGCGGTGGATAGATGCCGTGGGCCAGCTCGCGAAGTTCCCGAATGGTGTCCTGGACCGCTTCACCGAGTTCATCGAGCATTTGCGCCGCCGCAGCCGGGTCTTCGCTCAGCACGTCTTTTGTCAAACGGAGGTTCACCGCGAGTGCCACGAGATGTTGTTGGGCGCCGTCGTGCAAGTTGCGTTCCACCCGACGACGTTCGGCGTCGCCGCTCGCCACGACGCGCGCGCGCGACGCGCGAAGTTCGTCGGCTTGCTGGCGAAGTTCATCGAGCGTGGTCTGCAGTGCGGTGTCGAGTTGCGCGTTGTGCAGCGCGAGACCGACCTGACGAGCGAGGTCGGAGAGCACGCGGTCGTCCTCTTCACGAAAGGCCACGGCGCCTTCAATCCGGTTGACGACAATGATGCCGAGCAACTCGCCGGCGTGGCTGATGGGGGCAACTCGTAGTGGGCCGGTGGCACTGCCGGTCACGATCGCTGGTAACCAGACCGAGGCCCACGCGTTCCCTGACACCCCCGCTCGCGCGATCACCGTGCGCTCTTCGCGCGAAACCTGTATTGAACGCGTTGGCCGGTCCGGTACCGAAACGGCGAGGTCCAAGACGTCACCGTTGCCGGTGAAGATCTCCGCTGAGGCGAGGTTCAATGTCTTTCGCAGTGACTCCACGAGTTGCAAGAGAAGTTCGTCCATTGGTATTGCGCGCGTCATACGGCTACCGAAGGTACGAACCACTTCGTCCGGTGCCTCGCGTGCACCGTAGGTGAAACTGGTGGCGATCCTCGCGAATCGACCACGTAACGCCAGTTGGGCGACCGCGGCGACCGCGGCAGCGGCCATAGCCCACCACAGGAGATCGCGACCCGTGTTCGTGGTTGGTGCCTTGGCGAACCCTCGCACGGCGAGCAGGTACGCGCCCGCGACGATCGCGACGGTGCCCAGTGTCGTGAGGAGGTGGACCAAGATCCGGTCGGTATGCGAGGCGGCAGGAGAAGCGCCGAAGGCGAGGCCCAGGGGCACCAGACAGGACAACCCAATCAGCGTCGGGGTTACCTCGTGCGGCCAATTGACGAGTGAGTGCAAGGTGACGACGATGACGGCCAGTGTGAGGGCGAGCGTCGCACCGGTCGCAATCGCTTGAACTCGCTGGCGCCCACGAGCCGATGCCGTGACGTAACGGGACCGAATCGTTGGCAACGTCGAGGCAAGCGCGACGAACCAACCGGTGATGAGGGGCCACCCGTTCAGCGCGTGGCTACCTGACGCGTAGACGACGGCGAGGATGACCGCCACCACGTACCACGCTGACGCGCCGAGTTGACGGCCACGACTCGCGAGAACACCGTCGGTGAGCACCAAGAGGAGATGAACGGCAATGGCCATTGAGAGCAACGCAACGACTTCGGCGAGACGTCGTGCGGTGGCGTCGACACCACGTCCGTGGTGATCATCGACGCGCATGATCAAGGTCGCCACGCCTCCACCAAGGGCGAACAACGAACACAACAGGCCGAGTTGCGGTGTACGGTCCGATGTCGCGAGGGCGGCAACTGCCCAAGCGATCACGGCGACCGAGACGACGGCCCAGAGCGTGGAGTCGCCGGCGTGCGGCGCGTCAACGGCCGAGACGATGATCGCGGCAACGGTCGCCATGACGACGACACGTGCAAGGAGACGCGTACGCATCGAAGTCGCGTGCGTCGGTGACGCCGTCACCGACGTGGAGGGCGCAACCGCGTTTCGGGTGCTCAGAGTGTCCCAATCGCGGTGACTGCGTCGTTCGACACTGCGTCGCCGTCGCTGAGAATCCGTCCGTCGCGCATTCGAAGTACGGTGTCGGCGGCCTTGGCGACGTTGGCGTCGTGCGTGACGAGAATGATGGTTTGGCCCTGCGCGTGAAGGCGACTCAAGAGTTCTATGACCTCTTGTCCACCGACCGAGTCGAGGGCACCAGTCGGTTCGTCAGCGAGCAAGAGGGTCGGCTCGTTGGCGAGGGCTCGTGCAATCGCGAGCCGTTGACGTTGACCACCGGAGAGAACGCCGGGCATCTCCGACGCCTTGTCGGCAATACCCAGGAGATCGAGGAGATCGCGTGCGCGCGACTCGGCGGACTTGCGATTCTTTCCAGCGATGATTGCGGGGAGCGCCACGTTTTCGAGGACACTCATTCCTTCGAGGAGGTTGAAGAACTGAAACACGATGCCAATGTGCTTGCGACGGATCAACGCGTGCGTGTCCTCGGTGCCGTCGGACATTGACTCACCGGCCACATTGATCGTGCCCTCGTCAACCTCCTCCAATCCCGCGATGAGGTTGAGCAGTGTTGACTTGCCGCAACCCGACGGGCCCATCAGCGCAATGAACGATCCCCGCTCGACCGTAAGGTCGACGCCGCGAAGTGCTCGAACGGGGGCGAGCTCGGCCTCAAAGGTCTTTCGAACGCCCCGCACGACCAAAGCGGGCAGGACCTGCTGATCGCTCGTCGCTGCGTTTTGGGTGGTGGTCATGGTGTCTCTCCTTCTAGAGCCGTTGAAAGGCTCGGTTCTCGTTCGTGGTCGAGCGCGTTTATTTTGTACGCGACGACCGGTGTGTCGCGACCTTTGACGAGTTGGGCGTCGAGTGTAACCGTCGACACGTTCATTGTGAGGGCCGATTTCGTGGGTTCGGAAATGACGGTCTCGCCCGCCGATGCGAGCTGTTGGAGTCGTTGCGTCAGATTCACGGTGTCGCCCACCAGTGTGTACTCCAAGCGTTCCTCTGAACCGAGCAGCGCGGCGGCCACTTGACCGGACGAGACGCCGATGCCCAGTCCGAAGACGGGAAGCTGTTCAGACTCCCAACGCGCGTTGATCTCCGCCTGGAGTGCGTGCATGCTCGCTGCGGCAGCGACCGCGCGATCAGCGTGGTCGTGACTGGGTACGGGCGCGCCGAAGACCGCCATCACTGCATCGCCGACAAACTGCATCACGGTTCCCCCTTCACCAATAATTGCGCGATTCATCGCCGCGCGGTGGGTGTTGAGTTGTCCGGCCAATTCGCTGGGGTCGGCATGCTCGGCAATCGTTGAGTACGAGCGAATATCGCTCATGATGACCGTGCAGTTCAAGCGTTCCGTCTCACCGATGCGCCGACCCTCGTTGCGCAATTTCTCCGCGATGCCCCCGGGAAGCAGTCTCGACAACGTCTCGCCTTGCTCCTCGCGGTCAACTATCGACTGATGCAGGTTCTTCAGCCGATCAAGCGCGCCCTGGTGCCCGGCGCTGACCTCTTCGGCGAGCTTTCGAAATAGCGCCTCCACTTGAGCGTCAACAGCTTCGGGCGTTAATCGTCGCGCCGCCGCGATGGCTTTGATGGGCTTGCCTTCGGCCACAAAGGCGAGGAGCGATTCTTCGGTTTCGGACAGTTCGCTGTTGGAGGTCACCGGACGCATCAGTGCTTCAACGATCGACGGATCGAGCGCGGTCCCGCCGGTCGCCACCATGCGAATTGCTTCGATGAGTTGGTTGCCCTGGGCGAGGTGGTCTTTCAAGAGGTAGCCGTAGCCAGCCGAACCTTCGGCCAATAGTGCCACGGCGTACTCGGGGTCGTCGTACTGGCTCAAGACGACGATGCCGGTGCCCGGATGACGCTTGCGCACCTCCTTGGCTGCTTCGATGCCCTCTCGATTGAAGGAGGGTGGCATGCGGATGTCGGTGACGAGCACGTTGGGTGCGGCGGCGGTCGCTCCCGTCACGGTCTCGTCGTAATCCGAGCCGACGCCGACGATGCGAAGGTCGCTCTGGCGATCGATGAGCGCCCGTACGCCCTCGCGCACGAGGAGGTTGTCGTCGGCGAGAAAGACGGTGATGACGTTTTCGTTGTCGTCGCTCGGGTCACTCACGGCTACGAGTCTCGCCAAAGTCCCAGGCCGAGAACAGGGGGCAAACCTGCGTATCTTTAGGGGTGTTAGGCCCCCACTGCGGCGTGCGTTACCACTATTTACCCAGGTGTTCGCGACGACGACACTGTTGCCCATGAGATACCAAAGTTCAGTTACGTCACTGTCGTGGATTCCTTCCGAAGCGATTCAAGGAGGCACCCGCCTGCCGTTCGATGTCGGAATGGCGCACTACGACCAAGCACCGCCCGATGAAATTGGCGACCTCGAGGAACTGCGCCGCAACGATCGATTCCGTTTTGCGAACCGCCTGTTGGCGACGATGCAGGTCAATGCCCGCGGTGAGATTGTCGGCGCCAGTTACCGAGGCGCGGGCATGATCGGCAGCACGACCGTGAAGGTCGGACCGGTCAGCAAGGTCTTTGAGGCCGTGGCGCTGCCGGATATTCAGATGAAGCCGGTCTACGGCGATGGTTGGGTCCGCTTCACACAGACCGCCGGTGGTCGAACGGGCATGCCGGCCCCTCGCCGTGTTCGTCGTGCACCGTTTATCCAGTGGCAAGCGCCACTGGCCTGGACGACCCTCTCGCTCACGATGTACACGAACGGTGAGTCGAAGGGCGTCCTCGTCGGGGCCAGTCGATTCCCGCGCCACTGGGTGTACGACGAGCAGGGAAAGCTCAGCGCGAAGTCCGGTCTCATTGACTTCAATGACTGGTACCGCAAATCCTTCGGCAAGCAGACTCCCTGGGGCCATCAGGACTCCGACGCCTTCGTGACGACGGTCGAATCGGCACTGGAGCGAAACCTGTCGCACAAACTCATGGCGGGAGCGGCCAAACCTAAGATTCGAAAGGTGAAGCCCGGAACCGTGCTGGTCCAGCAGGGGGAGCAGAGTTCGGACGTGTTCTTGATTCTCGACGGCGTCCTTCGCGTCGACGTTGACGGGGTGCGCCTCGCCGAATACGGTCCCGGCGCGATGCTCGGCGAGCGGGCCCATTTAGAAGGTGGCAGTCGAACGTCATCATTGGTGGCGGTCACCGAATGTCGCGTGGCTTCCGTGCCGGCCGAATCGTTTGATCGAGCGTCGCTCGAGGAACTCTCCAGCGGACACCACCGAGAAGATTCGAACGCCGGCTGACGGCGTGAGAGTTTCCTTCCTCGGTGTACGAGGCTCCACTCCCGCTCCCGGCGAGGAGTTTCTGCGCTACGGCGGTCACACGTCGTGCCTCGCCATTGCCCACGACGGCGAGCGGCCCACGTTGGTGCTGGACGCCGGCACGGGTATACGTCGCGTCGGGGCACTGCTCGACAATCAGTCGTTCCAGGGTTCGATCTTGCTGACGCATCTGCACTGGGACCACGTCCACGGGTTGCCCTTCTTCGTGCACGCCGACCGCGATGACGCGCGCGTCTCGCTCTACATCCCCGACCAGGGCGACGGATCCGACCCGTTGGAGGTCCTCGCGAGGGGCATGTCACCTCCGCACTTCCCCGTACGGCCCGACGAACTCCGCGGAGATTGGACCTTCACGTCGCTGACGGCTGGGCCGCTCGAGATCGAAGGATTTTCGGTTCTCGTCCGGGAGATTCCCCACAAGGGAGGACGGACGTTCGGCATCCGCGTGAGTGACGATCATTCGACGCTCACCTACATGCCCGATCACTGCCCCGACGCCGAAGGTCCTGGTCCCGACGGACTTGGGGAGTACCACGCGACGGCGCTCGAACTCTGTGATGGGGCGGACGTGCTCGTGCACGACGCGCAATTGCTGGCCGAAGAGCTGAAAGCTGAGGGTTACTTCGGCCACGCCGCTGCGGAGTACGCCGTGGAGCTCGGTCGGCGAGCCACGGTGCCCCACGTGGTGCTCTTTCACCACAAACCGCATCGGACCGACGACGAACTTGACGTCATTGCCCGTCGATTTGAGGCGACACCTCGTGTCACGATTGCCACGCAATCGACGGTCATTGACCTGTGAGCCCGCCCGGTTCACCCGATGCGGTCGTCATTGGATCGGGTCCTAATGGCCTCTCGGCGGCACTCGTCCTGGCGCGCGCCGGTCTCGCGGTCGAGGTTTTTGAAGGAGCCTCGACACCCGGTGGGGGATGTCGGACTGAGGAGCTGACGCTTCCGGGGTTTTCTCACGACACCTGTTCCACGATTCAGTCCATGGTGACGCTGTCACCCTTCTTTCGTGAGTTCAGCGACGTTCTCAGCGCCGTGACGCTCCGTTCTCCGGACATCGCCGTGGCGCATCCGCTCGACGACGGACGTGCCGCAATTGTCCAGGGATCCGTAAGTGAAACTGCTCGCGGTTTCGGGGCCGACTCGGCGAAATACCGCCGGATCATGGGACCTCTGGTCGACGACGTTGAACGACTGGCCGATGCAGTGTTGGCTCCGTTGCGCTCACTACCGCGGAGTCCAATGACGATGGCTCGCTTCGCGCTGCACGGCCTGCCGTCTGCGAAACGACTCGCGGGAGGGTTCGAAACGCCTCACGTGAGGGGGCTCGTCGCTGGCGTCTGCGCGCACGCCATGTTGCCACTCGACGCGCCGGTCACCGCAGCCTTCGGACTCTTCTTGACGGCCACCGCGCACGAGGGTGGATGGCCCGTCGTTGAGGGCGGGAGTGCGCGTTTGACGGAGGCGCTCGTGGACGCGATCTCGCGCGAGGGCGTCCCCGTTCATCTCGACCATCCAATTCGCCAGCTCAGTGAAGTGCCGGCGGCCCGGTCAATCCTCTTCGATACCTCAATCACGGGAATGGTCTCAATCGCGCGCGACCGCTTGTCACCGCGGTTCACGTCGTCGCTGTCGCGTTTCAAACGTGGCCCCGGCGTCTTCAAAGTGGACTACGCGCTCTCCGGGCCGGTGCCGTGGTCGGCCGATGAATGCCGGAGGGCCGGCACCGTCCACGTCGGAGGAACGTTTGATGAAGTCGCGGCCTCGGAGGAGGACGTGGCCCGCGGGCGTCACTCGGCAACGCCGTACTGCATTGTCGTGCAGGCCAGCGTGGCGGATCCGACCCGCGCACCGGCTGGTCAGCACACCCTCTGGGTCTACTGCCACGTGGCGAATGGTTCCGACGTTGACATGACGGACGCCATCGAGCGTCAGATCGAGCGTTTCGCTCCGGGATTTCGCGACCTCATCCTCGCGCGCGCATCGACGTCGACGGCCGACGGCGAGCGCCACAACCCCAATTATCTCGGTGGTGACATTTCCGGCGGCGCGGGCACGCTTCGTCAAACGCTCTTTCGACCGACCGCGAAGTGGAACAACTATCGCACCGGCACGCCCGGTCTCTATCTCTGCTCTGCGTCAACACCGCCCGGTGGTGGCGTGCACGGAATGTGTGGAATGGGAGCGGCACGTACCGTGCTCGCCGACCTTCGTCGCAATGCGTAACGCCCAGACGTGCGCGCAAAATACTGGCGCGGCAGCGCGAGCCGTTGGCGTCGCACCACGGGGAGGTTGAGTGAGGTCCGACGCGACACGGGTCGCGTGGTTTCGACTCACCAGAAGTCGTGACGGCGGCATCGGGTCGCTCGTGATATTCGCGCTCCTCGTCGGCACGATTGGGGGACTCGGCATGGCGGCCATGGCGGGTGCTCGCGCCACGGAAAACTCGTACGCGACGCTGCTCGCACGGTCGAACCCGTCGGCCATCGCACTTGAATTCGGCGGACCGGTTTCCACCTCGCTCCTGGCGAATCTGCCCGGGGTCCGCCACGTGGAGGCCAATGATCAGTCCTTCGCCGCTTTTCCCCTGAACAAGAGCAATGTTCCCGTGATTACGAAAGGCATCGCCAGTGGCGCGGTCAACCCGGTGGCCAGCCTCGATGGCGAGTATTTCAATCAGGACCGCGTCAGTGTGACTGACGGACGAATGGCGAAACCCCGAAGTGCCGACGAATTCGTAACGACGGCGCTCGCCGAACGCCTGATGGGATGGCACGTTGGTGAACGAATTCGCATGGGGTTTTACACCGGTGCGCAAACGGAGAGTCCCAAATTCGGTACCTCCTCACTCCCTCCCTTCGCCATTCACGATGAACACCTCGTGGGAACCGTGGTCTTTACGAATGCGGTTGTGCAAGACGAGGCCGATCGGTATCCGACGTACTACCTATTCACGCCGGCGGCAACGAAACATCTGGAGTCGGGAGTGCGCTACGTCACGTACAACATCCAGGTGAAGACAAGTAGCACCGTCCCCCGGGTCGAGCGCGAGATTATTAAGGCGCTTCCCCCAGGTGTGACCTACGCCATTCACCTCACGTCAGTCGACGAAGGCGAGGTTGACCGAAGTATTCGACCTGAGGCGCTGGCTCTAGGAGTATTCGGTTCACTGGCCTTCGCCGCCGCCCTCCTCACGGGTTTACAACTGATAAACCGACGACTTCGTCAACAACGAGTTGATCAAGAATCCATGCGAGCGATCGGGGCGAGCCACTCGACCTTGATGGTTGACTCGGTAGCCGGTCCCGTCCTCGCGACCGGGGCGAGCGCCGTTGTCGCGTACATCATCGCGGTCGCGCTCTCGCCCTTCACGATGCTTGGACCCGTTCGGCCACTTCTTCCTCGTCACGTTCGGCTGGGCGATTCGATTGTGTTGTTGGCCCTCGCCGTGTTCGTGGTCGTGCTGGCGGTAGCGACCGTGGCGTTCGCCGAGAGGTTGACACCCAAACAGGGAAACGCGCTACGAGCGCGCGCAACGTCGCGGTCCCGTCTGGCGCAAGTGGCGATGAATGCCGGTTTCTCCGCGCCGGCCGTCACGGGTATTCACTTCGCCTTCGAATCGGGACGCGGGCGTAGGGCCACGCCAGTGCGCTCAATACTGACGGGCCTCGTACTGGCGGTCACGATGATCACCACGACGCTGACGTTCGCGAGCGGACTGTCGACATTGGTCGCGCGACCGGCGCTCTTCGGCTGGAATTGGAATTACGCCTTGACCTCCAACGTCGAGGTGCCGTCGAAGAGTGTTGCCGTCCTCCAACACGCTTCGAACCTCGTGGAGTTCTCGGGCGTGAACTTCGCTGATATCCAAATAGACGGGGTGACCGAACCAGCGATCGTGGCGAAGCCCGATCAACGAGTGAAGCCTCCCTTGCTATCGGGTCATGGTCTCGAAGCGGCGAATCAAATAGTCCTGGGTGCCGCGACGATGTCCCAATTGCATAAACATCTGGGTCAAACGGTGACGGTGAGCTACGGCACCAAGCACGACTACCCGGTGTACGTGGCGCCTACGCAACTCACCATCGTGGGCAGCGCGACGTTACCGGCGGTCGGGGGGTCGGGGACACTTCATCCGTCGATGGGCGTCGGCGCGATCATTGACGTTGACACTGAGTCGGCCGTGTTCAAAGCAACTATTCGCAAAGGAGAAGTCCTTTCGGGTAACGACATGGTGTTCGTACGCCTTCGCCCCGGGGTGTCAGTCGCCGCAGGTCTGGCGCTCGTGAGGCGCGCGGCGAAGGCCGGCAACGAACAGTATGCGGCGCTGCCGCTGGGCAAGGGAGGAGGTGACCAGGTGAGCGTCCTCGGAGTGCAGTACCCGGCTGAGATCATCAACTATCGATCGACCGGCACCACGCCACTGTGGTTGGCGCTGGCCTTCGCCTTGGGAGTCACGATTGCCTTCGGGCTCACGATCGGCTCGTCGGTACGACAACGCCGTCGAGAGTTGGCCCTACTGCGGACGTTGGGATTCACTCGTCGACAGTTAGGTGCGAGCGTCGCGTGGCAGGCGAGCTCGTCGGTGGTGGTCGGCGTCGTTATCGGAGTCCCCTTGGGCATTCTTGTCGGGCGCGAGCTGTGGACTCTCTTCGCGCGACAGATCTACGCGGTCCCGCTCGCGACCGTGCCAACCGTCTCACTCGTGCTGCTCGCGGTCACGGCGCTCGTACTCGCCAATGTCGTCGCGATCGCACCGAGACGCTCCGCATCTCGAACGCCGGTCGGAGCCGCGTTGAGAGCCGAGTGATGATCGCGAAGGCTCGACACGTCTCGGTCGATCGGATCGCGCCCTGTGGCGAGAGGGTGGCCCAGTGTCGCTGTCCGAGTAACTCCTCACTACTCGGAGCGCAGTACCAAACCCGGCGGCGTTGTCGCGGCGCTTCGACCAGGCCAGGTCGCGGCGAGTACGGCCACCACGATGGACCCCACTCCCACGAGGACCAGCGCGAGCGCGGGCACGGTTGGCTGGGGCACGGCGTTGATGTCACGAGCGAACAGCGTCCAGAGTTCGCGACCGAGAAGTATCCCCAGGGGAATTCCGACGGCAGCGCCAATGAGACCGTCGACGGTCGCCTGCCACGCAACCGTCGCGGCCAACATCCTTCTCGTGAAGCCGAGTGCCTTCATGATGGCGAGATCGCGCCGCCGGCGTCGAACCGACGCGATCAACGTAAGTGCCAACGCGATGACTGCCCCCGTTGCGAGTCCCGTCGCGAGTAGGACGGGCGTCGCCCCAATAGTGCGGTAGTCAACAATCTGCGCCGGACGCTGCACGCCAAGCACCGTGACGGTGTTGCCGTAGGCGGCCGGATCCTTTTTGAAGACGGCGTTGGCGTCGCGGGCGATTCCTTCGAGATTGCGTTTGCCGGCCGCTGCGCTCACGCCTGAACGAAGTTGCACGAAAACGAGTGGCGGGCCGTTGAAATTTCGATCCTTGCTCGAATTGGCCGCGTAGAAACTGCGAGATTCGACGCCGGTAGCCACCATGGCGCCCAGGCCCATCGACGTGTGTTCGGCAATAGCGGAGGCGTAGCCGACGGCCGGAAATGTCGCCGTGCCCACAATCGTCAGCGGCATCGGTGCTAAATAGGCTGGCGCGCTGGACGGGGATCCGTAACTGACCATCACGGTCTCGCCAATCTGTTTGTGCAAGAGCGCGAGCGTCTGACTCCCAATCACAATCTCGTGTTTGTTGCGGACTGCGTGACCCGAAAGGATCGGCGGTAATACTTTGGCACCGGGAGCGATCATGAGCATTGGGACTGACTGTCCGTCGATCGTCAAGACGTTGTAATCAACGCCGCTCCAGTGCGCAATGTCGGGGTCACGATTCAACTCGGGTAACACGCTGGGCGGCACATCGTTGCTCGAATTCAACATGTAGCTCCAGTTCCAGCCGTAGAGGGCGGGACGAGACACGAGCGTGTGAAGGCCACTGGCAAACGTGAGCGTTGTCGCCATGAGCGTCACCGCAAGGACTGCGCCAACGAGAATCGATCGCACCGGCACCTCGCCACGACCGCGCGGCGATTCGAGCGCAAAGTGGGCGCCCATCGTTGGGGCGAGAGGAAGTCCGAGAAGTTGGAGCCGACGTACCGCGAAAGAGCGGCGCGGACCTTTGAATTGCAATTGTCGAATTCTTCGCGGGGAATTCGCCAACGCAATGAAGACTGATGAGCATCCGAGCACCACGAGAAGTACCGCAACCCCGAGACCGAACACGGTCCAGTCCCACGCGAAACCGCGGCCGGGGTAGATCGCGCGCACCGGTCCGAGCGGGGCGAGCGGCGAGAGTGCGAGGGCCACGACTAACGCCAGCACGACGCCCAGAATCACACTGGCGAACGTGGCGAACATACTCTCGGCGAACGTGTCCGCCTGGCTCGCTCCGAGCGAGTGCAGTATTCGGCGATCGTCATTGCCTTGGCGCAACTGGCGCGACAGCGCTTGGACCGAGAGGATGAGACACACGAGTGCGGCGATGAGCCCGAAGGCGCCTAAAGCGACCGATTCTGGCTTCACGGCGAGTTCGACTGTTTGGGTAATGTGCGAGGCCACGTGAAATTCGTAAGTGAGATGCGACGGGACGAGTCCGACCAGTTGCGCTTCGACCTTGGCCAGTCCCTCATTTCCGTGACGCAACTGAAGGGCGTAGTACACGGGCGTCGTCCAGTTACGATCGATCTTGGCTGCTCGTTGTGTCATCGCGGGCGTCAAGAAGGCGAAGCCGAACGACCTGTCCACGTCGTCTTGGACGACCTGGCTGTTCATCACCACAATCGCGGTGACCGTGGCCCGCACGGTGAAAATTGGCTTTACTTTCGACGTGCCGAAGCCGGGAAGACTTGATTGACTTTGTGAGTAAAAGCCGATGGGCACCTTCTGCCCGACGTGGACATTCCAGATTCGTGCGGCGCTCGGCGTGACCTCGACCTCGTTGAGACTTTTCGGATTGAAGAGGTGGCCCTGCAGGGCGGAGAGTCGGTCCTCTTTGAAGGGGTAGCCATCAAGAGTCCCGCAAAGGTTTACGTAGTTCAAAGTGTCGAGTCGGGGCGCTCCGGAAGGGGTCAGCGGAACCGCGGCGCCTTGATTGAGGGTTCGCACGGTGGCAACATCGCTCAGCGCCTTGAATTGTTTGGACAGGTTGGGTCCTAACAGCTGCCCGTTATTGCCGCCGAAGATCGCCATCGTGAGGGTTGAGGGATTCGTACTCTTCAGATAGGTGGGGTACGACGACTGGGTTCGCCGCGCGGCGGCGACTGAGGCCATCGCGAGCCCGCCGGTGAGTCCGATGAGCACAATGACGCTGAGGTACGCGCCCCAGCGACGCGCAAACGTCGCTCGGAATCGGTACCACGCGAATTCGAATGTATGGCTGCTCATCAGTGAACTGATGCCCCCTCGTCGACGTCGGCCCATCCTCTCTCGTTACCGCGCTCGTTGCCAGAATGTTGACCGCACGACGTCGTGGGGTGTTAGTACCACCTCGTCAAGGATTGAATGCCTTCTTGGACTTGCATCTCGAGCGACCTCGTAAGGTAAGTCCGGTGACACGAGGGATGAGTGACGGCGGAGCTCAATGGTGAATGAAGTCGGGGAAATCATCCGAACCCAAGACCTCACCAAGCAGTACTCGACGATGGACGCGCCGGCCGTTGACAAACTCAACCTGAACGTCCACCGCGGTGAGATCTTCGGTCTCCTGGGCCCCAACGGGGCCGGCAAGACAACGACGGCTGGCATTCTCACGACCCGGGTCGTGCCGACGTCGGGCGCCGCCTACATCTCGGACATCGACGTGCGTAAACATCCCGCTCTCGTGAAGCAACTCTCGGGCATCGTGTCGCAACAGAATACGCTTGACCGGCAGCTGAACGTCTGGGAGAACCTCTATTTTCACGGTCGCCTCTTTGGCATTAACGCCAAGGAGTCGCGTCGCCGTTCCGACGAACTCTTGGAGCGGTTCTCGCTGTCGAAGTGGTCGAAGGCTTCGGTCTACGCGTTGTCGGGTGGTATGGCCCAACGTCTCATGGTCGCGCGCGCCATCTTTCACAATCCCGCCGTCTTGTTCATGGACGAGCCAACGGCCGGGCTCGACCCGCAGAGTCGCCTCGCGCTCTGGGATCTCCTGAGCGAACTGAACCGTGCTGGACAGACCGTGATGTTGACGACCCACTACATGGAAGAGGCCGATCAACTCTGCGACCGGGTCGCGATCATGGACCACGGAAAGGTGTTGGCGCTCGATACGCCGGCCAATCTGAAGAAGAGCACCGGGGCCGACACGATCGTCACGATCAAGGTGTCGGCGAACGCCGAGCAGTTAGCGCGCGATCTCCAGCGAGATATTGAAAGCATCGTCAACACTCGCGTGACTGACAACGTCGTGCTCGTCGACATGCGCAGCACCGAGCGACTTGTTCCCCGGGTCGTGGCGACCGCGGAATCGTCCAACATTGACATCCTCGACTTAGCCGTCGCCGAGCCGTCGCTCGAGACCGTCTTCATCAATCTCACCGGCAAGGAGTTGCGCGACGCATGAGCACTCAGGTCACCTTCGAGATATCTCCCACACGCAGCGTCTTTGAAGCGAGTCGCACCGCAATGGGCGCGTTGATACTTCGTGACCTCGTCGTGGTCTGGAAGACGAAGCAGGAGTTCGTGCTCCGTACGCTGATCCAGCCCTTCCTCCTCTGCTTCGTCTTTCTCTTCGTATTCCCGAAGATTGGTCAGGCCGTCGGTGGCACGGCGGCCGGCGCCTCGGGGTTCGCCACGATCCTCGTGCCGGGCGTCGTCGGCATTTCGGTCATGTTCCAGGGGGTCCAGTCGATTGCGCTCACGATGGCGCAGGAGTTCGGATTTACGAGGGAGATCGAAGACCGAGTCCAGGCGCCCTGTCCGATTTGGCTCGTGGCGATTTCGAAGGTCCTCTCGGCGACGGTCCAAGGTCTCATCTCGGTCCTCATTGTCTTTCCCATTGCCTCGGTCGTGCACGCCGCCGGCGTACGTGCCGATATCTCGCTGCACTGGCTGGTGATCCTGACCTTCGTCCCGATTGCGTGTGTTGCGATGGCCGGACTTGGTCTCGTCCTCGGTACTTCGTTTGAACCACGCAACATTGGGCTGATGTTCGGATTCGTGATTCTCCCGATCACCTTTCTCGGCGGCACCTACTACCCGTGGACGCACCTCGCTCCCGTCGAGATCGGTGGTTTTCACTGGCTTCAGACCCTCGTACTCATCAATCCTCTCGTGTACGTCAACGAGGGGATGCGGGCCGCCTTTACGAACGCTCCGCACATGCACCTCTACGTCGTCTATCCGGTGATGGTCAGCTTCGGAGCCTTCTTCCTCGCCCTCGGTCTGCGCAACTTCCGCCGACGCGTTCTCTCGTAGCGGCCGCGGACGCCGGGGTCCCCCTCGTTCTGGCACAAAGCGTTGAAAGGGCTATCGTTTCAACGTTATGGTCCTCTCCGATCGCTCCATCAAAGAAGCCATTGCGCAAGGCCGGATCATCATCGATCCCCTGGGCGACGACTGCGTCCAACCGTCCTCGGTGGACCTGCACATCGATCAGTACTTCCGCGTCTTTCGAAATCACACGCAACGCGTTATCGACGTGAAGGAGGCCCAGGAGGACCTTACGGAGTTGATTGACATCGGCCCCGAACTGCCAATGATTCTGCACCCGGGCGAGTTCATGCTCGGTTCGACGACCGAGCGCATTGGGATCCCCGACGACATCGTGGGACGTCTCGACGGCAAAAGCTCACTCGGCCGACTAGGCCTCGTCATCCACTCCACGGCTGGCTTCGTCGACGCCGGGTGGGATGGGCACATCACGCTCGAGCTGTCCAACGTAGCCAATCTCCCGATCACCCTCTACGCCGGCATGAAGATCGGTCAGATCAGCTTCTTCCAGATGACGACGTCGGCCGATCGTCCCTACGGCTCCGAGGGTCTCGGTTCCAAATACTCGGGCCAGCGCGGTCCCACGCCCAGTCGTTATTCGGAGAACTTCAAGAAACAGTGACGAGCAACCGTCGATCGAGAGGACAGTCGTGTTAGCGCGGATCATCATCGGACTGGGCATCACGGTCATTTTCTTCACCATTGCCGGACGACGATTCTTCTGGCTCTCGAAACTCATTCGCTCCGGCCAGCCCGCCCCACGTCGTTGGCAGGGTTTTCGAAAGGTCAGCGAGACCGAAGTCGTGGAGGTCGCGGGTCAAAAGAAGCTTCTGAGGTGGACCGTGCCCGGTTTGGCGCACTTCTTCACGATGTGGGGCTTCACAATACTTATGACGACGATTCTCGAGGCCTACGGATCGCTCTTCGACCGCAACTTCCGTATTCCCCTGATCGGTCAGGACAATTGGCTGGCCTTCACCGAAGACTTCTTCGCCACGGCC
>Ga0208586_1000415_pt1 | contig 15928 bp, 18 predicted proteins | sample NGESurshal072012_6_FD_184471 | JGI IMG/M metagenome (GOLD analysis project Ga0208586, IMG submission 184471) | Arctic peat soil microbial communities from Barrow, Alaska - NGEE Surface sample 53-3 shallow-072012 (SPAdes) | ecosystem: Environmental > Terrestrial > Soil > Wetlands > Peat ... | reverse complement strand
TGCATCAAAAGTCTTGCGGCGCATTTCTGGTGCCTCCTTCAGGCACCGGGCCCGGGGCCCGGTAATTGATTCCGACATATGGAGCTTCCCGCGAACCAGGATCGGCGGGCAGGGTCGCGTGGCCCCGGTCGGGAAGGACTTCAGTCATGGCGCGAGCGGGCCTTAGTCGGGACCGTCCGCTACTGGGACTCAAGGCTCCCGAAGTACTGACCTTGGGCCCTAACGGATCGAGCCGGAGAAGGCAACTAAAGCGAACAGGCGTGCTCAGGAGTGAAGGCGCGTGGACAAAAGATTGGCGTGAGAAAGCTCACGGCGAGAGGGAAAGGGGGGCTCGACGATGAAGCGCTTCACCGTGGCAGCGATTGCTGCCGCCACAGTCGTGATCCTGTTCGCGGGCAAGGACGACATCCGCCGGTTCCACCGCATGCGCAGCATGTGAAATGCGGAGCCCGTATACCGCATCCCGGAAGGTGGCCGCCAAGAGAGAATCTTGGCGGCCACCTCGCGTAATCTGCACTGTTCAAAGGTCACCCGGGCAGCATGTACGGCCGGGTGGGCCGCCAGGTGTGCTCGGGGCCGTGCGGGCGGATAGCGCTGAGCGCCTCCTGTGCCGGCGGCCCTGGCTCGCCTGCGGGAGTGGTGAGGATGCCGCTCGCAGTGTCGATGGTGATGGCGTCCGGCCACGGTTCCTGGTCGGCAGCCATCCTGGCCGCGATGCCGGCGTCTGCGTCTGAGATGCCGGTTCTGTTCTGCATGCGCTTGGTGGTGACAGCCAGGGGCGCCACGCAGCGCAGCTGGACCAGGCCGGCTGCTGTGTCCTCGGCGGCTGCGGCCGCCTGGGCCCGGCATGCCGCGGAAGTCCAGGATGCGTCCAGGATCACTGATTCGCCGAGCCGGAGCAGCACGCTGGCCCGGTTCAGCATCTCGTGGTAGGTCCGGCTGGTCCAGGCCGGGCTGTAGAGCCCGGTTTCGTAGGCAGCCGCGTGATGATCGTCCGGTGAGATCCCGGCGAGTTCCTTGCGGATCTGGTCACTGCTCAGCACGGCGAAGCCGAGCCGTCCCGCAACGGCCGCCGACAACGCGGACTTGCCTGTCCCCGGCAGCCCGCCGACCATCACCAGGGTCACCGCTGAGGCCCGCAGGTGTTTCAGGGTCATGCCGAGGAGCTGGCGCGCCACCGCGGCTGCTTCGGGATCACCTTGGATGGCCCGCATGAAGTCGACCTTGGCCCGTACCAGTGACCGGTAGGCGGTGTAGTGGTGGCGCAGTGAGGTGGGCGCGGGGTCTCCGGAATACTCGGCGTACCAGCCGGTGAACTGTTCCGCCAGCCCAGGGGCGCCGAGCCGCTCCAGGTCCATGGCCAGGAAGGCCGCGTCGTCAAGGCCGTCCACCCAGCGCAGCCGGTCATCGAAGTCCAGGCAGTCCAGAATCCGCGGCCTGTCATCGAGGCAGAAGATGTCGTCGGCGAGCAGGTCGCCGTGCCCATCGACGATGCGCCCGGCCTGGGCCCGTGCGGCGAACAGCGGGTCCCGCTCGGTGAGGAACCGACCCGCCAGATGCTCGGCCTCGTCGATGACCGAGGCGTCGACCAGGTCCGCAGGCAGCTGCCTGATCTGCGTGAAGTTGTCTTTCCAGCGCTGCCACAGGGCGTCCCGGCTGCCCTGGCGGGCAATCTCCGGGTTCTGGGGAGCCGAGGCATGCTGGGTGGCGAGAATCCGGGCCACCTGGCGGACCGGCTCTTCCACGGGAACCCGGGCCCGGACCAGGGCGGCCAGCCGCCGGCCGGCTGGCAGCCTGCGCATCACCACCAGGTGATCGCAGGCCTGGCCGGCCGGGTCGCGGATCTCGGCTACCCCCAGGTACACGTCGGGTGCGAACCGCCGGTTGAGCTCGGTCTCCCGATGGCATGCAGCCTCGCGGACCTCGGGCGTACTGAAGTCCAGGAACCCCAGGTCCACTGGTTTCTTCAGCTTGTACGCCCGGTCACCGGTGAAGAACACCATGGCCGAATGGGTCTCCGACACGGCAGCTGCGGTATCCGGGCCGGGCGGGGTCGCCGGGCCTGCCCAACCTGGAGGCATAGTCCGCTGGCCTTAGCGCTTATCTGGGACGACGACGACCGGGCAGTGTGCGTGGTGCACGACCTGGTCGCTGATCGAGCCCATCGTCAGCCGGGCGAATCCTCCGGCACCCCGGGACCCGACCACGAGCAGGTCAGCATCGCGGGAAGCATTGAGGAGTTCCTCGGCGGGGAAGCCGTTCGCCGCGTGCAGGGTCACCCCCGCGGGCTGGGACTCGCCCAGCTGGGCGGCGGCCTTGGACACCGCTTCCTCCGCGGCACTACGGGTCTTCTCCAATTCGGGCACATCCGCGCCCAGGATGATCGGGTTGCCGGTCCAGCCACTGACCGGAACCTCGTGCACGGCCACCACAGTCAGATGGGCGTGATGGGCGGCTGCTTCTTTCATGGCCCAATCCAGGGCACGATGCGCGCCGGGTGATCCGTCGACGCCGACGATGATCCCAGCCATGGCCTGCTCCTTCCAGACGCCTCCAGCCGGGATGGCCAGAGGATCCTTGGATCCCACCGTCGCACTGGCTCGCCGGCCCGCCTAGGGGCGTTGGGGCCGGGGCCGGAGGTCCTTGGTCCCCGAGCCGGGCCGATTGGGCCGTGCCGCATAGCAGTACCGGGAGCCGGGGACGAAGGTCCTGATGACATGTCCCGTCTGCCCCTGTCCAGTTGTAGGCCGGGCAGGTGGGCTGGACCTACTTCACATCGCCAACGGCCCTAGCGGCACCGAAGAAGGAAGCAGACCATGACCCGCCGCGATGACCCACCTGGGGCGCTGCCTGCGCACCGTGGGGCAGCTCATCATCAGGCTCACCGCGATGATCCGGTGGGAGAGGATCCGGGGAGCGAGGCCGGGCGTATTGCCGGGCCGGACCTGCCCCGGCAAGCAATGGCCGACCTCGTGGCTGCGGCGACCATGGCGCCCTCGATGCACAACACGCAGCCGTGGCGCTTCCGGTTCCAGCCGGCCAGCCAGACGATTGGCCTGTACGCCGACCCGGCACGGATGCTGCGGTTTGGTGATCCAGATGGCCGTGCGCTGCATATCGCGTGCGGCGCTGCGCTGTTCAATCTTCGGCTGGCCGCCACCGTGGCTGGCCGCCAGCCGGTGTTCAGGCTGCTTCCTGACCCTGGCCAGCCGCTACTGCTCGCCACGGTGCGGCTGGCCGGGCGGTGCCGGCCGCAGCCGGTTGAGCTGGAATTGCACGCGGCTATCCCAGCGCGTCGTACCAACCGGAGCCCGCTCAGCAGCCAGCCGGTACCGCCGGGTGTGCTCGCCGAACTGGCTGGGGCAGCGCGGATAGAGGGCGCGATCCTGCATTTCCCGGACCACCAGGAGGCCATCCGCCTGCTCGGGCTGGCCCGGGACGCCGAGCGTGCTCTGCTCAGCGATCCTGCCTACCGCAGTGAGCTCGCCCGCTGGGCGGGCGGAGCGCGGGATCGTGAGGGCATCCCTGACGAGGTCGTGGCCCCCCATGACCCCCGCGGGACCGCCCCGGTGCGCGACTTCACGCCAGCCGGGCCGGCTAGTTATGCCTGGTTTGAGGACGAGCCGCAGCTGGCTGTGCTGTCCACGCATTTCGCCGGCCGGCCAGCCTGGCTTCGTGCAGGGCAGGCCCTGGAGCGCGTCTGGCTGACAGCCACCGTTCGGGGCCTGGAGGTCAGCCCGCTCACCCACCCGCTGGAGACAGCCGACGCCTGGCTGGTCCGCGACCCCCGATCCGGTGTCGAGTATCCCCAGATGATCCTCCGGTTCGGCTACGGGCTGCCGGTCCCGCGCACCCCGCGCCGGCCCGTGCCCGACGTAGTGGATGGTCCTATGTAGGGGATCGGGTCCCGCGCTGCCCGCATGTGAAGCCTGGACTGCGGGCACCGCTGCTCGGACAGGCAGCCCCGGCCGGATGGCCGGGGCTGCCTGGCTCAGGTACCTCCCAGTCACTCACGGGGCCACGGGGAACGCCCAGGCATCAGGCTGGGTGGGCTGGCCCTTCATCCCGGCGTTGACGGTGACCGGCGCGTACTGCCCGGTTGAGGTCGGCGCCAGGAACAGCCCGGTCTTGACGTTCTGGTAGACGGTGCCGCCCCCGTAGGGGATGGGCGTCCACTTCTGGCTGGCGAACCCGGCACCGTAGTTACCCATGCTCTCCAGGGACACCGAGGTCCCCCGGTTCGTGATGGCGTAACCCGGCCCGGTCAGGAACGCGACCTTCCCCCCGGCCAGATTCTCCAGGTACCACTGCTCGCTGGCATTGGTGTGGCTGAGGTACTTCAGCTCCACACCGGACCCCGCCGGGGCCCGGTTGTGCGTCGCCAGGGCGAACGCCGGGGATCCTGCGGGATACCCGACGATAGATAGCGGCGACGGTCCAGAGGCCGCTGCCGGTATCGCGATCAGCGCGGATCCTGCGCCCGCCGCAGCTACCACGGCCATGATGCGCTTGGTGGCCGACATGATGACCACCTTCTTCCTTCTCTTGACATCTCTATTGTACCGCCTATGTTACTCGCTAGTAACGTGGGTGGGCGGCCAGACGGCATCACCGATCCCCGCCTTCGCCCGCGCTCAGCCGCCGGCTGATCTCCGGATGGGCCGCAACGATCCCTCGGCCAGGCGGAGCCTCGCGGCATCGCTGCGCTCCTGTTCCTCGATGGCCAGCGTCACGCCGACGAGCGCCTGTTCCAGACGCGGAATCCACCGCTCCCGGACGGCGCGGAGCCGGTAGCGGGTGGCCAGCGCCTCAGCCTCCATGACCCGGAGCGCCTCGGCCGCGGCCGCGTGACGGACCGCTTCGGCCAGTGCGGTCCGGTGCGCCTGCCTGGCCATGGTCAGGACGGCGCTCTCCCACACCATGGATGGCGGGAGGGCGACCGTCGCGTCAGCGGGGAAACGCACCCCCATCGTGACGGAATAAGAAATCCGCACGTCCGCGGAAACCCCGTCGGCGGACAGCCTGATCGCCCGCTGGCCGTTCAGCAATGCGGCCCGGAGCAGCCACTGCTCCGCTTCGGCCTGGTGACGGTCCCACGCCGCGGCGGTCTGCACCGCGGACTCCCGCAGCCGGCCAACCTCGCCCTGAAGGATCCGCAGTTTCCGGTCGAGCAGATCAGCGCCGCGCCGTGCGGTCTCCAGCCGCCGCTGCAGCCACAGCCGCCCCGCCCGGCCCGGCGGGACTGCGAGTGCGCGCTGGCTCATGGCCCGCCGGTCCCCGGTTCATCCCCGGTAGCTGCGGCTGCCGCCGCTGGGTAGTGGGCGTCGAGAGCCTCAGCCGGGAGCATGGTCAGCTCACGGCGGGGCAACACGGCCAGCGCCCGCCAGGCCCGGTCCAGCGTCTCTGTCAGGCTGCGGTTTTCCCGGCGGCCCTGGTTGATCAGGCCGTCCTCAAAGCCCGCCCGGAAGTTCTGGTAGCGCCGGTCAGATGCGCTCAGCGCGGCCGCACCGATCAGCTCGGCCAGTTCCCCGGCCCGGCGGGCGGCCGCCAGCGCGGCCAGGGCCTGGGCGGCCACATCCAGATGGTCAGCCCGGGTGCGGCCGCGGCCGGCACCGTGGCGCATCAGCCGGGACAGTGAGGAGAGCGCGTCAACCGGGGGGTAGATGCCGCGGGCGTGCAGATCGGGGGACAGGACAATCTGTCCCTCAGTGATGTAGCCGGTCAGGTCGGGGACGGGATGGGTGATGTCCCCGGCCGGCATGGTCAGCACCGGGACCACCGTCACCGAGCCCGGCTGGCCGCGGATGCGCCCGCAGCGCTCGTACAGGGAGGCCAGGTCGCTGTAGAGATAGCCCGGGTAGGCGCGACGGGCCGGGATCTCGCCCCGCGCGGCAGACACTTCCCGGAGGGCTTCGCAGTAGCTCGTCATGTCGGCCATCACGACCAGCACGTGACGGCCGAGCGTGAAGGCGAGATGCTCGGCCACGGTGAGCGCGATGCGCGGCGTCAGGATGCGCTCGATGACCGGGGAGTCCGCCAGGTTGAGCAGCAGCACGAGCTCACCTGCGGCGGACCGCTCTTCCAGCACGCTGCGGACCGACGCGGCGTCGGCGTGCGTGAGCCCCATCGCGGCGAACACCACGCTGAACGGCTCCCCCCCTGCCGATGCCTGGGCGGCTAGCTGGGCGGCCAGCTCGAGGTGGGGCAGCCCGGCCACGGAGAAGACCGGCAGTTTCTGGCCGCGTACCAGGGTGGTTAGTGCGTCGATCACTGAGATGCCGGTAAGGACCGGCTCGGCGGGCGGCTCGCGCATGACCGGGTTCATCGGGAACCCGGTCACTGCCGCGCTGGTCTCGCCGGTAACCGGCGGCCCGCCGTCCGCCGGCTCCCCTCGCCCGTTGCACACGCGGCCCAGCCAGTCGGCGCCCACCGGGATCCGCAGCGGGCTGCCGCTGAACGCGATCCGGGTGTCGGCCGTCGTCATGCCCTGCGTGCCCTCCAGCACCTGGACGACGGCGAGGTCACCGTCGGCTTCCAGCACCAGCCCGTGCCGCTGCTCGCCGGTGCCGGTGCGGATCGTGGCGAATTCGTCCCAGCCCACGCCAGTCACGCCCTGTACGACCAGCAGCGGGCCGCGCAACTCGGCCACGCCGGTGTACTCGCGCTGTGCCCAGTCGGTCATCCGGTGCCGCCTTCCTCCCGCGGCCGGCGCAACTCGTCGAGCTCGGCCAGCATGGCATGTTCCCGCCCGGCCACCGCGTCCGGCGTGGCGGCTTCCTCACGCGCGCGCAGGATCGGCGAGAAATCCTGTTCCTCGAGCAGGTCCGGGTGGACCCCGTCCGCGGCCAGGGCCTGGCAGCGTCCGGCCACCGCCAGTACCGCGCCCGCCAGCGCAGCTGCCCGTGCGCCGTCGCAGCTGGCGTCGGTCGCGCTCAGTGCGCTCTGCTGCAGGACACCTTCCCTGATCAGCCGGCCAGCCAGGATCGTGACGCGTTCCCGCGCCGGGAGGGCGCTGGCCCCCATCAGCTCGGCGAGCGAGCCGAGGCGGCCGGCTTCGGCGAGCAGGGCGGCCAGCCGGCTCTTGCGGTCAGCCCAGGCCGCGTCGCCATGCTCGGCGTACCACGCGGCAATGGCCGCGTCGTCCCGGGAGAATGATCCCGACCAGGACACGGCCGGGTAGTGCCGCGCATAGGCGAGGTCGCGGTCCAGCGTCCACAGGCACCGGACAAAGCGCTGGGTGTACGTGGTGACGGGCTCGGTCATGTCCCCGCCGGCCGGGGACACCGCGCCGATGATCGTGACTGAGCCTTCGCGCCCCCCGATGCTGATCACCCGGCCGGCCCGTTCGTAGAACGCGGCCAGGGCTGAGGGCAGGCTGGCCGGGTAGCCCTCCTCGGCCGGCAGTTCTCCGCTGCGCGAGGCGAATTCGCGCAGCGCTTCCGCCCATCGCGACGTTGAGTCGGCGATGATGACGGCGTCCAGCCCCATGTCCCTGAAGTGCTCGGCGACTGTCGCGGCCGTGTAGATGCTGGCTTCGCGGGCCATCATCGGCATGTTGGACGTGTTGGCGATGACCACCGTCCGCTCGGCCAGCCGCCCGCCAGTCCGCGGGTCGGCCAGCGCGGCAAGTTCACCGAGCATGTCAGCCAGCTCGTTGCCACGCTCGCCGCAGCCCACGTAGATGATCACGTCCGCATCGCACCACTTGGTGATCTGCTGCAGCAGCACCGTCTTGCCGGTGCCGAAGCCACCTGGTACCGCAGTGGTGCCGCCCCGGACCACCGGGAACAGCACGTCGATGACACGCTGCCCGGTGACCAGGGGCGCACCACCGTCAAGCCGCTCGCGGAACGGCCGCGGACGGCGGACAGGCCAGGATGAGGTCAGCGGCACCTGCCTGCCAGAGATCATCGCCACCGTCGCGCCGGCCGGGACGGCCCCGGCGGGACGGATCTCCTCCACGGTCCCGGTGAGTTCCGGCGGCACCAGCACGCGGTAAGGAAGCCCGCCGCCGACCAGCACTGAGCCCAGGCAGCTGCCGTCCCTCACGGCGGCACCCTTCGTCACCTCCGGGATGAAGTCGAATTCCCGGCTGGCCAGGGCGGCCTCGGACTGTCCTGGTTCCAGCCACGTAGGAGCTCCGGCCAGGGGCCTCAGCAGCCCGTCGAAGACCCCGCCGAGCAGGTGCGGACCAAGCAGGGCCGAGAGGGGCTCACCACGCGAGCTGGCTGGTTCGCCCGGGGCCAGCCCACCCGTGTACTCGTAGGCCTGGACCGTGGTCAACGGGCCGCGGATGGCGACTGCCTCACCGGGGAGCCGGCGGTTTCCCAGCTCGATGATGTCGTACATCGCTACCCGGTCCAGGCCCTGCACTTCCACCAGGGGCCCGTTCACCCGGGCGATGCGGGCACCGGGCTGCGGCGGCTGGCTGCTGGTCATGGTGTCCATAGTTCCCGCACACCCGGGCCCAGCGCCTGGATCGCCAGGTCAGCGAACCGGGCCAGCGAGCAGTCCACGACCACCCCGGGAGAACGTGCCAGCACACCGCCGTCAGGTGAACCGGTGAGCACTGCATCCGGGCCGGCTGCCAGCCGCGCCATCCTGGTGATGCGGTCATGCAGCTGGGCGTAGCCGGGATCACCGCGCAAGGCTTTGATCTCGTCACTAACCCGGGCGTGGAGTGCGTCGAGCGCCGCACGCTGGGCGCTCAGCAGCACCGATCTGGCCTCGCTGCGGCCCCGGCCGCGCTCGGCGGCAGCGAACGCAGCTGCGTCCCGCTGTCCCTCCGCCTGAGCCTGTGCTATCGCTGCCGTCGCGCTCTCCCGGGCCCGGGCGACGATCACGGCGGCTTCCCGGCGTGCGCCGGCCCGGATACCGTCTGCCTGATCCGCGGCGGCCTGGAGCATGCTCGCGCGGACTGGCGCCAGCGCCGGAGCCGGGCTGGGCGTGCCGCTCATCCGCGCATCACCACCGGCAGCACATCGCGCCGCTGCCTCAGCTGCTCGCCGAGCCCGGCTGCCGCATCTGGTGTCAGGATCACCACCGCGATGTCAGGCGGCAGTGACCGCCACGCCGCGCGGGCCTCGTCCTGATCTTCAGCCGCGAAGGTAACCGCGCCAGCCAGGGTGAAGCCCTGGATCCGCAACTCCTGCCCGATAACGGCGGCCCGGCCCATCGCCGGTCACGCCTTCCCGACCAGGATTATCCCGATGATCAGGCCGTAGATCGCGATCCCCTCCGCCAGCCCGACCACCACCATGGCCCGGCCGAACACCTCCGGCCGCTCGCTCATCGCCGCGAGCGCCGCAGCCCCGGTGTAAGCCACGGCGATACCCGCCCCGATGGTGGAGCCCGCGACCGCGACCGCCGCGCCGATGAAAGCCGCGGAGTTCCCGGCCGTGCTGGCGGCGGCGTGGGCCGCCACCGCCCCGGCTGCAGTAGCACCTGCTGGCCCGGCGGTCGCCGCGACGATCATCATCGCCGCCGCGCCCACCATGAGCACAGCGCCGGCCCCCGCCAGCACGACCACGCCGCGCCGCCACCGCCGGGCGGCCAGGCGCGCCCCGATGGCAGCCCCTGCGATCACCGGCAATCCGATGAGCCACGCGTACATCACGCATCCGCTCCTCTCACGCTGAGCTCCGAAGTTCTTTTCTGAACGCAACTCTCCGGGCCGGTGACGACTGGCAGCCGCCACGGCCTGAACGGCCGCCCCTGGGTCACGAACACCCGGGAGAACAGCTCGTAGTACTCCAGCCGCAGTGCCTGTACAGCGGCGACGAGTGCCTCCAGGCTGAACGCCACGGCGGTCCCGGCCAGGAACACCACCACCGCGGCCGCGCCGGCCACGCCGCCCCGGCCCCACAGCGCCCGGGTGGCCTGCCAGACGAGCAGGCCAAGCGCGGCGTGGGTCAGCCCGAACGCGGCCAGCCGGGCGAACGACACCACGTTGGAGGCCAGCCGGACCACCATGTCGCCCAGCTCGACCAGACCCTGGACCAGCCCGGTGCCGCCGCCCCCGGCCGCCGCCAGAAAACCGGCCAGCGCGAGTGCCAGGGCGGCCACGGCGGCCACCCCGCCGACTCCGAGCGGCACGGGCTGATGGAAGTACCACCCGGCCACGGCCAGGCCCGCGCCGGCGAAAAGAATGGTCCCGGCGATGCCTGAGGGCGCGTACAACGCGGCTGGCCAGCCGCCTTCGCGCCACCGGTTTACTGTGCCGAGTGCGTAGGCCCCGGCGAGCAGGATCACGCCGACCCCAACCGCGGCCAGCAGCAGGGTGACGGGCTGGCTGAGCGGATCAAGCCAGATCACCGGCACCAGCCCGGTCGGCCCGAAGAATTCCCCGTACAGCAGGCCGAAGACAGTAGCTGCCACCCCAGCGCCGCCGACGAACGGCCACGCGGACCGGAACCGGCGCGCCCAGCGCGGCCAGCCGGCCCGCAGCGCCACGGCGACCCCGGCCAGGAGCAGTCCCTGCCCCGCGTCGCCGAACATCATGCCGAACATGAGCACATAGGACGCCCAGGCCAGCCAGGTGGGGTCGAGATCGGCGTAGGGCACGGTCCCGTACGTCTGCACCAGCGGCGTCAGTGAGCGCCGCATCCCCCGTCCGGCCAGCAGGGAGGGCGCCTCAGCCCATCGGGGGCGTCGCAACGAAACCACGGCTCCGCCTGACCGGGTGACCCGGGCCGTCACCTCACTGAGCCGGTCCACCGGGATCCAGCCAGCCAGCGCGGCCGCCCCCGACCGCCGGACCGCCAGTGCGGCGTAACCCTCCAGTTGCGCCTCCCCGGCCAGCAGGTCATATTCGCCTGCCTGTTCCAGCCAGGCCAGATCGGGAGGGTCGGCCGTCAGGGCCGGTTCCGTCACCGGCCGCCTGGCGTGCTGCAGCCTGCGCGCAGCCTCACCCAGCCTGGCCGGCCCGCCGTCGCCAGCATCGACTTCCACGGCGGCCGCCCCGGCCACGGTCACCAGCACATCGCGGAGCGACCCGGCTGGGGCCACCAGTGCAATGCGCCGCATCCGCAGCGGCGCCGGCGCATTAGGCCAGCGCATCGTAAGCCTCCAGGCACCCGCCGCCGCGGGCGGCGGTCTCCAGCGCTGCGCTGGCCCGCCAGGCATCGGCGCTCAGCACAGCCACGGCACCCAGTACGATCCCGGCGCCGGGCGCGGAGCTGCCCAGCAACCTGGACCCGTCCTGCTCGACCCTCGCCCACCAGGATGGCCCGGCCCGCCATAGGCCGGCGGGTGAGGTGATCCCGGCCAGCGCCCAGCGGGCCCGCGCTGGCGGCCTCCCGGCCAGTTCCTCCAGTGTGGCTGCCCGGGCGGCCGCGGGGCCAAGCAATCTGGTCAGGCCGTGCAGCACGGCGGGATCCAGCGGGCGGCCCGCCGTGAACCGCTCGCCGGCCAGCAGCGCCGCTGCCGCGCCGACAGCCCAGGTCCGTGCCGGTTCACCACAGTCGGCGACCCGCGCCGCCCACTGGATCCGCAGGCCCAGCCGGATCGCCTGCGCGGTGTCCCCGCCCGGATCGCGCCACGCTGACGTGGCCAGGGCCGTGCGCAGCCCGGCTGGGCTGGTGGCCTGGGACAGCCGCGGCCAGGCCGTGGCCAGTGCGCCGAGCGCGAACTGGGCGCCGGCCGGGCGGCCGGCCATCGTCTGCAGCAGCTCTTCGATGTTGGCCAGCTCGAACCAGCCGGCCAGGGCACGCAGTAGCTGGACGCCGTCGCGCGGCAGCCAGCCGGCCAGGACCCGCAAGTCCCACAAGACCGTGCGGGCGATCGCGTGCTGCGCCCCTTCGAGGCTGCGTTCTGGCGGATTCCCGTGGCCGTAGGGCGTGGCGGCCAGCGCTCGCAACGCGTCGGCCAGTGAGGCGGAGGACGCCAGCTGCCGCGTCGCGTCCGGGCACAGACGGCGCCGGGCCACAGCCTTCGCGCGGACGCTCCCGGCGACCCACCCGGCACTCACGTCGGCCAGCCGGACTCGCCCCGGCGGTCAGGCCAGCCGCCAGCCGGACCGCGATTCCCGGTGCCCAGGTCCCGGACCAGCTCGACCGCCCTGCTCGCCAGGGCGGGAATGCGCTGCCCGGCCAGCTCGGCTACCTGACGTGCCTGCTGGTGCGCGCTCGCCATGGCGCCGGCGGCCTCAGCCCGGGCCGCGGTCACCGCGTGCTGCACGGCGTCGGCGCGCGCGGCAGCGGCCCGCTGGCTGGCGTCACGCAGTAGCGCAGCTTCCTCCGCGCGGGCGGCGGCCACGATCCCTTCCGCATCCTCGCGCGCTCGCGCGAGGATGCCCGCGCACTGGGCATCGGTTCCGTCCAGCAACGCGAGCACCGGCAGCAGCTCGGTTTCCAGCTCATGGGAATGATCGGCGGGCACGGCGGCGCGTCCCGCCGCTCCCGGGGCCCCGGCCGGCCGGAAGCGGTCAAGGAAGTTATGCAGCTGCGGCACCGGATACTCCTCATTCTCTGCTGTCCGCAAGGCGACCCGGTGGACCACCCGCGATCGGTCGCCCCGGAAGGGGACACGCCCGTTATCAGGCAGGCACGGCCTGCTCGTCGCCAGCGGGCACGGGCATGCCGTCCGGGCTGAACGCCGCTGCGCCGGCCACGGCGAGAGCCTTCCGGGATACCCGGTAGTGGTGGCCGCACAACAGCAGGTCAGTGGGGTGGGGCCGGCCCGGCCCAGGCGGCATGATGACGACCACCGCAGGCCTGGCTGGGCAGCAGCAGGCCCGCCCGGCTGACCGGAGGGCGTGCCAGTTGATGTCGTAGCTGGGGGATGCCGGTCCGGCCGCCACCAGGGCCCTGCCCAGAGGGGCAGTGCGCACATGCAGGTCGTTGGCTGTCATGCTCGCAGCCTCCCATCCCGGCCAAGGAACGGTTCAGGGTCAAATTGCCCATCTCGGAAGGGCCAAGGACCCTCGCCGCCGAAAGCGGTAACGGCGGCTCCGACGGGCATCGACCGGGGGTGGACGCGTTGTCCCCGCCGGAGAGGGCCGGCGGGGACACAATTTTTGAGGTTCGGGCTTTCTCAGGTTGGCGCGATGTGGTGGTTGAGCATGACCGGGATGTGCCGGCTGTCCCCATAGGCATCCCTCAGGAGGACCTCAACTTCCAGTACCCCGCTGTCATAGCTGGCCTGGATGTGCTCCTCGTCCGCGTTGACCGGCAGCCGGATGGTACGCACGGATGTGCCGTACCGGAACTCTGAGCGATGCGTCCCTTCTGTTGTGTCGAGCCGGTCGGCCTTGATCGTGAGGACGCCGTTGGAAGCCGTCACGTCGAGGTCCTTCTCCGGGTCGATGCCGGGAAGCTCGGCCCGCAGCACGTAACGCCCGTCTTTGACGTAGTCCTCGATCCGCATGGGATGCCCGGCCGCTGGCCGGATCAGTCCCAGCGGGACCTCGAGCCAGCCGAACACGTCCGCGAATGGTTGCCGGTGGGCCCTGCGTGTCAGGGTGCTCATCGATCCCACCTCCTTCAGTCCTCTTCCAGTCAATCCCGGCTCATCCGGGCAGCGCAGGGCCGAAGGTGCCGCGGGTTCGGGTCCTTCGGTCCTCAGCAAGCTCCCCCGCATGCGCAAGACTTGTCAGAGGCCCGGTAGCAGATCTCGGAAGCGGGCCATGAGAGGAGACGGCGCTGTGGCAACTCAGCAACCGGACGAAGGCAACCGCCAGCCTGCGATCTCCGAGCCCATCGTCGAGGCTCTGGATGAGACGGAATGCCTGTCCCTGATCGCCGGAGGCGGCGTGGGCCGGATCGGATACGCCAGCCGGTTCGGGCCGGCCGTGCTGCCGGTGAACTATGCCCTGTATGAGGGGACGATCGTGTTCCGCACGGGCCTGCACAGCTCGATGGTGGCGGACCTGCAGACCGGCATCGCCGACGCGGAATACAACGTCGCCTTCGAGATCGACCAGATGCAGCCGGTCACCCAGGAGGGGTGGAGCGTCCTGGTCCAGGGCTCCGCGCACTTCGTGGATTCCGACGAGGAACTTGCGCCCATCGCCAAGCTGAGCGTGCACGCGTGGGCGGGCGGCCCCAAGGAGCAGTTCCTCCGCATCGTGCCTACCCACATCACCGGGCGGCGCATCCGCAGGCCGCATGAGGCAGGACATGACTAAGGACGGGGCACCGGTGCGGCGTCCCGCCGCCGGAGAGCCGGCCCGGGACATGACACCGTTGCCTGACCTGGTGCACGGCGCCCCGCGGGCCGGGCCTGTGCGGGCCCGGAGGCCGGTGTATCTGGACCTGCTGCCGCCGTGCAACGCGGGTTGCCCGGCGGGGGAGAACATCCAGGCGTGGCTGGCCGAGATCGAGGCGGGGCGGGCGGAGGGGGCGTGGCGGCAGCTGGTGGCGGACAACCCGCTGCCTGCCGTCCACGGCCGGGTTTGTTACCACCCGTGTGAGACCGTGTGTAACCGGGCTCAGCTGGACAGTCCGGTGTCGATCCATGCGGTGGAGCGGTTCCTGGGTGACCTGGCGCTGGAGCAGGGCTGGGCCTTCGATGCCCCGCCGCCGCCTACCGGGCAGCGGGTGCTGGTCGTGGGGGCCGGGCCGAGCGGGCTGTCGGCCGCCTATCACCTGGCCCGGCTGGGTCATCAGGTGGAGATCAGGGACGCCAGTCCCGAGCCGGGCGGGATGATGCGCTACGGGATCCCGGCCTACCGGCTGCCCCGGGAGGTGATCGCGGCGGAGATCCGGCGGATCGAGGACCTCGGCGTGAGGATCACCTGCGGGCACCGGGTCACCGACCTGGCCGCCGAGCGTCGCGAGGGCCGTTTCGACGCGGTGTTCGTCGCGGTTGGCGCGCACCTGTCCAGGCATGTGGACATCCCGGCCCGGGACGCGAGCCGGATGGTGGACGCGGTGGCGTTCCTGCGTGAGGTCGCGTCCGGGGGGCGTCCGGTGATCGGCCGGAAGGTCGCCGTGTACGGCGGCGGCAACACCGCGATGGACGCGGCCCGGACCGCGCGCCGGCTGGGCGCGGACGAGGCGCTGATTGTCTACCGGCGCACCCGGGCGCAGATGCCCGCCCACGAGGACGAGGCCCGGGAAGCCGAGCGTGAGGGCGTGCGGATCAGCTGGCTGCACACGATCACCGCGTTCGACGGGCCGCAGATGACTGTCGAGGTGATGGAGCTCGACGGCCAGGGCTCCCCGCGGCCCACCGGGCAGCTGGAGACGCTGGCCGCCGACACGCTGATCCTCGCTGTGGGCCAGGACGCGGACACCGGGTTCCTGCGCCAGGTGCCAGGCGTGGAGTTCAAGCGGGACGGGACCGTGGTGGTGTCCGCGTCGATGATGACCGGCTGCCCGGGGCTGTTCGCGGGCGGGGACATGGTGCCCGCCGAGCGGACCGTCACGGTCGGCACCGGCCACGGCAAGAAGGCGGCCCGGTTCATCGACGCGTACCTGGGCACGCATCACGCCGCGCGCCCGGCCAAGCACGAGGTGGCCGGGTTCGGCCTGCTGCACCCGTGGTATTTCACGGACGCCGGCCCGCGCCCCGAGCCGGAGCGTGACCCGGCCGGCCGCGTCGCGGACTTCGCCGAGGTGGTCGGCGGCCTCACCGGCCAGCAGGCGGGCTATGAGGCGGGCCGGTGCCTGTCCTGCGGCAACTGCTTCGAATGCGACGGCTGCCTGGGGGCCTGCCCGGAGGACGCCGTGATCAAGCTCGGCCCGGGGAACCGCTACCGCTTCGACTACGACCGGTGCACCGGCTGCGGCACCTGCGCCGACCAGTGCCCGGTGCACGCCATCGAAATGATCCAGGAGTAACGCTGATGCGCGCCACGATCGACGGCAACGAGGCGGCCGTGTCGGTCGCGCCGCGCGAACCCCTGGTGGCCCGGGAGCGGGAGAACATCGCGTTTTTCGAGACGCTGCCGGTGAACGACCGGTCCCGGGTGGACTTCGGCACGGTC
>Ga0208586_1000414_pt1 | contig 16008 bp, 15 predicted proteins | sample NGESurshal072012_6_FD_184471 | JGI IMG/M metagenome (GOLD analysis project Ga0208586, IMG submission 184471) | Arctic peat soil microbial communities from Barrow, Alaska - NGEE Surface sample 53-3 shallow-072012 (SPAdes) | ecosystem: Environmental > Terrestrial > Soil > Wetlands > Peat ... | reverse complement strand
CCTCCGCGAGGATTACAGGAAGTACCGGCCCAACGTCGAGCGGGTCATCTCCCAGGTCGCCAGCCGGGGCGGGCGGCGCCTCAAACTGCGCTACCTCGGCACCACCCGCAACAACGCCTGGCTGAAGAACCGCACCGCCGCCCTCAACCTGCGCACCCTGATCAGCCGCGGCCTGGCCCGCGAGAACGGAGCATGGGCACTCGCCTGAGTGACCACCGCCGGCAGGCACCAGGCCGCTTGCGGCCACCCCGCCGAGCCTGCCAGGCTGGCTGCAGGCGGGAAGAGCGACCACGTTGCCGGCCCGCAAGGGCCTGGCTTACTGCCGCATAGACGGCCTTGTCGGCGCTCTTCCCGCCCCCGAAACCCCGTTATTCAGCGGCCTCCTAGAGCTTCTCGCGCGGTGGCTGCCGGCTCAGCGTCGCTTCCAGCGTGTTCAGCAGTTCGTCCCTGGTGAAGGGCTTATTGACGATGGCGACACCGGGGTCGAGCAGGCCTTGCTCGGTCATGACCGGAGCGGCGTAGCCGGACATGTACAGGACGCAGGCGCCCGGCCGGGCCTGACGCAGTTGCCTGGCGACGTCGCCGCCGTTCATGGCGGGCATCACCACGTCGGTGAGCAGGGCGTGGATGACGTCATCGTGCCGCCCGGCCATGGCCAGGGCTTCCTGGCCGTTGGAAGCGGCCAGGACGTGATAGCCAGCCCCGGTGAGCATGCGGGTGATGACGTCCCTCAGCCCGTCTTCGTCCTCGGCAACCAGGATGGTCTGGCCTGCGGATGCGGATGCAGATGCGGATGCGGACGCGACTTGCCCGCTGGTGTCGACGGGCTGGTAGCTGGCGGGAAGGTAAAGGTGAATGGTGGCGCCGCGGCCGGGCAGCGAGTCGATGATCAGTTCACCGCCGGCCTGCTTGATGATGCCGTAGGAGGTAGCCAGGCCGAGGCCGGCTCCCTGGCCGAGGGGCTTAGTGGTGAAGAACGGTTCCATAGCCTGCTGGACGGTGGCGGGCGGCATGCCATGCCCCGTGTCGGTTACTGAGATTCGGACCCAATCACGGCCCGGAAGGTCAGCAGCCTGCCCGGCGGGTTCACCGCAGGTGTTGGCCGTCTCGAAGTGCAGTGATCCTCCGTCGGGCATGGCGTCGCGGGCGTTGACGGCCAGGTTGAGCAGCACCTGGCCGATCTGGCTGCTGCTGGCGAGTACGTGACGCAGGTGCGGGTCCAGCCGGCTCGTGATGGCGACATGCTCGCCGATGGTGCCGGAGATCATGCCGAGGACTTCCCCGATGAGGACGTTGACGTCGAGCACGGCTCGCTCGACGGTGTCCCGGCCCCCGAAGGTCAGCAGCTGGTGGGTGAGATGGGCCGCGCGCTGGGAGGCGCGGTGGATCTGGTCCACGTCGCTGAGAATGGCCTGCGCCTGCGCCTGTGTGAGCTGCGCCCCGGCGGTGTCCTCAACGGCTTCCCTGACGAACTGGCCAAAGGACATGACGATGTTGAGCAGGTTATTAAAGTCGTGAGCTACTCCCCCAGCCATCCGGGTGAGGCTGTCAAGGCGAGCCGCCACCTGGCGTCGTTCCTCGTCCTGCCGTTCGCGTTCCGCGCAACGCCGACGCTCGTTGGCCTCTTCCACGGCGGTGACATCGTCGATCATGGCGACGTACCCGGTGACCGCAAGCTCGCTGTTGCGGACCGGCCGGATGAGGATGGTCAGCCACCGTGTCTGGCCGCCGCGCAGCGGCAGGCGCTCGCAGCGGCGCTGCCCGAGCAGGCTGGGAGGCAGGCAACGGAAGCCGGCCTGGAGGGCCTGCCGCTGATCGTGGCTGAGGCAGTGCTGCCAGCCTCGGCCGAGTAGCTCAGCGGCGGCTGTCTGGGTGATTTCGCTCAGCCGGGGGTTGACGTAGCTGGCCAGCCCGTCCGCATCGGCGATGACGATACCGGTCGGCGCCGCTTCGGCCATGGCCAGGAACCGGGCCTCACTCTCGTCAAGGGCCTGCACCTTCTCGACTAGCTTAGCGTTGACCGTCTCAGCGTGCTGTACCTCGAAGCCCGTCCCGCCGGGGGCGACCGCTGCAGCCTGGCCATTGAGCGCGTGCGCGATGGCGCTGAGCAATTCCTGCGGGCTCGCCTCCTTGGAGAGGATCCTGCTGACCCCGCATGCTGCCGCCAGCGGCCGGGCCTCGTCCTCGCGGTAGTTGGCGGAGAAGAAGAGCACGGGAATGGCCGCCGTGTCGGGGTCCTCGCGCAGCTCACGGACGAGCTGGTATCCGTCGATACCCGGCATGAGCACATCGGTCAGCACGACGTCGGGATGGCTGCTCTTCGCCAGCGAGAGAGCCTGGCGGCCTTCAGCGGCTTCGAGGACATGGTGACCACCGCTGTCCAGCGTGGCGCGCGCTATCTCGCGGTGGGCCGCGCGGTCGTCGACAACGAGGACGGTGGCCACGATCAGCTCCCTGGGTCGACGCCGGTGGTGGTGCCGGGGCGCGCTCGAGGGTGGTCGAAGGTAATGGCGAATGTGCTCCCCACCCCCTCCTGGCTGTTCAGTCTCAGCTCAGCGCCGAGCAGTCTCGCCTGCTGACTGGCCAGATGCAGACCCAGTCCCGCAGCGCCGTCATCCCGGGTGGCGGCGAGCTCGCCGCGTTCGAAAGGCCCGAATATGCGGGCCTGCTCATGGGCGGGGATGCCCGGGCCGTCATCGGCGACGTAGATGGCGACCGGCTCATCCGCGGCGTGCCGGTGGCCAGCCTCCACGCGGACGCGTATCTCCGCGGCGTCGCTGAACCTCAGCCCGTTGCCAACTAGCTCGCGCACTATGCGGCTGAGGATTCCCGGATCGGTGCAGACCATGACCGGGTGATGGGGGAGGTCAGCGCGCAGGCGGAATCCCCGCTCCGCGGCGGCGGCGCGGAGGCTGGCGGCCAGGTCGGTAACAATGCCCCGGCAGTCGGCGAGCTGGAACCGAGGCAGGACCCCTCCCGACGCCATCTTGGCTAGGTCCACCACCTGCTCGATGGTGAAGAGCGACCTGGCGGCGCTGGTCTGGATCATGCCGATCTGGCGGACTTGCGTCGCCGCGTCGCCCGTGCCCGCCTCGAGTTGCAGCAGCAAGACCCTGGCCAGGCCGATGATGGCGGCCAGCGGGCTGCGGAGCTCATGGCCAAGCTTGGACAGCGCAGCCGTGCCGAAGGGGTCGCCCGCCGGGGGCTCGGCCCCCGCGGGCGGCAGCGGATGCCCGGGCCGCGCGGCGCTGAGGCCGCCGGCGTGCGCCGGCAGGCCAGCTGCCATCGTGTGGACGGGGATCTCGTCCGCTCCGGGCATGCGCTCCCCCTCTCTTGACTACTTAAAGTAATAACTATACTACTTAGCGTGAACAGTCAGGCGTCCCTGGGAGTCCGCACAGCGCCGCGCGTCGTTTGGGTGGCCGGCGCCCTGGCCATCGCGGCAGGCGCGGCAACTCTGCTGGGTTATGACCTCGGCCTGCATGCCGTGGCCAGCCTGGGCATGCAGGGTGCGTTCATGCCCGAGTCGGCGGTGTCGTTCATCGCCGTCGGCGTCGGCCTGTGGCTGATCCCGACCAGCGGGGCCGCCTGTCGCCGGCGCCGGGCCAGTCAGGTGCTCGGCCTGCTGGTGGCGGCGTTTGCCGCGCTGACACTGGCCGAATACGTCACCGGCCGCAGCTTGGGCACCGATATGTTGCTGTTCCCCAGCCAGGTCAGCGCCTGGGCGTCAGATACCGTCCCCGGACGTCCCTCGCCGTACACGGCCGCCCCCTTGCTGTTCCTGGGCCTGACCCTGGCGCTGCTCGATGTCGGGCCGGGCCGCAGGAACTCTCCCGCCCGGATACTGATGCCTACGACGACCCTCGTCGCCGCCGTCATCCTGGTCAGTTACCTCTTCGGCCTGAGCGATCTGCGGCATGGCACCCGGCAGATACCCGGAATAGCCCTGACCTCGACCCTGGTCATCGCCGTGCTGACTGCGGGCATCCTGGCCAGCCGGCCGGATCGGCCGCCGACGTGGGCCCTGCTGGGAGATGGCCCGGCCGCGGCCGTCCTGCGGCAGATGGTCCTCGCGGTGTGCGCGGGCCTGGCGCTCATCGCGGCGCTGATCGCGGTCGGCGGGTCGGGCCTGGCCCGGTACGACGGGCTGGCCGTGGTAGCCCTGGCCGCGATCGTCCTGGTCATGTTCTATGTGCTGTTCCTGCGCGCCTGGACGGCGATGGACCGGGTTAGCCGCGTGCTGCGGGCGGAACGCGACTTCACTCATACCGTGCTGCACTCCCTGAGCGAAGGGGTGATCGTTCTCGGCCCGGATGCAGAGGTCCTGCAGGTTACCCCGCGCTGGTGCGAGATCACCGGATTCCCGGCCGATCAGGTGCTAGATCGTTGACCGGGAAATATGGGCAGCTCAGTGGTCGAAGGCGATCAGGGAGCGCTTGACCTGTGCGCCGATCTGCCAGTTGAACCAGATGGCGGCGTTGAGCGCGAGCAGGCGCTGGATGATGCGGGCCCACAGCCCGGCGGGGACCCGGCCACCGTGGCGTTCGAGGCCGAGCTGGTTCTTCAGCGTCCAGATGATCGCCTCGACCCGCTGCCGCAGCCAGTTCGGGAAGTAGCGGGGGTCTTTCTCGTCTTTGCGGGCCGGGCGGATCAGCGTCAGGCCCAGGTCCGGGCCGGCGAAGAACGCTTCGGTGTCCTCACCGGACAGGCCCTTGTCCGTGACGATGGCGGTGCCCGGCACGGGGCGGTTCGCCGGCTGGTGCTCCAGCATCGTCCGGGCCTGCTCGCGTTCGCCGGCCAGTTTCGGGTTGGCCAGGGCGAACCCGGTCACGGTCCCGTCGCAGGTGCAGATCAGCAGCAGCTTGCTGCCCCAGTACCAGCGCGAATGGCTGGGGCAGTAGCCATAGCCTGCCCATCCGTACAGGTCAGAGCGGCGGGCGGTGATGACCGACTGCCCGCACGGGACGGGGGTGGCGTCCATCAGCCGCAGCATCTCCGCGGTGGCTGGCGTGTGGTCCGCCAGCCACCGCAGCGCGGCCTCCATCAGCGGGGCAGCATTCTTCAGTCTCTGGTTGTACTCGCTCTGCCGCAGCAGCCGCGGGAACAGGTGCCCGATGCGGGAGGCCGCGGCGCGCAGCCAGTGCCGCTCGTCGTCATAACGCAGCAGCACCTGCGCCACAGCCAGGCAGACCAGCTCGGCGTCGGTCACCTCCGGCGGCTTCCCCGGCCCGGACCGGGTGAACCCCCGCGAGGGGATGATGCGGTCGGCCAGCTCGACATAGAGTGCGGTCAGAAGAGTGTCCAGGTCGGCGATCACGATGACTTCCCAAGGTCAGACGTGTGTAGACACGCCGATCTTGGACACTCTTCGCCTGCCAGTCACCGATCACGTGCGGCGTGTCGCCGCCCGGGTGACCTGCACCGAATTCCCGGTCAACGATCTAGGCGGTGAGGCCGGCCAGGCCCTGGCTGTCCGCCACGGCCAGGCCTAGTTCCAGCAGGGCGGGGGTGGCGTCTGCCAGGCCAGCTGAGAGCGGGTCGAGGGCCTGGCCGGCCAGGTGGCGGTAGTGGATGCTTTCCATGACGACAGCGAGTTTGAGGCAGGCCAGCCCGAGGCAGGCCTGGAGGTGGTCCAGGGGCCGGCCAGTCGCCTGGTCGTAGGCGCTGACCAGTTGGTCGCGGGTCCAGAAGCCGTCGGCGGTGGTCAGGTCGCGGGCTACGTTGACCTGGTGGCGCAGGCCGTCACCGGGCTGTTCCCAGTAGACCAGCAGCAGGGCGAGGTCCATCAGCGGGTCGCCGAGGGTGGACATCTCCCAGTCGAGCACGGCCCGGACCTGCTGGGTATCCGGGTCGAGGACCAGGTTGTCCAGCCGGTAGTCCCCATGGACCGTCGTGACCTCGTAGTCCGCGGACAGGCCGCTGATCTCATCGCGCAGCCAGCGGGCCAGGGGGTCGAAAGCGGGCAGTTCCCGGGTCGCGGTGTGCTGCCACTGGCTGGTCCAGCGGGCCACCTGGCGGCCCAGATAGTCCTTCGCGCTCACTGAGCGGCCCGGCGGGGCGGGCGGTGGGGTCACGGCGTGCAGCCGGGCCAGCGTGCCGGCGAGTTCGCCGCACAGCTGACCGGCCTGCGCGGCGGTCAGCCGCCGTGAGGCCGCCTCGTCCGCGATGATCAGGCCGGGGACAAAGTCGTAGATCAGGAACGTGACGCCCAGGACAGAATGGTCAGTGCACAGCGCGCGCGGCCGCGGCGCCGGGAACCCGGTACCGGCCAGGCCGGAGAGGGCACGGAACTCCCGGGCCATGTCGTGCGCGCTGGGCATGACGTGGCCGAGCGGGGGCCTGCGCAGGACCCACCGTTTCCCGTCCGGCTGGGACAGCAGGCAGGTCAGGTTGGACCGGCCGCCGGCGAGCAGCCTGGCCTGGAGCTCACTGTCCGGGTCATAGTCGTCCAGGACGTCAGGCAGGTAGCGGGCCAGTGCCGCGACATCGACGCCGGGTACATCTGCGGGCGGGCTGCTGCGCATGCGTGGTGTCTCTCCCGAATGCTGGCGGCCAGATCGCTGCCTGAGTCAGTGGGCGGATTAGGTTTTCGTTATCGGGAAAATTGGCGTCGGCGCGGGCCGGGTTGCTCGCCGGGTGCGGCCAGCCCGCGGATGAGCAGGTCCCACATCTTCTGCGCGGTGTGCGCGGGATCCGCGGTGCCGCCGGGCCGCCACCACTGGTAGGCCCAGTTGCAGATGCCGAAGAAGGCCAGGGTGGCGGTCTCGGGGTCGACGTCACGGAACTCCCCGGTGCCGATTCCTTCAGTGACCGCGTCGCGGATGAGCTGCTCGTAGCGGTCCCGCTTGACGCGGATCTCCTTACGGGCCTCGCCGGGCAGCTCCCGGTGGTGCTCGAAGAACACGTGCACGTGGCCGCGGTGGGTTTCCATCAGCCCGAAAATGTCGGTCATCGCGCCGAGCAGCAGGTCGGCCGGGCCCAGGCCGAGGCGGCACCGCTCGTCCTGGCGGTCCAGCAGCACCTCGATGAAGGTCTCGTGGATGCCGCGGAGGATCTCGTCCTTGGCCCGGAAGTAGTGGTACAAGGTGGGCTTGGCGATGCCCGCCGCCGCCGCGATCTGCTCCATCGACACATTGGCGTAGCCGCGCTCGTCGAACAGGCCGGCGGCCAGGGTGAGCACTTCGGCGCGGCGGCCGTCGGCCGCGCTCGGCGCGGCGGGCGGGCTGGTCCTGGCCTCAGCGCTGGGCAGGCCCGTCACGCCGTCTCCTCAGGCGTTTCGGCGCTGCCCTGGCTACGCTCGCGGGCCACCGCCCGCAGCACGTGTTTCTGGATCTTGCCGGTGGAGGTCTTGGGCAGCGTCTCGAAGTACACCCGGTCCGGGGCCTTGAAGTGGGCGAGCCGGCCGCGGACGAAGTCGGTCAGCTCCCGCTCCGTGACGCCGCCGCCCGCGGTGGTCACGAACGCGACGGGCCGCTCACCCCAGCGCCGGTCCGGCACGGCCACCACGGCCGCCTCGATCACCTCCGGGTGAGCCGCGAGAACCTTCTCCACCTCGACCGAGGCGATGTTCTCCCCGCCGCTGATGATCACGTCCTTGCTCCGGTCGGTCAGCTCGATGTAGCCGTCGGGGTGCATCACGGCCAGGTCCCCGGTGTGAAACCAGCCGCCGCGGAACGCGTCCGCCGTGGCCTGCTCGTCGTCAAGGTAGCCAGCCGCGACCGTATTAGAGCGGACCAGAATCTCGCCGACCGTCCGGCCGTCCGCGGTTACCGGGTCGAACTGCCCGTCGGCGACCCGGACGTCACCCACGGAGACAGTGGGCACTCCCTGCCGGCTCAGCCGCTCGGCCAGCACCGCAGCGGGCAGCTCCGTCCAGCCCTCCTGGTACTCGCAGACCAGCGACGGCCCGTAAGTCTCCGTCAGCCCGTACAGGTGCGTCACCTGCACGCCCATCTGCTGGACCGAGGCAATGGTCTCTTTGGCAGGCGGCGCGCCGCCCACCGCGGCCCGGACCAGCCGGCCCGCCACGAAGCTGCGCCGCCGGCCCGCCCGGGCCAGCTCGCTGAGCACCACCGGGGCACCGCACAGGTGCGTCACCGGATAGCGGGCGATCAGATCCAGGGCCTGGTCAGCATCGAAGGACGGCAGGCACACATTAGTGGCCCCGACTGTGGTCACGCCCCAGGTCAGTGACCAGCCGTTGCAGTGGAACATCGGCAGTGTCCACAGATGCCAGCTGGACGCGGACAGGCCGAACTCCAGCGCCACGCTGACCGCGTTGAGGTAGGCCCCGCGGTGCGTGTAGACGACGCCCTTGGGCCGGCCGGTGGTCCCGCTGGTGTAGTTCACCGCGATCATGGCGTCCTCGTCGCCGGGCAGCTCAATCCCGGTGGAGTCCCAGCCCATCAGCCACTCGGCGTAAGACAAGGCGCCGGGCAGCACCGTCTGGTCGTCCCGGGGCCGGGCCGGGTCCTGGCCGACGGGCAGCAGCACCACTGTTTCCACCGGCAGTTCGTCCGCGGACGACACGGCCAGCGCGGGCAGCAGGGCGGGGGAGAGCAGCAGCACCCGGGCCCGTGAGTGGGCCAGGATGTCCTGGTACTCCGGCGCGGCCAGGCGGGAGTTGAGCGCGACGAGCGCCGCGCCGGCACCGGGCACGCCGTAGTGGGCGGCCAGCAGCCACCGGGTGTTGAGATCGAGGACGGCTACCCGGTCCCCCGGGCGGATTCCGCCTGCCCGCAGCGCACCGGCCATCGCGTCGCAATCCCGGCCCAGGGTCTCGTAGGTGACCTCGGTGCCGTCCCCGTCCACCACGGCGACCTTGTCGGGGAAGGCTCCTCGGGCCCGGGCCAGGAAGGTCAGTGGAGACAGCGGGACGTGATTGGCCAGGCTCATCTCCAGTGACCTCCGATCACCCAACGAGGCTGCCCGCCCGCCTAGTCGGTCGGTTCACGCTAAGCGTGCCGCTCGGGGATGTCAATGAACCTGAGCTAGGCCAGCAGCGGAGTAGGTGATTCTTGACAGGTGGCCGATCTCGGTGGAATCGTGATCTAGCCGACCGGCTAGTCGATCACAGTTCAGTCAACTCAGATCAGCCAACTCAGGGGAGCCTTCGTGGCCGTCAGCCAGGTGCCGGTCAGCCCAGCGGCAGACGCCCCGGCCGTGCCGGTCAGCGTCACGTTCCCGGCTGAGGCCGAGGCCTACCGGCAGCGGGTCCGCCATTTCATCGCCGAGTCGGTGATTCCGCTGGAGCAGGAGGCGTTCGTCTCCGGCGTCGATGACGCGCTCCGGGTCCGGCTGCAGGACGCGGCGCGGGCCGCAGGCGTGCTCGCTCCCCAGGCGCCGTCGGAGTTCGGCGGGGGCGGGGCCGACTTCCCGACCACGGCACTGGTGCTGGAAGAGACTGGATACAGCCCGCTGGGCCCGCTGGCCACCAACTGCGCCGCGCCCGACGAAGGAAACATGCACCTGCTGGCGATGGTGGGCTCGGCCGGGCAGCAGGAGCGGTATCTCCGCCCGCTCGTGGCGGGCCAGGTGCGCTCCTGCTTCGCGATGACCGAGCCGCCGCCGGGCGCCGGGTCGGACCCGGCCGCGCTGAGCACCACCGCGCAGCGTCAGGACAGCGGCTGGGTGCTGAACGGGGACAAGCACTTCATCACTGGTGCGGACGGGGCCGGGTTCGCCATCGTCATGGCCCGCGCTGAGGGGCCCGGCGCACCCGAGGGCGCGACCATGTTCCTGGTCGATGCGGACAACCCCGGCTGGCAGGTCGGGGAGCGGATGCGGACCATCGACGCGGGCACCGTCGGCGGGCACTGCCACGTGCGGTTGCGCGATCTGCTGGTGAGCGACGACGCGGTGCTCGGCGAGGCGGGCCGCGGGTTCGCCTACGCGCAGGTCCGGCTGGTGCCCGCCCGGCTGACCCACTGCATGCGCTGGCTGGGCGCGGCGCGCCCACGACGTGGCCTTGCGGCACGTGACTGGCCGGGAGTTGTTCGGCGCCCCGCTGGGCTCGCTGGGCATGGCCCAGCAGCTTATCGCCGATAACGAGATCGAGCTGGCCGCGTCCCGTGCGCTGCTGTGGCAGACCGTGGCGCAGGTGGCGCGGGGCGCCAAGGGTACCGATGAGTCGTCCCGGGCCAAGGTGTTCATCAGCGAGGCGACCGGCCGGATCGTGGACCGGGCGGTTCAGCTGGCCGGCGGCGCCGGGGTCACCGAGGAGTCGGTCATCGGCCGCATCTACGCCGACATCCGCGCGTTCCGGATCTACGACGGCCCCTCAGAAGCGCACCGGGCCGCCATCGCCCGCAAGGCGCTGGCCCGGGCCCAGCGGGCGTCCGCATGAACGTGCAGGCCGGATGAGCGACCGGGCGGGCGGTGAGCAGCCGCCCAGCGCACTGGTGACCGGGGCGTCGCGCGGCATCGGCCGCGCGATCGCCGAACGGCTCGCCGCCGCGGGCTTCGCCCTGACTCTCAGCGGACGGCACCCGGGCCCGCTGGACGAGGTGGCACGCTCTCTGGAGAGCGTCGGGGCCGGGACGGACGTCGTCCCTGCGGACATGGCCTCCGAACAGGACGTCCGCCGGCTCGCGCAGCGCCACGCCCACCGATTCGGCTCCCTGGACCTGCTGGTGCTGTGCGCCGGGTTCGGCGCCAGCGGCCCCATCGCCGATTACCCGATGCATCGCTTCGATCGCCAGGTCGCGGTCAACCTACGCGCCCCGTTTCTGCTTGTCCAGGAGTGCCTGCCGAGCCTCCGCCATGCGGCGGCGAGCCATCCGCAACGCGGCGCGCGGATCGTGGCCATCGCCTCGCTCACGGGGGTGGCCTCCGAACCGGGCCTGGCCGCCTACGGCGTCACCAAGGCCGCGCTCATCTCCCTCTGCCAGTCCATCAACGTGGAAGAGTCAGCGGCCGGCATCAGCGCCACAGCCATCTCACCCGGATACGTCGATACCGAGATGAGCTCGTGGGTGCACGACCGCATCGACCCCGCGGACATGATCGAGCCGGGCGACATCGCCGAACTGGTCACGGCGCTCACCCGGCTGTCCGCGCGCGCCGTGGTCCCGGGCATCGTCGTGGCCCGCCGCGGCGACACCCAGTGGCGCGCCTAGCCGGCCGCGTTAGCGGGGGATTCGGGGGCAAATGCCGCCAGTGAGGACTGACCTGGGCTCGTGCCTCGAGCCAGTTACCGCTCTGGCCGGCGGTCTCGCCATCGGGACGCCGGTGCTCAGGTCAGGCTGCGGTCCCCGACCAGCGCGAGCGCGAATCCTAGGTACTGCCGGGCGATCTCCGCAGGGGTCTTCGGCCCGCTGGGGGTGTACCAATCTGCCACGCCCTGGCAGAGGACGAGCACCGCGCGGGTGGCCTCATGCGGATCGTCGGTGGTGAAGTCACCTGCGGCGCAGGCGGCGACGACCTCGGAGAGCACCATGTGCTCGAGCTCGTCCCGCAAGGCGATGTGGCGGCTGCGGTATGGCTCCTCGAGGAAGTGAATCTCCCGGGCCACCCTGGCGAGCCGCCGGCGATGGGTCATGTACAGCACGACATTCTCGACCAGTGCCACGAAGCGGTCCCGTGGCGGCGATCCTGCGCTGGCGAGTGCGGCCCGGCTGCGGGCCATGATCTCGTCGTTGGACATGCGCAGGAGCGTGGCAAGCATCTCCTGCTTGCTTTTGTAGTAGTGGTACATCCCTGGGACGGAGAGCCCGGCGTTGGCCGCGATCGCTCGTACGGTGGTGCCGTGATAACCCAGCTTCACGAAGACGTCGAGAGCTGAGTCGAGTATGTCCGGGAGGTTGCGGTCGTGGGTGTAGTGGCGCCAGTCGGTGAATTCGACGGGGGCCGCCAGCTCGTCACTGGTCGCGCTGGTCATTTCTCCTCCCTTCGTGAGATTACCCGAGCGCGCGAGGCCGTTCACGACCGGCACGTGTAGCCCACGTCGGCGGTGACGTGCCGCCCCCGGGCATGATCCCCGCGCACGTGGAACCGCGTGCCCTCTGTCGTGACCGACTCTTGCCCCTGAAAGGCCAGCACGTCGCCTGGGAAGGCAGGCCGGGCCAGCCGCAGGCTGAGCGAACGGCACGGAGCGTCGCCCGCGGTCAGACCGGTATAACGCAGCACCAGGCCGGCAGTGGTCACGATGCTGGCAATGATGTCGTCGAGTCCCTGGACTCGGGCGATCTCGTGATCGTGGTGGACGGCCTCATGGTCGTTGGAGGCCAGTGCCGCTGCCACGATCAGGGTCCGGGTGAGCGGGACCTCGAGCGGCGCCATGCCGCCGGGTTCGTCCTCGGCGGCCATCCCGCGGTGTGCGGCTGGGGCCGGGTCGAAGTACAGCGTCCGGGCCCGCGTCCGTCCGACAGGTGTGCCCGCCTGGTCGGAGATCTCGAAGGCGATTGTGACGAACTGGCCGCAGCCGAGCGCCGTCGCCTTCGGCGGGGAGACTGCGTCGATCCAGGAATAGTCGCGGAGCAGTTCCCCAGGATGAACCGGCCGCAGGTATTCCTGCTCGTAGTCAGTGGCCACGACGGCGCTGAGCCCGGAATCGCGCGCGACGGCGCGAACCCGAGCGTGAAGCGTCGGGGCGGCCGAACGTTCGGCGATGGGCATCGTCCAGATCTGCAGCATGGCCGGCGGGGCCACGACGGCTGGGTGGCCGGCGCGGCGCGCGGCCTCGCGGTCGAGGTAGAGGGGGTTCCGGTCGCCGACAGCGGCGCACCAGGTTCGGATGGCGTGCTCGCTGACCGGCACCTCGGCACTGCGTTCGAGAGGGGCGCCGCGGTCCGGCAGGGTTTCCAGGGCGGCCGCGAGATCGATGGCCAGGCTCATTGGCCGCCGAACCGTACGTCGGCGGCGTCGAGTTCCTGCCGCGGTCGCAGGGCGCGCTGCTCGGTGTGTTCTAGACGGACCGGGCTCGCCACGCCGTGATCCGGTCCGACGCTTCGCAGCAACGCGCTCTCCGCAGCGAGGGGGTCCGCCACGAGGGCCGCATAGTCCTTCACCTCCGCCACCAGTACCCCCGCGTCCTGCAACCGGGCGGTCCACTCGGCGACGGTGTTACCGGCCAGGCGCTTCTCGATCAGGTCGAGCAGTTCGGCCCGGTGGCGGGCACGGTCGGCTCCGTCGCCGAAGCGCGGATCGTCGGCCAGTTCCGGGGCCCCGATCGCGGCAGTGAACGCTCGCCAGTGCGGATCGAGGTAGGCACTTACGATGATTTCGCCGTCCGCGCAGCGCAGCAGGTCAGCCGGTGCGGTCAGGGGGGCACTGTTCCCGGCTCGCGGTGTCTGCACGCCGGTCATCAGGTATTCGGTCAGCGGTCCGGTCTGCATGTGCAGGGCCACGTCATAGAGGCTGAGCCGCACGACGTCCCCCCGGCCGGTGCGCTCCCGGCGGAAGAGTGCGGCGAGGATGCCGTGGCACAGCGCGTGACCGCAGGCCGCGTCGACCGCGGTGAAGCCGATCTTCGTGCCGGGCCTGTCGGGGTAACCGGTCGTCGAGATGATCCCGCTCTCTGCCTGGACCACGATGTCGACGCCGCCCTTCCGGCTCCCGATCGGGCCGCGGCCGAAGCCCGACACCGAGGCGTAGACCAGCCGCGGGTTGCGTTCCAGCAACTCGTCAGCGCTAAGTCTCAGGCGCTCCATCACGCCCGGCCGGGCCGCCTCGATCACCACGTCCGCCTCGTCGGCCAGCTCCAGTACCCTCGTCCGCCCGCCCTCGGTGCGCAGGTCCAGCCGGATCAGCCGTTTGTCCCGGTTGTAGCCGACGAAAACCGGCGAGTCCGGCAGGCCGGCCGCGGCGATGGACCGCAGCTGCCGGCTCCCGTCGCCGTGCGGCGGTTCGACCTTGATGACGTCCGCTCCGTAGTCGGCCAGCAATAGCCCGGCGGAGGGGCCCGCAACCATCTGGGCCAGCTCAAGCACCCGCACGCCGGCGAGGGGCAAGTCCTCCGTCACGTCAGCCCCAGCCACGGCAGCCTCCCACTGAGGATCAACGTCATGCTGCCCTGGCCGCGGCTGGCCAGCCCGGCACCCTCCACGGTGACCGAGACGGGCTGGATCCGGTGCCAGTGCTCGTTGCGCTGCCCGTCCGGGTATTCGATGACAGAGGGGTGCGAGACGTCCCAGACGTCGGACTCCAGGTGCTCGTTGCCCCGCCAGACCCCGAGACCGCTGCGGTCCGCATACCCGCCGCTGTAACCCAGTCCTTGCATCGCCACGGCCGGGCCGAGCGCCGCGCACCGGAAGGCGACCTTCTCACCGTCAGGCAGAGTGGCATTGAGTGTGCAGTCCGTGAAGCGCCGGGTGCCCTGGTGCAACGTCACTTCCAGGTCAGCACCCGACACCGGCTGGACAGGTCGGGTCTCGTCCACCCAGCCCAGGTCGCCGGTCACATGGCCCGCGTCGTCACCGCGCCGGTCGAACAGCACGTGCCCGCCGACGACGTCGGTCGAGAAGAACAGGAAGGCCATGGCGAAGCCATTCTCGGCCAGGGAATCCTTCGGCCCGGTGACGGGTTCCCTGATGCCCATGCGGGGTCGGACCCCCCACGAGTGGTCCCGGCAGGCCCACCAGTCCGCGACCTCGACTCGCTCGCCGCCGACTTCCAGCCAGCCCCGGGCGGTCCCGATCTGGTCGAACCGGCGGTAGTCCTCGGTGACCCGGCCCCTGGTTCGCGCGAAATGCGCCCGCTCTTCCGCCGGCGGGAGGACGCCCGTCCACGTCAGCTCGCCGGCGAGTTCGTGGTTGCCGGGCGCGATCGTCAGGCGGAACTCCCGCAGCGGCACCGTCGGCCGAACGGTCAGCGGTCCGCACACCGGATCGACCTCGTGCCCCAGGGAACGCGACACCCGGACGTTGTACTGCTTCCCGCGGTGCCCACGACGGCCCCGCCGTCGAGGACGTTCATATTGCGGTACGCCCCCATCGTGACCTGTACAGCCGCCGAGCCATCCGCTGCGTATGCGGCGAACCAGTAACGGTCGAAGAACCGCGGATCGCTGGTTCCGGCATGGTCGAAGGTCGTGGGCAGCTGGTGCCAGAGGCTATCGTCGAGGCTGGTCAGCACGACGGGTCCGGAGCCGGCTGCGGGCGCGGGACGGCCGGGACCGAGCGGAGCGGATAGCGGCCTGCACGGGCCACCAGATGAGCGACGATATCCGCGTGCGCGGCCGACGCCGTATCCATGGCCAGGACGGCTTCGCTGAGCAGGGCCCTCAGCTCGTCGTTGCGTTCCTGCGCTGCCACCACATCGAGGATGTCCGGTGTGGGGTCCGCGTCCAGAGTCTCGATGCGCCGGGCGAGGTGATCCGGCACTGACGACGCCGACCGCATCAGCACAGCAGCCGTGGTCTCGTTGTCCCAGTGCAGGAACGGGAGGACGGCAGGCCAGTTCGTCCTCAGCATCCGAAGGTTCTTCACCAGGCCGTTCAGCACGTCTGCAGCGGGAGTTCCAGCCACTTCCGGTGCGACCACCGCCTCTAGTACGCGGCAGGTCCCGTCGAGTTGCTCACCGATCGTCGGTCTCACCGAGACTCCTCCGAATCGATCATCCGCAGCATGGCTCGGACGAGCCACGTCGGGCTCTGGTGCACCCAGTCGAACGTGCCGGCGACGAACGCGTGGATCCCGGTGAGCACGATGACCGCGAGCTTCCAGCAGGAGAAGACGTTCCACCAGGTCAACTCCTCCTCATCGACGGAGTGCCCCGTGGCGGCGGAGTACGCGGCCACGATGTCCGCACGCTCCCAGAGTCCTTGGATCTGGTGTTCCCTAGCCCGGACCGGGTTAGTGATCCAGCCCAGGTCCTCCAGCGGGTCACCGAGATGGGCTGTTTCCCAGTCCAGCATCGTGCTGATCCGGTCGCCATCGACCAGCGCGTTGCCTGGTTTGAAGTCGCCGTGCACGAGCACCGTCCACCGAGCCGGCCGGGCGTGCTCCCGCAGCCAGCGGAGCACGACCTCCAGCTCCGGCACCGGCTCGAGCGCCACCCCGCGCAGCTCTG
>Ga0208586_1000412_pt1 | contig 16065 bp, 21 predicted proteins | sample NGESurshal072012_6_FD_184471 | JGI IMG/M metagenome (GOLD analysis project Ga0208586, IMG submission 184471) | Arctic peat soil microbial communities from Barrow, Alaska - NGEE Surface sample 53-3 shallow-072012 (SPAdes) | ecosystem: Environmental > Terrestrial > Soil > Wetlands > Peat ... | reverse complement strand
TGTCCGTCCATCCCGTCTTCACCGGGAGCGGCAAGCAGTTCTTCCGCGACGGCCTGGCCGCCAAGTTGCGGCTCGCTGCCGTCAAAACGTTCTCGAAGATCGTGAAGATCACCTACGAACTGCAGCACTAAGCAGACAGCCGCCGAGCTGCCGGTTTCGGGCCATCGCTCCTCCTTTCGAGTGCGAACTGTCCCCCGGAGGCTGGGGTGCCAGTAGTCCTGGCGAAAAGTCCAATGGATATGCCTTTGAGCGGCGTCGATGTGGAAACATCGGAACCCTGCGCCGTGAACTCCTCGACCGGACCCTGATCCTGAACCAGGCGCACCTGCGCGCCGTCCTGGCCGAATACCAGGAGCACTACAACACCGCCCGTCCCCATCAGGGCATCGACCAGCGCGTCCCCGGCACTGAATCCGGTCCCTGCGTCACCGCAGCAGACCTCGACACGTGTCAGATTCGCCGAAAACCCGTCCTGAACGGCCTGATCAACGAATACGAGCGAGCCGCCTGAAGACCGGTAATGCCCAGGTCAAAGCAAGAATCCTATATTCGAGCGGCACACCATCCACGACATGACCACCGCGCGCCAGGCTTCTTGGATCCGAAGATCCTGAGACGCTCCGCGCCCGGTCACCGGCGCCCGGCTCCGCCAAGCCAAGCCCGCCGCGCCGCCACCAGGAACTCAGGTCAGGGACGATCCCAGACCTGGGCTCCGATCTTTGGCAAGGCAGTTATGGATCTCCTGCGCCATCAACTCGCGGAAACCGGGACCCCGATCGTGCCGTCGCCAGCCTCGTTGACGGTCTGTGCGTCAGCTGGGCGCCGCCGCAGGTATGCGGCTGTGCCGATTGACATCACGATCAGCACGGCGAGGGCGAAAAGCGTGCGCACGGCGACGCTGGCGGGGTTGGTGATTGACAGCCCGGCCACTATCGCGCCGACGCCTTGGAGTATCCCTATTGCCAGCAGAACCACGCCCCACACGGTGGTGATGCGGGACAGGACCGACTGGATCCGCGGTGACTCCTGATCAAGGGGACCGCCGCTGAGCGAAGGCCAGCGGCGGGCGAGCATCGCCACGAGGGGCCGGTGAATCACGACGGACACGAGGAACGCGGCGCCGAAGACGACGGGCAGGAGGGAGGCAACGATGCCCGCGGCCAGGGCGGCGACCGTCATCGATGCAGTGGGACGGCTGGGGGGCCTGGCGGGGGCACTGGTGGTGATCACGGGGTTCTCCTTGGTGGGTGATGCCGGGTGTGCGCGGTCAGAGCTGGGAGCGGCGGACGGAACCCGTCGCTGGGACGAGGCCGGTCAGGGGCGGCCGTTGCCGGTGCCCTGTTGGCTTGACGGGTCTTCCCGCGTGCCATGCGGGGAGGTCTCGCCGAGGACAACGAGGCGGGCGACGGCCTGGTCGACCATGTCCTCGAGCGGAGCCGGCCAGGGGAAGCGGGGCACGTTCATCCGTAGCAGCACCATCCCGTGCAGGGCGGCCCAGACCTGGGCGGCCAGGTGCACCGGGTCCTCAGGGGCGTGGGCGACTCCGGCGTCCTGGCAGCGGCGGATGGAGCTGGCCAGGCCCTGGAAGGCGGCCGTGCCGGCTGCGGTCTGAGTACCGTCGGCGGGGGGTGTCTCATGGCTGAACATGAACCGGTACGGGCCGGGGTGGTCAAGGGCGAACTGGCAGTAGGCCCGGCAGCCGGCCAGCAATGCCTCGGCCGGGCTTGTGAGGTGCTGCCTGGCACTGTCCCTGGCGTTACCGAAGGAGGTGAAGCTGCGCTCGACCACCGCCATCTTCAGGTGCTCGACGTCAGGGAAGTGCCGGTAGATGGATGGGGCGGCGATGCCGACCCTCTTGGCCACTCCCTGCAGGGTCAACTGGCTGGCATCGTCGGTGATCATCTCGCTGGCCGCGGAGATGAGCTCTTCCCGCAGCCGGCTTCCTTCGCCCCTGGGGTTGCGCCGCCGCCCTCTCGTCCGCGCCTGGCTAGCGGCGGTCATGGCCTCGATCCTCCCGGCCAGGTTGTGGTCAGCACTCTTGGCTCCCAGCGTAAGCTTAGACCTTAAGCTTAAGATGTTAGCTTAACGAAGGTCAAGCGGCCCCCCGGCGATGCAAACGCGCCGGTGTAGCCGAGTCGCATGACCCAGCAGGGCAAGGCCGTCACCGGCCTCGCTGCGCCGTCCGTCCGGCTGACAGCAGCCCGGATGGCATACAGCTCGGCGGCTAGCCCTGTGATGATGGGTCCGGGGGGCATGGCGGGTTTCTCCTTGCTGGCGTGCGGATGATCTTGGCTACCCGGTATCAGGCACCGCTGGTCACGGGTTGCGGGAGCCGGGATGACTCCGGGTGGAGCCAGCCGACGGCGGCGGAGCCGTCCGCGAAGTCAACACGGCGCTGCACCGGGAGCAGGCGGGCCCAGCCGTCGTCATCCGGCCGGGTGAAGAACACGACGCGCTTGGCAAGGCGGCTGGCGTCCGCGAACTCCGTACCTGTCGAGCATCGTGCGGTCCACGAAGACGCGCCGGGATCCGTTCCCCGGGCATGCTGATGTGGAGTTCGAGACGCCCTTGGCGGCAGGTGACCTTCTCGACGATGCCGCACATCCACTGGGACGTGCCGGACAGCGGGATCTCCCGCGCGTGACCAGGGTTAACGCCAATGCCGCGTAGTTAGGGTCATGGTCCGGTCGTCACCTGCTGGTGGTGAGGATGTCGATGTTGATGGTGGCTGGGTAGCTGCGGTGGTCGACGGGGCCTTTAGCGCGTTGTTTGGAGATGGCGCGTTTTACGCCGCGTGGGCTGACATGGGCCCGGCGTGGCGGCAAAGGGCTGGCCAGGACGGCACAGCCGATTTTGCCGACGAGGTTGATGGTGGTGCCGGCGATGACCCGGCGGCGTGAATGATCTGGTCGCGGGCGTGTTCAGGGCGACAGTGAAGCTGGGCTGGCCGCGGGCTGGCTCGCAGGGGCGCTTGACAATAAGTTACTTGTTTAAGATACTTCTTGTAGAAGGTGGCACGAGGCCGCCCGGCACAAGGAGAGCACCATGACCGCAACGACCGACACCGCCGACTACCAGGCGACCAAGACCTTCGAGTCCGCGCCCGGGGCCGTGTTCGACGCGCTGACCTCCGCCGACGCGATCGGCAGGTGGTGGGCCCCCGCCACCGGATCGGGCATCGCCGGCGGCGAGATCAGACTCATGTTCCGCGGCCAGGAAGTGCGGATGCGGGTTGACGAGACCGACCGGGCCGCCCGGGTCTGCTGGACCGTGCTCGCCTCAGTACCCACCCCGGACTGGGCCGGCACCACGATCACGTTCGACATCGCGCCGGCCGAGGACGGCAGCACGGTCCTGCGCTTTACTCATCACGGCCTCACCCCGCAACTGGAGTGCTTCTCGATGTGCCACGCGGGCTGGACCCAGTCCCTCGCCAGCCTGGTTGACTACGTCGACCGTGACGGCGGGAACGCGTCCAGCTAGGCCACCGACGACCACGCCGCCGCCTGGCGCGACCATCAGGCCGACACCACGAGCTCAGCCCGGGAAGATCAGAGCGACATGCCAAGACCCAAGAGCGCAGCGGACGCCTCAGCACCGGACGCGGTGCTGAGGGCGCTCGCCGACCCGCACCGCCGGCAGATCCTCCGCCTAGTGCAGCACCATGAGCTGGCCGCCGGGCAGATCGCGGCGAGGTTCCCGCTCACCCAGCAGGCGATCAGCCAGCACATCGCGGTCTTGAAACAGGCAGGCCTGCTCACCGAGCGCCGCGACGGCACGCGGCGCCTCTACGCGCTGCGGCCCGAAGCGCTGGACCCGGTGCGGGCCCTGCTCGCCGAGTTCTGGCCGGACGCGCTCGCCCGCCTCAAGGACGCCGTCGAACGTGCCCACCCTCCCCAGGAAACGAGATAACGCCGTGCCCCCATCCCCGCCCGTGACCGCGACCACGCGCATCGCCGCACCCCCCGAGGTGGTTTTCCCGTACTTCACCGATCCGGCGCTGATCGTCACCTGGCTGGGCGACCGGGCCGACCTCAACGCGGAGCCCGGCGGAGTATTCGCCGTCGAGGTGGGCGCCTCGCCAGCATGCGGCACCTACGTCACGGTCGAGCCGCCCACTCGCGTGGCCTTCACCTGGGGGCTGCCCGGCAGCGAAACGATGCCAGCCGGCAGCACCACCGTCGAGGTCATCCTCACCGCAGACGGCGACGAGACCATAGTGTCGCTGACGCACCACGGCCTGCCCGATGAAGACCAGCCTGCACACAAGAAGGGCTGGGACACCCTCCTCAGCGCCCTTCCCGCCGCAGTCAAGCACCGCTAGGTAGTGCCCATTGCGCGGTGGTGCCGGCGGGGAGATGCTCGCCGTCGCTGAGTTCGCCGAACGGCCAGCCGGCTTCGTTGCCGGGCTCCGCGCTGGACAACGCGGTCATTACGAAATAACCCGGCGGCATCATTGTGTCATCAGGACTGCGCAGGTAATGAGGCCTTTGACCTCTCGCCGTCATCGGGACCATCCCGCGAGGTAACTGAAAGGTCGACCGCAGGTACATCCCAGGTCGGTAGGAGGCCGACGGAAACTGGTGCGGAACCGCCCAGCTGGAAGCACGTTTATCTGTGGCAGGTCGCTGCATTCTGCAGCCCATGCTCAGACCAGGCAGACGCGGCTAGCTGCCCGACGCGGTCAGTCCAAAGCGGTACCCCGACATCCGCAGGGTTCTCGCGACTGCGCATGGATCCAGTGGGGCATGCGTGGGCCAGACCTCGACAATCAGTGATCCTGTGGGAGCCTGGGGGACTCGTCACCGAGCTCAGCCGTCCATCGAAATCCAGAAGCAAGCGGTTCGGTGAACCGCTGGTTCCGCCCTGAATCCGTCCGCCATATGTCTGTAACCACTGCTACGCAGGGCTCACAGCGGCACACTATAAAACACGGCGGCACAGCAACAAGAAGGCTCGCGAGACCGGGAAACCCGGCTCACGGGCTATCTTCGCGGGTGGTGGCAGGTGTTGGGTTCGAACCAGCGTAGGCTAAGCCGACGGTTATGCAGACCGTTCATCGCTGCCCATCGGAATGGCCGCTGAGCTGCTATTTCTTCATTATGACCGCGTGAAGACCGTGATCTGCCCGTCCCGCGTCCGTGCCCGCCGAAGCGCCCAGGTCAGCGCGCCGGGAGTGCCGCACGCCCATCCATGAGAATCCCGCCAAGTCCCGCGTCCCACCCTGCTGTCGCATCTGTGATCATCCTCGGCCTGGGCAACCTGCGGCTGGCGGGCGCCGTGAGCGCGCCTGCCGCCGTCGGCCTGCCGAACGGTCACCACCGCGGGCACTCCGGTCGCAGTAGGCGTCGCCAGCGTGCCATAGACGCAGTTGTCCTACGGGCCGTCGTATTCGACGTCTATCAGCCGGAAGACCTGGCCGCCTGGAGCGCTGAAGTAGACATGGGTGCTGCCCGGATGGCGGAACTCGCGGATGCCGGCCTCCCGCAGCCGCCGCTGGTACCCGGGAACATCAGTTGTGCGAAATTCGATCCAGGCTCCCCGGAACGCAGTCTGGTCATCGAGGGTGGTCCCGGCTTCGTCCTCAGGAGCGAGATCGGAGAACTCAACGCTGAAGCGGCTCCCGTCACCGAACGAGACGAGCAGGACCGGGTGCGCCAGGCCAAAATCCAGCTCGACCGCATCGCACCCGAGAACGTCGCGGAACAGGAAGGTGAACCGCTCGCGGGCCTCGGGCCGGACAAACAGGTGGACCCGCGCCCCGAGGGCAGTTACTTGCGCCCCGGCCGGGTTCATCGGCCAGCTTCCGCCGGAGCAGCCGCGCGCCGGGCAACTTCCCGGAGGACCCCGGGCCAGCGGCGCCAGTCGAAGATCAGGGCGATGGACCGGATGAGGCCGTCCTCGATACTCACCAGCTCACCACTGAGCATGGCGCGCTCCTTCCCTCTCACCTTGGCCAGCGAGCGTCTGCGGGTTCGAGCGCACGCCAAGGCGCCCGCGCGGGCGGGCGGCGAGACTGGTCCGGCGACGCGGCAGGCAGGTGCTTGCCTCGCGGAACAGCATGGCTCTCACGGCTGCAACCCGGGTCAGTCCAGTGCTTGAAGACTCCGATCTTACCGGCGGCCCAGACGCCGTCGCAGGGCATCGAACCCTCCTGAAGCCGCCCGAGAATGCCTGCGGCGTGGGCCCGGACGTCGTCATAGGACCATAGGCCGTGCGCGAAGCACATCGACTGCTGGTCGCGCTGCCGGAACAGAACTTGACGTGGACGGCGAAGCTCACCGGCCGGCACCCTGCGCCGTGAACTGCTGGACCGGACCCTGATCCTCAACCAAGCGCACCTGCGCGCTGTCGTGGCCGACTATCAGGAGCATTACAACACCGTCTTCACGGAGTGGCTCGGGCTGGGTCCAAGTCGAGTGCCGCAGCCCGGGGGATGGGATGCAGCAACAAGGTCCCCGCCGAGCTTGTCGATCTGTCCCGCCACCGACTGCCGCCGCACCGGCCGGGTAAGCCGGTCCGGCGCCATCGGGTTCACCACATGATCATTAGAAGCAAGCACTGAAGGCTGCGGATCGTCAAGCTGGAGAGCCTGGACTGCCGGGCATCAGGAACCACTGGCCCCGGGCACGAGAATCGCCCCTTTCCGCTCGGCGCATATTCTGGATGACATGGACAGCCGGGCGAGCGACAAAATCCCCGGGGCCAGGGTGCGCGTCAAACGTCACGTACCAGCCCAGTCCTCATCAGGTGCCAGGCCACGGGAGTGGCTGGCACTAGCTGACGGAGCTATCCAGGAAGCCAGGACCGAGGGGCCTGCTCTCACCCTCGTCGGAGCGCCGCTGCCATACCAGCCAGGTCGCGCCGAGTGGCGTAGCGGCGTGCCTACCGAGGCCATAACTTCCGACCACGTACCTAATTCCTGTACATGCTCGTGGGCGTATTCTCAAGGAAAGCTGACCTTGAAGTACTACAATGCAGCCTGCCCGGTGCACCTGGCGACCCTTAGTCGTTAATGCCCCCACGCCCGCATCTACCATTCTTGGTGTGCGCCTTGAACACGGTTATCGCCGCGGCGCGGGCGCTTGGCCTGGTGGAGGCCGTTGCCGTCACCGGCCGGAGTTCGCCCACTTGGTCGTGCTGTCCGGGCTGGTGAGCGCGTGCGTCAACCGGACGCACCGGGCCGCTGAGCTGATTCGCGGCGGGCTCGCCGCTGATGCGGTGGTGGTGCTGGGTGCGCACCGCGCGCTGGGCGGCGCGGAGCCGCGGCAGGTCCGGGACGCGGGACTGGGCGACCTGGCCGACGAGGCGGAGGTGATCGTGGCCACGACCCAGAAGGCCTTCGGGCTGGGCGCTACGCTGGCCGCGCGGGAGTGCTCCCGGCATCATCCCAGCAGACCTCAGCACCCGCAGATCCGCCGAAAACCTGTCCTCAGTGGCCTGATCAACGAAGACGAGCGAGCCGCCCGAAAACCGGAGAAGGCCCAGGTCCAAGCCAGAACCCTATTTTCGAGCGGCACAGGATCGAGCACGCCACGGGCTGGTCCATCCGCAAGTTCGTCAAGACAGCCCGCCGCTACCGCACCATCCAGATCCAGGCCGGCGACCACGTCATCACCGCCGCCGACCTGCTACCCGACGAACTCCGCATCGCCATCGAAGCGATCAACGGCCACTGACTTGCGCACTAGTTTGGCCGAAGTCAGGTGTTACCAGCACGTTCACCGGGCTGGCCTGCGATGGGTTTGCCAGCGTGGATTTCGAACGTTGATGATCCGTCCCGCAGTCCCCGGCAAGGCCTTCGCGGAGCGTCAAACCTTCACCGCGGTGCATAACATCATTCAGTGCGGACAGGAGCTCTGATTAGGCTGACGCTGATCACGGGATCTTCCGCTCCGTACGAGTCGCCATCAACACGTCTATCTGGGTTCGGGTCGATCGCGAAAGCATTCGTGGCCAATGTTCGGACCTTCCGTTCGATCTCTTCGTAGATGACTGGGTTCCAAGATTCCACGTTCCCGGCCTGGGTGTGCAGGCGCACGGTCAGCCGGGTCAGGGCGGCGTTACCGGTTGTAACCTGGGTTTGCGCATGCCAGACTCGCCAACTGCCTACCTCGGATGTCGGTAGCTCCTCGTCCAATGTGGTATTGAGCGACTCGAGGACGTTCAGCAATGCGCCTGGTCGGTCAGGTGAGCGAAAATGGACTTGTAGCAGCGGGTAAGTTTTAGCGCGGCCAAGCTGGTCCTGACATCGCCACTCGTTAACTAGCACACGGAGCCTGGGCAGCGCAGGGTAATCTCGCTCAGGCGGCTCGAGTGTGGCTCTCAGCTTGTCTTCTAGATCATCATCCTGAGCTGCGCGCGCCTCCAACTCGTGACCCAGCATCAGTACAACTGCCGTTCCATGCAGCAACGCGTAGGTCAACCCCGCCAACTGTAGTTGCGGCCGTAGCTTTCCCACTTTCCGCACAATGTCACCCTCGATATTGCTGCGAGCATCCGCACAGATGGCCAGCACCCGCCAAGTGGGAACGTTGGCCCTCCCGTCCTCCCTGAATGTTCTGAGCACATCCATTTCGGTGGCTAGGACCGGCGGCCCCTCGGTGGGCGATGGGGGAAGTCTATTTATAGCCGATACCGCGGGTTCCGACTTGGGGCTTATGACAATGCGTCGCCCACCGGGGATCGCTTGTACCGCTACGATCCAGGGCCGGCGCTCATCCTGCGCTTCCATGTTCTGGATGGCGTTCAGGAACGGCCCCAAGCGTTTGATGTCTTCATGACCGCGCAGGGCCAGCCGTACCCGCGCCCAGCGCCTACCCGGGTAGCGGGCCACCGGGGCAGGCACAGGAAGTTGAGCCTCCAGGACGATCAGGCGGTGCGCAGCGGCGCCCAGTATCCTGGTCAGGGGATGGCCAGCTACTGTGAGCTTATCCTCGGCGTGGACACCGAGAAAGACATCCACGGTGCTGGTGACGCTCTCTGCTGGGGCCAGCCGATCTGGGTCGAGGTCGAGTTCACGAGCATCTGCGCGGACGGTCCATTCCACGGGCTTTTCGCGGAACACGACGAATGTCGCCGCCTGGCTGACGGTACCTGAATGAAGCAGAGCAAGGACATTGGCTGGATGGCCGGTACTCGTTGCGCCTTTGAGGACTGGGTTAAGGTTAGTTGATGCGCCCTCCTGCCAGACTGCGTAAGCATAGGCTTTACGGCCGATCATTAAAGCGTTCGCGGTTGTACTGCGCCACCAGTCACTTCGCAGCGCCTCAGAGTGCCTGTAATCTGGCGCATCGGTGAGAAACAGCCGCCGCGACGCGGGCCGTGTTGATCCGGTGGCGGTCAGCGGAGTCAGCGGACCATGCCACATGGCCAACTGGACAACCAACTGCAGAACGATGCAGCCACCGGCCGCGACCACAGGTATCCATCCACTGGGCGAGAAGGCGAGCACGACCGCGAGGACCACGGCCGGCAAGATCGAGGCCACGATGAGCCAGTTGCCGACGGCTGACAACACGCCGTGCAGTGTTGACCGGTCCGGCCGGGCGATTCGCCCAGCCTGAATGGCAGAGAAGAGGGTCAGCACGATAGCCATAACTTCTGCGCTAGGTTCCGTGTTGCTCTTCAGAACGCGGACGACAATGAAGGAGACCAGTACCACGGTCATCAGCAGCAGGCTCATCCCACCAGAAAACCTGGCGATGGAGAAATACTCGGCGTCATTGACTGTGACATCTACATCGAGGTGCGCCTTTACCGGCGCACCTCGTTGAGAGAAATCCTCCACCATGTCAGCCCGGGCAACCACAGTGCGTGGGCTGGAGGTGCCAACTGAGGTGCGGTGAAACAGTCTTCGCGTCAGCAAAGCATCAGTTACTCCCTTCGGCGTAGTCAGCGCCACGGCCTGAACCGATGGGCCGGCCAGTAGATGGGCAAGCTCATCGCGAAATTCCGTCAACTTCCCGCGCGCGGCAACAGTGGCATCGTGGCTGCCAACCGCAGGGACGCCGTCCGGGCCAGATGCAGCACAAACCTGATGCTGTCGCAGGATCTCGTGCGCGGTGTCCGCTCTGGCCTTGGCCAGGTCAGCAAGGCACCGCTGCACCGGCACGTCGAGGTCGCGCCGACGCGGGTCCAACTGGTCCAGCAGCACGTTAAGGTCCGCTAGCGGCTGCGGCGGTTCCACCTCAATGACCATGCGGGGATACACCGCAGGCTGGCCTTGCGCATCAGGCGGATCTTCGCAGGACACACCATCCGGCAGATTGACCCGTATCTGCCGGTCGGCGTCGGCAGACGGCAAGAGCACATCGAGTCGCAACTGCCCCGAGGGCCTTAGTGCCCACGTCGATGGGCTCGACAGCCTCCAGGTGCGCTCCTCATGCAGTTCCCGGGTAGGCACCCGTACGGTCAGGACCGTCGGCGTCGACTCACGATCGACGGGGACAACGACCACCACCGACTCGGAGAATGCTCGCAGCACCACGCGAGCACGACGAACCAACTCGGGGGCGAATTGGGGTGCTTCCCGCACAGAGTCCAGCGATCCGGCTGATACTTTCCCCAAGAAAATGGTGCTGCCATCGGCATCAGGGCGGACAGAATTTGACGATGACTGCTCCAGCAGCCGATCGTAAGAGTTGAGCAGCAAACCCAGTTGCATCTTCGCATTCGGGATCCGAGGCATCGATCCTTTCCCCGTTTTGGGCCCAGAACTTTGATATTCAGCTCCGGTTCCTAGCCCGGAGCTGGGGCTGGCGCGTCTGCCGTCGTGAGCTGCAGGCCTGAGAGGGCCGTGGCGCAGCATCCGATAGATAGCAGCCGACAACACCAGACGCATGTCACGAGTGCCGGTAGGCCGCTTGTCGTCCGGACCGGGCCAGCGGGAGACCGCCATATTCACGATGATTTCGGCCATGGCTGCAGAGATCTGATGGCATACATCGGCCGTGGGTAGCATGGCCAGCAAGCGGCCCGAGGCATCAGTCACCGTCGCGAACGGATCTGGTTCCGGCCGGGGTCGTCGGCCCGATTTCCGTTTCTTGGCTTCTACCGCCCCCTGGGGATGGCCCGATTCCCGTTTCTCATCTCGTACAGCTTGAGGCGGCAGAACAATAACTGGCAGCCACAAACGCCCTGTTCTCTTGCTGAATGCCTCGTGGGTGATCTGACCGAGATCAATATCAATCTTGATAGTTGTATCGACGGCGTTTGACCGGGTGATGTCGACAATTTCGGATGTGGCGCGAACCCATTCATGGTTGGCGATAAGAAAGAGCAACTCGCGGCCGTGCCGGGAGTCACGCTCGTAATGAGACTCCTGCCAGCGAAAATCTTCGGGAGTTACACGATTGACGATATCCCGCAGCTGATGCGCGTACTCCCGCAGCTGATGCGCGTTCCTGAGATCCCCCGCGGCCTCAGGCTCATCGCTCGCCCGTGCCCGGAGGGCTTGCGGGTCTCCAGCATTGGAAATAGTACGGCTCACCGAGAACCCCCTACAGGCGCCAGCCTCTTCCACCCGAAGACACCTCATCGCCTCCCCAGAATCATAATCACAATGGCAGTGCTGCGTTGACCGATCGCAGCGGACGGGAGACTGCTTCGATGGCGTCCGCGGGGAGATCGTCAGTGTTCGCTGGCTTCCGGTTCCTCCGGAAGGGACCTCGGCCGCGGTCTGCTGGTACCTGCGCTATGGCCTGCCTTACCGGGATGTCGAGGAACTCCTGGCCGGGCACCGCATCACCGTCGATCACGTCATGGTGTACCGGTGGGTCCAGAGGTGTACTCCCGAGTTCATCGAAACGGCACGGCTGAGCCGGCGTGCCCCCGGGTCACCGGTGGTTCCCCGATGAAACGAACGTCAAGGTTGCTGGCCGGTGGATTCACCCCGACGATCGCCCGGTCCATCGCCCGGCCTCCTCGCTCATGCTCGCTTGTCAGCGAGGACGGGCAACGCTACTTCGAGCTGAGCAGGACCCTTTTTGAGCCACACCCCGCCACAGCATCCGGCCAGGCCGCACGCCAGAAAAGAGCCACACTCATCTCTCCAGGCGGGCAGCCGCGAGAAGAGCGTCCGGCCGGGCACCTCACCCGAGCCTGCGGCGACCCGAGCGGCTCGAAACCGGGGGACAGCGTCTGTACTGCATGTGCGGGCACACATTCGGGGGCCGCCCGGCGACGAGTCCTCCTGACGGCCCACAGTGGCGACATACCAGTCGACGTCCGGGACCTCATCTGCCTGTACCTACTGCACCTCCTGGTCCTGTGCCGCTCGGAAACTCGATCGCGTCGTTGACCTGCCCTTTTGGCCTGCGATGCTGGTGCGGTGATGGTTGGCTGACCGGGTGCTGCTCAAGATCGTCTGTCTGCTAATGCGCTGGTTATTCAGCCTGGTGGTCCGCGGTGACGCGGAGAAGAACGCCGAGCTGCTGGCGCTCCGGCACGAGAACGCGGTACTGCGCCGGAACGCCGGCCGGATACGGTACGAACCCGGCGACCGAGCCGCGTTCACCGCGCTTACCCGGTTCATCCCGCGACGCTGCTGGCCTGGCACCGCAGGCTCGCCGCCAGGAAATACGACACCAGCAGACGACGCAGGCCCGGCCGCCCGGCGACGGTCCGGAGCATCGCCAGGCTCACCGTCCGCCTGGCGCAGGAGAACCCGCTCTGGGGTTACCGCCGTATTCACGGCGAGCTGACCAAGCTGGGCGTCTCGGTCGCGGCGTCCACCGTGTATGAGATCCTGCGCGGGGCGGGCATCGATCCCGCGCCGCGAAGGGACGGCCCGACCTGGCGGCAGTTCCTGCGCGCGCAAGCCGCCGGATCCTGGCTGTCGATTTCCTGCACGTGGATACTGCTGCGCTGACCAGGCTGTACGTGCTGGTGTTCATCGAGCACGGTACCCGCCGGATGCACCTCGGCGGAGTCACCGCCCACCCCACCGGTGACTGGACGGTACAGCAGGGCCGCAACCTGGCCCTCGACCTCGGCGAACGGTTCGGGGACTTCCGGTTCCTCATCCATGACCGCGGGTCGAACTTCACCGGGTCCTTCGATGCCGTCTTCCAGGCACCGGCACCACGATCCTGCGCACCGCCGTGCAAGCGCCGCGGATAAACGCGATCTGCGAACGCCTGATCGGCACCCTGCGCCGGGAACCCCTCGACCGGACCCTGATCCTGAACCAAGCGCACCTGCGGGCGGTCCTGGCCGAGTATCAGGGGCATTACAACACCGCCCGGCCCCACCAGGGCATCGGCCAGCGCATCCCGGACGGTGACCCCGGTCCCCGCGTGACCGCAGCAGACGCCGGCACGTGCCAGATCCGCCGAAAACCGGTCCTGAGCGGCCTGATCAACGAATACGAGCGAGCCGCCTGAAGACCGGAAAGGCCTAGGACAAGGCCAGAATCCTATTTTCGAGCGGCACAGGTGCCAGCCCACCGTCTTCACGGCAACGAGCACCCATGCGGCAGCCTCCCCGTGCAAGATGCATGCCTGCCCTATATCGCACAAGCTGGCCAGCCTGCTCGTGATGTGTCCATATCTGACGTGACCTGACCGAGACCTCGGATGGGGCCCGGAGCGGCAGGGGCTGCCCATGATGGACCGACACCGAACCTGGCGGGGAGCACCAGCGGCACGGCCATCGCCAGGACCAGCGTGAAGGCCATCGGCCACCGTTTCTCTGCCCGCACTCCCGCGGGCGCGATTCCAGGTACGGGCCTGCCGGGATCTCTTCCCCGCCTGCCAGTCCACCAGTCGTCCTCGCCCCACCGGCGGCTCGATCGCGCTCGGTGACCTGCTGGCGGACGACAAACCGGGCTTGCCGTCTCGCGCCAAGGAACCTTGCCCCCGGAGCATCACTGCAGCCGTCACCACCAGCGCCAAGGCGCCTGAACTGGTATTACGCTCCTGACTTTGCTAACGGATCTGCTCACTGCGGGCGGCAGCCCATGTGGCGGGCACGTCGGCGCCGCCCTCCTCGGTGATCCGCGTGCCGAAGCGGAGCAGTGCGGGCTGAGGCGAGATCTTTCCTGCGATCAGGGCCTCTCCCTGGTGAAAGGTGACCGCGCGGTCGATCAAACTCGGCGGGACGAACGAGAATGCTGCCTGGGTGAAGGCTGTATCCGCGAGTGAGTTCAGCCGCATGAGCACGAGATTGTCGGCCTGGGAGAGCACGTTCCCGGCGATCTTCTGCGGGCGCTGCGTCGCCACAAGCAGGTAGAGCCCGAACTTGCGGCCCTCGGCGGCGATCCGTATGGCGTGCTCAGCTGCCTGCGCGACGAGCTGGTCCGGAGGATCGGCGGGGCAGACATTGTGCGCCTCGTCGATCACGATCAGTACCGGCCTGCGCTCTTGCCGTCGGCGCCACAGGTCGCCTAGGACCGCACCGGCGGTAAGTGACTGCTCCTCGCGCGTGGGGAGCGAGCCCAGGTCGATGACGACACAGCGTGCGTCCTGATCGTGGACCGCGTCGAGGACCGAACCTGTCTCGCCGGGTGCCCACACTGTGAAGCGGTCGATGCCCAGATTGCGCACACGCAGGCCGAGGCGGCGCGCCTGGGGATGGTCGCTGCCCGATAGTGCCTCAAGAGTGGGCGGGCTCTGGCTCGCGAGCAAATCGGCCAGCGCGGCGTATTCCTCGCGGTCCGCTATCGGGTCCAGGCGGAGTGCGGCCGCCTGCGTCGCCGGATCGATCTCGGCCGCGTGCAGCCGCAGCCTTCGTTTCCCAGGGGCGTCGGCGGAATAGACGGCGACCCCGCGCGCTGCTTCCTGGTAGCGCTTGGCTAGGACCGGATCGGCGGCGCCTCGCACTTTCCCCAGGCGCACGAAGTCTGAGTTCGGATCGAGAATCACCAGGCGCAGGTCCGTCTCGATCAGCAGGCGCTCGAGGATCACCCCGAGCGAGTAGGTCTTGCCTGACCCCGACTGACCGCAAAGGAATGTGTGCCGGTCGAAGCCTCCGGCGTCTGCCAGGCAGGGTACGCCGGCGGCCAGCGTCAGATCGCCCAGCCGCAGCTTCGCGTTGGGCCGGGCGCTGCGCTCGAGCCATGCTTGCACCTCCGCCCCGGCGGCGGCGCGAACCAGTACATCGTGGAACGGCGCCGCGTCGCCTTCGAGGATGGTGCCTTCGCCGTGCGCGTACCGGATCGGGACCTGCGTCCGATTCTCGGGGGCGCCCCCCGGGTGAGTTGGCAGCGTCACTTCCGCGCTCAGCTGATCGAGATCGAGGGTGATGACCTGACCGAGGCGCGGAGTCCCGCCGTCATCAAGCACGGCATAGCCGCCGGCCTGGAATTGCAAGCCGTGCAGCGAAGCCTGAAACGAGAACTGGCGCCCGTCAAGTGAGGTGGCGAGCGGAAGGACTGACGCTTCGAGGTTCCGGCGCGCCTCACGGAAGCTCTCCACCTGAGAGCCGAGCCCGGACTCCACGTTCACAGAAGAACTGTCCCATCGCCAGACCCGCGGCGCAATGGGCCGAGCGACCGCCCGAGGCCCCGGACCTGAGGAGTTGCCAGGTCGGGGCCTGTCCGACAGGGTCGGCCACCCCGGAGCCTGCTCGTGTTGCCCCCGCGAGCGGCCGGAAGCGGCGCCATAGATTGACCAATTCTGGCTGCACCGGCCGGTCCACCGGAGCGTGGAAATGGCCTTTGTGGCACCGGCCGTGTCATCAGGACTGCGCAGGTAACGGATCCTTTTTGACCGTTCGCCTTCATCGGCACCATCCCGCGAGGTACATGAAAGGTCCATCGCAGGCGGCATCTCGGATACTGTCGCGTTCATCGCAGAGCAGCGGGCAGGCCGTGCCGGACTCGCCGGCACCCGTCTCGTCTCCGTTCGGCCTGGCGCGCGGGTACGTTGCTGCTCTGGGAGCGGTGTCCCTGATGCTCTGGGGCTTACCAGGTCAGCTCGATCTCAAGTTCGGTGCCGTCGTCTTCGATCTCGAATTCCACTTTCAGGTTGACCTGCTCGGGGACGTGCGCGACAAACCGTAGGTCCTCGCGCTCGATCACGACATCATTGTTTGACGCAAGCTCGTCAGCGATGGCGTGTAGCC
>Ga0208586_1000408_pt1 | contig 16148 bp, 16 predicted proteins | sample NGESurshal072012_6_FD_184471 | JGI IMG/M metagenome (GOLD analysis project Ga0208586, IMG submission 184471) | Arctic peat soil microbial communities from Barrow, Alaska - NGEE Surface sample 53-3 shallow-072012 (SPAdes) | ecosystem: Environmental > Terrestrial > Soil > Wetlands > Peat ... | reverse complement strand
GTGACGAGGAGGTCGAGTAGCTCAGTCGGTAGAGCGCGCGCCTGAAAAGCGTGAGGTCACCGGATCGACGCCGGTCTCGACCACCAGAACGGTCGCCCCACGGACTCCTCACGAGCTCTGTGGGGCGACCTTTTGTGTGGTGGAGACGTTGGCCGGGACCACCCGCAGTCGTGAATGGCGCCCGCTCGGCGTCTCCATCCATGAACCGGCTGCGACCAAGTTGCGTTTGAGACGCTGGATCGCCAACTGCTCATCACCGATGGACACCGGAACGAGTCCGAGCGGTTCGATGCGCGCGACGACCTTCGATCCCGTTACTCGCTGCACGAAGTAGGCACTAACGCGATTGCGGTGGCGATTTGACGTGGTCGAGGACCGGTAAAAGAACTTCTCGACTTCGGGGTCATCGGACATCGACATGCGCCGAACCTATCGAGCGGCTGTCACACGGTGACGCGTGCAAGGATGCTGCAGGGAATCGGAGGAAAATGGACGACCTGCCATCAGTACAGCCGCGCTTCGCCCCGCAGCCGACGGCGGTCGCCTGGCCGACGCACGAGTGGCCGCGGGGTGAGTCCGCGGACCAAGACGAGCTCGACGCCGTCGTCGACGAGATGTTCACCGACGAGAACCTGGCGGTTACCAACGCCGTCGTCATCGTCCAGGGTGGCCGCGTCCTCTGCGAACGCTACGGCGGTGAGCAGTTCTACTTCGACCGGCCCGCCGAAGCGATCACCCGCGACAGTCAACTCCTCTCGTGGTCGATGGCGAAGTCGATCCTGCACACGATCGTCGGCACCCTGGTCGACGAGGGTCGCCTGAACCCTGATCAGCTCGCGCCGGTTCCCGAGTGGAGCGACGAGGCCGATCCTCGTCACCACATCCAGGTGCGCGATCTTCTCGCCATGCGCGACGGACTTGACTACCTCGAGGAGTACGAGATCGGCCAAACCAGTGACGTCATCGAAATGCTCTGGGGTGAGGGCAAGGACGACATGGCCGCCTTCACCGCCGCGAAGCCACTCGCCCATGAGCCGGGAACTTTCTACAACTACTCGAGCGGCACCACGAACATCCTCAGTCGAGTCGTCGCAGACGTCGTGGGCTACGGCGACGACTATCGCTCGTACCTCGAACGTCGCCTCTTCGAACCGGTCGGGATGTCGAGCGCGGTCGCCACCTTCGACACCAGTGGCGTCTTCGTGGCGTCGAGCTTCGTGCACGCGCGCGCCCTCGACTTCGCGAAGTTCGGTTTGCTCTACTTGCGCGGAGGTGAGTGGGAGGGAAAGCAACTCATCTCGCGCGAGTGGGCCGCCACCGCTCAGGTGCCCTTGAGCGTCGAAGCCTCCAGCGGTCACCTCTACTCGTGGAACTGGTACGTGAGCGGCGATCAGTACGGCACCTACTGGGCGAGCGGCTACGAGGGTCAGATGATCTCGGTCGTGCCGGCGCTGGACGCATTGATCGTGCGCTTCGGTCACACGCCCGAAGAGAACTATCTACCGCGAAAGGCGTGGCGCGAGCGAGTGCTGGCGGTACTCGCGAAATAATCACATTTCTTCGTTGGTGAATCCCAAATCCTGAGACGTGAACAGCGCGTCGAAGGCGATGCCCTCCTCGGCCGCCATAGCCTCGACCGTGCCGCCGCGATCCACCACCGCGAAGAGCATGATCACTTCGGCGCCGTAGTCGCGCACGACGTGCGCCGCTTCGAGCAGACTCGTGCCGCGCGTGACGGTGTCTTCGGTGATCACGACCCGGTCTCCCGGCTCCAGCACACCGGCGATGCGTCCGCCCGCCCCGTGATCCTTCACTTCCTTTCGGACACTGAAAGCGTTGAGACTTCTCCCGCGAGTCGCGGCGACACCGGCGGTGATGAACGTCGCACCGTCGGCGCCCATCGTCAGCCCGCCGATGGCCGTCGCCTCGTCGGGCAGTTTCTCCAGAATTAACGTGGCGAGGTCCACCATGACCTCCGGGGCGCAGATGGTCTTCTTGGAGTCGATGAACCACGTCGACGGTCGACCGGACTTCAAGACGAAGTCGCCCCGCCGAACCGAGTGTTCCAGCAAATGTTGGCGAACTCGTTCGCGTGCGTCACTCATGACAACACCACCTCCCCGGATCCGGACCTGACCGACCCGACCATCATCGCCGAAAGGCCATCGGCGCGCGCAAGCGATATCGCCGCATCCGCAGCGCTCACGTCGAGGGCGACCACCATGCCCAATCCGCAGTTGAAGACGCGCACCATCTCGTCGGCGTGCACCCGACCGCGGCGCTGAATTTCGAAGAAGATCTGCGGCGTCTCGAAGCTCTCCATGTCAATACGCGCGTCGAGATCCGGGGTCAGGATCCGGGCGACGTTGCCGACAATGCCGCCGCCCGTGATGTGCGCGCAGGCGTGCACCGCATCCTCGAGTTCGTTTCGAAGCGCCGTGATCGTCGGAGCGTAGATGACCGACGCCACGAGTAGTTCGTCACCGAGGCTGTTCTCCGCGCCGTCCCACGCCGGCGCGTTGAGATCACCGACGTGGTTCACGAGCACGCGCCGGGCCAAGGAGTAACCGTTGGATCGAAGTCCCGGCGACGCGAACCCCACCAGGACGTCACCCTCGCGAACCCGCTCGGGGCCAAGTTCTTCGCCCCGTTCCACCACGCCGACGGCGAATCCGGCGACGTCGAGGTCATCGGGCGCCATCACCCCGGCGTGTTCGGCGGTCTCGCCACCGAGCAGGGCCGTTCGAGCGATTCGACAACCCTCGGCGATACCGGCCACCAACTCCTCGAGGCGCGCCGGCTCCAGCTTGCCGACAGCGACGTAGTCCAAGAGAAAGAGGGGCTCAGCTCCCACGCAGGCGAGGTCGTCGACCAACATCGCGACCAGGTCGACGCCGACCGTGTCATAACGCCCAACCTGACGAGCGACGTCGAGCTTCGTGCCGACGCCATCGGCCGTGGCGACCAACACCGGCGAGGTGTACTTGGATGTGTCGAGGGCGAAGAGTCCACCGAAGCCGCCGATGCCCCCGAGCACCTCGGGCCGCGAGGTACTTGCCACCAGGCCCTTGATCCGTTCCACCGCCGCGTCGCCCGCTTCGATCGACACACCCGAAGCGGCGTAGGTCGCACCGTTGACGGGCTGCTCGAGCAGTCGACTCACCAGCGGCTGCCTGCGGTTCCCAACACGACCGGTGTTGGTGCGGGGTACGAGCCGGTGAGACAGGCGTCACAGCACTCACCGTCGAGTTGGATGGCGCTTCGCAGGTTCTCCAACGAGATGAACTCGAGGGAGTCCGATCCGATGAACTCGTTCATCTCAGCAATCGAGTTGTTCGCCGCCAGCAGGTCGACGCGCGTGGGCGTATCGATGCCGTAGTAGCAGGGGTTCATGAAGGGCGGAGAGGAGATCCGCAGGTGCACTTCTTTCGCGCCAGCGTCACGGAGCATCTTCACGATCTCGCGCGTGGTCGTGCCGCGCACGATGGAGTCGTCCACCACGATCAATCGCTGACCCTCGATGTTCTCGCGCAATGGATTGAGCTTGCGTCGAACGGTCGCCGCGCGCAGACTTTGATCCGGGGAGATGAACGTTCGTCCGATGTAGCGGTTCTTGACGAGTCCGTAGCCGAAGGGAATGCCCGACGCCTTGGCGTATCCCTCGGCGGCCGGAACACCGGAGTCGGGCACGCCCATGACGATGTCGGCGTCGACCGAGGACTGGGCGGCGAGTAGCTCCCCCATCCGACGACGCGTCGTGTGAACTTGGTGACCCATCAGGTAAGTGTCGGGACGCGCGAAGTAGACGAACTCGAAGATGCAGAGTTTCTGTTTGCCCGGGGCGGGATCGAGCAACTGCACCGAAGAGAGTTCCCGGTTGGAGATCGTCACCATCTCACCGGGCGCGATCTCACGAACGAACGTGGCGCCCACGACGTCGAGGGCCGGCGACTCCGAGGCGACGATCCACCCTTCGGGATTGGCCTCGTCACCGAAGCGTCCCAGGCAGAGAGGCCGAAAACCGTAGGGGTCGCGCACCGCGTGAATCTCTCCCGCCTCGAGGACCACCATCGAGTAGGCACCCTCGGTACGCGCGAGGACGACACCGAGCGCCTTCGCCAGTGAGATGCCCGACTCCACCTCGCGCGCCAGCAATTCGGCGACCAGGTCCGAATCCGAGAGCATCGAGGTGAACTGAATGCCCGCCTCCTCGGCCAGCGCGGTCGTATTGGTGAGGTTGCCGTTGTGCGCGATCGCGAAGCCCGACGTACCGGCCGAGCGGTAGACCGGTTGGGCGGCGGTCCAATTGGCCGATCCCGAGGTCGAGTAGCGGGTGTGACCGATGACAATATCTCCGGCCAGCGCGCGCAATGTCGTCTCGGCGAAGACGTGACTCACCAGTCCGTTGTCCTTCACCACGGTGATCTGTTGATTGTTGAAGGTCGCCATGCCGGCCGACTCTTGGCCTCGGTGTTGGAGCGCGTAGAGCGCGTCGTAACAGAGATGCGAGACGCTGCGTCCGGGGGCGACTATCCCGACGACGCCGCAGGCTTCTTTCACGCGCCCTCTTCGGTTGGAAATTTCATCTCAGAGGGCACTGAGATATTGTCGCACAGTCGCCCACCCCCATTCGACCTCTGTAGCCTTCTGGGGTGCTAGATCTTCACACTCACTCCACGTTCTCCGACGGATCGGACACGCCTACGCGGTTGGCCGAAAAGGCACACGATCTGGGTATATCGGCGATTGCGCTGACCGACCACGACACGACGTTGAGTCACGGCGAAATGTCGGCGGCCTGCGCGCGGCTGGGACTGGAGTTGGTGACCGGCGTGGAGGTCTCGTTGCGCGACAACGAGTTCCCCCGGGAGCGCGACGGTGTCGTCAAGGCGCGCAACGTCCACGTGCTGGCCTACTTCTTGCCGCTGGACGCCGAACACCCGCTCCAGCAGAAGCTGGCCTCGCTGCGCCTCGACCGCGACAGTCGAAACCACCAACTGGTGACGCTGCTCCAGGAGAAGGGCTTCGAGGACCTCTCCCTCGCCTACTTGACCGAAATGACCGGCAACGTGGACTCCATCGGCCGTCCGCACTTCGCCCGGGCCATGATCGACCTCCATCCCGAGCTGATCGGTGAGCAGAACGAGTACACCTGGAATCGAATCTTCGTCGAATGGCTCGGCGCCGACGGCGCCGCCTACGTCTCCAAGACCAGCATGCCCATCGAGGAGTTCGTGGACGCCGCCCAGGGCTCGGGCACCGTGTTCTCGATTGCCCACCCCTTGGTCAACTACGTGGACGAGATCGACCCCACCTCGATCGAGGCGACCATGCCCCGTGTGATGGCCTCGCTTCGCGAACGCGGTTTCGCGGGCGTCGAAGCGAACTACGGCGGTACCAGCGCCGGGATTCGGGCCCTCATGGTCAAACTCACCCGCGACGCCGGGATGATCCCGACCGGGGGATCGGACTATCACGGCACCTATAAGAGCGACGTGCTTCTGGGCTTCGGCCGAACCGGTGACCTGCGGGTGCCCGACGAGGTGCTCGACGAACTGAAGGCGGCGCGCTAAAGCAGCGCGAGCGATTCTTCGAGCGCGCCGCTGCGACGACTGGCGACCTCGTCAACCAAGAGCTCGATCATCGATCCGATCCGAAGCGTCCTACCGCCCACCGTGCCCAGGGGCACGACCGGGACACCGTTCACGGCGGCTCGGGCAAGAAACGCTTCGACGTCATTGGTGGCCATGACGAAACGACCCGGAAATTCGGCGAACAGTTCGGCGTGGCTCTCGAGTTCATTGATCTCGACGCCGAGCGCCGTGACGGCGACCATCTCGGCCAGGGCGACCGCGAGGCCGCCACCGCCGACGTCGTGGACGGCCGTGACGTCACTGGCTTGGCCCGCGCAGATCGAGGCGACTTCGCTGGCGACGAAATCGATGGCTGCGGCGAGGGTCTCGGCGTCGAAGTGCGGTACGTGTCCCCCGCGCCGACCGCGGCGAGTCGCCCATCGCGTCCCCCCGAGCGGGAAGCGGTAGTTCGAGTTGGCGTGACGGGTCCCTACGAGCACGACCTCGTCGCCGGTACGCCACTCCCAACCGGGCGGCGGCGCGACGAGCGATTCGATGACGCCTAAGAGACCGACGACCGGTGTCGGATCGATGTCGTGTCCGCCGCTTTCGTTGTAAAGCGAGACGTTGCCGCCGATGACGGGAAGTCCCAGGCCCACGCACGCCTCGCTCATCCCGTCGATGGCTTCGGAGAGCTGCCACATGACTTCGGGATGTTCGGGATTGCCGAAATTGAGACAGTTCACCACGGCCTTGGCGGTCGCTCCGACGCAGGCCAGATTGGCGACGCTCTCGGCGACCGTCAAGGCGGTGCCGGCGCGCGGGTCGAGCGCGCACCATCGCGGGTTGGAGTCAGTCGAGAGCGCGATACCGCGCTCCGAATAGGGCAGTCCCGGTCCGGCGAGGCGCAAAAGGGCGGCGTCGCGGCCTGGACCGACGACGGTATTTAAGAAGAGCTGCGAGTCGTATTGGCGATAGACCCACGCCGGGTCGACCAGCAGTGCCAGCAGGTCATCGTTCGGCGAGCCAGCTGGTTCGTCGTCACTCGGGTCGTCGGCGATGATGGCGTCGAGCTCGGCCGGTCGCGCCATCGGCCGGTGGTACAGCGGAGCTTCGTCGGCCAACGAACTGGCCGGCACCTCGGCGAGCACCTCGCCGCCGAATCCCTGGCGCACTCGCAGCAGGCCGACCGAGCGTCCGTCCTCGTCGATCGAGGGTTCGACGACGTGGCCGACAATCGTCGCGCGGACCTCCCACTTGGCGCACAGCGCGGCCACCGCGTCCCAGTTCTCGGGCGTGATGATGGCCAGCATCCGTTCCTGGCTCTCGGACGTCATGATCTCGAAGGGCGCCATACCGGGCTCTCGCAGGGGGATCGCCGTCACGTCGACGTCCATGCCCACGCCGCCGCGCGCCGCGGTCTCGCTCGTTGCACAGACGATGCCCGCGCCGCCCAGGTCCTGGATGCCCACGACCAGTCCGTCGTCGAGCAGCGCCAGGCAGGCTTCGATCAGTCGCTTCTCCTCGTAGGGATCACCGACTTGCACGCTCGGCCGCTTGGCGTCGTCGAGTGACTCGGCGCCGTCGGCGCCGTCGAAACCGGCCGACGCCAGTACCGACACGCCGCCAATCCCGTCACGCCCGGTCGAGGAACCGAGCAGGACCGCGAGGTTGCCGACGCCGGAGGCGACGCCAAGGACGAGTCGTTGGGTGGGCAAGGCACCGCAGCACAACACGTTGACGAGAGGATTCGAGGCGTAACAGTCGTCAAAGGTCAATTCGCCGCCTACGGTGGGCACGCCGACCGAGTTCCCGTAGCCCGAGATGCCCGACACCACGCCCTCGACCAACCATCGCTGTCGCGCGTCGCTCAGCTCCCCGAAGAACAACGGATCCATCACCGCCAGGGGTCGCGCGCCCATCGTGAACACGTCGCGCAGGATGCCGCCGACGCCGGTGGCCGCTCCCTGGTAGGGCTCGATGGCCGACGGGTGATTGTGACTTTCGATCCGAATCGCCACGGCGATACCGTCACCCGCGTCGATGACCCCCGCATTCTCCCCCGGCCCGACCAGTACGTGGGGCGCCTCGGTCGGAAGGCGACGCAGGTGGATGCGCGACGACTTATAAGAACAGTGTTCGCTCCACATCACGCCGTAGAGGGCCAATTCCAGTGAATTGGGTTCGCGACCAAGGACTTCGCGGACGCTTTCGAGCTCTGAGTCGGTGAGTCCGAGCGCACGGTGAAGGGGCGCGGGGCTACTCACCACACCACACTACGGGGCGGGGCGGGGGCGGAGCCTCAATGCGTGAGTACGGAGGGCGCGACCTTCACGCCCAGGAAGCTTTCGAGCAGCACCATCCCGTCGGCGCTGCCGAGCAGTGACGACATCGCGCGCTCCGGATGCGGCATCAAACCCACCACGTTGCCGGTTTTGTTCGCGACGCCGGCGATGTCGTCGCGCGATCCGTTGGGATTGTCTTTGTAGCGCAGCACGATCTGTCCGTTTCGCACGAGTTCGTCGTGGGTCTCGTCGTCACAGGTGTAGGAGCCCGAGAAGTGGTTGATCGGCACGACGAGCTCTTGACCGACCGTCGCGCCGCGCGTCAGGATCGACGAGGTCGAGGAGACGACGAGCGTCGTCGGCTGACAGAGAAACGTCAGACCGCGGTTCTTTTGCAACGCGCCGGGCAGCATTCCGGCCTCCACCAGGACCTGGAAACCGTTGCAGATACCGAGCACGGGACCACCGTTGGCGGCGAATCGCTCCACCGCCCCCATGACCGGCGAGAATCGAGCGAGGGCGCCAGGGCGCAGATAGTCGCCGTGGGCGAAGCCTCCCGGAAGGATGACGCCGTCGATTCCGTCGAGGTCGGTGCGAGTGTGCCAGACGAATTCGGCCTGGTCTCCGAGTCGCGTCACGCCCGCGGCGGCGTCGTACTCGCAGTTGGAGCCGGGAAAGACGACGACGCCAATTCGGGCCATGACTATCGTTCACCTATCCGTGCCGACGCGTCCTCGATCACCGGGTTGGAAAGAAGTCGCTCGGCGAGCGCGGTGGCTTTTTCGAGGGCCGCCTCTTCGCTCTCGGCCTCGACATCGAATCGAAAGGACTTTCCGGCGTGGACGTTCGTGACGCCGGTGAAGCCGAGGGCCGGCAACGCACGCTCGATGGTGGAGCCTTCGGGATCGGCGATGCCCTTGCGCAAGGTCACGTCGACGATGACGAAGTAGTTCATTGCGACGCACCGTACCAGTCGGCAATCGACTGTCCGGTCACACGCTGGTACGCGTCGAGGTAGCGAGCGGAGGTCGTCTGGACAACGTCGTCGGGAACCTTCGGTGGCGGAGGTGTTCGATCCCACGACTGCGTCGTAAGCCAATCACGAAAGGGCTGCTTGTCAAACGAGGGTGGCGTCTCACCGGATCGGACTTCGTCCGCCGGCCAAATGCGCGACGAGTCGGGCGTGATCACCTCGTCACAGAGGACCAGTTCGCCGTCGACGAAGCCCAGTTCGAATTTGGTGTCGGCGAGGATCAGCCCTTTGGTCGCCAGCGCGGTGGCGGCGCGGTTGAAAAGGTCCAGGCACAGGGTTTGGGCGCGCTGCACTCGATCGGCGCCGACCAACAGGGCCGCCCGCTCGACACTGATGTTGACGTCGTGACCGGACGCGGCCTTGGTGGACGGCGTGAACATCGGTTCGGGAAAGGCGTCGCTCAGTTGGAGTCCGGGGGGCACGATCATCTCGTGGACCGTTCCGCGCGCGACGTACTCGTCGTAGGGGGAACCGGCCAGTCGACCGCGCACGATGCACTCGAGCGGCATCATCTCAGCTTTTCGAACGAGCATCGCGCGTCCGTGCCACGACGCGTGGCCAAGAAATCCCGGCACCGAGGTCTCGATGACTGTGGGATCACAACTCACGAGTGACGACGGCACGGTGGCGCCGAACTCTTGGATCCAGAAGTTCGTGATCCCGGTGAGCACTCGGCCCTTCTCGGGAATCGGCTCGGCCATGACCACGTCGAAGGCGCTGAGTCGATCCGACGCCACCATTAATAGGTGATGCTCATCGATCTCGAAGAGGTCGCGCACCTTGCCGGTGTAGAGCGGCGTGAGACCCAGTTCGCTCACGAACGCCACACTAAGGCGTCGAGGAATCGGCCGCGATGAGCGAGCAAGCGATCGGTGTCGAAGGCTCGGGCCAGTGCGTCAGCGCTCAACGTCACTTCATCGTCGCTTTCCACGACCTCTCGGAAGTTGCGGCGTTCCTCGATCGCGCGACGGGCCGCCGATTGCACGACGCGATACGCGTCGTCGCGTGACATGCCGGAATGAACGAGGGCCAGCAGGACCGACTGGGAGAAGACGAGCCCCTGTGAACCGGTGGTGAGATTTTCGAGCGCCCGCTCCGGGTGCAGCACGAGTCCGTCAGCGAGGCCGGTGGCCTGGCGCAACATGTACACCGTGAGTTCCAGGGCGTCGGGCAGTACCACGCGTTCGACGCTGGAGTGCGAGATGTCGCGTTCGTGCCAGAGCGCGACGTCTTCCAGGCCGGCCTGCAGGTATCCCCGCAGTACGCGACTGAGTCCGCACAGTCGCTCGGAGAGAACGGGATTGCGCTTGTGCGGCATCGACGACGAACCTTTTTGGCCAGCGGCGAAGGGCTCTTCGGCCTCCCCGACTTCGCTGCGGGCCAGGTGACGCACTTCGAGGGCGAACGATTCGATCGCGGTCCCCAGTGACGCGCAGGCGTAGAGCACCTCGGCGTGTCGGTCGCGCGCGATCACCTGCGTGGCGGGAACGGGCACGAGTCCGAGACGCGAACAGACGTACTCTTCCACGGCGGGATCGATGTTGGAGAACGTGCCGACCGCCCCGGACAGCTTGCCGACCGCGATCGACGTACGCGCGTGCTGCGCGCGTTCGATGTCGCGTTGCACTTGCAGCGCGAACAGGGCGAACTTCGCGCCGAAGGTCGTCGGTTCGGCGGGCATGCCGTGTGTTCGACCAGTAACAGGAATGTCGATGGTCTCCACGGCGCGCCGAGTGAGCGCGTCACGAAGCGCGGTCGCCTCCGTGATCACGATGTCCATCGCTTGGGTGAGATTGGAACAGAGCGCGGTGTCCACGACGTCGGACGACGTGAGACCGTAGTGAATCCACGCTCCTTCGGGCGGGCCAATTCTCGATTGCACGACGTCGACGAACGCCGCCGTGTCGTGATTGGTGACCCGCTCGCGTTCCTCTACCGCGGCCACGAACTCGGCGTCGACGACCGGGCGGTGTTGACGCAACTTCGCCACTTCATTCTTCGGCAGGACGTCGAGCTCGGCGAGGCCCTCGGCGGCCAGCAGCTCCACTTCGAGCATGGTGTCGAATCGATGTTCGTCGCTGAACAGTTCGGCCACGTCCTGGGGGGAATACCTCGGAATCATCGATCTCCTCTAGGCCACGGCGAGGGCGATATCGCTGCGCATCACCCTCCCTTCAAAGGTTATGAGCGCCGCGCCTTCGTAAGCGCGACGGCGCGCCTCGGCCAGGGTCGCCCCGACCCCAGTGACGGCGAGGACTCGCCCGCCCGCGGTGACGAAGCGTCCGTCGTCGTCCACCCGAGTGCCGGCGTGAAAGACCGTGACCCCCTCCATGGCGAACGCGAGTTGTCCGTCGTTGCCGAGTCCGGTGATGACGTCGCCCCGGCGCGGTGACTGCGGGTAGCCGTGTGACGCGAGTATCACCGTGACGGCGGCACCGGTCGCTTCAGGCAACGCGCCCTCGAGACGGCCCTCACCGACGCGTAACAAGAGGTCGAAAAGGCCGTCCCCGTAGAGGGGCACCAGCACCTGGGTCTCGGGGTCGCCAAATCTCGCGTTGTACTCGAGGATCTTCGGACCGGCCGAGGTCATCATGATCCCGGCGTAGAGAACACCGCGGTAGTCGATACGGCGCCGCACTAGCTCTCGGATCGTCGGCGCCACGATGCCTTCCATGATCTCGTCGACGTCACTGGCTGACAGTGCGGTCATCGGCGCGTAGGCGCCCATCCCCCCAGTGTTGGCGCCGGTATCGCCGTCAACGAGACGTTTGAAGTCCTGGGAGGGAACGAGTGCCGTCACTTTCACACCGTCACAGAGCACCATCAGGGAACACTCGGGGCCGTCCAGGCCCTCTTCGATCACCACGGTGCGTCCCGCAGCGCCGAAGGCGCGACCGCTCAATTTCTCGCGAACGTCATTGGACGCCTCGTCGAGGTCACGAGTCACCAGCACGCCCTTGCCGGCCGCGAGTCCGTCGGTCTTGATCACGTAGGGCGGTGACATCGTGGCGAGGAACGTCAACGCCTCGTTCTCGTCGTCAAAGACGCCGTACGCGGCGGTCGGGACCTTCGCACTGGCGAGGAACTCCTTCAGGTACGCCTTCGAACCTTCGAGGCGGGCGCCGTCGGCACCGGGTCCGACGACCGTCTTGCCCTGCGCACGCAGGAGATCGGCGAGACCGTCTACGACTTGCTGGTCGGGACCGATGACAAACAAGTCCGCGTCGAGCTCGGTCGAAGGCGTGTCGACGCAGGGAATGCCGTGGGCGGCGATCCCCGGGTTCCCGGGCGTGACGACGACTTCGGCGCTCTTGGCGAGCGCCCAGGCCAACGCGTGTTCGCGGGCGCCCGAGCCGATCACGACACAGCGCCTCACGACGGTCGAACGAATTGCTCTCGGCCCGGACCCACGCCCACCACCGAGATGGTGACGCCCGTGGTCTGCTCCAGGAATTTGACGTACCGCTGGGCCGCGCCGGGAAGTTGCGCGTACTCGGTCGATCCGGTGATGTCGGTGTTCCAGCCGGGCAGTACCTCGTAAATCGGCGTCACCTCGTGCAGCACGGACTGGTGATAGGGCGGGTAGTCGTAGCGAACGCCGTTGGCCTCGTAGGCCACACAGACCTGGATCTCGTCCAGGGTGTCGAGGACGTCGAGTTTGGTGAGCGCGATTTCGGTGAGCGAGTTCAACCTCGCCGCCTGACGCGCCATCACGGCGTCGAACCAACCGACGCGTCGACGGCGTCCGGTGTTGGTGCCGAACTCGTGTCCGCGTTCAACCAGCAGCTCTCCGATGTCGCCGTCGACCTCGGTGGGGAAGGGTCCGGCGCCGACGCGCGTGACGTAGGCCTTGGCGATGCCCACGATGTTCGTGATGTCGCGCGGTCCGAGACCGGATCCGGTGCAGGCGCCGCCGGCGACGGGATTGGACGACGTCACGAACGGATAGGTTCCGTGGTCGAGGTCGAGGAACGTCGCCTGCGCCCCCTCGAGCAGGATTCGCTCGCCGCGATCGAGCGCGTCGTGCACGATGGCCACGGTGTCGCCGATCATCGGGGCGAGTCGGGGCGAGTACTCGTCGAGGTACTTCTCGGCGATCGCCTTCGCGCTGATGGCCGGTCGGTTGTAGATCTTGGTGAGGATCAGATTCTTCTCTTGCAAGACGACGTCGAGCTTCTCGCGAAAGATCTTCGCGTCCAAGAGGTCCTGAACGCGAAGTCCGACGCGCGATGACTTGTCGGCGTACGCGGGACCGATCCCTCGCTTCGTCGTACCGAGCGCGTTCTTGCCCAGGAATCGTTCGGTCAAGCGGTCCAACTCCTGATGGTACGGCATTATCAGGTGCGCGTTGCCCGAGACGATGAGTCGAGAGACGTCGACGTGCTTGGCGCTCAAGGAGTCCACTTCGGCGAGCAGGACGGCGGGGTCCACCACGACGCCGTTGCCGATGACTGGCGTGATGGTGGGATACAGCACACCCGACGGGACGAGCTGCAACGCGAACGCTTCGTCATGGACCACAATTCGGTGACCGGCGTTGTGGCCACCTTGGTAGCGCACCACCACGTCCATGTCACGGGACATTAGGTCGGTCAACTTCCCCTTACCTTCGTCGCCCCACTGGGTTCCGACGACCACCGTTGCGGGCACTGGGCTCCTCCGAGTCGGCCTCGTTGCACACTGAGTCTAGTTGACCAAGAATGCCTGATCGTCCGCCGGTAGCCCCGTTGACGACGCCGGCGTAATCAAGTTTTCGACACGGCGCTCGGCTGTCGTTCGATTAACCTTCGCGCAGACGCCGCCGCGCCTCGATGAACTCCGCGATCGTGTTCTGCACTGGGACGAGGTCTCGGCGGTGCTGGCGGTGGGCCTCCTCGACGTTCGATCGGGTCTGATCGAGCGCGGCCGCGAGTCGCGCGAGGGCGTCGGCGAGTTCGGACTCGAGGCGAAGGATCTTCTTCACGCCTTCGAGGTTGACGCCTTCGTTGGTCAGTTCTTGAATTCGTCGAATCGCCGTTAGGTCGGCGTCGGAGAAGCGTCGCGAACCGCCGCTCGTTCGTTGCGGATTCAAGAGGCCCCCGCGCTCGTAGTTGCGAAGCGTCTGCGGGTGGACACCCGCCAACTCCGCAAACACCGAGATCACGTACACGGCGTGTTGCTGTTGACGTTCAGTCACTGGCTACCTCTTCTTTCAAGGCGACGGCCAACTTCTCGACCGCCGTCTTCTGTTCCTTGTTCAACTTCTTGGGGATCGTGACGTTCACGGTGACCAAGAGGTCGCCGGCGGCGTTCTTGCCACTCGCGGGCACCCCGCGCCCGCGCACGCGCATGGTGGTCGACGGTTGCGTACCGGCCGGAATCTTCAACGTCACCGGCTCGTCCAACGTCGGAACTTCGACGGTGGTGCCAAGCATCGCCGCGGTCAGCGGCACCTGGACCGTCGTCGTCACGTTGCGACCTCGGCGATCGAACCGGGCGTCGGGTGAGACGTGGACGTCGACGAAGAGATCACCCGGTGGGCCGCCGTGCGTGCCGGGATTGCCCTTGCCTTTGAGCTTGATGCGTTGTCCGTCATTGACGCCGGCGGGGATCCGCACGTTCACCTTGCGCGAGGACGGCTCGCGTCCCGTGCCGTGACAGGTCGGGCAGGGCGTCACGATGCGCCCGCCGCGACCCTGGCAGACCGGGCAGACACTGGACATCGCGAACGGTCCCTGGTCGTCGTTCAAGACACCGCGACCGCCGCAGCGTTCGCAGGTGACGAAGCCCGTGCCCGGGGCGGCGCCACTCCCCTTGCAGGTGTGGCACGCCTCGTTGCTCGGCAGGTTGACCGACGTGGTCACGCCCACGACGGCGTCGCGAAATCCCAGGTGCAGCGCCGTCTCCAAGTCCGCGCCGCGCTGGGCGCGTTGGCGACGTCCGCCACCGAAGAGTCCACCGAAGAGGTCGCCGAGGTCGCCGAGGTCGCCGGTTTGGAAGTTGAACCCGCCGGCACCCGGTGCGCCTTGAGCGCCGAAGCCGGCCGCGGCCGGTCCTAGGCGTCGAACTTCGTCGTACTCCTTGCGCTTCTCTTTGTCGCCGAGCACGTCGTAGGCGACCGAGACCTCTTTGAACTTCTCCTCGGAACCGGGATTGGTATCGGGGTGCGACGACTTCGCTAGCTTGCGATAGGCGCGGGTGATCTCCTTTTCGGTCGCGCTCGACGAAAGTCCCAGAACCTTGTAGTAGTCCTTATCGAACCACTCACGCTCCACCATCGAGTCAGCCTCGAACTTTCACCATCGCTGGGCGCAGAACCGCGCCCTTCCACCGGTACCCGGCGCGCAACACTTGATCGACCACGGGGCCGTCCTCGCCTTCGACGTGCGCGACCGCGTCGTGCACTTGGGGATCGAACTCGACACCGACGGCGTCGATCCGTTGCAGCCCCTCTTTCGACAGTGCGTCAAGTAACAGTCCGCGCGCTTGATCCAACGCTTCGGCCTCTTCGGACGGCGCATTGGAAAAGTGCGCCGCGGCGAGGTCGAAAGCGTCCAAGACCGGCAGCATCTTGACCACGACTTCACCGGCCGCGCGATCGGCGGCGTCCATCGACGAACGCGCCACGCGCTTTCGGTAGTTCTCGAAGTCGGCCTGCAGACGCTGGAGCGCGTCGAGGTACTCGTCGCGCTCACGTTCTACGTCGGAGCGTTCGTCCACGAACTCCGCGACGGCGTCGTCGGCCGCCACGGTGTCGTTCTCCACTACCTCGTCACTCACGGTTAGTCAACGATTTCGGCGTCGACGATGTCGTCGTCGTTACCCTGCGGTGCCGACGGCTCCGAGGCGTTCGCTTTCGCGGCCTCTTCGTACAGGCGCTGGCTGAATCCCTGGCTCGTGGTGAGCAGCTTCTCGGTCGCGTCCTTGATCGCTTCGATGTCGGTGCCGTTGAGGGCCTCTTTCAACGCGGTCAACGCCGCTTCGACGTCATCGCGCTCGGTGCCCTGGAACTTCTCGGCCTGGTCCTTCAACAGCTTCTCGGTCTGGTACACCAGTCCGTCGGCGTTGTTGCTCACCTCGGCCTCGGCCCGGCGTTGACGGTCGTCCTCGGCGTGGGCCTCGGCGTCGCGCACCATGCGGTCGATCTCCTCCTTGGAGAGCGACGAGCCGCCGGTGATGGTCATCGACTGGGTCGCCCCGGTCGCCTGGTCCTTCGCCGAGACGTGCACGATGCCGTTGGCGTCGATGTCGAAGGTGACTTCGATCTGGGGCATGCCG
>Ga0208586_1000407_pt1 | contig 16211 bp, 16 predicted proteins | sample NGESurshal072012_6_FD_184471 | JGI IMG/M metagenome (GOLD analysis project Ga0208586, IMG submission 184471) | Arctic peat soil microbial communities from Barrow, Alaska - NGEE Surface sample 53-3 shallow-072012 (SPAdes) | ecosystem: Environmental > Terrestrial > Soil > Wetlands > Peat ... | reverse complement strand
CAGCTGCTCCTCGCGGCGAACGCGACCGTAACGATGTGTCACTCGCGTACGCGCGGCCTCGCGCACCACACCCTCGACGCCGACGTCCTCGTCGCCGCCGTCGGGCAGCCGCACATCGTCACCGCCGACATGGTGAAGCTGGGCGCGACGGTCATCGACGTCGGCCTCACCCGCACCGACGAGGGCCTCTTCGGCGATGTCGATCCGGCCGTCGCGGAGCGGGCCGCATTCATCACGCCGGTACCCGGCGGAGTCGGCCCGATGACGATCGCGATGGTCCTGCAGAACACGGTCACGGCCGCGCGGGCCAGGCGGGCGAAAAACCTTGCAAATCCCGCTCACTGAGCTAAGATCGGCGCCGCATCACGTCGGTCGGCGGCTCGAGCCGTCGGTTGTTTGCTGTTAGGAGGAACAGTTGGCTGAGGGCACCGTCAAATGGTTCTCGAACGAGAAGGGCTACGGCTTCATCGAGCGCGGTAACGGCGAGGCGGACGTGTTCGTCCACTTCTCCGCCATCGCCGGTGAGGGCTACAAGTCGCTGACCGAGGGTCAGCGCGTTGCGTTCGAAGTCGTGCAGGGCGATAAGGGCCTGCAGGCAGCGAACGTCACGGCGCTCTAAACCCTTTCGGAACCAAGTTGGATGGGAGGCTCCGAAAGGAGCCTCTCGTCGTCTAGGTGGAGGATGTGCAGATGGCACGGATCACGAGGGAGGAAGTTCTGCACGTGGCGCGGCTCGCGCGCCGGCACGGAGTGAAGATCGGCGCCATCAACCCGAACCTCTTCCAGGACCAGAGCTACAAGTGGGGCTCGTTCGGCCACAACGATCCGAAGATCCGCGCGCGCGCGTTGCAGCACTGCGTCGATTCCGTCGCCATCATGAAGGCCGTCGGCAGCGAGTACCTCTCGCTCTGGTTCGCCGACGGCACCAACTATCCCGGGCAGGAGGGGATCCGCGACCGCAAGCGCCGCTTCGAGTCCTGCCTGCGCTCCTGCCACGACCGCCTGGCGCCGGGCCAGACGATGCTGGTCGAGTACAAGCCCTTCGAGCCGGCGTTTTACGCCACGGACATCGCCGACTGGGGCATGGCCTACGTGCTCTCGAAGAAGGCCGGTCCCCGCGCCAAGGTGCTGGTCGACACGGGCCACCACTACCAGGGCCAGAACATCGAGCAGATCGTGGCCTTCCTCCTCGATGAGGGCATGCTCGGCGGCTTCCATTTCAACGACCGCCGCTACGCCGACGACGACCTGACCCTCGGCTCGATCGACCCCTACCAGGCCTTCCGCATCTTCCACGAGATCCATTCCTTCGCGGCCGACCGGGGCGCTGCGCCGGAGATCGCCTACATGATCGACCAGTGCCACAACGAGAAGCCGAAGATCGAGGCGACGATCCAGACGGTCGTGATGGCGCAGGAGCTCTACGCCAAGGCCGCCCTGGTCGACCACGACAGGCTGCGCCGCGCGCAGGCGAGGAACGACGTGGTCACGGCCGAGCTCGAGCTGAAGAAGGCGTTTTTCACCGACGTCGCGCCGGCCCTGGCCGCGTGGCGCCGGTTCCGGCGCGCGCACCTCGCGGGCTACGACCGGGAACGCGACCGGCCCGACCTGGACCACACCTCGCGGATGTCGCCGTACCTCAAGCTCGGCTCCATTCATCCGCGGACGATCCTGGCCGCCCTGCCGCCCGGTGACTCGGCCTACCGGCGCGAGATCGCCTGGCGCGAGTTCTACGCCGCCGTGCTGCATTTCTGGCCCGACAGCGCCCGGGAGTACTTTCAGCCCGCCCTGGCGCAGATGCCGTACGCCCGTGGGCCCGATGCCGACGAGGCGTTCGAGGCCTGGGCCGCCGGGCGGACGGGGTACCCGATCGTCGACGCGGGCATGCGCCAGCTGCTCGGCGAGGGCTGGATGCACAACCGGCTGCGCATGATCGTGGCCTCGTTCCTGGTCAAGGACCTGCACATCGAGTGGAGGCACGGCGCCAGGCACTTCATGCGCCACCTGGTCGACGGCGACCTGGCCAGCAACCAGCATGGCTGGCAGTGGACGGCGGGCACGGGCACCGACGCGGCACCGTATTTCCGGATCTTCAACCCGGTCACCCAGGGCGCCAAGTTCGACCCGGACGGGGCCTACATCCGGCGCTGGGTGCCCGAGCTGGCCGAGCTGACCGGCCGGGAGATTCATGAGCCCTGGCGGCGCGCGGACGGCGGGCCGGCGGGCTACCCGCCGCCGATCGTGGACCACGCCCGCGAGCGGGCCGAGTCCCTGGCCCAGTACGGGGTGCTGCGCGGCCGGCCCTGACCGGCTCTATCGTGGAGGCAGTCGCGCCGGCCCGCGGCGGAGGCAGCCGAGGAGGAGACTGTGACGACCAAGCTCACCAAGCCGCTGTATACGGCCAGGGCCACGGCGACCGGCGGCCGCGCGGGCCACGCGGTCACCGACGACGGGCTGCTGGACGTCAGCCTGAAGCCGCCCAAGGAGATGGGCGGCCCGGGCGGTGCCACCAATCCCGAGCAGCTGTTCGCGGCCGGTTACGCGGCCTGCTTCCAGAGCGCGCTGGGCGTGGCGGGCCGCCGCGCGGGCGTGGACACCAGTGCGTCGACGGTCGAGGCCGACGTCACGATCGGCGTGATCGGCGGCGGCGGCTACGGGCTGGCGGTCGCGCTGCGGGTGGCCATCCCGGGCGCGGACCCGGAGCAGGCCCGGTCGCTGACCGAGGCGGCGCATCAGGTCTGCCCGTACTCCAACGCCACGCGGGGCAACATCGAGGTCACCCTCGAGGTCGCCGGCGCATGAGCCTCCCGTTCCCCGAGCCCACCATGTCGGTGCCGTCGCGCGCCGAGGTCTTCCTCGGGTACCTGGATTACTTTCGCTCCCGGCTGGTGGCCAAGCTGGAGGAGCTGCCCGCCGCCGAGCTGCGGCGAAGCCGGCTGCCCTCGGGCTGGGCGCCGATCGAGCTGATCAGGCACCTGGCCGCGGTCGAGATGCGCTGGCTGGAGTGGGGCTTCGAGGGCCGCGAGGTCGCCGACCCCTGGGCCGACAGCCGCGACGGCCGCTGGTACGTCGAGCCCGGCCAGGCGCTCCCGGAGCTGGTGGCGGCGCTGTACGCCCAGGCCGCGCGCACGCGGTCCATCGTCGAGTCCCATGACCTGGCTGACCTCGGTCAGCCCGGCGACCGGTGGGACGGAGCCGATCCGGCGTCCCTCGAGCGGATCATGTTCCACCTGCTCCAGGAGTACGCCCGCCATGTCGGCCACCTCGACATCGCTGCCGAGCTCGCCGGGGCGCAGGCGAGCGAGTAGTCGTCAACAGTAGTGTTGACGAGCGTGCGGCGGCACGATTAAATGATGACGACAGCCAGGCAGGGAGAGGACTGACCATGGATGTCGTGCAGGCACCGGCCCGCGGCCAGGCCACCGAGGTGCTGTCGCGCTGGGTCGACTCATTCAGTTCCGCGCTGGCCAGCGGCGACGCCGCGCGGACCGCGAGCCTGTTCGCCCCGGACGGCTACTGGCGCGACATCCTGGCCCTCGGCTGGTCCTACCGGACCTTGGCGGGCCAGGCCCAGATCGAGGCCGCCGTGCGGGAAACCGCCGCTCCGGCCCGGCCGCGCGAGCTTCGGCTGGCCGTCGGCCGCATGGCGCCGCGGCTGGTGCGCCGCGGCGGCCGGGACGTGATCGAGGGGTTCGTCGACTTCGCGGCCGCCGCCGGAGACGGCACCGCGTTCGTCCGGCTGCTGAACCAGGAGACGCCGGCCGCCTGGATGCTGCTGACCACCCTGCAGGAGCTGCGCGGACACGAGGAGACCGTCGGCGACCGCCGGCCGTCCGGCGTGCAGTACTCCTACAACTTCGCCGGTGACAACTGGCTCGACCAGCGCCGCCAGGCCCAGGCGTACGCGGAGCACGACCCCGAGGTGCTGATCGTGGGGGCCGGGCAGGCCGGGCTGTCGCTCGCCGCCCGGCTGGGCCGGATCGGCGTCGACGCGCTCGTCGTGGAGCGCCACGCCCGGGTCGGGGACAACTGGCGCCATCGCTATCACTCGCTGACCCTGCACAACGAGGTCTGGGCCAACTCGCTGCCGTACCTGCCGTTCCCGCCGTCGTGGCCGACGTTCGTGCCCAAGGACATGCTGGCCGGCTGGCTGGAGAGCTACGCCAGCGCGATGGAGCTCAACGTGTGGACGGGCACCGAGTTCGTCAGCGCCACGTTCGGCGAGGGCTCGCGCACGTGGACGGTGGCCCTGCGGCGCGCCGATGGCACGGTGCGGGAGATGCGCGTGCCCCAGCTCGTGCACGCGACCGGCAGCGTCAGCGGCATTCCGCGCAGGCCCGCGCTGCCGGGGCTCGACCAGTTCGCGGGCGAGATCCTGCATTCCAGCGAGTTCTCCAGCGGCCGGCGCTACCGCGGCCGGCACGCCATCGTCGTCGGCACCGGCAACAGCGGGCACGACGTCGCGCAGGACCTCTACAGCAACGGCGCGGCCGGCGTCACGATCGTGCAGCGCAGCCCGACCTGCGTTGTCAGCCTGGTGCCGAGCGGCACGCTGGTCTACGCCCTGTACTCCGAGGGCCCGGTCGAGGACATCGACCTGATCACGGCCGCCATCCCCTACCCGGTGCTGCGGGACACCTATCAGTGGCTGACCGCCAAGACCTGCCAGCTCGACCGGGAACTGCTGGACGGGCTGGCCGCGGTGGGCTTCGAGCTGGACTACGGCGCCGACCACACCGGGTTCCACATGAAGTACCTGCGCCAGGGCGGCGGCTACTACATCAACGTCGGCTGCTCGCAGCTGATCGCCGAGCGCCGCATCCGGCTCGTGCACGCGCGCGACCTGGCCACCTTCGGGCCGTCCGGCCTGCGGCTGGCCGACGGGTCGTCGGTCCCGGCCGACCTGGTGGTGCTGGCCACGGGGTACGAGAAGCAGCCGTCCGGCATCCGGCGGCTGTGCGGCGACGAGGTCGCCGACCGCGTGGGCGACGTCTGGGGCTTCGACGAGCAGGGCTTCATGCGCAGCATGTGGACCCGGACGGGCCAGGACCGGTTCTGGCTGATGGGCGGCGCCCTCAACGAGTGCCGCCTGTTCTCCCGGTTCCTGGCCCTGCAGATCAAGGCCGACCTGGAAGGCCTGCTGCCGCCGCCGGTCGGATAGCGCCTGCCGGCTAGCGGCGGCGGGCTAGCGGCGGCCGGCGATGCGGTCCTCGATGGCCTGGACGCCGTCGCGGAACGCCTGGCGGGTCGCCGACCAGCGCTGCGCGTCGGTCTCCCGGGCCAGCGCCTCGGCGTGCGTCGTCTGCGACAGGGCGTCCCGCAGCGTAGCCACTAGCCGCTGCACGTACGCCTTTTCCTGGTGGGCCAGGCGCTGGCCGAGCGCGACGGCCGTCTCGACAAGCTCGGCCTGGTCGTCGATGACCGCCGCGACCAGGCCCGTCTCCAGGGCCGCGCGGGCGTCCCAGACCTCGCCGAACAGGCAGGCCAGGGTGGCGCGCTGCTGCCCGACCGCGCGGGCCAGCATCCAGGCATGCCCGCCGCCCGGGTGCAGCCGCAGGGCGGCGAAGCGCGTGTCGAATCTGGCGCTGGCGGCGGCGAGCCGCACGTCGCAGGCGAGCGCGAGGTTGAATCCGGCCCCCACCGCCGGGCCGTTGACCGCCGCGATGGTGGGCAGCGGCGAATCGCGCACCCGCAGGAAGCCGTCATAGACGGTCTCGACATCGTCGAAGGCCCCGTCGGCCGCGGCGCTCAGGGTGGCCAGCTCGGCGCCCGCGCAGAACGCGCTGCCCGCACCGGTCAGCACGATGCACCGGGTGGCCTCGTCCCGCTCGGCTCGGTCCATGGCGGCGGCGATCGCCTGCACGAGCGGGACGGTGAGGATGTTCCGGCGCCCCGGGTCGTTGAGCGTCAGCACCGCGACGCCGCCGCGCAGTTCGAGTGTGACCAGCTCATCCGGCACGACGTTGCCCTCCCGAGCCGGGCCCGCGCCCGCGATCGGGGGCCGGGCCCGTAGTCCGTTACCAGTCGGTGGTCAGTTCCGTGACAGTACCGTGCAGGTGGAAAACTGCGTCGACCCGCCCTGGCCGGTCGCCACGGCCGTCGCGGCCCCCGGCACCTGCCGCTGGCCGGCGTCACCCATGACCTGCAGCGCGCATTCGGCCAGGCGGATCAGCGCGGTCGCGCCGACGGGGTTGGCGGCCTGCGGGCCGCCCGAGGGGTTGAGCACCGGGCCGCCGCCGTCGCGCTGGCCGAACCCGGTGGCGACCAGGGCGGGGCCCTCGGCGGCGGCGCAGAACCGCAGCGGCGCGTAGGCCATGGTCTCGGCGTGGTCGAACGGCGCGTGTATCTCCACGACGTCCGCGCCGGCCGCCGATCCCAGGCCGGCCTGGCCGAGCGCGCGCTCCGCCGCCAGCCGCAGGGTGAGCAGCTCGACCAGGTCCCCCTCGCGGCGGCCGATCCGGTCGCCCATGTTGTAGGTGTCGGTCACGGTCGCCCGGCCCCGCACGACCGCCGCTGGCCGGCTCCCGGCCGCGGCGGTGCGGGCGATGACGACGGCGCACACCCCCTCGGAGATGGGGCACGCGTCGAGCTGCCGGATGGGCCAGGCCAGCATCCGTGAGGTGAGCACCTCGGCGGCGGTGTAGGCGGTGCGGATCTGGGCGAGCGGGTTGCTCGTGGCGTGCTTGAAGTTCCGCTCCGCCACCCGCGCCCATAGCTCGGCGGTGTAGCCCCAGCGCTGCATCATGCGGCTGGCCCGCAGCGCGGCCATCGAGACCGTCGACAGGCCGGTGTCGCGCTCGTAGATCGGATCGAAGATGGAGTTGAACACCGCCGGCACGCTGCGCGCCTGCGCCATCCGCTCCACGCCGACGACCACGGCGGCATCGCCATGTCCCGCCTCGAGCAGGTCCATCGCCGCGTAGGCGGCGGCAATGCCCGTCGTCCCCCCGGTGTTGACCCGCATGCTCCACTTGCCGACGGCCCCGGCGGCGGGCAGGAACCGCTTGTCCGGGCAGTTCTCCCCGGCCAGCGCATCCGGGGCGAACCCCCCGATGACGAGGTCGATATCGGCCATGCCCAGGCCGCTGTGGCGCAGGGCCTCGCCCACGGCGGCGTGCACGAGCTCCGGCGTCGATCCCTCGTGCCGCCGCCGGGAGGGGGTCTGGCCGACGCCGATAATGGCCAGCTCGGCCGGCCCGGTCATGCGGGCTCGTCCAGGGTGAACACGAAGTCGGTGATCCGTCCCTGGCACGAGTCCCTGAACCGGGCGGTTACCCGCGGGCGCTGCAGCAGCCGGGCGCCGGCCGCGTCCGGATCGGTGAGGTCGATGCCGTCGACGAAGTTGAGGACCGCGGTGGAGGCGCCCTCCAGCGCGACGTACCCGACGACCAGCGGCGGCTCCGGCAGCCCCGGAAAGGACGTAGTCAAGATGGTGAACGTCTCCAGCGTGCCGTGCGGGCTGACCTGCACCCAGTCAGTGGTCTCGACGAAGCACGCGTCGCAGAAGGCGCGGGCCGGCACCAGCACCCGCGCGCACTGCGGGCAGCGGCTGCCCATGATGCGGCGGGCGGCCAGCCCGGCGAAGAACCGGCTCGCCGCTGCCCCGGCGAAGTACTGGTAATCGAAGGCCCAGTGGCCGTCGATGGTCAGCGGCGGCACGCTGCCGCCCGCGGGTTCGTCCATGTCACGCACCCTCCGCATCCTGCATGTCCTGCGTGGTCTGCCTGCCGTCCGCGTCCTGCGTGGCGTGCGTGCGCTCCAGGACCACGGCGGCCTGCACCTGCGCGGCGACGACGGACGATCCGGTGGCCAGGGCTACCCGGCCGTCGCGCCCCTGGCCGTCGCGCCCCTGGCCGTCGCGCAGCCGCGATGCCGCCCGGGCTATCCGCACCAGGCCCATCGCCGGGGCGCAGTACCCGGCCGCGTACCCGCCGTCGGGGTTCACCCGGTCGCCGCTCGCCAGTATCGTCATGCCCTCGCCGCGAGCGGCGGCCCCCACGGCCTCGGCCGCGAGCGCCTCGTCGAACAGCGTCAGCCCGTCCAGCTCCAGCACGTCAACCTCGGCCGCGTCGACTCCGGCCGCCGTGAGGGCCTGGGCGCTGGCGGCCCGCAGCGCCGGCAGCCCGGTCAGGTCCCGGTCGCCGAGGTCGTAGGGCTCGGTGGACATGCCGACGCCGGCCACCCGGACCTGGCCGGGCGAGCTGCTCAGCACCGCGGCGGCCACCAGGTCGGCCCAGACCGGCAGCTCGCCGCCGCGCAGCGGCCAGGCCGTGGCGGGCGTGCGCGCCGGGTCGGCCGGCCGCGGCCCGCGCCGCGCGGCGGCCTCGTCCCGCCAGCGCCCGTAGCCGGGGTAGTCGCCCAGGCAGCGGGCGGCTCGCAGCCCGCTGACGGCGATCTCGGTGAGCGCGAGCGGGCGGGCGGTGAAGGGGTCGAACAGGGCGTGGGCGATCTCGTCGACTGGTCCCTCGCTGGCCCGGCCCCAGGCCGCGACCAGGCACGTGCCGACTGAGCCGGACCGGACCCGGGCGTCGCCGAGCACGAACGCGAGCGCGCCGTCGTCGCCCAGGCGGGTCTCGTCCTTGAGGTAGGTGGCCGCGGCGGGCGCGGTGACCATGCTCGTCAGGCCGCGGCCGTCGACGAGGTCGTGCGCGGCCAGCACGACGGCACCGAGATCAGCAGCGGTAACGCCGGCCTGGCGCAGGGCCGAGCTCACGCAGTCAAAGATGAGATCGGTCAGGCTCCGCGAGGCGCCGCGCCAGGTGCTGCTCACCGCGGAGCCGTGCAGGTACACCGGCCGCATCACCCCTCCTTGCTACCGGTTCGCCAGGCCCTCTGTCAACGATAGTGTTGAAAATCTCTGAGGCCGGGTTCCGGTAATGTCGGGTGCTACGCGGGCCGCGCCAGGGCCCGGCGCGGAGAGGATATGCCTTGGCCAGTCGATCGCCCGCGACCACCTCCGTCAGCGCGGCCAGCGCGGCCAGCGCGGGAGACGGCAGCTCGATCGGCCGTCGCCGCACGCATGCCCGGCGCGATCCCAGCGTGGGCTACATCGAGCGCCGCCAGCGGCTGCTCGGCGCGGCCGCCGAGGTGTTCAAGGACCAGGGCCTGGACGCGACGAGCATCAGCGACATCGCCGAGCGGATGGGCGCCGATCGCGCGTCGGTGTACTACTACTACGGCAGCAAGCAGGAGATCTTCCTCGCGCTGGTCCGGCAGGCCGTGGAGGAGATCGTCGTGGCCAGCGAGGGCATCGCGGGCTCCGGCGAGTCCGCCACCGTCCGGCTGCAGCGCCTGGTGGAGTCGCAGCTGGAGGCCTACGAGCGGCACTACCCGTTCATCCACCTCTACATCCAGGAGGACATGAACCGGGTGCCGGGCGATGGCACCACCGCCGGCGAGGAACTGAAGGCGCTGGGGCTGCGGTATGAGGTGGCGATCGAGCGCATCACCCGCGACGGCGTCACCTCGGGAGAGTTCCGGCCCGACCTCGACGCGCGGCTGGTCATGTTCGCGATCCTGGGCGCGGTCAACTGGACGCACCGCTGGTTCGCGCCGGGCGGTCGGCTGACGGGTGCCGAGGTCGGGCAGAAGTTCGCGGACATCTTCCTGCAAGGCGTGCTGGCCGGCCGCGGGCACCCGCAGCCCGGCTCCTGAGCCGCCGCCGGAGCCCCGCGCTGCCGCTCCTGAGCCGCCGCCCGCTCCGCGCCGCCCCGCTCCTGACGCAGCCCAGGCCGCCTAGCCTGTGGATAACCGCCCCTCGCCTGTGGGCCAGGCTGGGCGCGTGGCGGGAGTAGCGCGGGCGTTACGGGTGTGGCGTTAGGGGCCGGTGGTGAGGGATGGCCATAGATGGGGGCCACGGTCGGCGATGAGAGCTGCGGACCAGTGCCGCTCGGTGCCGTACTCCTCGCGCCAGGACCAGGCTGGCACGGTGAACCGGTGCAGGGCGTGCTCCGCGGTGATGCCGATCGCGCCGTGCAGCTGATGGGCGATCCGGGAGGCGGCGGTGGCGGCCAGGCTCGTGCGCACCTTCGCAACCGCGACCGGCTCCAGCGGCCACAGGCCCGGCCCCAGCAGGGCCAGCGCTCGCTGCACCGCGGCGCGAGCGGCCAGCGCCTCGGCGGCCAGCAGCGCGAGCTGCTGCTGGACCGCCTGGAATTGCGCCAGCTCACGCCCGAACTGGCGCCGCTGGCGGCAGTAGCCGGTCGCCAGGTCCAGCATGCGCTCGGTCGCGGCCGCGATCTGGCTCGCGCGGGCCAGGGCCCCGGCGCGGTGCAGCTGGTCCCGGATTCCGCCGTCGGCGGCGGCCACCGCGGCCGGCCGCGCGCCATCGATGAGCACGGTATCGCGCGGCTCGCCAGCCAGGTTGGCGCCCGCGACGATCTGCGCCGCGGCCGCGTCGACGAGGCAGGTTCGCAGGCCGGTACCGGAATCCCCGTCATCGGCCACGACGAGCAGGGTGGCCGCCCAGCGGGCGAACGGCACTCGCTCGGCGCGGACCAGGAGCCGCCCGTCGCGCAGCGTGCACGCCGCCGGTACCGGAACGAGCAGGCCGGGCGGGGCGGGCAGCCCGGACAGCTCCAGGACGTGCGCGGCGACGATGCCGGCATCGGCGGCGGGCAGCCGGTGGCCCGCCGCCGCGCAGGCGCCGGTGACCGCCACGGCATCGCGCAGGTCGCCGCCGGCTCCGCCGAGTCGCCCGGACAGGCCGGCTCCGAGCCAGCCGCCTGCCGAGAGGCGTTCGCACGCCGCCCGCTGCGCCGCCTCGGACCAGGTTCCGTCGGCGGCGTAGATATCGATGGGATCCAGCAGCTCCCGGACGGCCGTGCTGACTTCCCGGGCCGTGCTGACTTCCCCGGCCGCGTCGCCGGTCACGGCGTTACCAGGTCGCGCGCGATGATCCCGCGGAGGATCTCCGTGGTTCCGCCGCGCAGCGTGCCGCCCGGCCGGTGCACGATCGCCTCGGCCAGCAGCCGGGCGAGGTCGTCGGGGGAGTCGAGCGCGGGCTCGGTGTCGAGGAGCTCCCGCGCGGTGTCGACCACCTTGGCCTCGAAGCGGGCGCCCAGGTCCTTGACCATGGCGGCCTCGCGAGGCGGGGCGGCGCCGCGCTGCAGGGCGTCCGCGAGCCCGGCCGACAGCGCTCGCAGCGTCTGCAGCTCGGCGACCAGGCCACCCAGCTGCCGATCGTGATGCGGCGCCCGGCGGCGGGCGAGCTCCCAGAGCAGCGGAGCCGTCGACAGGAACCGCTCGGGGCCGCTGCGCTCGTAGGCGAGCTCCGCGGTGACCTGCTGCCAGCCCGATCCCTCGCGGCCCAGCAGCGCGCCGGCGGGCACGTCGACGTCATCCAGCGTTATCTCGCAGAAATGGCGGTGGCCGTCCAGTGACTGGATCGGCCGGATGCCGATCCCCGGCGCGGCCAGGTCGACGATCAGCTGCGAGAGGCCGGCGTGCCGCTGCTGCGGATCGCGGGGCGAGGTGCGGACCAGCGCCAGCAGGTAGTGCGCCCGGGCCGCGTGGCTGGTCCACACCTTGCGGCCGGTGATGCGCCAGCCGGTCTCGGTGGGCCGCGCCACCGTGGCAATTGACGCCAGGTCCGACCCGCTGTCCGGCTCGGACATGCCGATCGCGAAGAAGCACTCGCCCGCCGTGATGGCCGGCAGGTACCGGGCCCGCTGCTCAGGCGAGCCGTGGCGCAGCAGCGCGGGCCCGATCTGCCGGTCGGCGAACCAGTGCGCCGCGACCGGCGCGCCGGCAGCGAGCAGCTCCTCCATCACCACCAGCCGGTCCCGCTCGACCGCGTCCGCGCCGCCATAGCGGGCCGGCCAGGTCATCCCGATCCAGCCGCGCTGCGCCAGCGCCCGGCTGAAGGCCGGATCGAACTGCGACATCCAGGCGTCACAGTGCGGCGTGACCGCCTGGGCGGCCAGGAACTCGCGGACCTTGCCGCGCAGCCGGCCGTCGGCCGTCACGCCGCTGGCCGGCCGGGCCGTCATGCCGGTGGCGTCAGGGCGGCCGGCCGGTAGCTCACGACGACGTCGCCGTCGGCTGTCAGCACGCCGGAGGCGACCAGCAGCTTGAGGTGAGCGACGGTCTCGGTCACGGCGAGCATCTGGTTGAACGGGTCGAGGCTCGCGAACGAGCGGCGGCGGCGGGTCCAGCCCACGACGGCCGCCACCTGCGCGGCGGTAGCAGACCCGAGGCTGGCCACCGCCTGGCCAGTTTCCCGCAGCCGGGCGTCATGGTGGGCGACGAGCTCGTCGACCCGCGCATGCGTGCTGGCGGCGACGAAGCCGTGCGCGGGCAGCAGCGTGAGGTCCGGCAGCGCCCGGATCAGCGCCAGCGAGTCCAGGTAGTCCGCGAGCGGCGCGTCGGACGGCACCGCCTCGAAGCCGATCGATGGCGTGATGTGCGGCAGCACGTGATCGCCGGCGAACAGCAGGCCGGCCTGCTCGTCGGCGAAGACGATGTGACCCTGGGTGTGCCCCGGGGTGGGCAGGATGCGCAGGATCCGGTCGGCCGCCCGCACCGTGCCGGCCTCGAGCCACTCGTCCGGTTCCTCCCATCCCTCGGGCAGCGGGTCCACCCGGGAGTCACCGCCGGCGATAAGATCGGCGAGACCGCTGGCGCCGGCCTGGCGCAGCAGGTGCACCTGGGCGTTAAAGCGGTTCGTGATCGCGCCGCTGGCCAGGACGGCGATGGTCGGCCGCTCGCCGGCGCCGAGGCTGATCGCCGTGCCGAACTCGCGCCGCAGCAGCACCGCCAGCGTGTAGTGGTCCCGGTGCGCGTGCGTGACCAGGAACCGGCTGATGGCCGGCAGCCCGTAGCCGAGCTGGTCGAGTGCCTTCTCCAGCTCGGCCCTGGCCGCCGGCACCGCCCATCCGCCGTCGATCATGGTGACCTGCTGGCCGTCCTCGATCGCGTAGACGTTGACGGCCCGCAGGCCGTCTTGCGGCATCGGCAGCGCGATCCGGTGGATGCCGGGGGCGACCGGCACCGGGCCCGGATCCGACCAGTCCGCTACGGGCGCGTCCGTCACGTCACCTCCACGTCATCGGCCAGCACGGCAATCGCCGACATCGGGCAGCCATCGGCGGCCTCGGCCAGGTCCGCCAGCTCCCAGCGGCCCGCCTGGAACTCGGACTGCCCGTCGCCGTTGATCGCGAACGCGCCCGGGGCCAGCTGGGTGCACATGGTGACGCCGGCACAGCGGTCATGGTCCACGGTGACCCGGACTCGTGGCATCACTGATCCGCGAAGGTCACGTGCAGGCCGCGCAGGCTACGGGAGACGATATTCGGAACGTACCGCAGCGGATCCTCGGCGATCTCGAGATGCGAGAACTGCGCCGCCAGGGCGCCAAACGCCTCCTGGGCCTCGAGCCGGGCCAGCGGCGCGCCCAGGCAGGTGTGAATGCCCTGGCCGAACGTGGTGTGCTTGTTCGGCCAGCGGGTGATGTCGACCCGGCCGGGATCGGCGAACCGGGCCGGGTCATGATTGGCGGCGTACTGGACCAGCAGCAGCCGGTCGCCCGCGGCGATGTCATGGCCGCGGAGCCGCATCGGCTCGCGCGCCCAGCGGGCCATGGCCCGGATCGGGCCGTCGTAGCGCAGGATCTCCTCCGTGGCGCCCGGCGCCAGGGACGGATCGTCGCGCAGGCTGGCCCACTGCTCCGGAAACTCCGCGAACGCGACGATGCCGTTGGCGAGCAGGTTCATGGTCGTCTCATGACCGGCGAAGACCATGAGAATCGCGTTGGCGATCACCTCGTCCTCGGACAGGAAGTCGCCGCGATCCTGCGCCTGCACCATGCCGCTGAGCAGGTCGTCGCGCGGTTCAGCCCGGCGGTCACGGATGACCGGCCGCAGGAAGTCGGCCAGCTCGCCCATCGCCTCCTCGCCCTTGCGCATCCGGTCGTCGTCGTTGCCGCTGACGAAGATGACCGCGCCCAGGTCCTGTGCCCACTGACGCAGCCGGTCGCGGCCGCGAGCGGGGACGCCCAGGTACTCACCGATCACCACTACCGGGAGCGTGAATGCGAACCTGGCCAGGAAGTCGGCCTCGCCGGCCGCCCGCAGCGGCTCGATGAGCTCGGCCACCAGCTGGCGCACCCGCGGCCGCAGCACCTCCACGCTGCGCGGGGTGAACGCCTTGTTGACCAGGCTGCGGACCCTGGTGTGGTAGGGCTGGTCCTTCCAGACGAAGAACTTGGACAGGAAGCCGAACAGCTGCTGGTAATCGGAGGACACCGCGCTCAGTTCCTCGCCGAACGGCCCGGCGAAGCGATCCGAGGACAGGGTCCGGTGATTGCGGAAGCCGTCGGCGACGTCGTCGTAGCCGGTCAGCACCCAGCCGTTCCACCGCTGATTCCAGTAGACGGGGTCGGTGTCCCGCAGCCGGGCGTAGAAGGCCCGCGGGTGGTTCACCGCCTCGTCGGACAGCAGGTCGTCGAGGTCGACAGATCCTGGGCCCATGTCCCGGAGTCTAGGAATCCGCCTCCCATCTGTCAACACTAGTGTTGACACTTGTCGAAGGTGCCGGTTGCATGGGAGCGGGCGCCGGCTTTCATGGAGCCGGGCAGCGGCTTTCATGGAGCCGGACAACGGCTTTCATGGAGCCGGACAGCGGCGCGACGATGGGACCAGTTCATGGACGGATGGGGACGATGGGGACCCGGCGATGAGCTCGGCGCCCTGAACCTGCTCGGACGGCCCGAGGTACTGCGCGGCCTGGCCGCCGTGCGCGATGGCACCGTCCTGTCCCTGGCCGCGCCGATCGTCAGCGGGCAGGGCTATGGCATCGCCGGGCGGCCCGCGCCCGCCCACTACATGCTGCGTGACGGCGGTGACTACGCCGCCGGCCTGGCCGAGCGGGCCGGCTTCGGGTTCGCCGATGACGTCATCACCCTGGCCACGCACGGCGTGACGCACGTCGACGCGCTGGCCCACGTGTGGCGCGACGGCCAGCTCTACAACGGGTTCCCGGCCGGCACGGTCACCAGCCGCGGCGCAAGCCGGCTGGGCATCGACAAGATGCGGCCGATCGTCACCCGCGGCGTGCTCGTCGACTGCGCGCCCGGCGCTGACCGGGACGCCGGTGACCGGGTGCACCGCGGCGAGCTGGCCCGCCTGCTGGCCGCGGCCGATATCGACCTGGCCCCCGGCGACGCGCTGCTGGTGCGGACCGGCTGGCTGGCCGCGTTCGCGGCCGGGCGGGCGGACGCGGCGAGCTGGCCCGGCCTCGACCGCGACTGCGGCCCGTGGCTGGCCGAGCGCGGCGTCGTGCTCGTCGGGGCCGACAACGTCGCCGTGGAGGCCTATCCCTCCGGCGATCCCGGCTGCCAGGTGCCCCTGCATATCGGGCTGCTCCGGGATCACGGCGTCTACCTGTCCGAGCTGATGGACCTGGACGCGCTGGCGGCGTCCGGGCGCGGCACGTTCCTGTTCGTGCTGGCTCCGCTGCCGCTGGCCGGCGCCGTCGGCAGCCCGGCCGCCCCGGTCGCGGTCCTGTGACGCCGCAGCCGCAGCCCCGCCGCAGCCGCGGCCGCCGCAGCCGCAGCCGCGTCAACAGAGGCGTTGACGACTGGCGGGCGGCATTGCTACAGTCCGGAATTCCGGGACTGTGACCTGGGCCACACTGCGGTCAGCGCGCCGTGAGCCGGGCCACGCCCTCATGGCTGATAACGGAATGTCCCGCGGGAGGCAGCGTGCTTGACGTCAGAAGCGCAATGCGGCGCTCGGCGAGGTTTCACCGTGACCTGGTCGCGATCCGCAGTGGCGACCGCGAGCTCACCTACGGCCAGGCCTGGGAACGCGGCCTGCGCCTGGCTAACGCGCTGATCGGGCTGGGCCTGAAGGCCGGCGACCGGGTCGCCGTCCTGGAGGACAACAGCGTCGAGGCGGCCGACTTCTACCTGGGGTCGGCCATCGCCAACGTCGTCCGCGTCCCGCTCTACCGGCGCAACTCCGCCGAGGCGCACGAGCACATGATCCGGCACACCGGGGCCAGGGTGGTCGTAGTGTCGGAGGAGTTCGCCAGCGAGGTCGACGGCCTCGACCAGAAGGTCGACGGCCTGCGCATCGTGGTCCGCGACTCCGGCTACGACGGCTGGCTGGCGGCGCACCCGGCCGTCGACCCCGATCCCGAGGTCAGCCTGGATGACGTCTTCATCATCCGGCACTCCGCGGGCACGACCGGCCGGGCCAAGGGCATCGCCT
>Ga0208586_1000403_pt1 | contig 16289 bp, 19 predicted proteins | sample NGESurshal072012_6_FD_184471 | JGI IMG/M metagenome (GOLD analysis project Ga0208586, IMG submission 184471) | Arctic peat soil microbial communities from Barrow, Alaska - NGEE Surface sample 53-3 shallow-072012 (SPAdes) | ecosystem: Environmental > Terrestrial > Soil > Wetlands > Peat ... | reverse complement strand
AAGATCCTTCCCAATTCGTGGAATGTTCGATCGATTTGGGCTTCCTCAAATTTTCGCTTTCATCAGTGGTCATGGCCATTCGCAGTTTTCGTAATGGAAGAGAAGAGCTTCAGTCTTCAGACACGGTTCACTTGGCATGAGAAGTGGACTCGGTCGTACGAAGAAATTGATTATGTATTGACGAATGGGAAGGCATTCTTCGTCGTCGCGACAGATGGTACATATGGCCGAGTCATTGGAAACTGGAAATTGGCAAATTTCGTCGAACTAGAACTGGTGGCGAAAAAGGTCCGTGTTAAAAACGCCAACGAGTCTCTCAATCTGTTGCTTTCAAAGCGGAAACGGGAGAGGTTGAGCCACTACCCAATCGCAGACTGACAGAAGTCTCGTTTGCTCTTGTTTGACGTATATGTGAGTTCATCACGCTTTCTAATTCGGCCACTTGTTATCTCGGGTCCAAAAGCCCGAGGACGGCGGGCGCGAAGCGCCAAGCCGTCCGTTCGGGCTACCTGGGTGATCATCAAAATTAATTAATACTCCGCAAATTCTGAAAATATTTGAGACTCTTTGCAAAGTTCTTGTTCGAAATCGCGGAAATGGGTGTGGCTGTCTTATAGAGGGCGAAAATCTCGCTCCTCTGTAAGGAGCACTATGAATCTCAACATTGACGGAGAAGAGTCAGATTCGTGCAGAGCAATTTGCTGCGGATCGCTCCGCAACGATGAGCAGACGGATTCGTCGAATTCGAACGAGAAGGCGCGACCGTTGTTGAGTAAAGACCTGCAACTGTTCTCCGTCATTGAGGTCTCTCAATTTCTCGGGATTGGTCGATCAAAGGTTTACGAGTTGCTGTACAAAGGTGAATTGAAGTCCGTGAAAATTGGTGGGTCTCGGCGTATTCGTTATACCGACTTGGGAGAGTACGTGCGGTACCTCGATGATGCCTCGTAACACTCAACGCGCATCAATCGTCGGTAGCTCGGAATGGGAAGGGGACTCCAGTGGGTAGTCGAAGGGGCAAGGGCGAAGGTTCTATCTACCAGCGCGACGACGGTGTCTGGATTGGAGCCATTGATCTCGGATGGAGTGGCGGCAAGAGGTCGAGGAAAGTGGTCAGTGCCCAGACTCGCGGGGAAGTGGTGAAGCGCCTTCGAGAATTGCAACCCACAATCGCTCAAGGAATTATTCCGGCGCCAGATCGACTCACGGTCGCCATGTACTTGAACAGTTGGGTGACCGAACGAATACCAGGCACGGTAACAACGCGAACGCAGGAACTCTACGAGCGCGCCGTAAGGGACTACATCAATCCATCAGTCGGAAAGATTCGACTCAACAAGCTCGCACCTTCAGACGTCAGTCGCATGCTTCAAGAATTGGAAGGGCGCGGTTACTCACCAGCGACGAAGAGAATGGCGAGGGCGACTCTGCGACGTGCCCTGCGAATGGCCGAGCAGGACGGGATCTTGACGCGCAACGTGGCCTCGATCGCGGAGGGTCCAAAGCTCGACCACGGCGAAGGTCGGAGCCTTTCGCCCGAGCAAGCGAAGATCTTCTTGCAAGCGGTGAAGGGACACCGTCATGAAGGTGCTTACGTGATTGCTCTCTCGCTTGGCCTTCGACGCGGCGAGATATTGGGACTCTGCTGGAATGACATTGAAGCGTCGGAAGGCGCGGTAGTGCTCCACGTTCGCCGCCAACTCATCCGCGACAAATCGGGTGTGCAGTTGGTCGACCTCAAGACGGTGGGCAGTCGGCGCGTGCTTCATCTTTCGCGTCCCTTGGTGGAAGTGCTCGAGCAACATCGAACACGACAAGATGCGGAAGAGTTAGTCGTCGGCCAACGGTGGAAGAACGAGCACGAGTTGATCTTCACATCCAACATCGGGACGCCACTTGACCCCGAAGCGTTTGGTCGCACCGTTCCGAGAATCTGCAAGGAGGTGGGACTTGGTCACTGGTCGATCCACGAGTTGCGACACTCGTGTGCTTCGCTGCTGATGGCCATGGAAGTACCTCTGGAAGTTGTTTCGGAGCAGCTTGGCCACGCGTCAATCCGAGTGACGAAAGACGTCTACGGCCACCTGATGCCGCGATCGCGTGCCAAGGCCGCCGAGGCGATGCGGACGATCTTGTATGACGCGCTGGACGATTCTCCAAAATCGTCCAGCGCATTGGCTACATCATTGGCTACATTGGAGCCAACGGGGTTAAATTTAAATCCCCTGATCAGGGATTTAGTGGGCCGCCCGGGTCTCGATCCCGGCACCTTGGGATTAAAAGTCCCCTGCTCTACCCGATGAGCTAGCGGCCCGAAGTAGGACTTCGAAGTCTCGAAGATAGCAGCGGCCAGATGATTCTTCGCACACCGCGCAACGAATCCAGACGCAGTCGCAACTTGGCCCAAGGGAGCCTACTAACTCTTGCGGGGCAAATTATGTGGGGCGCGACCGGGAACATTACGGTTCGCGCTTTCGTAAGGTTGACAAATGGCCTTGACGAAATGGTTTGGCGCTCTGGAGAATCGGAACTTTCGACTCTTCTTCATTGGCCAAACCGCATCACAGATCGGCAGCAGCATGGCGCCCGTCGCGATTGTCTTCGCGGTCCTCGCGCACGGCACGGCGAGCGACGTCGGTTACGTGCTCGCCGCCCAGACCGTCCCGCTGGTGATCCTGCTCCTGGTCGGTGGCGTCGTCGGCGACCGAGTCAACCGCCGAACATTGATGCTGCAGTCGGACGTGCTCCGTACCGCCGCCGAACTGGTGCTCGGTCTCTGGGTGATTGTGGGTACGCCGCCGCTCTGGGGCTTCATGACGTTGGGCGCACTCATGGGCATTGGTCAAGCGTTCTTCAGTCCGGCCCTCACTGGCATCGTGCCGCAGATGCTCAGTGAGAACGCCCTCCAACAGGGCAACGCGCTGAACGGCATTTCTGCGTCAACCGGCGGCATCATTGGACCGGCGATCGCGGGCGTTATCGTCGCCTTGTGGAGTCCCGGTTGGGCGATTTTGATCGACGGGTTGACGTATCTCATCAGCGTGATTTCATTGGCGCTCGTACGGATTGATTGGAGCGCCTCGGGGGAAAAGGAATCGTTCATTCACCAACTCCGCGAAGGGTGGCACGAGCTCTGGGCCCGAACGTGGCTCTGGGTTGTCGTCATCGAATTCTCGATCTTCAACGCGCTGGCCGCATCCATGTACGTGCTCGGACCGGTCGTGGCGAAACAGTCACTCGGTGGGGCGAAAGCCTGGGGTCTCATCCTGGCGGCCCAGGGGGCCGGCGCGGTGTTGGGCGGGGTCGTCATGCTTCGCGTCCACCCCCGTCGACCACTCTTGGTGGCCACCCTGTCCACGGTCCTGACGAGCCTGCCGCTCTACTTCCTCGCCTTTCGATGGTCCGCCGCGAGTGTCGGCGTTGCCGCATTCTTCGAAGGCATCTCGCTGTCGGTATTCGGCGTGCAGTGGAGCACGACCATGCAGCGAGAGATCCCGACCGAACTACTTTCGCGTCTCAGCGCTTACGACTGGTTCGGATCGCTGGTGCTGCTGCCCATCGGTATGGCCGTCGTCGGTCCCGTCTCGGTCGTCATCGGCATCAGGTCGACACTAATTATCTGTGGATCGGTCATGCTCGGTCTCATTGCGGTGGTGCTGTGCGTTCCCGCCGTCACTCAGCTTCGTGCTCCGACAACCGAATGATCCTTGTCGTGTCGCCGTCGAAGCGAAGCGCCGAGGTAGGAATCGAGCGAATAGCGCCCGCCACCCAAGATCACGACGCAGAGCGCCAGCGCGGCCAGCGCGATATTGATTTCGTAACCATCACCGAGGGAGCTGCCCTCAAGCCCGTTCGCAAGTGTCACGGTAATCATTGCGATCAACATGTCGCCGAAGAGCGCCACACCGACCAATCGGGCGAGCAGACCGAGTGCAATGGCGATGCCGCCGGCGAACTCAGTGACCCCGCTCAACACGGCGAAGAGGGTGCCGGGGTGCAGGTGCGCGGTGTTGGCGAAGAAGATCGCGTAGTCGTGGATACCACCATGATTGAACCAACCAAACAGCTTTCCTCCACCGTTGTAGATGAAGACCCACGCCAACGCGAGTCGAACGATGAGGAGCGCTACGTCCACGCTCTTCTCGCGCATCGCCGGTGAGTCCACTCTCGCTCGCAACTGCGTGACGCGGTTCAGGGAGTTTTGCACGGGACCTTCATTTCGATCGGTTCGTCGGCATTGAGCGGCGTCGCGCGAGCTTCGGCGCTCATCGGACGCCACGGTGCCGCCAACTGAGCGAGGAAGACCTTGAAATGATGAGGTTTCACACCCTCTTGCTCGACGATGAGCGTACGTCCCGGAAGTCCGGTGTCGATGCCGACGGTGTCCTTGGTCGGAAAGACCGCGGTCTTAAACATCTGGTCCCAGATCGTGAGCGCGAAGCCGAGGTTCACGTCCTGGCGACCTTCGAGGCGGTGATGGATCCGATGGAAGTTCGGGCTCACAAATATTCGCCCGAGCACCGGTCCGAAGCTCAGTCGGATGTTGGAGTGGGCGAGCGCGACTGAGCCGGCGTAGGCAATGAGCAGTCCCGTCGAGAGTCCGCCGTTGGCCAGGAGCACAATGCCCGGAATGAGCGCCACGGTGTACACGATGTGGACGAAGGGGTGCGTGCGAAAGACCGTGAGCACGCTCATGTCCTCCTGCGAGTGATGCACTTCGTGGAATCGCCACAGTGAATTGGAACGGTGGTTCGCCAGGTGGGCCGCCCAGTTGCATCCGTCCATCGCGACAATGATCGCCCCGACGACGAGGAGGTGGGGCAGCGCGGCGAAGCGGGGAAAGGTGAGCCAGGGGAGACGGGCGCGCACCACCGCGGAGAACGAGAGCGAGAGTGCGGCGATGAGCGGCAGCGTGAGTGTTGAGTTGAGGATTGTATAGAGCACGTCGTGGCGGTACCCGCGCGCGACGGGCGAGCGTTGCTGCGCCGGCCAGACCCGTTCGGCAATCATGAGGATCGCAATGATGACGAGCGTCGCGGGACCGATCACACTCACGCGAACGCTGAACAGTGTCCCGGTGAAGTTCGCCCCGCCCCAGTGGCTTATCCAACCAATCGCGATCAAGACCGCGGCGCCAAGCGTCAAGAAACAGACGGGCAGATAGGTCCGGTTGGCAACTGCTCGCGCGACCGTTCGGGTACGACCACTCCGGCTCCGCTGGGTCGTTGCAGCGGAACCGGAGTGGCGATCAAAGGTGATGGTCATGGCTCTACCTCGCTCGGTTAAAAGCCCGTACCACCACCGGCGGGCGCAGTGGTCGTGGTTCCCCCACCACCGCCGGCCTTGGGCTTTGCAGTGACGACGATGGACCACACGCCCCACTTGTCCTTCACCTTATTGCCGGTCACCTTGCCGGGGCCGCTGTCCTTCGCGAACCAGTAGAGCGGCTTACCGCCGTACGTCACTTGGAGACCGGAGGCGATCTTCACGGTGCCGAGTTTGGCACCACTGACCCCCGAACCGGCCGTGGCGTTCGTGACACCTTTTGGAAGCAGTAAGGCTGGCCAGATTTTCAAGCACGCGGTGTTGCAGTCGTTCTTGTTCAAGGTGTAGAGGGTCTTGCCACTGACCAGGAACGTGCCGAGTTTCGCACTCTTGGCAATCGATACCTTCGCACTCGTGGAGGTGTGACTGGACAGCGCGCCGGCGGTTCCCACGGCGAAGAGTGCGGCCGACAGGGTGCCCGCGACGACGGCGGTGGACATCATCCCACTGAACGGTCGTCGCAACGATCCTTGGTTCTTCGTGGTTACTTCCATGGCGCACGTCTCCTTCTGGTTGAGTTACTGGTTCTACGGGTAGTGACGGCCTTGGGATTGGACGAGGGCTTAAATGTCAAGATTTTCCGTCGTCAGGGCCATGAAATCATCGGACCACCGTCCCGCCGTCGATTGATGAATCAATGTCGGAGAGTACCGTTGACGCATGTCCGAGTTCGCCAATGAGAGTGTCACCGCAATCGAAGCAAGGTTGAATGACGTGGACCGCGCGCTCGAGCGACTTCGCGCCGGCTCGTACCGCACCTGTCAAGTGTGCAACACGCCCATAGACGAAGCGGCGCTCGTGGCCAATCCGCTGTTGGCGAACTGTCCGAGCCACCCCGAACTGGCCTGACGGCCCCTTTCAACGAATAAACCCGGTGACCGAAGCCACCGGGTTTATTCCTTACGTACGAGAGGTTATTTCTTGGTCGCCCAGAAGAGCTCGGCGATCGCGTCGATCTCGCTCAACAAGCGGTCCGCGACGACCACGTCGTTCGTCTTCTTCGCTTCACCGGCGCTCTTGGTCGCCATCCAGAACAGGTCGTGCAGGTTCGGGAACTCCTTCAGGTGCTCGACCTTGAAGTAATCGGTCCAGAGCACCCAGAGGTGGTGCTTTACGAGGTCGGCGCGCTCTTCCTTGATGAACGTCGCTCGTACCTTGAAGTCATCGTCGGAGGAGCCGTTGTACTTCTCCATGCACGCCTTCACGGACTGCGCTTCAATCCTGGCTTGCGCCGGGTCGTACACGCCACACGGTAGGTCGCAGTGCGCTGACACGGTGAGGGGGGTGGTGGTGGCATCAAGTACTTGGTTGATACGGGTCAGAAGCGTCATGGCTTCACCTTTCGATTGAGTGTGTTCGCGCGGTGACGAACCCTTGGTTCCAATCGCAGGTTAATCAGTCTGCTCGTCTAACGTTCACTGAAGTGGAGCGGCTCCTGGAGTTTTTTCTTCGACGCGTGACCGTCGAGGGCACTTCCATGGCGCCGACCTATCTCCCCGGTGAACGTCTCACGGCGCTTCGTCGCTGGCGACCGATTCGAACGGGTGACGTGGTCGTCGTACGCGATCCCCGCGACGCCTCGCGCTGGCTGTTGAAACGATGTGTGGGGAGAGACGGCTCGTTGTTGGACCTGCGCGGCGACAACGTCGACGCCTCCACCGATTCACGGGTTTTCGGCCTCGTGCACAGCCGCGCCGTGGCCTACATCGTGCTTTCACCGAGCGCGCCGTAGGGCCATTCCCCCCGCAGAATCAGGATTTTCACCGGTAGAATGCCCCGGTGGCACGACTCGCGGTCCTCTCCTATCACACGTCGCCCTTGGCTCAACCGGGCACCGGCGACGGCGGGGGCATGAACGTGTACGTGCGCGAACTGTCGAGTGCGTTGGCTCGCCTCGGCCACGAGGTCGACGTGTACACCCGCCGCGACAATCCTCAGGTGCGCGATCAGGTCGTCGTCGAACCGGGCTTTCGCGTCCACTACGTGACGGCCGGTCCACCGGCGCCGCTCGAACGCGACGAACTCGCCAACTACATTGGTGCCTTCACCAACTCGGTGGCGACCCTCTTTCGCTGTAGTGGGACGCCCGACGCCATACACGCCAACTACTGGTTGAGCGGACTGGCCGGTCACCGTCTGAAGCACGAACTCAAGATCCCGCTCATCATGACCTTTCATACGCTGGAGCGGGTGAAGGCCGATTTGTTCGAGGGCGAGTCCGAGGACCGCGCCTTCCAGGAGGCGGCGATTTTCGCGTGCGCCGACGCTGTGCTCGCGAGTTGTGAAGTCGAGGCCGAAGAGTTCGTGCGCTTCTACAACGCTGAGCCGTCACGCGTGCACATCGTGCCGCTCGGTGTCGAGCACGCCTTCTTCGCACCGGGTTACCGCCCCCAGGCCCGTAGGGCCCTCGGTATCGAGGGCGAGGACGCGATGCTGCTCTTCGTGGGCCGTCTCCAGGCGCTGAAGGGTGTCGATCTTGCGCTGGAGACGCTCATTGAGTTGCGCCGTCGTGGTCGAAAGGCAATGTTGGCAATAGTCGGGGGACCGTCGGGTCCCGACGGGCGCGAGACGCTCGCCCAGTTGCATCGAAGGGTCGAAGAGGCGGGGGTGATTGAGCACGTCAGTTTCGTCGCGCCCCAGTCGCACCAGCTCCTCTCGACGTGGATGCGCGCGTCGGACGTCATGCTCGTGCCGTCGCGCACCGAGAGTTTCGGGCTCGTGGCGCTCGAGTCGTCGGCCTGCGGCACGCCCGTGGTCGCGAGCGACGTCGGCGGGCTCATGACGTTGATTGAACCGGGTGTCACTGGTTTCCTCATTGGCGAACGTGACGCCGAAGCGTGGGCCGACGCCGTTGACGACGTGCTCGACCCTGAACGATCGACCGCGATGTCCAACGCCGCTGTGCTCGCAGCACGTCGCTACACCTGGCGGGCGGCCGCGATGTCGCTGGCCGACCTGATCGAGGATCTCACGCTCTCGGGCCTCGTTCGCTGTTGACGTGACGCGCGCACCCGTCGGCGACTCGGAGTCGGCGACTCGACTCGATGCGACACTTCGTTCGTGGGCGCAGCAGTGGACGGCATCGGCGCTCCTCGGCATCGAGCATCAGGCGTCGCCCGACGACCGGGGACACCATCACTGGCTGATTCGGTTGAAGGGCGAGGAGAAGGACGTCATCACGCTGTGGCTTTCACTTCGCCAGCGCACGGTCCACGCCGAGACCGAAGTCGTGCCGGCGCCCGAGGCGAATTTCGAGGCTTTCTACAAGTTCTTGCTGGTGAAGAATGCCGAACTTCGCGAATTGCACCTCGCAATTGGTCCGGAAGAGGGCGTCTACCTGCAGTGCCAGATACCGACCAACGAGGTGACGATTGAACGTCTCGACGAGCTGGTCGGGGCGACGCTCCACTACGTCGACGAGATCTACCCCACGGCGATGACGATGGGCCTGCCTTCGCTCTACCGGGGCCGCCGAAAGCGTTGACGACCTTGTAGCGTGGCGTTGTGAACTTTCAACTCATTATCATCGGCGGCGGCCGCATGGGCTCGGCCCTGGCGGAGGGTCTCATCAGCGCGAAGTGGTGCAAACCAAGCCAGATGGCAATCATTGAAATGGCCAGCGAACAGCGCGCGGTCCTCGAAGAACGACTGCCCGGTGTCGCGATTTTCGCCGGTTTGGAACTCGAGCACGTAGGACCGAAGACCGGTGCCGTGCTTTGCGTGAAGCCCGATCAGGCCGAGGCCACCGCGCGCTTGGCCGGAGCGATGGGCTTTACGAGGGTCCTTTCCGTCGTGGCCGGACTCTCCACGGCCCGTCTAGAAGTGAACTTCCCCGAAACCACCGCCGTCATCCGCTCGATGCCCAATACACCCGTTCTCGTGGGTAAGGGCGTCAGTGCCATTGCGGGCGGTGCACACGTCGTGAAGGACGACCTCGACTGGGCCGAGTCAATTCTCGGCGCGGTCGGCATTGTCGTGCGAGTCTCGGAACGCAACATTGACGCGGTGTCGGGACTCACGGGCCCGATGCCGGCGTACCTCTTCCTCGTCATCGAGTCGTTGATTGAGGCCGGCGTCCACCAGGGTCTGTCGCGTGAGGTCGCGAAGAAAATGGTCATTGGGACTTTTGAGGGCTCGGCCGCCCTTCTCATTGCGACCGGAGAGCCACCCGAAGAACTCCGGGCCCAGGTGACCTCGCCCGGCGGCACGACGGCCGCCGGACTGCGCATTCTCGAGAGCCGCGCGGTGCGTTCGGCCTTCTTAGAGGCCGTGGCCGCCGCCGCGGAGCGCAGTCGCCAAATGGGGCGCTAACTACCTCCGGTAGCGTGACGGGATGGCGACACCGCGTCTTCGCACGAGGAAACTCTCCGAGCCGACCATTGCGCGTCTGCCGGTCTACCAGCGCATTGCCGAAAGCTGGGGCGGTCGCGGCCTCAATCGTATTGACTCCCAACAGATTGGCGAACTCGCGGGCGTCACCGCCACCACCGTTCGACGCGACCTCGCCGGACTGGGCTCCTTCGGCACCCGCGGCGCCGGATACGACGTCAAGGTTCTCAATGAACGCATTGCCGAGGCTCTCGGTCACGACCTCCAGTACGACGTCGTCGTTGTCGGCATCGGCAACCTCGGACGGGCCCTCGTCAATTCGACCAACTTCCTCATTCGCGGTGCACGACTTGCCGCCCTCTACGACGCCGCGCCCGACGTCGTCGGCACCGTCATCGCCGGTCACGAGGTGAAATCACTCGTGGATTCCATCGTGCCGGCGACCGTCGGCGTGATCTGCGTGCCGGCAACCGCCGCGCAGGACGTCGCCGACCGACTCGTCGGCGCGGGCATCCACGCATTGTTGAATTTCGCACCTCAGGTGCTCACCGTGCCGATCGGCACCGCCGTGCACTACGTCGACTTTTCCATTGAGTTGCAGATTCTCATGTACCACCTCAACAACGGCACCGGCCCACTCGGCGGGGGACTGCTGCACTCGCTCGGCATTGCGACGCCGACGCCGTCACGGGGCGCGTCGTGACGAGGACGGTGCGCTCGTGGCGATGATCTCAGTCGGGATCGATCACGAGAACGCGTCGTTGGATCTCCTGGAGCGCGCCACGATCCCCGAACACGAGTGGAGCAAGGTCCTGCGCACGTTGATGAGCCAACGCAATATTCACGAGGCGGTGTTCGTGTCGACCTGTCTTCGAACCGAGGTCGTCGCGGTCATCGATCGCTTCCACGGAGCGATTGAGGAGATCACGCACACGCTGTCCGACGTGACCGGTCTCAACGTCAGCGAATTCGCTGACCATTTGAGTGTGCACTTCGATCGAGGCGTGGCGACGCATCTCTTCAGTGTCGCGTCCGGTCTCAAATCAGTCGTGCCGGGCGAGTTCGAAGTCCTGGGACAGCTTCGCCGCGCACTGGAACTCGCCATCGAGGAGCAGACGGCCGGACCGGAGATCACCGAGTTGTTCCAACGCGCACTGGCGACCGGACGGCGGGTGCGTAGTGAAACGCAAATCGCTCGCGGTACGACTAGTTTCGCGCAGGCGTCCGTCATCTTGGCGACGAAGGAGTTAGGGGTCGATCTCGACGGTGCGGACGTCCTCGTCATTGGCGCCGGTCAATTGGCCGGCGGCATTGCGCGCAGTCTTCTCGCGTCAAAGTCACGACTTCGCCGATTGACGATCTGCAACCGTTCGTCGGATCGCGTCGAGCAATTAGCCCGCGACCTCGATGATGCACGCGTCGTCACGGGCACGTTGGGCGATGTCACGAGGCTCGTCACCACGGCCCGGCTCGTCGTGGCCGCCGTCGAGGTGGCCACCCCGGTCATCACGCGCGCGGACTTAGAGGGCTGCGAACAGTCCGTGTTGATTGTCGATCTCGGTCTTCCGCGCGCCGTTGCCGCTGACGTGCGCGGCCTCGCGAACGTTCAGCGAATCGACATTGGCGATCTTCGTGAGCGCGTGGGCCAGGCGCTCGGAGAACGACGTGAATCGTTCGACGAAGCGAGGCAAATTGTCGACATTGATGTCGAGAAGTATTTGAGCGATCAACGGGCCCGAGGGGCGTCGGCCATCGTGAGCGAACTGCGCGAATACTTTGATGAAGTGGTGGAGAGTGAACTGGCTCGCCGCGAACACGAACTCGATGCGTTCACGCCCGAAGAGCGCGAGAAAGTGACGTCGCTCATTCGCTCGGTTGTTGCCAAGATCGCCCACCGCCCGACGGTCGCGTTGAAGGACGCCGCCGGGACCGATCAAGGAACGCGTCTGAGCGAGGCCACTCGGAATCTTTTCGATCTATGAGCGCGTTGCGACTCGCGACGCGCCGCTCGCCGCTCGCGTTGGCCCAAGCAGTCATCGTGCAGGCACGCCTCGCCACCCTCGGTATCGAGAGCGAACTTGTTCACATCGAGACGACCGGTGACCGCGACGTCAGCGTGTCGCTCGAGTCAATCGGGGGACAGGGCGTGTTCGCGGTTGAAGTGCAACGCGCCGTGCTCGACGGCACCGCCGACGTCGCCGTACACAGTGCGAAGGATTTACCGAGCACGACGCCGCCGGGACTCACCATTGCGTGTGTGCCCGAACGGCGCGACCCCGCCGACGTCTTGGTCGGCCGGTCGCTCGCGGGACTCGGACCGGGAGCGACGGTGGCGACGGGTTCGCCGCGGCGGCGGGCCCTTTTGTTGGAACGGCGCCCCGATCTGCGGATCGTGGGGCTGCGCGGCAACATGGCGACTCGATTCGCCAAGGCCGGTCACGACGGGGTCGATGCGGTGGTGGCCGCCGCCGCCGCGCTCGACCGCCTAGGTGAAGACGTCCTCATGAGTGAACGACTGGACCCTGAGTGGTTCGTGCCCCAAGTGGGCCAGGGGACGCTCGCGCTCGAAGTACGCAGTACTGATGCGGCCACCCGAGAGCTGTTGGCGACGCTCAACGATCACGACGCCATGTCCTCGCTCTTGGCCGAGCGGGCATTTCTCCGCGAACTCGGTTCGGGCTGTTCGATTCCCGCCGGCGCGTTCGCCACGGTGCGCGACGGCACCATTTCGATCAATGGCGTCATGCTCGCCCTCGATGGCGCCACGAGCGTTCGAGCAAACTTCTCGGGAACCGAACCCGAATTCGTCGGACGAGCTCTCGCCACGACACTGCGCGATGAATTGGGCGGCGGCGAGCTGGCCGGTTGGACGTAGAGCGCGTGCGAATCGTGCTCACCCGTGAAGAGGGACTCAACGAGTCGATCGTCCAGTGGTTGCCGGTTGACGCAACGATCAGCGCCGTTCCGCTCACGACGACAAAGTATTTCGACGTCGACGCGGTCGCCGTGGCCTTGGCGGCGTCACCCTTCTACGGGTCGTTTCGTTCCGTCGTCGTGACGAGCGCCCGTAGTTGCGTCTACGTGGCGCTCGCACTTGAAGCGTCGCCGCACGACGTGGCCTTCTACAGCGTCGGTTCGACGACGACGGCGGCACTTCACGAGTTCGGCGTGAGCGTTGTCGCCGAGGCGCACGGCACCGCGGCGACGTTGGCCAGCGACATCGGACACGGCCCGGTGCTTCTCCTTGGCGCCGCCGCGATGCGCGATGAGCTCCCCGTCGCCCTTCGCGCGAAGAGTTTGGACGTGACCGTACTTCCTTGTTACGAGACGCTGGCCCTCGAACTCAGTCACGAGCAACGACGCACGTTGGGCGGTGCCGACGTCGTACTCATCGGCGCCCCCTCGGCCTGGCGCGTCGCCGAGTCTTCGATTGGTCCCGACACCTGGGTGGTCGTGCCCGGCACGTCGACGGGCGACGTCGTGCGGTCATCGCACGAACGTGTCCTCGAAGGTTGGGGGCCGAACTTGCGCACGCAACTCGCCCAACTCCGATAGTTCCCCACGCGGGGGTCCGCAATAGGCTGGAGACGTGTTTCCCTCTGAACGTCCTCGCCGCCTTCGACGTACGTCGGCCCTTCGCCGCCTCGTCGCCGAGACGACGCTCGTGCCGAGCGATTTCGTCGCGCCACTCTTCGTCGCCGAGGGGTTGAGCGAGCCCAAGGCCATTCTCTCCTTGCCCGGTCACTTCCAACACACGGTTGCGACTCTTCGCGACGAGGTTCGATCGCTGGTGAGCGCGGGAGTCACGAGCGTCATACTGTTCGGCGTTCCCGCATCGAAGGATGACGTTGGAAGCAGCGCGTGGGACCCCGAGGGCATTGCCCAGCTGGCCCTTCGGGCGCTGCGTGACGACTTCGGGGACGAAATAGTCCTGATGGCCGATCTCTGCCTCGACGAGTACACCAGTCACGGACACTGTGGGGTGCTTCGCCGCGACGGAACGGTCGACAACGACGCGACGATCGAACTCTACGGTCGCGTCGCCATTGCGCAGGCGACCGCCGGCGCGAGTGTGGTGGCGCCGAGCGGCATGATGGACGGTCAGGTCGGTGCGATTCGAAGCGCGCTCGACGGCTCCGGTTTCGACCAGACGGTGATCCTCGCCTACGCGGCGAAGTACGCCAGTGGACTCTACGGACCGTTCCGAGAGGCGGTCGACGTTGAGATCATCGACGGCGGCAACCGACTGGACTACCAGCAGGACTATCACAATCGCCGCGAGGCGCTGCGCGAAGCGCGCGCCGACGTCGCCCAAGGCGCCGACATCGTGATGGTGAAGCCCGCGATGACCTACCTCGATGTCGTGAGCGATCTACGGCGCGAGCTGGACGTACCGGTGTGCGCCTATCACGTCAGCGGCGAATACGCCATGGTGAAGGCGGCGGCGGCCAACGGATGGATCGACGGTACGGCCGTCGCCATCGAGCAGTTGACGGCCGTGCGTCGCGCCGGAGCGGACTTCGTGCTCACGTACTTCGCTCGCGAACTCGCCGAGGAGTTCGGCCGTTGAGCGAATCGAACGCGGCGTGGTTCCTGCGGGCCCAAGCGGTGATCCCGGGCGGCGTGGACTCACCGGTTCGTTCCTTTCGCTCCGTCGGCGGTACGCCCTACACGGTCGTTCGAGGAAGTGGCGCGTACGTCGAGGACGTTGAAGGTACGCAGTACATCGACTACGTGCAGTCCTACGGCGCTTCGCTGCTCGGTCACGCCCACCCCGACGTCGTGGCGACACTCCGCGACGCGGTGGGTGAGGGCACCACGTTCGGCGCACCGACCCCCGGCGAAGTACTCCTCGCCGAACTGATGACGAGTCGCGTGCCCGGTCTCGAACAGGTTCGCTTCGTCTCGTCGGGAACCGAAGCCGTGATGAGTGCCGTTCGCCTCGCTCGTGGAGCGACCGGTCGCGACAAGATCGTGAAGTTCGACGGCTGCTACCACGGCCACTCCGACGCGTTGCTCGTGGCCGGTGGCAGCGGCGTTGCGCAACTGGGACTGCCCGGTTCGGCCGGCGTGACGGCCGGCGCCGTCGGTGACACCATCGTGGCTCCCTACAACGAGGTTGCGGTACTTGACGACACTGTCGCCGCGGTACTGGTCGAACCGGTCGCGGCGAATATGAATCTCGTCGCGCCCCGGCCCGGTTTTCTACAAGGACTTCGCGACGAATGCGACCGTGTCGGTGCGCTGTTGATCTTCGACGAAGTCATCACCGGTTTTCGACTGGCCTACGGCGGCGCAGTGCCGTACTTCGGAGTCACGCCCGACCTCTGGTGTTTCGGGAAGGTCGTCGGCGGCGGTTTACCAATCGGCGCCTTCGGGGGGTCCAAGAAGATTCTTTCGTCGCTCGCCCCACTCGGCCCCGTCTACCAAGCGGGCACACTGTCGGGTAATCCACTGGCGACGGCCGCGGGCACTCGAGTCCTCGGTCTCGTCGGTCCTGAGGACTACGACGTGCTCGGCGCGCGCGCGGCAACGTTTGCCAGCGACCTACAAACGGCTATCCGTGCGGCCGGACTGTACGCTCGCTGTCCGGTCGAAGGGCCCTTGATGGGTCTCTATCTCGCGCGCGACGAGTTCGACGCGCCGAACAACTTCAGTGAAGCGAAAGTTCTGTGTGACAACGGGCTCTACGCGCCCTTCTTTCACGCCATGCTCGAACGTGGCGTCGCGCTGGCACCCGGCGCCTACGAGATCCTCTTCCTGTCCTTCGCGCACAGCGACGACGACCTCACCACTACCGTGCGCAAAGCGGCCGAGTCCGCCGAGGTTGCAGCCCGGTCATGAGTACACCGCTTCGCAGCGAGGGTTGGACGGTTCGACCGAGTTTCGTGCCGAACGGACCGACGTCACCCGTGACGCTGCTCGTCGACGACACCGGTTTGACGCAACTCGCCGGCGATCCCGCGGTCGCCTGGCAAACGCCCTGGAGTGAACTGGCGAACCCGCAGTTGATCCGCTTCCCTCGGGGTCTCGCCCTCTTTGCGACCGTGGGCGGCGTTCGCTACTGCTGGCGAAAGCGAAACTTCATTGACGTCGAAGCGCTAAGCACCGTGGTGCTCGCTCACGGCGGCACCACGTCTCGCCACCGTCGCCGGGCCGGCGTCTACGCGATTGCGTTCATTGTGCTGCTCGCGGCGTTGGCCGGCGGCATTGGTTCGTGGCTCAACAGTGGTTCCTCGAAGTCCGGTGAGATCGCCGACATTCGTGCGGTGAATCTTTCACTGAAGGATCTGCCGTCCAGTTGGTTCGTGAAGCCGGCGTCACCGATTCAGTACTTCTTCACCCCGGTGGGCAAGATTGACCGCAAGGCCCTGCGCACCCGGTTACCTGACTGATGGACAAGCGCGCCTGAAGGCGCGAAACTGAGAGCATGCTGCGCGCGGGAGAACTGCGTCACCGCCTGGCCATGACCCTCAACGCCGCCTACGGCGATGGCCTGCTCAGCGAGGCCACGCTGGCTTACCGCCTCGAGGAGCTCTTCAAGAGTCCGGTCGTCGATCCGTCGCGGGTCACCGGTGATCTCACCTTCCGCACGCCGCGCGGAGTGGCCGGTGAGACCCTGGCCCGGGTTCGGG
>Ga0208586_1000402_pt1 | contig 16314 bp, 20 predicted proteins | sample NGESurshal072012_6_FD_184471 | JGI IMG/M metagenome (GOLD analysis project Ga0208586, IMG submission 184471) | Arctic peat soil microbial communities from Barrow, Alaska - NGEE Surface sample 53-3 shallow-072012 (SPAdes) | ecosystem: Environmental > Terrestrial > Soil > Wetlands > Peat ... | reverse complement strand
GGATTTATCTCCCTGTACTGGCCGTTTGGGGTGTGGAAGCGGGGTCGGTAGCGGGCTCCCCCGGCAAATCGATAAAACCGTCTGAAACCCCCACTTTGCTGCGGGCCAAATTCAAACGGCTGGCGATGGTGCACCGTTGCTCGTCTGTCAACGGCGTTACCAGGCGGAGACCGAGAACTTTTCGGATGATGGCCGCCTGATCGGCAGTCGGCGTTCCCTGCAGCTTCAGGATGCCTTCGTCGTCACCGTCCTGGGTGACGGTCATGAAACCGAGGGTGCGCTTGGCGCTCTCCCACCGACGTCGCGTCGCGACCTTCACATAGACATAGGCGTCGGTGCCGTCGGTCAGGACGTGGCCGCGGATGCCGACCAGATTCCAGTCACCACATGGATCTCGGTGCAGCCGGCCTTGTGATACCGACAGAGCATCAGCCAGCGCGATGAGTAATTCCCGATCGGCTTTCCGGTTCGCGACCGCCGTCATGACAGCACCGAAGCGGCGCAAAAATGTTTTTGCAAATCGACCTGGTTCAGATCGAATTCGTTGGGTCTCGTTGGCCGTTTTTTGCAGGGATGTTCAATGGAATCAAAGGGACCGAACGATTTTAAGTCCCTTGCGTCTACCAGTTCCGCCACGTCCGCTTTGGTCAAGAGATCAGAGACTTAGCGCGTTTTCGGCCGGAGTGGAATTGGCCTCGGCGCCGGCCGGAATCGCTGGCCCCTGCTTAGGCGAGCACCCGGCCGGAGGCAAAGCCTCATTGCCGACATCAGCGGCTGCTTTACGCAACCTCAATGTTGTCCGGTTACGAAACGCCGATGATCGCCCGCCGTGCCCGTTCCCGGCCGTTGCTGCGCGCTGCTGCGGCGATGGCGCTGCTCGTGGCCGGCATCGGGCTGTCCGGTTGCGCCGATCTCGGTGACAGCTTTGCCTCCGGGGCGTTCGTCGATCCCGCCAAATACGAGTATTATGACTGCAAGCAGCTCGAGGACGAGCGCAAGAGTCTGGCGGCGCGTTCGGCCGAATTGCAGGGCCTGATGGCGAAGGCCGATACCGGCGTGGCCGGTCCCGTGGTGGCCGAGCTGGCCTATCGCAACGACTACATCTCGGTGCGGGCGCAGGCCAAGCTCGCCGACGAAGGCTGGCGCCACAACAAATGCCATGATTCGCCGCCGGCCGCTGCCACCGCGACGCCCGCCGCGCCGCCGCATCCGAAGGGCGCGCGTTCACCCATGCGGTCCGGCAACGCGGTCTATTGAACGACGCCGGCCGGCGATGCGCTCACGGTCGCCAGCCATGAATCCAGTCCTGTCGCGCCAGCAGCCGCTTTCCGCCGATCGCTTTCATTGCAAGGTCGCGCGCATAGGCCGCAGCGCCGGTGAGGTGATAGATGCGTCCCGCCTGCCGGGCGGCGCGCTGAACGCGCAGCACGCGCGCCCGGCGCACGCGCGCATAGCGTTGCAGGGCGGCCGAAAGTGCCGGAGCGCCGGCGTCCTGCAACGGGCCGAGGCATCCGGCGAGGACCGCCGCGTCCTCGATGGCCATTGCCGCGCCCTGCGCCGCAAACGGCAGCATGGCGTGCGCGGCGTCCCCCAGCAGAGCGATCGCTCCGTCGGTCCACTTGCTGCCATCGGGGACGGTGAACAGCGCCCATTTCCGCCACTCGTCGACGGCGCCGATCATCATTCGCGCGGTGGCCGGCCATTGCGCCGACGCGAAGGCATTCTTGATTTCGGCGATCTCGCCGGGTGCGCTCCAGCCCGGCCTGTTCCAGGTCCCCGGCACCACCGCCACCACATTGATCTGCCGCGCGCCGGAGATCGGATAGGTGACCAGATGGACATTTGGACCCATCCAGAGCTGGACACGGCGCGAGGTATGTTCGCGCGGCAAGGCGGTGGCCTCGAGCGTGCCGCGCCAGGCGATCAGTCCGGAGAACTGCGGCTGCACTTCCGCAAACACATGATGCCGGACCGTGGACCAGATTCCATCGGCGCCGACCAGCGCCAGCGCCACTTCCTGCTGCCGGGTGATGCCGCGCCGCTGCACCACGGTCAGTCCCTTCGCATGGGGGGTGGCATCCTCGAACTGGCAGCCTAATCGCAACTCGATATCGGAATGGTCATTGACATGGGCTTGCAACGCCGCCTGCAGATCGGCCCGGTGCATCACCCAATAGGGAGCGCCGGCGCGCAGCGTGGCGGCTTCGCCGAGCGGCAGCCGGGCAATTTCGCCGCCGCTTCGCGCACTCATGATGCTGATGGCGTCCGGCGTGACGGCGCGGCTGGCCAGCCGCGGCTCGAGGCCGAGGCCGACCAGCACGCGGCTTGCATTGGGCGAAAGCTGCAGCCCGGCGCCGGCTTCCTCGAGGCGTTCGGCCCGCTCCAGCACGATGACGCGAAAGCCTTGTCCCGCCAGCGCCAGCGCCGCCGTCAGTCCGCCGATTCCGGCGCCGGCGATGAAGATCGTGCGTGAGGCCGCCACCGGCCGATCAGGCAGCCCGGTCTTTCACCACGCATTCGGGCGGGCGCGCTTCGCCGGCGGCGAGGTCGGCGGCATATCGATACAGGGTCGAGCAATAGGGACAGATGATCTCGTTGTCGTTGCCGAGATCGAGGAAAACATGCGGATGATCGAAAGGCGGATTGGCGCCGACGCACATGAATTCCTTGGAACCGATCTCAATGACCGAGACGCCGGCATCATTGTGGAAGTGCGGAACCGCATGGTCGGACATCAGTTTCACCTTGGACAGCAATGGACGGACACAATCAACACCGCGCAGCAGGCTTGAAATGCTGCGCACCATACTGGCGGGTATAGTTGATTCCTAGGGCCCCGGCCGGCTCATTTGCTTATGCAAATTCGACACAATCTTGTCGTCGGAGAAAAGCCCTTCTTTCGTCGGGGACGTTGTGTCTTAAAAGCGGCACACCATTTGAGGCAAGCGAAGACATCGGGATTTTCCGGATGAAATGGTTGCGAACAGGCTCGGCTCTTGCTGGTACCGCGGTGTGCGCGGTGACCTGCGCGCTGCTATGGCCGCATGCGCGTGACGCCGGTGCCGTGCTGGCGGCGCAGGACGATCCCGCAGTCCTCTCCGACCTCCAGATCAACTCTGCTCTGCGGAATAATCATGCCGTGGTCACCGCGAACATCGAGGCCGCGCTGGCGGCAAACGATGCCGATCTTGCGAGCAGCTTTGTTGATCTCGCCAGGGACAAGAACATCCCCGTTCCGGACGAGCTGTCCCGGCGGGTAGGCGATGCGGCCGCGGAAGCGAACTCGCCGGCGCATCTGGCAAGGCACTTCGCCAGCGGCCTCGTGACCGGAAACACCGACGACGTCGCCAGCCTGTCCGGCACGATTGCCGGCGATCTCTTTGTGTTCGGCGACATCAGGGACGTGGTGCGCGAGGGCAAGCATCTCGCCATGGGCGAGGACACCGACCGTCTGGTGCTGGGCCTCGCTGCGGCGGGGCTTGCGGTGACGGCCGCGACCTACGTCTCGATCGGCGGCGTGGCGCCGGTACGTGCCGGTCTTACGCTGGTCAAGGACGCCCGCAAGGTCGGCCGGCTGGGTGAGGGGCTGACGCAATGGGCCAGCCGCTCGGCGCGTGACGTGGTCGACGCGCCAACGCTGGAGAATGCGATTGCCTCCGGTTCGGTGCTGCGGCCGGGGCCGACGCTCACCGCGATCAAGGCGTCGTTTCGCACCGAACAGGTGGCAGGCCTGGTGCGTCTCGCCAAGGATGTCGGGCGGGTCGGTGAGAAGGCGGGCACGCGCGGGGCGCTGGATGCGCTGGGGATCGCCGAGGGTCCGAAAGACGTCGCCCGCGCCGCGCGGCTGGCGGAATCCAAGGGCGGGCAGACCCGTGCGATTCTCAAGATACTGGGCCGCGGCGCATTGTTGCTGGCGGCCGGTGCGTTCAATCTCGCGCTGTGGGTGTTCGGCGCGCTGCTGGCGCTGTTCGGATTGCTGTCATCGATCAAGGCCACCACCGAGCGTCTGACCCAATCATGGCTGCTTCGCAGCAAGGCGCGGCGGTTGCGCCGGCAGGCCGCCGCGACCGCCTCGGGGGCTGCCGTGTCGCTGGCAGCCGGGCTGCCGCAAGGGTAGTTTGCAGCTTTCCGTCCAATAACCTCCCCAAACATGGAATGACCCATGCCGAGCTTTCACAACGGCGCTGTTGAAATTGCCTATCTGGACGAAGGCGAGGGCGATCCGATTCTGCTGGTGCATGGTTTCGCATCGAGCAAGGTGGTGAACTGGGTCTATCCGACCTGGGTTTCCGAACTGAAGAAAAATGGCCGCCGGGTTGTCGCGCTCGACAATCGCGGCCATGGCGACTCCGCCAAGCTCTACGATACCGAGCAATATCATATCGGCAGCATGGCCAGTGACGTCAGCGCGCTGATGGATCATCTCGGGATCGCGCGGGCCGATATCATGGGCTATTCGCTGGGCGCGAGGATGACGGCCTGGCTCGCGCACCGGCAGCCGCAGCGGCTGCGGTCGGCGATTTTCGGCGGCATCGGCATCGGGCTGATCGAGGGCGGTGGTCCCGGCGAGAACGTGGCGCTGGCGCTCGAGGCGGAGTCGCTGGCCGACGTTACCGATCCGGTCGGGCGCACATTCCGCGCGTTTGCGGACCAGACCCGCTCCGACCGCCGGGCGCTGGCGGCCTGCCTGCGCGGCTCGCGGCGGCTGATGACCCGGGAAGAGGCCGCCGGCATCGCCGTGCCGGTGCTGATCGCGGTCGGCACAGCGGACGAGATCGCGGGCTCGGCCGCGGCACTCGGAAAGATCATTCCCGGCGCTGACGTGCTCGATATCCCCAACCGCGATCACATGCGGGCGGTGGGCGACAAGGTGTACAAGACCGGCGTGCTGGATTTTCTGTCACAGCAGACGTGAATCTCGCGATCCGTCGTCATCGGCGAATTGCCTGAGCGCCGCGATCAGCACCGTAAAGGTCGCGACCCACGCCATGCGGGCGCCGTAGCGATCATGCGGTCCCGAGATCACGCCGCAGACGAATGCGTTGCCGAGCAATGCGAGAAATACCGTTGCGGCGAGCAGCGTCAGGTCGTCGAGCCGGCGGCGCCAGAGGTCGCGTGCCAGCATCGCCACCACAAGCAGGATCGACAGCAGCGCGACGGGAACGTGGATCCAGTTGATCGCGGTGAAACCGATCCCCCGGTGCTGCTGGCGGGCGGCGTGCATCGGCGCGACTTGCGCCGGGATATAGCGTTCGATGATGCCGTAGGTATGGGGAAGCCAGACATCGCTGCCTTCGCCGGTCGCAACGTGAACCAGTTGCTGCGCCGTGGCGACGATCGCCGCCTCGGCCTGCCACGCCGGATATTCGGCCAGCGAATGCAGCACGATGAAGCCCATTTCGTCGTTCATGCCCTGAAACCGCCCGAGCTTGTTGAACATGCTGTGGCCCCACAGAAAATCGTCTCCGGTCGGCGGCAGTTCATTGCGATACGGGCACAGTTTCAGTTGCTGCTCCCGGCAGTGATCGCGGAGGTAGCGGGCGACGATGCCATCCTGCAGCATCCGGCCGAACGCGACGCCGTAGCCTCCCGGCGTCCAGGCCAGTTGTCCCGACAGCGCGAAGTTCGCCGCCAGCAGCATGGCCGCGCCGGCAACGACGGTCAGGCTGCCCTGCAGCAGCCCCGAAACGGATAGGCGCGCGCGCTGCAACGGCCGCGCGATCCAGCCCGCGCAAACCAGTCCAAGCAATACGGCCAGGGTTGCGCTGTGCGTGGCCGACGCAAACGCCGTAAAGGCGAACAGCAATAGCTTCTCGGGCGTGGAGACCCGGTCGCCGTACAGCACAAGAATGAAGAGCGACAGTACCGACAGGCCGGCAAAGATGTCGGTCAGCAGCATGCTGGCGAGCCAGGGCAGCGCCGTGGTCAGGATCAGGACGAGGCTCAACGCCACCAGCCGCAACGGCCGCATCAGGCCGAACACGCGCAGGGTCAGTTGCAGCAGCCACAACGTCGCCAGCGCCTGGATCCAGAGGTTGATCCAGAAGCTCGAATCCTCGCCGAAATGCAAATAGAGGCCGAATACGGTGGAGCGGCTGGGGACCAGATAGCCTTCGTACCACCGCGCCAGATAACCGCCGGTGTCCCACTGGAGCAGCGGATAGCCGTTCCACAGCGCCGGCGCGACCAACATCAGGGGAATGACAATCGCGGACACCCGGATCCAGGAGGATTCGGCGAGACGGGCCCGTAAAACCTGAGTATTAATGCTGGATTCCCCCATTTTCCGGCTACCATGCCCGGATTGATGACGGCGCGGAAATCGGCAAATAGTTGGATAGCCCGCCGGCAGGCAGGTGGTCGTCAGGCATCGCGGGACGCCCCAAAGTTTCCAACCCCGAGGAGAACACCCATGGAGATCAAACGAAGCGGCTCTCGGCCTTCCGGCAAAGGCCCGTCGGACTATTTCACCGGGGCGGTTCGCCTCGATCCGCTGTTCGAAGCACCGGAACCCGCCCGTGTTCGCGGTGCGAGCGTCACCTTCGAGCCGGGCGCGCGGACGGCATGGCATACCCATCCGCTCGGTCAGACGCTGATTGTCACGGCCGGCTGCGGCTGGGCGCAGCGCGACGGCGGAGCGGTCGAGGAAATCCGGCCGGGTGACGTGGTCTGGTTTCCCCCTGGCGAAAAGCATTGGCACGGTGCGACCCCGACCACGGCAATGACGCATATCGCCATTCAGGAGGCGCTGAACGGCAGTGCCGTCGCCTGGATGGAAAAGGTCAGCGACCAGCAATACCGGGCCTGACCGCTGCGAACTGGCTCCCTTCGATCGCGCTCGGTCCGCAATACCTTCGTACCGTTGCTTGATTTTTCGGGATCCTCGACCATTTTGAGACGACATTTCCGCTCCGGGCGGATTTCGGCTGACGTGCAGAAAATGCGCTGCGTCAATGTTTTAGCGCGCGTTGGCGAAGCCCGGACGGAAGGCGGCCGCCTGGTGAGACAGCCGTCGTTTCGTTGTGCTATAAACCGTCCCCGAACCAGTGAATTTGCGAGAGCCGCGCATGGCAATGCATCAGATCAATCCGCAGGCTAACCGGCGCGCATCGCTCGATCCGATCTGGGATCGGGTGCGCAGCGAGGCGGAAGACATCGTCCGCCGCGAGCCCGAACTCGCGAGCTTTATCTATTCGACCGTGCTGCATCACGACCGGCTGGAGGCCTCGGTGGTGCATCGCATCGCCGAGCGGCTCGATCATTCGGCGCTGTCGGGCGATTTGATCCGGCAGGCCTATGACGAAGCGCTGCGCGACGATCCCGATCTCGGCAACGCCTTCCGCGCCGACCTGGTGGCGGTATACGACCGCGATCCCGCGACCTCGCGCTTCATCGACCCGCTGCTCTATTTCAAGGGCTTCCATGCCCTGCAGACCCATCGCCTGGCGCACTGGCTCCATCAAAAAGGCCGCAAGGATTTCGCGTATTACCTGCAGAGTCGCTCCTCGGCGGTATTCCAGACCGACATCAATCCCGCGGCCCGGATCGGCCGCGGCATTTTCCTCGATCACGCCACCGGCTTTGTGTGCGGTGAGACCGCGGTGATCGAGGACGACGTCTCGATCCTGCACGGTGTCACGCTCGGCGGCACCGGCAAGGAGAACGAGGATCGCCATCCCAAGATCCGCCACGGCGTCCTGATCGGAGCTGGCGCGAAAATCCTCGGCAATATCGAGATCGGCCATTGCGCGCGCATCGCCGCCGGTTCGGTGGTGGTGAAGCCGGTGCCGCACAATGTGACGGTGGCCGGGGTGCCCGCCAGGATCGTCGGCGAGGCCGGTTGCGCCGAGCCGTCCCGCACCATGGATCAGATGCTCAACGCCATCGGACTTTGATACCGCGGTGCTTTGACGTTTCTGGATTCTGCAAGTTAGGCTATAGCGTTTTCGAGCGAAGTGGATACCGGTTCGCGTGAAGAAAACGCGACAAAACAAGAAACTAGAGCCTGGTTCTGATTCAATCAGAACCGAACAGGCTCTGGCGGTTCGTTTGGTCTCGTCCTAAGGACTTCTGGAAATCTCAATCGTATTGGAGACTGCCGTGGACGTTCAGGAAGTCAGGAAGCTCGACGCCTATCTTAAGCGTCTGTTCGGCAACCCCAGGATCCGCGTGGTGCCGCGGCCGAAAAAGGACGACTCGGCGGAGGTGTATATCGGCGAGGAATTCATCGGCGTGCTGTTCGTCGACGACGAGGATGACGATCGTTCGTTTCAGTTCCAGATGGCCATCCTTGAGGATGATCTGGTCGAGCAGGGCTGACGCGCGGCCGTCATCTACGGGACTCCTCAGCTCACGGCGAACCGCACGCGTCATTTCCCCGGCCCGTGCAATTGCAGCGTCAGCCGGGCCATCGCATCGGTCACGTCGCGCCAATGCGCGAGCCAACTCCGTGGAAAGCGGAACGTCAGATCGGCGCCGTCGATGCGGCGCATGCTGAGGCACATGCCGGGGGTAGCGGCTTCGCGGGTGCAGCGGGCGTTGAGGCCGGGGCTGTCTGCGAAGAACAGATCTTCGCTGCCGTAGGGCGTGCCGTCGCGAAACGCGCGCATCGTCAATCCGTCCTGCGCCGGCGCCGAGGCTTGCTCGAGGTAGCGCGGATAGATGCTGCGAACCAGCATCTCCGGCGCCAGCGCGTCGTGATGCGCCGTGATCGACAGAAAGATCCGGTCGATCGGCTCGCCCGTCGCTTCCACGGTATCGGCGCTGACATGCTTCGGCGCCTCCGGCGGATCGAGCGATGGATAGACGAAGCTGAGATCGATGCGTTCCTGCGGTCCGGAATGGCGCTGGATCTTCATGCGGACGGCCTTGGTCGGCACGTTGAACAGGGTGGCTCCGATGCTCACCGGCAGCCGCGCCGGGTTTTCCGACAGCTCCGCCGCGCCCCAGGTTGGCCACAGCAAATAGGCGACGAGCGCTACCGCGCCGGCGGCAAGAGCGCCGCCCAGCAGCAGCGGAATCATGTGGTTGCGGGAATGCCCGCGCGAGCTGCGCGCGGGGTGACGGGTGGTCGCAAGGACTGTCATGAATGCTGCATCGTGAGATGACCGGGCTCGGCCGAATCAGCTTGCCAATATGCCACGCGGCACCGCATTCCCGCATGATTTCCGGCCTGCAATGCCGTGCGAGCCATGTGCGGCGCGCGGTTCCTCGCGGCGACGTTAACCTTTTCTTCAGGATGATGTGGCGGCGGGCGGCCAATTTTGCGAAGCAGGGCAGGTTCCTGCCGGTAGCGGAAGTATCCAATGTCGCCCGATGCGTTGAATTCGTTGTTTTCCCTTTGCATCGGCTTCGCGCTGGCTGGCGCGCTCGCCAACGGATATCAGGCACTGGTGCAGCGTCCCGCGGGGTTCGGGCTGCTGCAGGAGGGGGTGGCGCCGAAGACATTCGCCGCCGTGCCATTCCTGGTCTTTGCCGCGCCCTTCATCATCATGCGCAACACCCTGCGCGGCGCGCGGATCGAGCGCCGCCGCTTCGAATTCGTGATGGTGGCAACCATTCTGGCCGGGTTCTGGAGCCTGATGTCGGGAACGTTTTTCCTGATGACGCTGCGCGCCGCCGGCGTGCTGGCCTGAGGTCCGATCTGCTGCCTTGACGCGTTTTCTGGACCCGGCCCGATAGCCGCTTCGCTTGAAAACGCTCACGCCGCCATGCCAAGGTCGCTTCCGAACCGGAAGGACAGTGCATGGCAATCTACGAACTGGACGGGCAGGCACCGGAAACGCCTGCGGACGGAAATTACTTTATCGCCGACACCGCGACGGTGATTGGCAAGGTCCGTTTGCTGAGTTCGGCAAGCGTCTGGTTCGGCGCGGTGCTGCGCGGCGACAATGAGTGGATCGAGATCGGCGAACATTCCAACGTGCAGGACAACTCAACCTGCCACACCGACATGGGTTTTCCACTGACGATCGGAAAGAACTGCACCATCGGTCACAACGTCATCCTGCACGGCTGCACCATCGAGGACGGCGCGCTGGTCGGGATGGGCTCGATCATCATGAACGGTGCCCGGATCGGCCGTGGCAGCATCGTCGGCGCCGGATCGGTGATCACCGAAGGCAAGCAGTTTCCCGAACGCTCCCTGATCATCGGATCGCCGGCGCGGGTGGTTCGCACCCTCGATGCCGCGCAGGTCGCGAGGATGGGAGGCGCCGCAAAGTTCTATGTCGGCAACGGACCGCGATTCAGGAAAGGCCTGAGAAAGGTCGGTTGAATCTACCGTAATTTCGACCTCAATGGCTTCATCCTTCGAGACGCATCGCTTCGCGATGCTCCTCAGGACGAGGACTGAGACCCTCATGGTGAGGAGCCGCGCCTTGCGCGGCGTCTCGAACCACGAGGCCTCAGGAGAAGCGACAATGATTCGAGTGAACCGGAAAACGCTTCAGGTGCCCTCGGCTTCATCCGCCTCGGCCGCGCCGGCGACCTGTTCGTGGCCGGCGGCCCACAGCGAATGCGCCTCGCTCCCGTCCTGATACGGATTACCCGCCGCCGGGATATTTTCCCGCGCGGCGCGCTGGCCCTGCTCGAACGGATCGGGATCGGTCGTCATGATTTCCTCTGGCTCGCGGCCCGCGATTGCCGGGGAGCGCGGGGTTTCGGCTTCTCCGGCGTCGGCTTGGAAAGGGCTGCGCTCTTGTGCAGCGCGTCCTTGAGGTCGATGGGTATCCCGTGTTTTTTCAATACGTCGGCGAAGGCCTCGTCTGCCAATTCCTGGATCGTCGCCATGCGGTCGCGTCCAAGCTGCCTGAGCTTGTCGAAGGTGTCATCGTCGAAAGCGACCAGCTTGCGCACGCCTGGGCAGGCTCCTGGATCGTTGCGGCTTCCGATCCAATCGCGATCGGGGAGATTTGTTCCAGGGGAAGCAAAGTGTGTGCCGTAGTTAGAAGGTCGGCCGGCCGGCTCGCGCGCCCAGGGTCAACCGGCTTTGCCAAAAAAACAAGGCCGCCGGCGGAATATGACGCCTGAGCGACCTTGCCCTGCCCGGATATTGAAATCGGCTCGCGCCACCCGGTAGACGCAGTATGACGCCAGTTCCCGGCCGGCAAATGTGATCCATTTCACAACCGGCTCAACAAATTGCGGATTGGGGTTGGCCGGGAGAGATCGGCCCGGGCGGCCACCATGGCGGTCTTGCACCGGCTGGACTGGCGCAATTTCGACCTCAATGCTTCATCCTTCGAGGCGCATCGCTTCGCGATGCTCCATCAGGACGAGGTCTCATATCAGACCCTCATGGTGAGGAGCGCGTCTTCGCGCGTCTCGAACCATGAGGCCTCGGGAGAAGCGACAATGATTCGAGTGAACCGGAAAACGCTTTAGCCGACCTCAACCCGGCGTCCTGGCGGGCTTGCGAGGCGGGCCCTTGGCGGTACGGGGCCTCGGCCGGACCGAAATCTTGCGCGGCGAAGGCGGGCTTGAGGCTTCGGCGGAACGGGCACTTGCGAACGACTGCCGCAGGCCGTCGATCGCGCCGGTGAGTTCTCCGACCTGATCGGACAGCCGCTTGGTATCGGCTTGCTGCGCGGCGAGCAGCCGCTTGACGGTCTGCAGTTGATCTTGAACGACCTGCAGCTGATCGATCGAGTCCTGTTGGGACGTTTCCAGGGCCTTGGTCTTTTCAACCAGCTGTTCGGATGCCTGGGCCGCCCGAACCTGGGTCTGGCGCGCCGCCACGATACGATCCGGTTCGGGCGAGGCGCCGGTGGACGCCCGCCACACCGCGATCGATCCGGCTCCAACCACCATGACGACGAGCACGACCGCCGCGAGCGCAATCGGTTGCGAGCCGATGCGGGCGATGCCGTTCGTCCCGGTTCCAGCCGTGCGGACGTTGACCATCATCACTCAAAGCGCCACAGAACGCGAAAGCTCCCGACACGCGGGCAGGGCGTGCCAGCCACTCCCTTAGCACGGATTCGCGTGACGGCAGCCTCCCTGAAGCGCCGGAATTCGTGAAAAACCGGGGTCTTAGCCCAAAGCGCTGCGACAGTGGGTGGATTGTGACGCTGTCGCGAGGCTCAGGTTGCCGCGGAACCGTCTTGCTCGTCGACAGCCCGCGCGACCATCTCGGGCGCGTCGTCCGGGAGTTGCCGTTGCTCGGCTGTCCCTTCATGCCACGGCGTGACATCGCGCGCCGCTTCGCTCCTGAGCATGGCCGGCACGACCTCCGGATCGGCAGGCTCGACGATGGAGGCCGTGCGTTTTTCAATCACGTGACGGAAGTCCATTGCCAGCCCGCTGTAGTAGCCAGCCAGCACCTCATAGATGGCGCGCTGGGGTCCTGCCATGGCCCGCCGAGCAGACTCTTTGCAGTGGGCGGCCTTGCTCTCGTATTTCTCCACCTTTGTTTTGAGATCCGTCACCATGGCAGCACCTCACGCAACATCACACGCAACCTTCGATAGTATCTTGGCCCTCGGTCCCGATCGAAAGCATGGCAAAGCTGAGGAGATTTTGCAGCGGACGACGCTCGGGGAGGCCACGCCACACCGTCGAGGCATTCTTCTAATTCAAGGCTGTCCACGCCTGTACAGGCCGCCCGCCGATAAAGAGCCACCCCAAGTTGCCCTGCTGCTCAGCGTAAAATGCTGGTAGGTTGACAATATCCGCCTCGACTACGAACTGACAGTATTGGAGCTCTGCGTGAGCGAGTCACTCAATCCGATCGCCCCCCATGATCTACCAGCCTTCATCACCGCTCCAGGTCACACGGATGTCTTGATGGTTGTCGTCGGCATCATTCTGATCGGTGCTGTTCTGATGGTAGGCAATCTTTATCTGCGTTTGCATAGCTTGCCGGAGCAAATGGCGCACAAGTCGCAAAAGCTGCAATTCGAAATCGTGGCTGTGCTGGGCTTGATTGCACTCTTTACGCACATCCACCTGTTTTGGGTGGCCGGGCTATTGCTTGCCATGGTTGATTTGCCAGACTTCGGAACGCCACTGCGCAGGATCGCAGGGTCGGTCGATAAAATCGCCGGCGTTCCGCCCGACGACGAAGCGGGCGAGATCGCCGGCGAAAGCACCGCTCACGCAGTTGCAGCGGACACGACGAAGGCCGACGCTGCCAAGAGCGGGGTGCAGAGCCATGCTTGAGCTGCTTCTCTGCTCCTTGTTGACCATCTTTCCGGATTATCTTTATCGCCGCTACAGGCAAGGAAAGCGCCTGGGTCGCGAGATCAACTTCTTTTCAGTATGGTTCGAGCTGAGGTGGGGCATCACGGCCTGTCTGATGCTGACCGTCGGTCTGATTACGGTGATCTTCTACTATCATCCATCGACCACGACGGCGACCTTGTACTTCCGAACCGTTCCGATCCTTCCCGAGATTAACGGCCGGGTGTCGGAAGTTCGCGTTGATTTCAGCGCTCCGGTCAAGAAGGGTGACGTGATCTTCAAGCTGGACAGTGCCAAGCAGGAAGCCGCAATGGAAACGTCGCGCCGCAAGATTGCCGAGGTCGATGCCGATTTGCTGGCGGCGCAGGCGGATGTCCTCAAGGCGGATGCACAGATCCAGCAGGCAAAGAGCGACTATCAGCAGGCCTCGGATGAGCTGAACGTCAAGCGCGACCTCCAGCAACGCAGTCCCGGCACGGTCCCGCAGCGCGACATCGAAAAGCTCCAGGTGCTGCTGGCGGGCCGTCAGGGCGCTCTTGATTCCGCAACGGCTTCGAAACAATCCGTGACGACCCGCCTGATGGCTGTTCTCCCCGCGGAGAAAGCAAGCGCGGAGGCTGCACTGGCCGAAGCACAGGTGGATCTGGACAAGACCACTATTCGTGCGGGAGTCGACGGACGCGTGGAGCAGTTTTCGCTACGCGTGGGAGATGTCGTCAATCCGGTGATGCGGTCCGCCGGCATTCTCATTCCTGACGGCGCAGGACAACGAGGCCTCTCGGCAGGGTTTGGTCAGATCGAGGCGCACGTCATCAAGGTCGGAATGGTCGCCGAGGCGGCATGCATTTCAAAGCCCTGGACGATCATTCCGATGGTGGTGACGGGTGAACAAAATTATATTGCCGCCGGCCAGTTTCGGGGTGGCGAGCAGCTGGTCGACGCGCAGCAGGTACAACGTCCGGGCACCATTCTGGCGTTCCTGGAGCCGATCTATAAGGGCGGCCTTGACGGCGTTACGCCTGGAAGCAGTTGCATCGTCAACGCCTATACCAGCAACCATGATCGGATTGCCTCAAAGGAAACCGGCGCTTTCAAGGGATTTGTGCTGCATGCGGTCGATGCCGTCGGCATCGTGCACGCGATGCTGTTGCGCGTCCAGGCCTTGCTGCTTCCCATCAAGACGCTGGTGCTCAGCGGGCACTGATCTGGTTCGGCTTCGCGGAAATGGACTCTCGTTGATTCTGGCAAAAAAGTTGCGGCCAGCCTTTGGGGGAGGGGTCACCCCACGCTTGATTCTACTTGCGTTTCGGCTTTGGAAGAGTCCAGTCCACGGATTTTCCAGCTTGTGGCAACAAGTCCACTCGGTCCCATTCCTCATGGGCCGCAGTGTGGGTGTAGCGTTCGGCTGATCGCGCATCGCGCCAGCGGCCTGTTGCCACCAAACCCTGAATGTCGGCACCGCCGAACCTGCGCATCCATGTCGCCCATGTGTGGCAGAACGTGTGAAACGTCACCCACGAATAGCGATAGGTTGGGATCACCATGCCGTCGCCGCGCTTCGGTCGCCTCACCGGTGGCAGACCGCAGGCCGTCACCTTAGCATTCAGGAAGATGAAATTGCGGTGGCCCCCTTGCTTGAACCGAAATACCTTGCCGCTTGCCTGCCGGTGCGGGGCAAACAGTTCGCATATTTTCTCGGGCAACTTCACGGTGCGCGGGTCATCGTTCTTTGATGTCTCGATATAGACGGTCCTATCTTCGAGGCTGACCCGCTCCCATTTCAGCGATGACGCTTCGCCAATTCGACAGCCCGAATAAAGGAGGAAGTTCAGCAGTCGGCCCATCTCGGGGTCCAATGCGGTCGCCGCGCGAATGATGGCGAATGCGTCGGGGGGCAGCAGGAACAGGGTGCGCCGCTTGCCTTTGTAACCCTTTGGGCGCTCGATCACGATCTTGACACCGGCATGATGCAGCACGGCACCGACTGGCGTGTAGACCGCCCGATTGCGGAATGCTGGCGAGACGTTGGGATAGAGTTCAATCGCCGCAGCATCGATGGTCGCTTGGTCGATGGCGTCCAATGGCTTCTCGCCGAAGTAACCGATCAACTTGCCAATGTAGCGACGTGAGCGCCCCGCTTTCATGTAAGCGACGGCGGCGCTCAGGAAAGTCGGCGCGTTTGGTTGGGCGGGCTTCGCCGGGTACTCCCCGCGTTCGATTTGCTCTTCGAGAAGTCTTCTCTGTGTTTCGGCAGCGGCTTTCCTGTGAGTTCTTGCGCTTCGATCCACAGTAATGCCGAGGTAGGTGCCTCGGAAGGACCAATTCGGCGTTTTGCCCGGACGGGGCGGGATAAGTTTGATGGGCATGCTTTCACGATCATCATCGCATCAAGAATTCTGTCAATGTCATCGCGACGAAACAGTTTGGTTCTTCCGACCTGACTGTAGAAAGGCTTGCCGTACTTATCCGTAGGATGAGTTCGAAGCCAATTTTGCAGCCATCTCTTTGATTTACCCAGCACGCCGGCTGCCTCACTTAACGTGAGGGGTTTCGGGTATGGCTGTCGATCTACTGCTTGTTGCAGAGAAGAGGAAGGACGAGGGGCTTTTGACACTGCACAGATTCTCGTTCGCCGTCATTGACGACGAAGCCAGAACGGCATCTGGGGGTGCCTACCTGTGTGCTGAATGCGACTTGCTGGTCAGAACTTTTTCGGCCCTGAGCGATACTTACCCAGAGCCACAAGTAGGTTCACCGTAGGCGGCGGCCCCTTGCGTGTATTGGATGCGGGCGAGATCGCGTGGACCATTATTCCTGAACCCATCCGGGCCACGAACGAATTGTCACTGGCCCATGCTCAATGTAAGGCTGCGGGGGGCATCGGGCAAGTCAGCACCCCAGCCGCGCGGTGCGGGCCTCGCTCTTTAACCGCTTGTCTGGCGGTTATCCGAGTGACCCTAGAATGCCCAAGCAGGGTTTGGCCGTTCTGCAACGGAGCGAAAGGCCGAAATAGCCTCGATCATGCAATCTCTCAGAAGAAGCCGAGTACTGCTGAAAGCTTGATTGATGCCTGATGGTGGTTTCCTGACCTTTAGGAGGGCGCTGGTGCGGCCAGAATGCAGACTACGGTCT
>Ga0208586_1000401_pt1 | contig 16334 bp, 11 predicted proteins | sample NGESurshal072012_6_FD_184471 | JGI IMG/M metagenome (GOLD analysis project Ga0208586, IMG submission 184471) | Arctic peat soil microbial communities from Barrow, Alaska - NGEE Surface sample 53-3 shallow-072012 (SPAdes) | ecosystem: Environmental > Terrestrial > Soil > Wetlands > Peat ... | reverse complement strand
CGTGATTACCTCGTCCATTAGTTAAATCTCCAGGTACCGAGAGCCATTCTGGGTAATGAGCTGCGAATGGCCCCAGGGCTTGCCGCGTGACTCCGGCTAGGATGCCAAACGCCACCGAGCCACACAATCCAGGGAGTTTCGTCCAATGAGCCGCAACCAAACACCCCCCTACGACATCCACGGCCGCACCGTCTTCATCACCGGCGCCGCGCGCGGCATCGGCGCAGAGACAGCGCGCCGGCTACACGCCAAGGGCGCCAATCTGGCGCTCGTCGGCCTGGAGCCCGAGCGCCTGGAGGCCTTGGCGGCCGAGCTCGGCGATCGCGCGATCGCGATCGAGGCCGACGTGTGCGACTTCGAGGCCTTGGAGCGTGCCGTCGACGCCACGGTCGAGCGCTTCGGCGGGATCGACGTGGGCATCGCCAACGCCGGCATCGCCTATACCGGGCCGCTCGCGACCGCCCCGATCGAGCAGGTGGAGCGTACTCTGGCGGTCAACTTCCTGGGAGTGTGGCGCACCGATCGTGCCTTGATCGGCCAGATCTCAGAGCGCAAGGGCTACCTGCTCAACATTTCCTCACTGTCGGCGATCGCGCACGCACCCCTGATGGCCCCTTACACGTCCGCCAAGTCCGGCGTCGAGGCGTTGACCGATTCGCTGCGCATGGAGACGATGCCCAGCGGCGCGCGCGTCGGCTGCGCCTACTTCGGCTTCATCGACACGGACTTGGTGCGCGCGAGCTTCGCCCAGCCCTCGACGCAAGGGGTTCGCCGCAGCGGCCCCGGCTTCCTCACCAAGCCCGCTCCGGTTTCGATCGCCGTCGATGCGATCGAGCGCGGCATCGAACGGCGCTCCGCACGCCTGTGGGCGCCGCGCTGGGTGGGCCCGATGATCGCGCTGCGCGGGCTGATCCAGCCGCTCACCGAACGCCGTCTGCTCAGAGACCAGGACAGCCTGCGCGAGAGCATCCGCGCCTCCGAAGCATCGCAGGAGACGGCAACCCAGGACCCGCTCCTGGGCGTCGCGATGCAGGCCGTGTCCGACCGACCCTGAGCCGACCGGCGAGATTCTCGACTGTTGGCGGCTCTCGCGAGCCGTAGCACTCGGGGTGCCGCCTCGGGTCGCGGCTGATCCATGCCCGGCTGTCCAGCCGGGCGGCGCCGGTCGGATTAGGGAGTAGATGCCCTTCGCGATTTCGCCACAACGCCGTTAGGATGGACCTATGGCCACGACCGTCGCAAGCCAGCTGCCGCTCTACCGGCTCGACCCAGAGATCTTCGCGCGGTTGGCAGAGTCTGGGGCTCTCGACAGCCTCGACGTGCAGCTGCGAGACGGGCTGCTGGTCGACCGCGGGGACGACGGCGGCGACCAGCTCCACCGTATCGACGTGGACACCTACAACCGCATGGTTCTCACGGGCGCCTTGGAGGGCCTGCACATCGAGCTGTTGGATGGGCTGCTGGTCGAGATGAGCCCGATCTCGCCGGCGCACACCGTGGTCGTGACCAGACTCATGCGCCACTTCGCCGCAGCGCCCCAGTGGTGGACTCAGGTGCAATCCCCGGTGGAGATCCGCCCGCGCTCAGAGCCCGAGCCCGACCTGCTGGTCGCGGCGCACAGACCCCCGCCCGGGCAGCACTTGCGCGGCGCATTGATCGCGATCGAGGTCGCGGTCAGCTCTCATCGCGCCGACCGCGGTCGCAAGGTCGCCCTGTATGCGCAGGCGGCCATCCCGAACTACTGGCTGGTGGACGTGCCCGGTCGAGCCATCGAGGTGCGCACCGAACCAGGCGCCGACGAGTACCAGTCCTGTGAGATCCACCGCGAGGGACGCGTCTTGCCCTCGCCAATCGAAGGTGTGGACGATCTCGACGTAGGCGCCATGTTCGCCGACATCGAGATCTGAGCACTACCCCTCCCCAGCCTCGCCCGGATCCCCGTCGGCCAAAATCCGATACAGGTCGCGCCGTGCCGTTGCGAGCACCTTGCGGGCCTCGCCGATCTGGGCGTCGCTGCCGTTGCGGATCACCTGCGTGAAGGCGGAGGCGACCTCGCGCATCGTGTTGGCCAGCTCGCGGGCCTGGTCTGAGACGTCACCGCCTCTCTGCTCCCACGGGGCCGGCGCCTCGGCGTCGCGTTCTCCTATGTGGGCCTTGCCGGCGTCGGTCAGCTCGAACACCTTGCCGGTGCCGCCGCCGCCCTCGCTCGAGCGGATCAGGCCCTCGTCCTCGAGCTGTTGCAAGGCCGGGTAGACCGAGCCGGGGCTGGGACGCCATGCGCCTTCGCTGCGCTCCTGGACCTCTTGCATGATCTGGTAGCCGTTGCGCGGCTCCTCGGCCAGCAGAAGCAATGCGGCGGTGCGGATGTCGCCGCGGCGGGCCTTGCGCCCGCGCCCGAAGCGACCGCCGCCGGGCCCGCCGGGACCGCCGGGGCCGCCGAAGGGAAAGCCCTCGAAGCCGGGGCCGAAGTCGCGACGTCCGGGGCCGTGGTGGTGGTGATGGTGCCTGTGTCGATGACCAAGCATATCTATCTCCTATCGTGATCTATAACGTAAGGTCACGATATATCGTTACTGCCTCGATGTCAAGTCCTTCACTCGACGCTGGAAAACTCGGCTATGGCGATCGCCAGCATGACTAGCCCGATGATCGCGACCATGGCGGCCTCCACGAGGCCGGGCACGTGCCAGCCCCACCAGGTCACCCCGGGCGCCAGGGCCTGACGCACCACGGGGGAGATGTCGAGGTGGGCGAACACGGCCCGGCGCATCGGGTCGACGGCGTAGGTGAGCGGGTCCAGGCGGTTCAGCACCGCCAGCCAGGGCGGCAGTTTGTTGACTGGGAACAGGGCGCCCGAGAGGAAGAACATGGGCATGATCGCCATCTGCATGAGCGCCATGAACGACTGCATCTGGGTGACACGCGCGGCCGCCATCATGCCGAAAGAGGTGATCGAGAAAGCCAAGAGCAGTAGCAGGGCGAATATCTCCAAAGCCAGCCCGAGCGTGTAGTGGACGCCGACGAGCGGTCCGATCGCCATCACGATCACGCCCTGGAAGGTGGCGACCGTGGCGCCGCCGACGCACTTGCCGAGCACGATCGAGGAGCGCCTGACTGGCGCGACCATCATCTCGCGCAGGAAGCCGAACTCGCGGTCCCACACGATCGAGGCGGCGGAGAACATGGCCGTGAACATGACCGCCATGCACAGGATCCCTGGGTAGATGAAGGTCCTGAAGTTGACGCCGTGGGTGCTTGTGGAGACGAGCGTGGAGAGGCCGGTGCCGAGCACGAACAGGAACAGGAACGGCTGGATCAGGGAGACCAGGATCCGCAGCCGGTCGCGCGAGAAGCGGATCAGCTCGCGCCGCCATACCGCCTTGATCGCGCGCAGCTCGCTTCGCAGGGTGCGCGCCGGGATGTGTTGGGCGGCGACCTCGTGCGAGGCCTTGCCGGAGCCGGCCGTGGCGGGAGTGGGTGGGAGGGTGCTCTTGGTGGCCATCAGCGATTCATCATCTTTGCCATGTTGCGCATCATGTCGTTGGACCCCGCCTCGGCGTCGCGGATCGTGGTGCCGGTGTAGGACATGAACACGTCGTCGAGTGAGGGCCGGGCCACACTGACCGAGCGGATCGCAAGGCCGAGCTCGGCAAATAGGCGCGGCACGAACTGCTCCCCTGAGGCGACCCCGAAGGTGACCTCGCCTTCGGCCATCTGGGCCTCGATCCCGAAGCGCTCGCCCAGGGCGGCGATCGCGGTGGGGTCGTCCTCGGTGGTGATCTGCACGCGGTCCTTACCGACGCTCGCCTTCAGGGCCTCGGGCGTGTCGAGCGCGACGATCTTGCCGCGGTCGATGATCGCGATGCGGTCGCAGTACTCGGCCTCGTCCATGTAGTGGGTGGTGAGGAAGATGGTGACGTCCTGCTCGTCTTCGAGTTTGGTGATGTAGGACCAGATCGAGCTGCGCGTCTGCGGGTCGAGGCCGATCGTGGGCTCGTCGAGGAACAGGACCCTCGGCGAGTGGAGCAAGCCACGCGCGATCTCAAGACGTCGCTTCATGCCACCGGAGAACGTGCCGACGAGGCTCTCGCGCCTGTCCCACAGCTGCAGCATCTGAAGGACGCTCTGCATGCGCGGAGCGATCTTCTCGCGTGGCATCCCGTACAGCTCGGCGTGCAAGCGTAGATTCTGCTCGGCGGAGAGGTAGTTGTCGAGCGTGGTGTCCTGGAAGACGAGGCCGATGTTGCGACGCACACGGTCGCGCTCGCGCACCACGTCCAGGCCGGCGACCTCGGCCTTGCCGCCGGTCGGTCGGGCCAGGGTGCAGAGCATCGAGATCGTGGTCGACTTGCCGGCGCCGTTGGGTCCCAGGAAACCGAAAGTTTCCCCGCGCGCGACCTCGAAGTCGATCCCGCGCACCGCCTCGATCTCACCGTAGCTCTTGGTCAGGCCTCGCACGGAGATGGCAGGCGCGTCGATCGAGCGCTGGTCGGAGGGCCGACCGTTGGACTCAGTGAGAGAGGTCGCGGACACCGATATCCACCTTAGCTGTCCCACTCGCGCCTGACTGTCGGATAAGTGGGTATGGCCCCCTTTTCGTTATCGGCCCACTTTGCGTTATCGCCACAGCGCCGCTAGCATGGATTCATGGCTACGCTCGCGAGCACAGAGCTGTCGCTCTACCGGATCGACGTGGACACCTACCACCGACTGGCGGAGGCAGGCGCGTTGGAGGGCATGGACGTCGAGCTGCTGGACGGGCTGCTTGTCGACAAGGACAGCGCTCGCGAGGACCCGGTCCACCGCATCGACATCGGCACCTACCACCGCATGGGCGCCACCGGAGCGTTCGAGGGCAAGCGCATCGAGCTGCTCGAAGGGCTGATCGTCGAGATGAGCGCGAAGTCGACCGCCCACATCCGTGTCGTAAGCCGCCTGATGAAGCACTTCGTAGCAACACCGGACTTGTGGGTGCAGGTCCAGGACCCGATCGAAGCCGCGTACGATTGCGAGCCCGAGCCCGACCTGGTCGTCGGCGGGCACGAACCATTTGGCGAGCAGCTGCTGCGCTGCCCGCCGCTCGTCATCGAGGTCTCTGTAACCACCCATTGGCTCGACCGAAGCAAGAAGACCAAGCTCTACGCCGCCGCCGACATCCCCAACTACTGGCTCGTGGACGTGCCCGGCAGAGCCGTCGAGGTGCGCACCCAGCCTGGCCCGCATGGCTATGAACGGTGCGATGTCTACGGTGAGGGCGACCGCGTGCCCTCACCGCTGGAGGGCGTGAGCGACCTCGACGTCGCGGCGCTGCTCGACGACGTCGCCTAGCCGTACCACGGAAAGGTGGAAGAGCCGCTGACGGCCGAAGGGCAAGTCTGGCAAGGACGCAAGGAGCGAAATGTGCTCAGCACATGAGCGACTGAGGACGCCGCCAGACGCAGCCATTCGGCCGTCAGTGCCTGAAATGCCGGACGCCTGTGGCCACCATCGCGACGCCCGCGGCGTCGGCGGCGGCCACAACCTCCCCATCCCGCACGGACCCACCCGGCTGGATGATCGCGGTCACGCCCGCGTCGATCGCGAGCTGGGGCCCGTCGGCGAACGGGAAGAACGCGTCGGAGGCAAGCGCGGCGCCGGCAATACGAGCCGAGGCTACGGCCCCTGAGCTGCCTTCCCCGCCCGCATCCCCCTCGCCCGCGCGGGCCTTCTCGATCGCGATGCGGACGGCGTCGACGCGGCTCATCTGACCGGCGCCGATCCCGATCGTGGCGCCTTCGCGGGCGATCACGATCGCGTTGGAGCGGACGTGACGGCAGACCTGCCAGGCGAAGCGCATGTCCTCCCACTCGGCGTCGGTCGGCTGCTTGGCGCTCATGACGGTCATCTGCTCGGCGGTCTCTGAGACCTCGTCGCGATCCTGCACGAGGAGGCCGCCGATGACGGGCTTTGCTTCCAAGCCGCCCGCGGGCTCCGGCCAATCGGGCAGCTCCAGGAGGCGTACGTTCTTCTTCTCAGTCAACACCGCCAGGGCCTCGGGCTCGAAAGAAGGCGCGAGCAGGACCTCGATGAATTGCTGGGAGAGGGCCTGGGCACAGGCGAGGTCGACGGGGCGGTTGAGCGCGATCACGCCGCCGTAGGCGCTGACGGGGTCGCTGGCGAACGCTCGCTCGTAGGCGTCGAGAGCGGTCCGGCCGAGCGCGCAGCCGCAGGGATTGTTGTGCTTGACGATCGCACAGGCGGGCTCGGAGAAATCCTCGACCAACTCCCGCGCGCTTGACAGGTCGAGCAGGTTGTTGAACGACAGCTCCTTGCCGTGCAACTGCGTGACCCCGGCCAGGAGGTGGGTGGGGGCACCAACCTGGGCGTAGTAGGCGGCGCGCTGGTGGGGGTTCTCGCCGTAGCGCAGCTCGGCGGCCTTCTCATACGCGTAGGCGCGCTGGGCGGGAAAGTCATCGTCGGCCCGCTGGGCAAACCAGGTGGAGATCGCGGCGTCGTAGCGGGCGGTGCAGGCATACGCCTTGCCGGCCAGGCGCTCACGCGTGAGCATCGACAGGCGGGCGCCCGACTCGCGCAGCTCGGCCAGGACGGGCGCGTAGTCGGCTGGGTCGACCAGCACGGCGGCGTAAGCGTGGTTCTTGGCGGCGGCGCGGATCATGGTGGGGCCGCCGATGTCGATGTTCTCGACGATCTCCGCGTCGGAGGCGTCGCCTCGCGCGAGCGTCTGCTCGAAGGGGTACAGGTTCACGCACACCAGGTCGACCGGCTCGATCTCGTGATCGGCGGCGGCCTGGAGGTGGGCCTCGTCGCTGCGCACCGCCAAGAGACCGGCGTATAGACGCGGATGGAGAGTCTTCACGCGCCCGTCCATCATCTCGGGAAAGCCGGTGAAGTCCTCGATCGCGCGCACGGCCACGCCGGCGTCGGCCAGGGCGCGCGCGGTGCCGCCGGTGGAGACGACCTCGACCCCCAGCTCGACCAAACCCTCGGCCAGCTCGACGACGCCTGTCTTATCGGACACCGAAATCAAGGCCCGGCGCACATGAACCGCGGCCGGCTCGGCGCGCTCGATCCCGGTGTGCGGCTGCTCGGCGCTCATGCGCCGGAGAGACTATCCGGCGTGGGTTCCGAGCGCGGTGTCGACTTCGTGGCCGCGTGGGGTGAGCCGCCAGGAGTTCGGCTCGCCACTGTCGCGTCCCGCCCCGTTGTTTTGGATCAGCCCTGCTTGCTCTAGACGTTTGAGCAGCTTCGATGTTTGTCCTTGGTCTGTCATGCCGGCGCCCTCGCCGACGTGACGGTTGCTGGCCCCGGGGTGCGCGGCGATCGTGGCCAGGACCCGGGCGGTGCGGTAGGTGAACCGTAGGGGTAGGTCACGAAAGGGGTCTGTGAGGTTGGGATTGTTGTTCGTGCCGGTCGCGGGTTGCGGGCCTGTCTCGCATGTTCCGGAGCGCTCAAGCTCGCGTTGTGCCGCAGCCGGACCGAGATAAGGGAAGACGATCATGCTGCACAGCGAGGGAACGAGTTGGGTTAGGGGAGCGCTGTCAGGGTCCTGTAGACGTGAGTGGATCACGGCCAGGACACCGCCGACGGTGCCCTCCGCGGTCAGGGGCGGCGGTCCGCTGCCGGCGCGAGCTTCGCTGCGTCCTTCATCCACGACAGCAGCGAGCTCCTGGAGAATCTCTCGCCTTCTCGCCAGTACGACAGGCCCGCCGGTCAGCGTCTCAACGACGCACAGCCGCGCGAGCTGTGGCTGCTCGTCAAACAAGATCAGCAGCGCCTGCAGAGCAGAGCGCACACGATCATTCCAACGTCGGCCCTGCTTGGCATTCCCCACGGGTGACTCCCACCCCGGCAGCACCCGTTCTGCGATCTGTCCTAGCGCCTGCTCGAACGCTGCGAGAAAACAATCGTCGCGACTGTCGAACAGCTCGTAGAACGTGCGGCGCGACATGCGCGAGCGTTTGCACACCTGCCCCACAGTCGCGCCCGCGAGACCTACCTCACCAGAGACTTCGCGCATCGCCAACAACAAGCGGCGACGCTGCATCTCGAGAACGTGGGCTCCCTCGCTCTCACGTGCGCGAACAGACGAGGGATGCGCGACCGCAGCCATCACACACCCCGAAACCCGATCTTCAGGCACACGATCATTTCTTCTTCTTCCCGCGCTTGGCCTTGTGCTTGGCCTTCTTCGCCTTGGGGCAACCTGTGGCGGTGATCTTCGTGGTTTGGTGTTGTTCCTTGCCGTTCTGCGCCACGAAGATCGTCGGCATCGTCAGTTTCGCCTTGCAGAGATTCCCGTTCGCCGCCAGCGCAGAATCCGTTCCCTGGGGCAGGGTGAGTTCGAAACTGCCTACCGGTTGGTCTGGGACTGCACGGAACGTGCTGCTGGTGATCCCTGCTGGGTTGATGAACGTTTCGCCGTGCAGGTCGATCGTGACGCCATAGCCCTGCAGCACGATGATCAGTTCAGGGAACTTCGCACCGCCATGACTGACGAAATATGCAGGTCCTGTCAATGGTTCTGGGATCAAGGGCGTGACTGCCTTCGCGTGCCCGACGATCGAGTCCGCCGGACAACCCGCGGGGTTCGCTTCGAACTGCGCTGCCGTACACGCCTTCTGCAAGGTCGTCAGCCGCGACGGTAGTTGCTTTGGTAGATCTACCTTGACCTTGGCGATGTTCGCCTGCGTGCCCTGCGGTGCGTTGGGGTAGGTCAGCTTGACGGTGAGGCTGGCGCCCTTCGCCCGTGAGGTCTTGCCGTTGGTCGATGCCTTGAATCCTGGTTTGAACGCCAAGGCTTGACAGTTGGACGCTTGGAATGGGCTGGTGACTGTGCTCGACGCGCCGAGGTTGCTGTTGAGCGTGCTTGCGATCGATAGTGGGTTGCAGCTGCTTGGGTTCAGGATGAAGTTGGGCCGGTCGATGTAGACGCGGATGTCGCGGACGTGGGTGACTATCCCGTCGAGGATCGTCGGTATCGGTTCAGACGACGTGGGTGTCACGCTCACCCGGGCTGTGGTTGGATCGATGCTCAACCCGAATCGCAACACGACCGTTCCAAGGTCGAACGGGCCGACGAGGGCGCTGGTGACGCTGACGATCGAGAACGGTGCGCCGTGGAACGGGCCAGCCAAATAGATCTTTCCTGGTACGTAGGCTAGTACTGCGCCGACGCCGGTCCCGACGAGTGAGCGGCCGACCCGGCTCGCGGCGGGACACGAGGGTGCCGCTTCCTCTTGGGCGCCCGTCTTGTGGCGTGCTGCTTCGATGTCGGCCTCGGGACAGAACGGGACACCCGTCAGGTTTCCAGTCAATCCGGACGGAAGGTTTGTGGAGAATCCTGAGATCTCTTGTTCTGCGTCGGTCCTGGTCAAGTGCAGGTAGAAGCTGCTGTAGGAGCCGGCGTTGTTGTTCAACAAGCCCGCCTCGATCCCTGGCTTGAACGGTGGCACACCACCAGCAGGGCACGCTCCGCCGTCATAACCCTTGGTGATCGAGAACGAAGAGCTCTCGATCACCGGCGCCAACGGTTCAGACCACGGTGTCAACACCGCACTCGTAGTGTACGTACCGCACGTCGAGGGGCTGATCAATGGTGCTTGCTGTCCTTCGCGGAAATGGAAGTTGAAATGATTGAACGCCAATTGAGGCGTGTTTTCGAACGTCGTCGTCAACTGGCCCGTCACGGGGTTCGGTGTGACCTTGCCGACTAGTTTGATCAAGATCCCTGTTTCTGGGTTCTTTGCGACTACATACAACGCGACCAGCGAGTTGAACGGGTTTTCGTAAGGCTGAGCGATATAGATCGACCCGTGAATCTTCTGCGCCAGCAACGGCGTTTCTATTTCCACCGTACCGAGCTTCGAATCGTTGGGACACCCTTCTCCAGGTTGCGAGTTAACGGTCTCCCGCGCATAGTCAGCAGGCGTACAACCACCCAGCCCGACGCCCGCGGATGGGTTGATAGTGAGGCCTTCGGGCAGTAGGACGCTGGCGTCCTTCAGCTGTGATTGCGCCAGGCCTTCGGTGCTGGTCAGTCCTTCGTCTTTGAAGTTGAGGTTGAAGTCTAGGCCGCTTGGCGCCGAGGACCTGTCGGTCGTCGCTTCCGCGGACACCGTCGGGCTGAACGCCAGCCGGTTACACCCATCGAGTGCCTGTAGCGCTTCGGCCGTAGGGACATGTAGGAACTTGCCGCGTTCTGTCCACGAGTCGGTTTCGAGGCTGCTCTGCATCGGCCCTTCACACGATGTCGGCATTGTCAACAACGACGACGTATCCGTCGCTGTCGAAGGCTGACAAGGAGCGCCACCGACACCGTACGTCTCGAAAATGCATTGATCGGCACGATATTTGCTGTGGCGTGGGTCTCCGGGTACGCCCCAGAAGGTGAGCTGCACGCCCTCCAGTCCCGGTGTTTGCGTGATGTTGGTGGAGCCGATCGTGACGCCGTAGTCTTCGCCGGGACCGCTGCGCACCGATGTATCGAGAGTCACGAACACTTCGGCGAGCGGGATCGAAAAACCGAAGCGCGCCGGCTCCCCCGCATACGGTTCGAGATTATAGATCGCTTTGGCAAAGACAGAGTGACCAAGAAACGCAGGATCGTCGAAAGTTATCAACGCTATACCGACAGCCGTATCTTGAGGACATAGGTTTTCTTCGATTTGTTCCCCACGGCCGAGGAACTGTGCAAGCGTGCACGTCAGGAAGGGCTTGGGGTTACCCAGCAACCCGGCAGGTAGCTTACCCAATACATCCTTGGCCAGCCCGGCCGGTTGGACCATAGGCCTACCCACAGTTTCGCCATCCGAAGACGGTGGTTGGTTGGCGTCGGGTCCCTCGTTGAATAGAAAAGTCCCGGTCGTCTGGAAGGGGTGGGAACCGGCCTGGGTGTCAAGCGACCCGCCCTCGTTTTCAGCGCGAAAATCATAGTCTTCGACACCATACGGAGTGGGCTCTTCACTGATACGCAAAGCCCTGGAAAGCGTCGAGGATGGCGCCCCACCGCCGCTGACGCTCACTCCGTTCTCTTCGCCATTTGCAGCGTTTGGCAGCACCTTGACCTTGATACGCACTTCGAGCTGCATAAACGGCGCCAGAGCATGTTCCCCTCCCTTCCCGGGCGGAGGATCTTCGATGCCTTCCCTGTCATAAACGCAAGAGAGCTTCGCCAGCCAACAAGTCAACGGCACATTGCTAGTGAAGTCCTTTGTCGAATAGCCTTCGATCGCCAAGGGTTCAAGCCCGGCGGGAAGGGTGTCGCTGAGCGTGACCGGAGTCTTCGCACCGTCGATACCCGCATCGCCCACGTTCTCCGCCGTAACGAAAATCTCGCTTTCGGATCCCGGCGCGAGATTCGTGGGACGCGCACCAGACGTCAAATGCCACCACGGCTCCGTGGCGGACGCAAACGAAGCCGCGAACGCGCACACGATCACCGACAGAAGCGACACCACAATTACCGCAATGATCCGCCGCATTACTTACCCCTCCGAGTCGACAGCCGAGACCGCTTAGCCTTCGTTTTCTTTCTCTTCTTCACACACTTGCCGCGTTGCCTGATAGAGCCCTTCTTGCACTTGACCGGCTTGGCCTTCGACTTCGGTTTCGCGTTCAACGTGACGGCAGTTGGGTTACCGGGACCCTGGTAGGTCAACGATCCTGGAGTTGGGTCTTCTGGTGCGGCGACAGGGCTCTGACACGCGTCTCCTTCGCAAGCCGGCACAGGCGTGGCCGCCGGTGGCGAGCAGTCTTCGCCCGCACCGCATTCGTGCGCATCGTAAATGTCGAGCACAGTGTCCGTGTCAAGCGGCGACAGTTGTGCTTTGGTGAGAAAGAATACGTCGCTACCCGATTCGGAGGCATCCACGAACACCGAATCGTCCTTAGACGTTCCCGAGGAAACCAGACCGACACAACCACCAGAAGCCACGACAAACGTCGTACTGGTCGCGGTACAACCCCCGACGCCAGACGGCTCGAACTGATACACATCCTCAGCGCCATTCGTGTCCTGTGGAGCAAGCGCATCGTAACTATTGAAGAACAAGCGGCCGCTGTTCGAGAGATAACGCGACTGATAGAACGGGCTTGTCCATCCAGGAAGAAACGCAGCGATATTCTGTGTTTCTTCAAAAGGTCCGGGGCCAAACCCACCACCCTGTACTTCTTTAGTCAATATACCCTGAGGACGACCGCCCGTCGGGTTACACGACGCACACACAAGCCGACCTTCACCATTCCCGTCAGCGTGATATAGGAAAACCTCCCCATCATGCTTGCCGCTGAGCACATCGCGATTATCAAAACCCGTGAGCGAACGCTGCGACATGAACGATAGCCAATGACCATCTGGCGACACCCGAGCCGTCAACCTGTGGAGGTCCTGCGACCAATCTGTGGTGTCTTCGCTTGAGAGCACAGCGACCAGCGTCGTAACTCCTTCATGGTGAACATAAAGGTTGTGTTGACCCGCTACCGCTACTTCACCACGATCGTTGGCCTGCCCACCAGTCAACACACCACTAGCCACGAAATAAACATAGGAGCCATCCTCAGAGGCGCCCAGGATAGGTTCCATCACTCCAGTCGATTCGCCACCACCGCCGGTGAGATCGCTCAGCCGACATCCAAGGTGACCCGCTTCTTCGACGATTTCACACTCATACAGATCCGCTGAGCCACTCGCGTCTTTAGTCAACTCTTGCTTATCGGTAAAGAAGATCCGCGAGCCATCGCTAGACGCCGTCTGGAAGCCTGGTTCGCTCGATCCCTGTCCAGAACCACCCTGCACTTCATCCAGCTGAACGGTTTTTTCGCTCGTCGTATCACGCAAATAGAGATGCGACCCATAAGACCAGACCACGCGAGAACCATCCGCCGAGACAGCATTCCTGACCACATGTGTAGCCCCGGGACTGCCGCCACGATTGATACCTCCAAGGATACCCCCAGTCGCCAACGATTCGTTAGGCAGCACGCTGATAACGCTCAACCGTCCACCCGTCCACTCATACAAGCTTTCAAGCGGAGCGCCTTCAACAAGAGGCGCCCACCTGTATTGCAAGACTATGTGGCTCACGTCGGGGCTAGCCCCGACGAATTCAGGACCACACGTCCCAATCACACATTCTCCGCCTGCTTGGCCTTTTCCGAAGACCGTGCCAAACGGAACATTTTCTACACCGGGAGCGCCCGTGACAAGCGGCGAGTAACAAGAGCTCGTACAGAGATGAGCGGGATTGCCCGAAGAAAAGTCGGTACGCAGGAAAGGCGTCTGTTCAGACGCCTCACTCGACAGAGACGGCACAAACGCGCCAAAAGGCTGCAGCACACTCAGTGAAAGATCCGTAGAGAAAAACGGGTATTCATCATCCCCCAACGCCCCCGGCGCAGAGTCGTGAGGACCATTGATATCGAGCGACTGCCAACCCCCAGGAGTACGGTCCGCCAACGCCTGCACGGCACTCTGGTAATTGCCAGGCGGCTGCGCTTCGATCGGAGCATTCGCCCAATACGTAATCGCATCCCCGTTCACAGAAGCCTCCGTAACATTTTTTTGGGCCCGTATCAGTGCCCCATACTTATCCGGAGGAGAAACCATTTCCCAATTGCGGCCGTCAGGGAAAGAAAAAGCACCGGCAGCCTGCGTCGTAAACGTCAATTCTTCCCCTTCAGCCACACCCGGATGAGAGTTGTGCGCAACCAACCGCATATGGTAGGCGGTATGCGCCAACAAATCCTGCGGGTGAGCGCCCACAACATCCGGTTCATAGTTAGCCGCAAGAACCCCCGTCGGCGCCGGAACGCTATCCACATACGGACTCGACGAACACGTTGTCGGTGTACCACAGGGCCCATACTCAAAACTATACGAAGTCGCTTCTTCACCAGCATTACTACGCGGATTCACTTCAGCGCTGAAGCTTACACTCGTAGCTGTCACTTCCTCGATCGACTCGCTGCCCGCTGACACCGTGGGAGCAGCCGCTGCTGCAGGCCCAAAAATATCCACCACACCAGCGACTGAATCAGCCGCATACACGGTAGACGTAGCCGTATCGACAGCAACACTCGAACCATGCCCACCAGGAACACTCAAACTTTCAAGCGACCTACCACTGGCGTCCACACGATGCACATTCGAAGAATGACCAACATACACATCATTACTCGACAATTCAACCGCTAGCCCCGTCGGATCTTCCCCATCGACCGGCCTTTCTTCAATTACTGATTTACCTTCTACAGTCCCGCTGAGAAACTGGCCGTTTGCATTAAACTCGACGACCCTTTCTTCGGTGGCGGGTCCTTCCACAACGGTGCGTATATCATGGCTCAGATAGAAGTTATCTTCGGAATCTACCGCGAAAAAGCCCCCCGTTACCGTGCTCCCCGCAAGGAGCCCCGCAAGCCCGCCGAAACTCGCACGAGATGCTATCCGTATATTTACCACACCGTTCGCATAGTTCACCGTATCCTCTACCGCCCCGCCGTAGTTTCGCTCCAAGACCCACAGCTCCCCGTGCGAATCGACAGCCACACCAAAGACTTCACTGAAACCGTTTTCACTGTACTGTTCACCCGTCACGTTACGGCTTATCTGCCCGATATATTCCCCACTCGCACTAAACTTATCCACCACCGTCCGTGCTTCTTCAGAAGCCATCTTTTCTTCTTCTGGGGTCTCCCCTGGGTGCTGTTTGATGACCGGTATATTGCCTTCGTCGTCAGCGACGTAAACATCTCCATATGAGGGGCTGCTCGGATCGTTATCTATGGCGATCCCGACCGGCTTGCCGAACTTGCCGGTCGCTACTTCTTCGGGTAGCCCTCCGCTACCCGCGGCCTTGCCTTCGTTCAGCAACTGACCGCTGCCGAGCGTTCCAAGGCCGAGGCCGCTGCCGTTGAATTCTCCTTCGAATTTGCTGCCGGTCGAGTTGAAGATCTCGACGCGATCGTTCGTCTTGTCCAGATAATAGATGTCGCCGGTGGCTTCGTTGACCGCGATACCCGCGGGTTCGCCAAGCTGACCGGGACCAGAACCGGGCGAGCCGAACGAACCCGTGAACTGGTGACCACGCGCCGCCAGCGCGGGAGCAGCGGTCAGGCCAAGCACTGCCAACACCGCCAGTACCACACCTCGTCCGCCGAGGCTCGACGCTGTGCTCAACCCCCTACGAGTACCGGTCATCCGATTTCCCTTTCCCTCAGGATGAATAGACATACTGGACCCACTCATTCCCCCGGCCCTAGCCTGTCACCGCCCAAGTACCACGCATTTCGTCCAGTTCTTTTAGCGGCACGGACGCACCGAACTTAGTGCCGGCAACCCCGATGCCTCGTTCCAGTTCGTTTTCGATGTCTTGCGTAATGATTTTCGCGGTCGGGTCCGAAGAGGGTCCACCCTGTATCCAGCCACAGAAGTTGCCCGACGCGGCCTTCAGTTCGGTCACGTTTTCGCCGACGAGGGTGCCCGAGCAAACGCTGGGGATCCCTTCTGAGGTTCTAAAGATGTGGACGTTGCCTGGACAGATCCCCATCTTGACCTTCACTCCGGGTTCGAGTTCACATTCGACGGCAGCCAACGGAATCGGGAAGGAGACCGCCGTTCCGGCGAACCCTCCGACCCCTTCTGGCATCGGACCTATCTGCCAGACGCCTGTCTCAGTCGCACCTTTGGGCAGTGTGCCTTTGTCAGTCCAGGGCGAGCCTTCTGTACCGTTCGCACCATTTTTACCCGCTTTACCTTCTTTGCCTTCCGTCCCAGGAGTCCCATTCGTGCCTGGCGTCCCCGCCGGCCCCTGCGGACCCACGCCACCAGCAGGCCCAGCAGGACCAGCAGCCCCCTGCGCGCCGGCGGCCCCATTCGCCCCGGCCTTCCCCTTCAAAGAAGCAAGCACGCTCGGCTTGATCTGTTTCGTGCTTGTGATCAAGAATTTGCTGGCGGCATAAGCCCCACCCGTCATCGCGAACACGAGCGCCAACGTGGCAACAACATTCGAATAGGTAAAGCGACTACGAAGCGAAAGCATCAATCCATCCCCTCCTGAAAGAGCGATCCACACGAATAGACCCGCGGGACCGCGGGCGATACGAAACCTGCATGAGCGCGTCTACTACGCGCGAGAATCCAAGCCGGCCGTGTGGCCCGCTTGGAACGACGATCCGGCCTGAACCTAGCTGTGAGCCGGCCCGGCCAGAGAGAGAGAGAGAGAGAGAGAGAGAGACGCGTCAGCGACGCTGACGCGTCCTATTACGTCAGCCCCGTTGGCACACGGACTCTCAAGCACGTTATCCCCAAATGAATGCACGCGAAATACAACTCCCTCTCA
>Ga0208586_1000400_pt1 | contig 16358 bp, 16 predicted proteins | sample NGESurshal072012_6_FD_184471 | JGI IMG/M metagenome (GOLD analysis project Ga0208586, IMG submission 184471) | Arctic peat soil microbial communities from Barrow, Alaska - NGEE Surface sample 53-3 shallow-072012 (SPAdes) | ecosystem: Environmental > Terrestrial > Soil > Wetlands > Peat ... | reverse complement strand
GAGGACGCCACTGAAGCCCTAGGAGATGTTGTGCCGTTAAGTGTGAGATCAATTGGTGCAGTTCACTCCCGAATGTGCGTGAGAGAACTGACTCAGTATGCCCGTGGTATGCCCAACCTTTTGATTTAGCCCAACTTCCGCCGGACATCACGCGTCGGATCAGGAATTACAAGTCAGTCATGTTTCGGGCTCGCTCAGCTTCTCAAGCTGAGAACGCGAGTTCGATTCTCGTCGCCCGCTCCAACGATTCACTTTCAAACGCTTTGATTGCAACGATTTGAAACTGGCCACTTGTGACCGCGAGTGACCCCGAGTGCCCCGTGTTAGATGCCCATACGTGCCCGTGGTATGCCCCCGAATCATACGATTCGAAGCGAGAGCCTCATTCGTCACATCTTCGGAGCGATAAGGGCAAGGACGGTGTCGACTACGGTCTCGAACGACCGAGAGCTCCGCTGTACTTGAGCGAGGAGAAGTCCCCCTTGCAGCGTGGCGAGGAGAGTGACGGCGAGATCATCTGGGTCGACGTCCGAGGTTCAACGTGTTTCCAAGATCTCGTATGTCGCAAGTGGTCGTAGCTGCGGACAGTGCTGCCTACTGAACTCGTCCCGCACCGCCAGTAAGGCCGACGACGAAGCTTCGAGGCGGTCGATATCCGCAACGCTGAAATTCCGCTTCAACCCTTGAGACCATCAATTGCGAATCGTCAGTTACGACGAGCGCGCAACCCCCATTTCCAGCGCCGAACATTCGAGCGCCTTCCGCGCCATTCGACATCGCCGTGTCAACGATGCAATCGAGCTCCGGGCACGAAACTCCAAAGCAGTGCTGCAGGGATCTATGCGATGCGATCAGTAAGTCACCAATGGGCTGTCCGGTTGAGAGTCGTCGTACCGTTTCAGCGACTCGCTCGTTTTCGGACACCACATGTTGAGCCACTTTCGTGAGTTCTCCATCGAGCGTGCTCTCTACCATTGAAAAGTCCGCCTCTCTCAGAGAGGTAACGCCGAGCCGAGCCGCGGCCCGTTCACACTGCGATCGCTTGAACGCGTAGCCGCCATCTCGATTGACGTGGTGCACCGTCGTGTCAATAACAAGTATTTGGTTCTGCACAAACGGCACCTGACGGATCGATTCGTCGAGACAGTCGATCAACATGGCGTGCTCGGATTTGGCGTTCAGCAACGCGAGGGGATCCATCATGCCAACCGGGACACCAACGTATTGCGTCTCCGCCTTGTGACAAAGTCGAGCAAGCGCCACTGGATCGAAGTTCGCCTCAGTGATGTCGTTGAGGGCAACTGCGACGGCCGCTTCGATGGCGGCCGACGAGGATAACCCCGCACCCGAAGGGATCTCTGAATGAAAGGAGAACTCAAGTCCAGGAACTTCCAGTCCGGCTTCTTGGAACGCCCACACGGTGCCCAAGACGTACGACGCCCACGAAAATGGATTCGAGGGCTTCAACTCATCCAAATTCATCACCACGACATCTCTTCGTTTTGATGAAGTTACGACCACTTCAGGAGTATCCAGCCGCGCGACAAGCAACTGCAATCGACGCGTGACGGCGAAGGGTAGAACCAATCCCATATTGAAATCGGTGAACTCTCCGATGAGGTTGACCCGACCTGGAGATTGCCATTGCCCCTCGGCGGCATTACCTCGAAGCAACCGTGGGCGCGAGCTCACGCCGCCCGTCAACGGAGCGCCGTTCTCAATTGAGCAGCGGCGTCCTCTGGACGCACGTCGACAATGAACGTACCGGCGGCCAATTCGACACCTGCAAGAAATTTGATATTGGTCGCACCTCGGTTGACGGGTTTGAACTCGAAGCGTAGATGGCAAAACCGGTCCCACTCCATCTCATCGTTCACTGGGCGTTGATGAATCGCCATAACGTATGGGAGTGAAAAGTCCCACAATCTGTCGTAGCTTTTTGTGAGCGAAGACAGCACTGTCGCCAACTCCAGCTTTTCCTCCTCATTCAGTGCTCCCAACGAAGAGAGGTGGCGCTTGGGGACCACGTGCGACTCATAAGGAAATTGGGGCGCAAACGGAACGAAGACGAGCCAAGATTTCGTATCCATCAATAGTCGCTCAGTCGTGTCAATTTCGCGGACGCACACGTCGCACTGTGCACAACGCTGCCTAGCCATCAGATAGTTCTTTGCAGCCACTAAGTGCTGTCGCACGCGAGGCGGTATATAGGGGAAGGCGTAGATCTGGCCGTGAGGATGACCAAGAGTCGCACCTACCCGCTCCCCTTTGTTCTCAAACGGCAAAACGTAGTGCACGCCCGCATCACTCCCAAGCGTCGTGCATCGATCAATCCAGACGTCAATGAGGAGTTGAACCCTCTCGATCGACAAATCCGAGAACGTCTGTTGATGGTCGTCGGAGTAGACGACCACTTCGCAATGCCCATACGCCGGAGCAGATTGGTAGGGATCAGTGCGGTTTACTCCGTCGTCATCGTCAGCATTTGTAGATAGTGCGAGAAATCGATTTTCAAAGACGGCGACTTCAAACTCGTCGAATGGAATTTCACTGAATTCATCAACGTTGACTGGGGTCGGGCACAGCGGGCAATCCTCGAGGGGTGGACGATAGACCCGTTCCTGGCGATCTGCAGTGATCACGACCCACTCGTCACTCAAGGGGTTCAAGCGAAGTTCAGCCATCGAGGCGCATTTCGTCATCACCGCGTGAACGTACTTTCACGCCACGGCGATACAGGAACAGCCTTCGACCGTCTGAATTCATATACGTTTCTCGAACCAGGATCCGATTGCTCCGTTCGAGTTGTGTGACTTCAAAAAGAGTGGGGCCCTCGACCGCTGGAGGTGGGGTCTCGGCACTCACCGATGAGAATTTCGAAGTCATGCGTCGCAGGAGTGGCTTCGCTGGCGCGAACGAGTTCGATCCATTTCGGAGTGACCTAGAGCCAGACGGTCCTCGACACACGCCGCGGATTGAACGCCCTGCACTCAACGAACCATTCGGGCCGACCCGCCGTCGACGAGTCTGCGGACTTCGTCGAGTGTCGCCATTGACGAGTCGCCCGGAGTGCTCATTGCGAGCGCGCCGTGGGCAACGCCGTATCGAAGTGCCTCGTCGGCTGGCATCCCTTCGAGCAACGCATAAATTATCCCGGCAGCGAACGCGTCACCCCCGCCCACCCTGTCGAAGATCTCCAGTGATGAGATGACGTCACTTGAGATGACCGCGCCGTCGACCCAACACACACCACTCCAATCGTTGAGCGACGCCGAGAGGACTGTTCGAATGGTCGACGCGATGACCCGTAGATTCGGAAAAGCTGCGGCGACCGCGCCGAGCGCGTCGACGTCGTCGCTCTCCCATTCACCTCCATCAGAAGGATGCGCGCGACGGATTTCAATGTCGAGCGCTTCGACAAAGTTCTTCGCGTTTCCGAACACGACGTCGCACAGGCTGACGAGACGTCGATTCACTTCAATGGCGCGCGCGTTGCCGGGCGCGTCTCCCCAGAGCGAGGCGCGGACGTTGACGTCGTAGGAAACGACTGCGCCCGACTTTCGCGCGGCGAGCATTGCCTCTTCGGCGATGTCAGCAGTGGTCGGCGAGAGAGCGCTGAAGATTGCACCGGTGTGAAACCATCGCACGCCGCGGTCCACGAAGAGATCGTCCCACTTCACGTCACCACGCTTCAATTGGCTGGCCGCGGAGTTGGCCCGATCCGAACAGCCCACCGCGCCACGTGGTCCAAATCCACGCTCGGTGAAGTTGAGACCATTGCGAACGGAGCGTCCGATCCCGTCGTACGGCACCCACTGCAACCACGTCAGGTCAACGCCACCTTGTCGCATCAGGTCCTCGATGAGCCGGCCAATGGGATTGTCAGCAAGCGCTGTGACAACCGCCGCCCGCTGTGAGAAGCAGGAACGCAATCCTCGAGCGACGTTGTACTCTCCTCCGCCTTCCCACGCTCTGAACGACCGCGTGCTGGAGATTCGCTCTTCGCCGGGGTCGAGTCGGAGCATGACTTCGCCGAGCGCCACGACGTCAAGATCACACTCTTGGCCCGAGCGTGCGACGAACGGCACAGCGCTCACTGGGTTCGATTCAGTCAGCACTGCGAACCGCCTCCACGATGCCCAGTGCCAGGCGAGCGAGTTGCGCAATCTCGTCGAATTTCCCTGCCGCCAGTAGTTCCGGGGTCGCCATCCAACTTCCTCCGCAGGCCGCCACTTGGGGCAGACGTAAATACGTTTCTAAATTGGCCACGCTGATTCCACCCGTTGGCACAAAACTGACATCGCCGAAAGGTCCCGACAGAGCATTCAAGAAACCGACGCCTCCCGCAGCCTCCGCGGGAAAGTACTTGAGCAAATGTGCGCCGACACGTAGGGCTTGCAACACGTCCGTGGGCGTGCAGACGCCGGGAAGGACCAGCACGTCGTGCTCGAGGCAGTAGTCGATCATTGCCTCGTCGGTGCCTGGCGAGACGATGAATGACGCACCGATGCCCACCATGCGGCGCGCGTCATCGAGTGTGCGAACTGTACCCGCGCCGAGCAACGCGTCTGGATGTCGTTCGATGAGTTTTTCCAGAGCGACGTCAGCGCCTGGCGTTCGCAGGGTGATTTCCGCGGCAGCGATACCGCCAGCACTCAGTGCTGCAAACAGATTCTCCGCCTGATGGAAGTCCACGAGTTCGACCACGGGCACGATGCCCACTGCGCGCAACCGCTCCTCGACCAGGTGGGGCGACGCCTTCATCTCGCGAGCCACCCACCGTCAACCGGCAAGATCGCCCCGCACACGTAGTCCGACGCAGATGAGGCCAAGAAGAGGGCGGCGCCCGCGATGTCCAGTGCGTCGCCCCACCTGCCCGCGGGAATGCGGTCAAGGATCGATCGACTGCGATCGGCGTCGGCGCGAAGTGCATCGGTGTTATCCGTCGTGATGTAGCCGGGGGCAATGCCGTTGACATTGACGCCTTTGGGGGCCCATTCATTGGCAAACGCTTTGACGAGACCGGCCACGCCGTGCTTGGACGCCGTGTACGACGGCACCAGAATCCCACCTTGAAAGGAGAGAAGAGAGCCAGTAAAGATAACTTTGCCCACTCCGCGTTCGATCATCGTCCGTCCGATCTCGCGCGTGAGCACAAAAGGGGCCGTGAGATTGATGGCGATAGTCCGCGCCCACATGTCGTCGGTGTGGTCCACCGCCGCTGCTCGAACGATGGACCCCGCGTTGTTCACCAAAATGTCAATTGGCCGCGATCGCTCGGCCAAACGCGACGCCAGATCACGTACCTCACGCTCATCGGAGAGGTCAACGCGGATGGCTTCGAACGACCGACCGAGCGCCTCGACGGAGTGCTGCACCTCCGAGCCCGATTCTTCAAGCTGTGCGCTCACACCAATGATGTCCGCCCCCGCGGCGGCGAGGAGTGCTGCGATCGCCCGGCCGATTCCGCGGCGCGCACCAGTGACGACGGCGAGCTTTCCAGAGAGATCAAAGAGCCCTTCGACGCGATTGACGGATTCCCTGTTGCTCACGTCGACGCCCCACAGTCGATGAGCACTTTCATGGCCTGGCCAGCGCGAAGACGCTCGAAGGCGGACGGAGCATCCGCGAGTGCGACGACGTCAGTTATCAACGCATCAGTCGGAATGGCTCCACTGCTTAGCAATCGAAGTGCTTCCTCAAAATCACCGGACTGATAGACGCGCGCACCGATGAGCGTCAACTCGCGCCAGAAGAACTGAAAGAGATTGACCGGCGTCGGACGCGAATGGATGGCCACGAGAGCCAGGCGACCACGAGCGCCCAATGACATGACAGCGGCTTCTACGCCCCCCGCCGAACCCGAAACCTCGAAGCAGACATCGACACCCGCTCCTCGTGTCCATTCGTCGACGACGACAGCGAGCTGGTCTGCCGGGTCGAACGTACGTAGGCCAGCCCGATCAATGAGTTCTCGTCGTTGCGCGTTGGGCTCGCTCACCAGTACGTCACCACCAACAGCCGCAGCGACAGAGGCGATGAGTAGGCCAATTGGCCCCCCTCCGACGATGAGCACTTTTTCACCCGGACGAAGCTCAGAGCGACGAACGTCGTGGACCGCGACCGCGGTTGGCTCGGCGAGTGCGGCCTCTTTCAAGCCGAGGTTGGCCGGTACTCGGATCAGTGTGCGCTGGGCAACGTTCCACGAACTCTGCATCGCGCCTGGTGAATCGATCCCAATGAAATTTAGCCGGTAACAGATGTGCGAGTTGCCGCGCACGCAGGCTGGGCACGTTCCGCACCAATCGAGCGGCACGACCACGACTTCGTCGCCTGGCGCCCAGTCGGTAACACCGTCACCGACCGCAGTCACCGTGCCAGACATCTCGTGACCGAGGATGACCGGAAGCGTCACCCTCGCGTCCATGTCGCCGTCAAGAATGTGCAAGTCAGTTCCACAGATACCGACGTAAGCAACCTTGAGTTGGACTTCTCCGGGACGAGGCGCGCGGTCGTCCGCATCGCGCACCGCGATGTGACTCTGGCCTTCGTAGTACGCAGCGAGCATCTCTATCTCTTTCCTTGGTTCCTCTCGGAGAATCTCGTTCCGACAATGCCTCCGTCGACGACGAGATCCGAGCCGGTTGTTGAACCGGCGTCCGGTCCGGCCAAATAACAAATTGCCGCCGCAACTTCTTCGGGCGTCACGAGTCGCCCATGTGGTTGGCGCGCCATCACCGCGGCACGTTCCGCGCTCGGATCGCCCGTGGCGTCAACCAGACGGTCGATCCACGGCGTGTCGACTGTGCCGGGACTGACCGAATTGACCCGTATTCCTTCGTGCAGGTGGTCGGCGGCGAGCGCCTTGGTCAAGGCGAAGACGGCGCCTTTTGACGCACCGTAAGCAACTCGACGCGGCACGCCCGTCATCGCGACAAACGAAGCAATATTCACGATCGATGCGTGCGAAGACTGGCGGAGCGAGGGCAATGCCGCACGTGTCACACGCATGACGCCCAGTACGTTCACTTCAAAGAGGCGACGCCACTGCGCCTCCGCCAACTCGGGATGTTCGTCGACCGAGCCTTGCATTCCCACCCCGGCACAGTTGACAACGACATCCAGTCCGCCCAGGTCTTCGACCGCGGCCGACACGGCTTCTCGAACCGAAGAGTCGTCAGCCACATCGCAGTACTGCCAGCCGACTCCTTCGACGTCGTACAGGCGTTTCAGGTCGAGCGAGACAACCCTCGCACCACGTGCCTGAAAACGCAGTCCAGTGGTGAGTCCAATTCCTGAGCTGCCTCCAGTCACGACGACGCGCCCTCCGACGAACTCACCGGTCTGCCCCGACGATCTCGAACTGATCGACTGATCGCTCATACAACACTCAATCCATAGCAATCAATCGCCGTGGCGCCTCGCAGGGCCATTCGTTCCTCACTGGAGAGGTCGGCGGCGAGTTCCAATTGAGCGCCCGTGACCCGTTCGTAGCCACCCGCGACTTCGCATATTGGCCAGTCGCTGCCAAACATCAGCCGCTTGGCGCCAAAGTTCTCGAGAGCAAGGTCGAAGACGGGGCGAAGGTCATCCACGGTCCAGGGAATTCGGTCACCTTGGAATGGGTACAGACCCGAGATCTTCGCAAAGACGTTCGGGAAGGCAGCGGCCCGTGTCAACCGCTCGCTCCACGCGGCTAGGTCACAGCCAATGGGCGGTTTGGCGACGTGGTCGAGGACGAGGCGCAAGTTGGGAAATCGTTCGGCGATGGTCGTCACGTGTTCGAGGTGGCGGGGTTTCACCGCGACAATGTCGAATGTGAGGCCCTGACGCTCGAGTATCGCCAGCCCCTCCAGCACGTCGGGACGAATAATCCAATCGGGATCGGGTCGGTTGTGAATCAACACGCGTACGCCAACGAATTTGTCGGATCCGCGCATTCTCTGAAGAGCCTTTTCAAGCGCGAATGGGTCATCGAGAGGTGCCCACGCGACGATGCCCGCAATCTCAGAGTGGTGCGACGCAATTTCGAACATCATTTCGTTGTCAGCCTCGTCATCTTCTGACTGCACGAGCACGGTCGCGTCAACACCGTTGGACTGAAGGTGCGGTGCCAACTCGTCGTAACCGATATTTCGATCAAGTTCGGGATAGGCGGCGGCGAGCCACGGGTACGAGACACGAACCGGGTCCCAAAAATGCTGGTGTGCGTCGACGACGCTCACATTGACCCTCGCCTCAACGTCGAAGCGAGGTGGCCGAACTCTTTCCCCCCGTACTCGAAGTCAAAAGCATGTAACCACGATGATTCGGGGCGCCATCTCTTTAATGGCTCTTTCGACACTGTTCTTGGGCTGCTAACTCCTGCACCAACTGGACGTCGGACCACGTATAGAGACTGACCCCACTTTCGAAGCTGACTCATTGTCCCGCGATCCGAAATCCCGATTCGGCGTCGAATAGCAGCATGGAGTCACTCTTGACGCGAAGTGTGATGCGATCGCCGATCTTTACCACGACCGTCGGCGCGACGCGCACCACTATTTCAGGTGAGGCCGCCGGCGCGCCCGCCATCTGTCCATATATATAGGCCTCGGCGCCGAGTTCTTCAACCAACTTGACCACAACAGGTATGCCGTCGCCGTCGCCGGCAAGTTCAAGGGCCTCTGGGCGTAGCCCAACCGTGATCGGACCCTTCCCAACCGCCTGAGCAAACATCCTCGGCAGTGCCACCTCAGAACTACCAATCTGCACGCCGTTCTCCACGATTGTGGCGTCGAGCAGATTCATCGCCGGCGAACCAATGAACCCGGCGACGAACGAGTTCACCGGCGCATCGTAGAGGGTGCGTGGTACGGCAATCTGCTGAAGGACACCGTCCTTAATGACGGCCACCCGGTCGCCCATCGTCATTGCCTCGACCTGATCGTGCGTCACGTAAAGCGTGGTGACACCGAGGCGACTCTGGAGTTCGGCAATCTGCGTCCTGGTGGAGACGCGCAACTTGGCGTCAAGATTGGACAGCGGTTCGTCCATCAAGAACACCTGCGGCTTTCGAACGATCGCTCGACCCATGGCAACACGTTGTCGCTGACCACCGGAAAGTTGGCCGGGTTTGCGGTCTAGGTACTCTTCGAGGTCAAGTATCTTGGCCGCTTCACGGACGCGCGACGCAATCTCTGATTTTTCGAGTTTGGCCATTTTCAACGCGAAACCCATGTTTTCCCCCACGTTCATGTGCGGGTACAGCGCGTAGTTCTGAAAGACCATTGCGATATCGCGACTGCGGGGCGGAAGATTGACGACGTTCTGGTCGCCGATGAAGATGTCGCCTTCGTCAACCGGCTCGAGACCGGCCAACATTCGGAGGCTCGTCGTTTTCCCGCACCCAGAGGGTCCGACCAGCACCACGAACTCTCCGTCGCCAATCTCCAGATTTAGACGATCGACCGCACTTCGCGTGGTCTTAGGATAAATCCGCGTCGCCTCCTTGAAGGTCACAGTGGCCATACAGTTCCTTTCAATTGTGTGAATATGCGTCGAGGAACTACGCCATCGTGACGAAAGTCTGGGGCGTCGCCACGCCTGCAAGATCCTCGTTCCGAACGTTCGGACATTGCTCGCTACTCCTTGGTCGCGCCAGCGAGCATTCCCTTGACGAGGGTGCGCTGAGCGAAAATGAAGACAATCGCGACCGGCGCAATTGCGACGACGATCGCCAACGCGAGTTCGGGTCGTTGGACCAGTTGGGCCCCGGTTCCTGGATTACCCGGGTTGAAGGCTTCCGTGGAAGAGATTAGGTATTCCAGTCCGACTTGCACTGGCAATTTCGTGTTCGTCGACAACATGACGAAGGGCAAGTAGTAGTTATTCCAGTCCGCGACGAACGCGAAGAACGCAACGAGTGCAACGACGGGACGAGCGAGCGGCAGCGCGATGTAGCGAAAGACTCCCCACTCGTTGCAACCATCAACGCGCGCGGCAGCCAGAAGATCCCTTGGAATCGTCGACGAGAAGAAGATGTAACAGAGATACACGCCAAAGGGGAAGAACGAAAAAGGAAGGATGACCGACCAGGGTGTGTCCGTCAGATGTACGGAGTTCACTTCGAGAAAGAGTGGTAGTACGAGCGCCGTCGCGGGCATGATCATCGTAACGAGTGTGATCGCGAGCAGCGTTTTTCGACCGATGAACTGAGTGAGCGCGAGACCGTACCCAGCAGGAATCGCCGCAACGATTGCGATCGAGACGCCGCCGAACGAGTAAATCGCCGAGTTTTCCAACCAACCTCTCATGACGCCGCTCTGAAATCCAAACAATGCCTTCCACGCGTGGAAGAAGTTGGAGAAGTTGCCAAATGCGAACGGACCCGACGACGTGAGTGCGGTGTCGGTCTTGGTAGGCGCGAGTAGGACCCAGATAATGGGCACAAAGAAGAAGGCCGTGAAGGCCAACAGCACAATCAGGGTGACGACACGCCATTTCATGTCAGGAGATCTCGAACAGTCTGGTGCGCCACACCAACAAGGTGGCTCCGAGCAGTCCAAGGATGAGCAGCGTCACGGAGATCGCAGCCGCCTCATTGAAATTGTCATTGATGAACGCGATGTAATACGCGAGTTGATTCGGCGACCATGTATTGCTGACCAGACCGGCACTGGCCTGACCGACGAGCTGCGGCTCCACGAACAGTTGCGTGCCGCCGGCGAACGAAAGGATGAGCATGTAGACAATCCACTTCTTTATGAGTGGAATCTTGATTCTGAGCGCCGACTGGAGCGCGTTCGCTCCATCGAGCCGGGCAGCTTCAAGCAGCTCGTCGGGAATGTTGTTCAACGCGCCGTACATCACGACGATCCAACCGCCCGCTCCGGTCCAAAACGCCATGATCGCAAAGATCCATGGCAAGTGCGAAGGCAGTAACACGAGATCGATTTGGCTGTAGCCAAAGAGACTCAGGAGAAAGTGCCAGGGACTGAGCGTCGGATCCAACATGAAGAGCCACACGAGCACACTGGCGGATCCGGCCAATGCTCCGGGCATGTAAAACAAGAAGCGAAATGATGCACTGGTTCGCCGCGACAAGGGATGCAGCATCAGCGCCAATATGACAATCAGCACCGCCTCCGCGATCAGCCAGATAGCGAGATACTCAGCGACGTGTTCAAAGGCCGGCAGAAAACGGAAATCTTGAAAAGCGCGGGTGAAATTCGATCCCCAGACAAATCCGCCCCCCACTTTCGTCACCGACAAGTAGATGGCATACACCGTCGGTGCAATGCCAAAGAGCGCCAAAAGCACCACGTACAAGGCAACAAACAGGTAGCCCGTCTTGCGCGATGTTCCAATCGCTGATGCTCTCTCAGAGCGACCACCCCGGCGAGCGCGCGAACGCTCGCCGGAGACAGTCGCAACTGGGGGAACAGTCATTTACGACTTAACTTGGTAACCATCCGAACGCGCCAGATTGGCCGCATCCGTGCCGAAAATACCGAGTCCAGCCGCCTGTGTGCCACCACTCGCAAGTGATGGCACGACGTCTGAAGCCCATATCTGGTCGTTGGCGTACGGCACCGCCGACCAACCCGACCAAATCTCGTTTGCAGCCTTGTTAAACGCCTGCGATAGCGTCGGCTGCCCAGCGAGTGGCGTTGCGTAGGTACCCGAAGCGTTCTGGGTCGCAACCCATGGGGCGTCGTCGGGACCGTAGGCCGGGAATCCAGGTGACAGGTTCTGACTGGTGAGACTGGTGTCAAGCCACACCACCGCTGCCGCAGCCGTCTTCAATTGCTTGCTGTGCGACGAGACGAACCACAATCCTCCACCAATCGCGCCGGTGACGGAGGGCCCGCTCGAGGTGAACGTCAACGGGTAGCCCGCCGCCATCGTGCAGTCAGGGTTCGTCGCCTTACACGCGCCGAGGCCGGGGAAGACGCCGCCCATCCAGGAAGCTCCAGGATAGAAGACGATTTTGCCACCGTACTGCTGACCAAAAGTGGAACTGAACATGTAGGCCACCGGGAGTTGGTTCCGGGAGACACCGTCGAGGAGCGATGCCATCTCCGTGCAAGTCGTCGCGGTCGGCTTGATCGTCAACGCGCCCGGACCCGTCTGTTGGCTCAACGGGCATTCATTGCCCCAGTAATAGGTGTCTGCGTCCCATGAGTCACCCTGTGTACCAATGATGTCACCGTGCGCGGCTGCGAGCGTTGCATCGGCGGACCACTCCTGCCAGGTCGTTGGCACTGACGTGATTCCGTCTTGGGCCATGAGTGCCGGGTTGTACCACAGCACGTTCATGGCGAGGTCATTCCGTAGACAGTAGACCTTGCCATTAATCGTGCAGAGTGCCGCCGATCCGTGTGCAAACTTTGCGAGCGTGCTCTTTGGTACGAGACCCTTGTTCAAGACTGCCGCATCGTTGAATGGCGCCTGAGCGAGCGATGCTGCATCGTTGTTCTGCTCGCTGAAGTAGATGTCCGGCCAACCGTGTCCGACGCGATTCGCCAAGGCGAACGCCGACTGGTACGTACCATCACCGTTGGTGTCGCCGTCCTTTAGAACCGCGACCACGTGAACCTTGGGATGTGACTTGATGTAGGCCAGCACCATTGGCTTGCGCGCGGTGTCGTACCAGATCGTGATCGTCGGCTTCTTCGCGGCACTGGCCGAAGTTGCTCCCACACCAACGCTGACAATCGACAGACCCAGCAAGCTGGTACATGCCACCATCGTCAAGGATCGACGATGCCACTTTGCCCAGCGACTACTTCCGCTGGATGAACTAACTCTTTCCATTCCTATTTCCCCCTAAATAAGGTAGTTACTCTCGCTGTCTGCGAACTCATTTGAAACAACCAGTCATGACGGTTCATTCCCGCTGACTGGACCTTGCGCTCTCGATGCTCCGTTTTCCATGTCAAAAACGTATGGAAGCAACTCATCGGGGTAGTGCGGCCCTGGTTCGAGACCGACCCCAGGACCGACGGGCGCGGCGACCATTCCAGTCGCGCTCACCCCAACCTCGCGCTTCACGGGGTTCGACGTGACGAGCGATTCGTAGTAGGTGCAATTCGAAATGGCCATACAAAGGTGGCGCGCGTACATCGTCGGACCGTGAGGCTCAGCACGCAATCGATAGGCGTCGGCGAGGTGCGCGATTCTCATGGCACCGGTGAAGCCACCGCGAAGTTCCGTGCTGGTTCGTACGAACGTCGCACAACCGCTCGCGATGAAGTCTCCGGCGTTCATGTGCACGCCGTCGGATGTCTCAGCAATGTTGAGCGGAACGCGCACCCGTTCTGCGAGCCACTTATACGAAGTAATGCTGAACTCGCGAATCGGCTCCTCGTACCAGAGAAAGTCAGCGGCGGACAGGGCATCACCAACGTAAACGGCGTCCGCGAGGTCAAAACCGGCGGACCCGTCAAACATGAGCGGGTAGTCGTCGCCAACGTGTTCGCGCACGGCGGTGCACAACTCCGCGTCGCGTCGCGCGTCTCCCCAGGCGTGCAGTTTGAGAGCGGGGTAGCCGAGCTCAATGCATTGCGCGGTCACGTCAAGGTATTCCGCGATGCTCGAAAAAGTGGTGGTCGACGCGTAGGCCGGGATCTCACGGCGAAAGCCTCCGATGACCTCCCACGTGGGCGCGTTGTAATAGCGGCCGGCGAGATCCCACAGCGCCGTGTCGACCAGTCCAAAGAGCCAGAGCGGGAGTTCCTCGGTTCGGTCAATCTCCCACATACGGTGCCAGAGCCATTCGCGTTGGAGAGGATCGGCTCCGATGAGCTCATCGCGAAGGACGTGTTCAAAGACGTCGGCGACTACGGGGCCCGTTCCGCGCCGTGGGGCAATCGCTACGCCATCAACGCCTTGATCGGTCCTCAGTCGAATGACGCCGACGTCGCGATCCGGTGGACTGCCTCGCAGGCCGTCTCGCCAAATGAAGGTGGGATTCGCTCCTGGCGCGAAGACGTTGAAGGTTTCAACACTCGTTATGCGCATGGGGGACCTCCGACAAAAGTGGCGTTCATCGGCGAAAATGCAAGGAATTTCGTACGCCCGAACCCGATTTCGCGTTCCCTGGCGTCAAGCGCACTCATCAAGATGCTCCCCTAAACATAAGACGACTGTTGTATGATAACATGATGTCCACTGGGGCGCAAGCGAAGGTCGCAGAGAAATATGTTGAGGGAGGCGTCAGAACGATGACACAGTGCCTTGCATCGTCCCACGGGCTTCTGATCACTCCTCGATGGACTGTCTCGTCGCGCGATGCACACCACGACGGTCGTCAATTGGTTCGCGTTGAATTCACAACGGGCGAATTATGCTGAAGGTCGTTGATTTATCTAATCTGGTTGAAGGGCCGCCAACCGTGAGCACACTCTCATCGCTGCCATCGCGACCTGCTCGACTCAATCATCTCGTGGTCTCTTCGCTTATTGACGAGATAGTTTCCGGGAATTTGCAAGTCGGGTCGTCACTTCCCCCGGAACAGGTCCTTTGTCAAGACTTCAAAGTCAGTCGATCGGTCACCCGCGAGTCAATCAAACTCCTCGAAGAAAAGGGCCTCGTCATTGCCCGTCAAGGGCAAGGAACGACGGTTCAGCCCGTGGACAACTGGAGTCTGCTCGATCCCCTGGTGCTCGCCTCCTATATCCGCAATGACCGGAGCCTTTCGATTTTCGACGACCTCATGGAAGTGCGTGCCGCGCTCGAGAGCCAAATGGCCAGCAGAGCGGCCGTGACGTTGACGAGCGAGCAACTCGAGGAGTTACATCGTCGGTTACTGGAACTCGAATCATTGCTCGGCGACACCGAGCTTTACACCGAGGCCGACATTGCGTACCACGACTTGATCGCGCACTTCTCGGGCCACTTACTCGCACTCTCAATCCTGAGAACTGTGCAACCAACGGCGCTCGCGAACGCTTACTACGGTCGCACGCACCGAACCGTCTACGACAATGAGCGCTCCCATGTGGGTCATGCCGCCATCTACGAAGCGTTGTTGAATCGCGATCCCGACGCCGCGTCGAAAGCCGTGGAGGAGCACATTCTCGGTGGTTGGGCAACGTACAAAAAATCACTTCAAGACGCAAAGCTGGCCGACAGCGAAGACGAGAGTTAGGAGCGATTCGTTTCAAGACGTGCATCTTGCTGGAGGCCATGCCTCTCGTGTAGGCACAGTTAGCGACCAACCAGGAAGAGTCAATCGAGTCCGCGCGCTGGTAGGCGAGGCCCAACCCTTTAGTGTCCTGTGCGCGAACTCGTGACTACTCCTGGCGATCTGCCAAGTTGCGATGCTCAACACCAAATCGAACCCTGAGCAGGAGACTATCTCGCCAGCACCGAAATCGGCACTCGGTCCAGTGCCGTTCACTGCGCCGGCGCGTGGTGGCTGGCTGCACGCCAGCACGTGCACAACGGATTTGAAAATGGCACGAAATCACTAGAGGAGGTGGAGATGAGTAAAATCGTCGGACTGCGGACCAGGCTGAAGCCAGGGATGGAAGAAGCGTACGACAAGGTTCATGCAGAAGTCTGGCCCGAACTGGTGCGCGCGCAACTTGATTTGGGAATAGAGCACTGGCAAATCTTTCGTCACGTCGTCGAATGTGACGACTTTGATCGCGCGACTGCCACCCTCTCGGCTCAGCCGATCGATCAACAATGGCAGCGAGAAATGTCGCGTTTCGTCGTGACGAGCGACGAAGGGCTGGGCGCCGCGGTTGACCGACTGCGTCTCGTCTACCGCCGATGAGTACTGAGGGTGCGGAACCTTCGCCCAATCTCGGCGCCCTCGAGAAGCGTTCCCTCCCACAACTTCCACTTCGCCTGACAGAGATCTCTCTCGGTTGTGCCCAACTCGGAAATCTCTTTCAATCCATTAACGACGAACAGGCCCGCGCAACGGTTGACGCCGCCTGGGACCGGGGAGTGCGTTACTTCGACACCGCTCCACATTACGGTCTGGGCCTCTCTGAACGTCGCCTGGGCGCGGCACTCGCTGATCGTCCGCGGGGCGAGTACCTCGTTTCCACAAAAGTCGGAAGGATTCTCGAGCCGATCAGCCCTCCCGTTGGTCGAGACGACGGCGGCTTTGACGTGCCAGCGACTCACCGACGCATCTGGGATTTCTCGCGCGACGGCATCTTCCGGTCAATCGAAGAGAGTCTTCTGAGATTGGAACTCGACCGCGTTGACATTGTGTATCTCCACGATCCAGATGAGCATCGGCGCGAGGTCTTTGACACCGCCTACCCGGCACTCGAGGAGTTGCGCGCCCAAGGTGTCGTCTCCGCGATCGGCGCCGGGATGAATCAAGTTGAAATGCTCACCGACTTTGCCCGTCA
>Ga0208586_1000399_pt1 | contig 16378 bp, 15 predicted proteins | sample NGESurshal072012_6_FD_184471 | JGI IMG/M metagenome (GOLD analysis project Ga0208586, IMG submission 184471) | Arctic peat soil microbial communities from Barrow, Alaska - NGEE Surface sample 53-3 shallow-072012 (SPAdes) | ecosystem: Environmental > Terrestrial > Soil > Wetlands > Peat ... | reverse complement strand
GCAAACATTCGGATGATCGCGCCGGCCCCAGTCAAGACAGCGCCGGTGGCGAGCGCGTGCGCAAACCGCGCGTCGAGCCAGCGACCCACGGGCAGCGCCAGCACCACGTAGATGAACGGGAAGATCGCCGCGAGGTCGCCGACAGTCCCGACGTCGACGTGGAGCACCTTCGCCGAGTCGGTGTCGATCGCGGCGAAGGTGAGCCACAGCAACTGCGTGCACGCCGCCAGAAGCGCGTAGACGCTGAGGATCGCCCACCGGATCGCCGGAGCTCGGACAGCCGCGGTGCTCATGCGTTCAACCTCGCGTACACGCCGTGAAGGCGATGGTACAGGCGGCGATACTCCGCGTACATCGGGCGATACACGGTGCGCGCCACGGGATCGGGCTCGAAGGTGCGATCGACCTTGACTCGCGTGGCGGCACCCGCGAGGTCGATGTTGCCCAGCGACATGGACGCGAACAGCGCAGCGCCGCGCAGGTTTGCGTACATCGGCTCGGCAACCCGCTCGATCCGGCGTTCGAGGATGTCGGCATGGATCTGACACCACAGATCCGAGACGGCTCCACCGCCGAGGATACGGAGCACGGGCATCGGGCGTCTGATGAATCGTTCCACCGAGTCGAGCAGCCAGCGTGCGTTGAACGCGACCCCCTCGAGCACCGCGCGCACCAGGTGGGGTCGCTCTGTGGTCATGGAGATGTTGAGAAACGCCGCGCGCAGGGTTCGGTCGTCAACCGGGCTGCGTTCACCGTTGAGCCACGGTGTGAAGAGCACCCCTCGTGCGCCGGGCGGTGACGTCATGGCCAGTGCCGTCATCTCGGGGTAGCCGACCACCTTTCCCGTTCCGGCCAACACCCCGCGCAACCATTCGAGCGCCTTCGCGCCCGTCTCTTGATTGTCTATGACGAGGTAGGAGTCGTTGGTGAGTCCGGGAATGGACGCGATCGAGTGGTTGATGTCGGTCTTCTTCTTCGGCACCGGACAACTTATCCACGACGTGGTCGAGAGCGCCACGTGGGTGTCGTACATGTTGGTGGCACCCGAACCCAGCGCCGCCGCGTGAATGTCGGGCATGCCGGTGATGACGACGGTGTCGGTCGAGAGACCGAGTGAGCTCGCGACGTCGGCGGTCACCGTGCCCACCACGCTGCCCATCGGTACCAACGGTGGAAGTCGAGCCTTGTCGATACCCACGAGGTCGAGCAGTTGTTGGTCGTAGTCGTAGTGCGTGAGCGCACGGTTGTCGGTTAACCACATCGCGAGTCGTGACGCGTGGGTCGCCGACGCCACGCCGGTGAAGCGCATCGTCAAGTAGTCGATTGGTTCCATCAACCAACGCGTCCTCGCTAGCACGTCGGGCTCGCGGTGCTTGAGATAGAGCATCTGACCGATCGGATCGGCGCCCGACGTTGAGGGGCCGCCGCCAGACTTCCTGATGAAAGGGAGTATCTTTCGAGGGTTGTAACCCTGGACCGGGCCTCCGATGGCGGCGCGGTTATAGACACCACCACGCGTGTCCTGCCACATGAGACAGGGCCCCGTCGGTATGCCCGCGGCGTCGACCGGCACCGTCGAGGCGTACTGGCCGGTGACCGCGATGGCGCGGACGCTCTCATTCATGACGTCGGGGCGCGCCATGAGCCGACGAGTGGCCTCGGTGATGAACGTCCACCAGAGCTCGGGGTCCTGCGTCGCACCACCGTCGTCGGTGAATTCGGTCGCCACGGGTCGCAGTTCGTACTCGAGCACTTCACCACTCAACGAAACGAGACCGATCTTCGGACCACCGGTACCGAGGTCGATAGCGAGGCAGAGGTCGTTCACAACGACGGAATCGACGCCTGCTGGTCCATCATGTCGGCCATCACGGCGCGGATGAACTCGTCGGCCTCGGCGCTCATGCCACCAGACACGCCGCCGTAAATGGCGCCCGACTTCGCCGCTTCATCCTTGTGCGACGTCGCGTAGTCGACGGCCTCACTCAGGTCCGTGGTCCAACGCTCCACGACACCGGGCTGGGTCTGCGGCCTCGTCACCGCCATGTGAACGGCGTTGGGGTACTGCTGGCCATTCATGCGCCAACCCCTCGTGCGAAGGAAGTCGTTCACGAGATAGATGTCGAAGTCGTCGGAGGTAAAGGAGAAGAGGAAGCTCGGTTTCCCCATGATGCGAAGTGCGTCGTGGTTTCGCACGGCCTCTTGCATCGCCGCTGACGTCTCGAAGATGGCCTTCGCGTAACGGAGGTAGCCCTCTTTCCCCAGGTGCACCATCGCGGCCCACGTCGCGGCGAGCAGGCCACCGGACCTCGAGCCGTCCATGCCTGGTGAGCAGTACTTTCCGCCGGACCAGTCGGTGAGGTAGAAGTACTGCGAGTTGCGCAGTGCCTGGTCGGCGAAGGCGAGCACGCTCGTGCCCTTCAGCGCGTAGCCGTACTTATGCGTATCGGCCGAGATCGTCGTGACGCCCGGTACGGCGAAGTCGAAGGGCGCGATGTCGAAGCCCAGTTCGCGCCCGAACGGGAGGAGGAACCCGCCAAGGCAACCATCGACGTGTAGTCCGATGTCGTGTTCAAGTGCCAGGGCGCCGAGTTCGGTGATCTGGTCAATGGTGCCGTAGCCGTAATTGGGTGCCGAGCCAATCAGCGCCACCGTGTTGGCGTCGATATTCGCTCGCACCCAGTCCAGATCGACCTGGGTCGTCACGGGATCGACCGGCGCGATCTTCATGTCGACGCCGAAAAGGTGTCCGGCCTTCGAGAAAGCGGGGTGGGCCGTTTCCGGTTTGATCATGTTCACTCGCGCGGTGCCGCTGTTCCCTTCGCGGTAAGCGAGGACGGCGTGAGCGATCGAACTCGATCCGCCCGAGGTGACCAGGCCCCCGGGACGTCCTTCGAGCGCGCCCGCGTGCAACATGTCGAGCGTCATGGCGATGATCTCTGCTTCGAACTTGGTCGCGCTCGGACACATGTCGCGCTGCAAGGTGTTGACGTACGAGAAATTGGCAAAGGCGTCGTTCAAGAAGTCGTAGTGGTCGTGATCGCCGCAGTACATGGTGCCGGAGCAGTGGCCGCCCTCCCAGACAACGTTTTCGCGGCTGGCCATCTCACTCATCATGGTGAGGATCTCCTCCTTCGGCGTGCCGGCGTCTGGCATCGACCGGTGGATTTCGTACTCGTCGGAATAGGGGAATCGACTCATGGTCTCTCCTGTCGGTGAATTGAAAAAGGGTAGACGGTCCTCAACAACATCGAAATCGAGAGCGTCAGTTGACGTGCCCCGCGCCGTCGAAAATGCCTTCTAGCGTCGGCGTCGCTTCCGTTGCCTCGTACGCGGTGATCTCGGGATCACGGCGCATGGTGAGACCAATGTCGTCCCACCCGTTGAGTAGTCGGTCTCGAGTCATGGGATCGAGGGCAAAGGCACGTTGCCAACCGGCGTCGGGCACCTCGACCCTCAAGCGCTCCACGTCGACGAGCAGGTGCCGCGAGGAGTCTTCTTTTACCAGGGCGGTGAGTTCATCGACGTCAGCGTGCTCGAGTACGACAATGACGAGACCCTGCTTGGAGGAGTTGTTCGTGAAGATGTCACCGAACGATGGCGCGATGATGGCCTCAAATCCGTAATCCATGAGGGCCCAGACCGCGTGCTCGCGCGACGAACCCGTGCCGAACCGGGGACCGGCGACCAGGATGTTGGCCCCGACGTAGCGCTGATCGTTCAGGACGAAGCTCGGATCGTCGCGCCATTCGCTGAAGAGTCCGCGACCAAATCCCGTTCGCTCGACGCGCTTTAGCCAGTCCGAGGGAATGATCTGGTCGGTGTCGACGTCGGACCGTTCGAGCGGCACGGCCCGACCTTCGACGATGCGCACCGGTCTCACGAGCTCAACTCGTCGGGGGAGGCAAAGCGTCCCATGACCGCCGTGGCCGTAGCGACGGCCGGTGAGACGAGGTGGGTGCGACCGCCGCGGCCCTGGCGACCTTCGAAGTTTCGATTGGAGGTCGAGGCGCAACGTTGACCGGCGCCCAATTGGTCGGGGTTCATGCCGAGGCACATGGAACAGCCCGGTTCGCGCCATTCAAAACCGGCGGCCAGAAAAATGGCGTCCAGGCCCTCACGTTCAGCCTGCGCCTTGACGCGGTGCGATCCGGGCACGACGAGCGCTCGCACGCCTGGCGCGACGCGGTGACCGTCGGCCAGTGAGGCGGCGACGCGCAGGTCCTCGATCCTCGAATTCGTGCACGAGCCAATGAAGACGACGTCGACGGGAATTGAGCGAATCGCTGTACCGGGCGTGAGTCCCATGTAGGCGAGGGAACGGGCCGTCGCTTCTCGTTGATCGAGGTCGTCGTAATCGGACGGCGACGGCACGACGCCACTCAGTGCGACGACTTGGGCGGGATTGGTGCCCCACGTCAGCGAGGGCGCAATGTCGCTCGCTTGCAGCACGATCTCTGAGTCGAACTGAGCGTCGTCGTCACTTACGAACGTCCGCCATCGTGCCTCGGCGACGTCGAACTCGTGGCCCTGGGGGACGCCGGGACGGGTGCGAAGGTAGTCGATGGTCGTGTCGTCGACGGCGATGAGTCCGGCACGGGCACCGGCCTCGATGCTCATGTTGCAGACGGTCATGCGACCTTCCATTGAGAGGTTGCGAATGGCCTCGCCGCGGTACTCGAGCACGTGACCGGCTCCGCCACCGGTACCGAGGGCGGCGACGATGAACAGAGCGATGTCCTTCGCCGTGACTCCTGACGGGGCCGAGCCCACCAACGTGACGGCCATGGTCTTGGCGCGTTGTTGGGGCAGCGTTTGGGTGGCGAGCACGTGTTCGACCTCACTCGTGCCAATGCCGAAGGCCAGCGCTCCGAATGCACCGTGCGTGGAGGTGTGCGAATCGCCGCAGACAATGGTCATGCCCGGCTGGGTGACGCCGAGTTCCGGTCCGATGACGTGGACGATGCCCTGATTTTCGTGGCCGCGCGGGAAGACCGTGATGCCGAACTCGCGACAGTTCTCTTCGAGTGCTTCGAGCTGACGCTTGGAGATCGGGTCCGTCACGGGTGTCGAGAGAGGGTCGGTCGGCACGTTGTGGTCGGCCGTCGCGAGCGTACGCTCCGGTCGTCGCACCGTGCGACCGTTCAGACGAAGACCTGCGAAGGCTTGGGGACTCGTCACTTCGTGGACGAGGTGCAGATCGATGTAGAGCAGCGTCGGTTCACCCTCGGGGGAGGCCACGATGTGATCGGCCCATAGCTTCTCGAAGAGGGTCCCCGCCACGAGTTAGCGCAGTCCCACGATTTTTATGCGCAACACTCCCGAAGGTGCCTCGTATTCGACCTGGTCACCCACGGCGTGTCCGAGCAGCGCCGAGCCGAGCGGCGAGGTGGGCGAAGCCACGAGCACGTTGTCGGGCTTCTCCTCGATTGAACCGATGAAGAATTCCTGCAGGTCGTCATCGCGGTCGCCCTCGTAGACCACTTGGACGATGGTGGCCGGTTGCACGGTGTGGGCGTTCTCGTCACGAGCCACGACTTCGTGGTTGCGAATCACGTTGTCGATCTGGCGAATACGTGACTCCATTTTGCCCTGGGCGTCCTTGGCGGCGTGATAGTCGCCGTTCTCGGAGAGGTCACCGAGGAGCCGCGCCGACTCGATCACTCGGGCAATGTCCGTGCGACCAACGCTCGTGAGGTCGTCGTATTCGGCCTGGAGCTTGTCGAGCGTCTCTTGGGTAATGCGGTGGATTTCGCCAGCCATGGAGATGCCTTGTCTAGTGGAGAGGTACCGATTCTAGGTGTTCGCGATGTGTGGAGGGCCTCGCGCGAATCGCGCGGGTTTGCCCCACGTCGCCGCGTCCGACCAAAATAGAGGAAAGAAGGAGACCTTCGTGAGCAACCATCGCACCCACGCCGTGGCCGTGCTGGGTGGCGACGGCATTGGACCCGAGGTCACGGCGGCGGCCCTCGAGGTCGTGCGCGCCACCGGGGTAGTGCTCGACACGACCCCCTTCGACGTCGGTGCGACGAGGTACCTGCGCGACGGCTTCGTATTGGACGACGCCACCCTCGAGCAACTCCGGGGCTTTGACGCCATTCTTCTGGGGGCCGTCGGTCCGGCCATTGGCGACACTCGAATTCCCGGCGGCGTCCTCGAGCGCGGACTGCTCCTTCGACTTCGTTTCGGACTGGACCTCTACATCAATTACCGACCGTTCCACGGGGTCGAAGGCTCCCTGGCGCACGGTTGCTCCTTCGCCATTGTGCGCGAGAACACCGAGGGTCCGTACGCAGGTGAGGGTGGGACGCTTCGTCGCGGCACTCCCCACGAGATCGCTACCCAGGGTTCGGTGAACACCCGTCACGGCGTGGAGCGCTGCGTCCGCTACGCCTTTCGTCGGGCGTCGATGCTTGAGCGACAGAAGCTCACGTTGGTGCACAAGACCAACGTCCTCACCTTCGCCGGTGACCTCTGGCAACGAGTCGTGAGCGAGGTGGCGACCGAGTATCCGGACGTCGACGTCGACTACAACCACGTCGACGCCGCGTGCATCTACCTCGTCGAGAGCCCCGAGCGTTACGGCGTCATCGTGACCGACAACCTCTTCGGCGACATCCTTTCCGATTTGGCCGGCGCGGTTACGGGCGGCATTGGCTATGCGGCGAGCGCCAACCTCAACCCCGAGCGAACGGGCGCGTCGATGTTTGAACCGGTCCACGGCGCCGCTCACGACATTGCCGGAACGGGAAGAGCCAATCCCTTGGCCTGCGTCTCGTCGGCCGTGCTGATGCTCGAGCACCTCGGCGAGGACGAGGCCGCCATTCGACTGGCCCGAGCGGTGGCAGACTTTGATGGTGACGTGACCGCGCTCGGCACGGCCGGCGTCACGACGTACCTAATTGAGAGGTTGTAAATGCCCATAACGCCCACGAAGAAGATTTGGATGGACGGCGAGTTCGTCGACTGGGAGAACGCGACGACGCACGTACTCAGTCACACCCTGCACTACGGAATGGGTGCCTTCGAGGGCATCCGTGCGTACAAGACCACGACGGGCGTGGCGATCTTTCGCCTACGAGAACACATGGAGCGGCTGCTTCGCAGTTGCAAGATCCTCATGATCGACGTGCCGTTCTCCCTCGACACACTCTGTGACGCCGCAGTGGAGACGGTACGGGTCAACGACCTCACCGACGGCTGCTACATCCGCCCCCTCGTCTACCTTGGCTACGGCGAAATGGGCGTAAACCCCATTGGTGCACCGACCAACGTGATCATCGGTGCGTGGCCCTGGGGTGCGTACCTCGGCGCGGACAGTCTCGAAAAGGGCGTGCGAATGAAGATCTCGTCGTGGGCCCGTCACCACCCCAACTCCATGCCGACGGCGTCAAAGACGGTCGGCGCGTACGTGAATTCCTGTCTCGCCAAGGTGGAGGCCGTAAAGGCCGGCTACGACGAAGCGATCATGCTCGGCACCGACGGACTGATTAGCGAGTGCACGGGGGAGAACCTCTTCATTGTGCGCGACGGTCAATTGATCACGCCGCCGCCGTCGGAGGCCGGGGCCCTGCGAGGTGTCACCCAGTCGAGCGTCGTCAAGATTGCGAACGATCTCGGTTACGCGGTCAGTTTTGAGGCCATGCGTCGTGACGATCTCTACCTCGCCGACGAGGCGTTCTTGACCGGTACCGCGGCTGAAGTCGTACCGATTGACTCGATCGACGACCGTACGGTCGGTGAGGGCAAGCCCGGTCCGATCACGGTCGCTATTCAATCGACCTACTTCCAGGCGGTGCGCGGAGCGCGACCGGCCTACGAGAGCTGGCTCACTAAGGTCTTTTAAACACCGAAGTAGGCTCATGGCGTGACGCAACCGACATTTTCTCCCGTTACGCAGGCCGGCATGGTCCGAGCGACCATGGAGACCGGTACGGCCGAATTCTCGCGGCCGCCTAAACCGGGATTACTTCGCGCACTGCCCGTGGCCGGCAAGCCCGGTCGCGGCACGCAGGCGCCCGGTGAGGGATTTGCGCTCACCATCGCGCAGCGTGAATGCGCGAAACTCACCTTCGAGCACGAACACGATCGTGGCGACGTGGCGCTCGGCGTGGCACTCGTCGCCGCCAAGCGCGCCAGTCTCGTCGGACGGGGTCCCCAGTTAGGTGACGTCCACGTCGCCATGGATCTCTTCGGTCTTCGCGACGCTGCCGTGATCGATCACGACGTGGCGAAGCCGTTCTCCGGCATCGCGCACAGTTACGTGGTCCAACGAAAGTTCGTCGACGCCGTGAATGAGTCTGAGCTCGACATGCCGACGACTTCGCCGACTTCGCACTAAGTCCGTACTAAGGAGCGTCATGAGTTTCGACCTCAACAGTGAACAGCGGGCTTTCCGTGACGTCATGCGTAGTTTCGTGGATGAGCAGGTCGCGCCCTACGCCGCCGAACACGACCGCGATCAGACCTATCCACAGGAGAGTTTCGACGCCTGCGTGAAGATGGACCTGCCGTCGTTGCAGATCCCCGAGGCGTACGGAGGTGCCGGCGCCGACATGGTGACCCAAGCGATCATGGCCGAAGAGTTGGCGAGGGGCTGCGCCTCCACGTCGGTGACGATTCTCATTTCGAAGCTCGGCATGTTGCCCGTCATGAACTTCGGCTCCGAGGAGTTGAAGCAGCACTACCTCCCGCGAATCGCGTCGGGTGAAATTCAGGCCAGCTACTGCCTCTCCGAAGCCGACGCCGGATCGGACGTGGCCTCCATGAGGGCGCGCGCCGTGCGCGACGGCGACGATTACATCTTGAATGGCTCGAAGTACTGGATCACCAACGCGGGCGTATCGGACACGTACACCGTCTTCGCGAGTACGGACCCGACCGCTCGCACCCACGGCATCACCTGCTTTCTCGTTGAGAAGGGACCGGGCGTCGAGTTCCCGAAACACGAGGACAAGATGGGACTTCGCGCCTCACCGACCGGTGAAGTCATTTTCAACGATGTCCGCGTGCCGGCGTCGCACCGTATTGGCAACGAGGGCGAAGGCTTCTTGATCGCCATGCACACGCTCGACCGTTCGCGTCCCACCATTGGCGCCCAGGCCCTTGGCATCGCGCAGGCGGCCATTGATTACGCCGCGCAGTACATGAAGGGCCGTAAGGCCTTCGGCAAACCGATCGCCGAACTGCAGGGACTTCGCTTCATGTTGGCCGACATGGCGATTCGCACCGAGGCCGCGAGGGCTCTCGTCTATCGCGCGTGTGCGGCCATCGACGCAGGCGACCCCGACGGCAACCTCTCCTACCTCGGCGCGGCGGCGAAGTCGTTCGCTTCCGACACCGCCATGAGCGTCACCACGGACGCGGTACAACTCTTGGGCGGTTACGGCTTCACGAAGGACTTCCCTGTAGAGCGCTTCATGCGCGACGCCAAGATCACCCAGATCTACGAGGGCACGAATCAGATTCAACGCGTCGTCATCGCCAAGCATCTCTTGAAGTAATTCGGTGCGTGTACGCTCCCACGGGCTTGTCCTCGGAAAGTTCTACCCACCCCACCTCGGGCACGACTACTTAATTCGAGCGGCCTCGTCGTCGTGTGACGTCGTCACGGTGTTGGTCCTCGGTCGTGACGACGAGGGAATGGGCGTGGTCACTCGCGTGGAGTGGCTGCGGCGAAACCACCTGGAACGACCCAACGTCCGAGTGGTCGGTGTGATCGACAACAACCCCACCGATTTCGACGACGAGCGCCTGTGGACGAGGCACATGAGAGTCATTCATGCGGCCCTCGAGGGTGCCCCCGACGCCGCGACGTTGCCAGTGATCAATCTCGTCTTCTCCTCTGAGAACTACGGAGTGGAGCTCGCTCGGCGCTTTAGCGCGCGCCACGTAGCGGTCGATCCCGAACGACTCGCGCTCCCCATCTCGGCGACGATGATTCGCGCCGATCCCGTGGCGCAGCAGGACTTTCTTTCGCCAACCGTTCGCGCGAGCGTGGCCAAACGCGTCGTCATTCTCGGGGCCGAATCGACTGGTTCGACCACGCTCACGGCACAACTCGCTCAGGCCTATCGCCGACGTGCCGGATTCGAGCGAACTTCGTGGGTCCCCGAGTACGGTCACGAGTTCGGTCGGTTCAAACTTCTGCGCGCGCGAGCCGAAGCAATGGTGGACGGCGATGATTGTCCGGAGTCGCGTGATCTCTCGTGGAGCGACGACGAATTCGAGGTTATTGCGCGTCGACAGAACGAGAACGAGGACGACACCGCCCGCGACACCGGACTGTTGTTACTCTGTGACACCGATTCGTGGACGACGGCGTTGTGGCAGGAGCGCTACCTCGGACGGTCGTCCGATGCGGTGCGGGCACTTTCGCGCACTGACCGCGCGCTCTACATCGTGACAAGTCCGGAGGGTGTGCCGTTCGAGCAGGACGGGACGCGTGACGGCGAAGAGCTGCGACACGAGATGCATCGGCGGTTCGTTCACTGTCTCACCACGGAAGATCGACGGCTCGTCGAGGTGGTGGGCTCTCCCGAAGAGCGACGAGAGACGTCGATGCGCGCCATTGACGCAGTCGTGGCTGAGGGCTGGTCCTGGTCCACGCGTTTCTGATCCCAGGGCGTGGTCGTGCGTCACGTTGTGGGCCAACGAAGGGCGTAAACTCGTCTGGGTGTTAGAACGCGACGACGCGCCGTGCGCTGGTACGGATTCGCTGGGAACAGTAGCCCGTTCGCACGGGCACCTCGAGTTCAACGGATGGGTCTCGTTGGTCGTTCACGAAGGATTGTGTTGATGCTGTTGACAAAGCGTGGTGTACGGGTCGTCGTCACGCTCGTCGTGGTGGCCGTCATCGCGGTCGTCATCGTGGGCGACCGAATGGTGACTCGGGCGACCGCATCGAACGATACGACGAAGACTGGCATCTATCTCGCCGTAGGAGGCTCGTCATCACTCGGTTTCCAGCCGACGGGAATCCCGGCGCACAACGGGAAACGAACGAGCACCGGTTACGCCAACGACATCGTGCATGATGAAGCGGCCAAGGGTCTCTCGTTGACGCTGCGTCAAGTGGGGTGCCCCGGCGAGACGTTGATTACGATCTCCGGCGCCGATGACGCCTGTTACGCGAAGCCGGCCGGCCAAATGACCGCTTCGATCACGTACCTCACGAAGAACTCGAACAAAATTGGCCTCGTAACGATTGACCTCGGCTTCAATGACGTACGCGCCTGCCTGTTGCATTCCACGGTCGATCTGGCTTGCGCTAATCGGGGCCTCACGTCAGTTCGCCGAAACATGCCAACGGTCCTCCGACGGCTACGGAGTGCGGCCGGACCGAACGTTCACTTCGTCGGGCTCTTGTACGAGGATCCGTTTTTAGCCGACTACTTGGTAAGCGGCAGCGGCGTCACTGAGGCGAACCTCACCTTGCGGGTGATGGCGCAGTTGAACGCGACACTCCAGGCGGCGTACGTCCAGGCGCACGTTCCGATGGCGAACGTTCCGGGGGCCTTCAAGACCGCCAATACCGACCCAGTCCCGCTCGCCCACGTGGGCACCGTGCCACAAAACGTGCAGTCCGCGTGCACCCTCACGTGGATGTGCACGCCGCCGCCGTGGGGACCCGACGACCATCCGAACAACGCCGGTTATCGCGTCATTGCGACGGCCATTGAGGGTGCCTTTCCGAAATCGTGGTGACGATGCGACGGCAACGCGCGCAAGGTTAGGTTCGCCAAATGATTATTAGGAAACTCTAAGCAAATTCCCGAATTAGGGGTAATTCTCACCGATAGCGTCACATAACGCGGATGAATTGGTAAAGAAGATCATCCGAGTTGCTGACGTCACGGACTGGATGGTTCTCACCACTATGAGTAGATACGACTTGGACTTACCACTGCGCCCTGCGAAACCACGCGAAGCCGGCGTGACCATGGCGATCGATAAGGGACTCCCGCTTGGTTTCTTTACCGACCTCGTCTCGAGTTCGGCCGAATTCCTCGACTTCATGAAGTTTGGGTGGGGCACATCGGTTGTTGCGAAGGACATGAAGAAGAAAATCGAAGTGCTCCGGGGCGAGCGTGTTGATTTCTACTTCGGCGGCACTCTCTTTGAGAAGTACCTCCTGCAGAATCGATTTGAGGAGTTCCGAACGATGTGTCAGTCGTACGGATGCCAGTACGTCGAAGTCTCCAATGGCACGATTGACATCAGTGACGCCGAGAAAGCCGAGTACGTCGCGAAGCTGAGTCACGATTTCACGGTGATCTCAGAAGTCGGATCGAAGGACTCGATGAAGTCCGAGAACATGGCGCCCAATAAGTGGATTTCCTACATTCGTGACGACCTGAACGCTGGCGCGCGTTTCGTTACGCTCGAGACTCGAGAGAGCGGTCACGGGGGCGTCTGTCGGCCCAACGGCGAACTCCGCTTTGGTCTCATCGAAGAGATTGTGACGAGCGGGGTCAGTGTCGACCGACTCCTGTTCGAGGCCCCCACGGTCGAACTCCAGGGATACTTTGTCGGTCGACTCGGCCCCAATGTGAATCTCGGCAATATCTCAACGTCGGAGTTGGTCGCGCTCGAGACGATTCGGCTCGGTTTGCGCAGCGAAACCCTGCTGACCTTTGAGCCGACGATGGATCCATTCGACGAGCGACGATGAGGGAGAGTCGCGACGTCTTCCACCTCGCGATTCCTGCGAACGACCTTGATGCGACGGTCGGTTTCTACGTCGGCAAGTTGGGATGCAAATTGGCCCGTCGGTACGACGACCGCGTCACCTTCGATTTCTTCGGCGACCAGTTGGTGTGCCATCTGACGCCCCTCACTGACGTGACCCCGATGAACGAACTCGAGATGTACCCACGGCACTTCGGCGTCACGTTCCGCGACAGTACGGCCTTCAACGCCTTCTACGACCTCTGTCGTCAACGCGACGTGCCCTTCTATAGTGAGCTCGCGAATCGTTTTGAGGGAATGGTCGAAGTGCATCAGACGTTCGTCATCTGTGATCCCTCATCAAATCTTCTCGAGTTCAAGCATTACGCCGATCCACGCATGATGTACTAACGGACCAAACTATGTCGACAACATCGGATCGCTCCGCGGACACGAAATCACTTCGTGCACTCGTCGACGAACGCGGTGAGCAACGAGCCAACGACCCGTACCTGTTGAACGTCGCGGGTACCGAGATTGTGACGTACGTCGAGCTCGCCACTCGCGTGCAGGTACTGGGATCCTCGTGGCGCTCGCGAGGACTGCTGGCGAAGGAGCGAGTCGCCCTGATCGTCGAGCAGCCGCTCTCGTTCTCCGTTGCGTTTCTCGCCCTTCTGAGCGCCGGTGCGTGGGTTGCGCCGATTGATCCCGTGCTCGTGACGGGCGATCCGGAACAACTCCGTCGAGTCTTGGCCCGTCTGAGGATTACGAAAGTTGTGAGCGATGCTCCGTCCCCAGTGTCCATCGATTCCGAGTGGTGGGACGTCGGTGATGACGACGCGTCGAACGAGCGCGAAGTGCTGAGCGAAGGCAACGGGTCGGTTGACCACTCCGAAGAGGGGGGAGTCGTGTTGTCGTCGTCGGGGACGACGGGGACGCCAAAGATTATGGAGTTGCCGATGGCGCAACTCCTCTTCGTCGCGGCGAACGTCGCGCGCCACAACTCACTCGACGAGCACGAACGGGGCTTCAACCCCCTTCCGCTGTGGCATATCAACGCTGAAGTAGTGGGGCTGCTCGCTACGTTGGTCGGCGGCGCGTCACTCGTACTGGACGACCGTTTTCACCGAAGTAACTTCTGGCCCACCATTGAGGCACTGGACGTCACGTGGATCAACGCCGTGCCAGCGATCATCGCGCGACTCACGCCACTTCGAGACGGCGAGGTGATCCCGACGCGCGTTCGATTCGTTCGCTCGGCGTCGGCCCCTCTCTCGCCGTCGCGATTGAGCGGCTTTGAAGATGTCACGCGAATTCCGATTGTCGAGTCCTACGGAATGACCGAAGCGGCCAGTCAGATCTGCGTCAATCCCTTCGACGCGCCGCGAAAAGTCGGATCGGTGGGACGGCCCGTCGGCGTGGATTTACGCGTGACGCCCATCAACAGTGAGTCCACCGATGGACCAGTGATCGGAGAGGTTGAGATTCGCGGGCCGTCGGTGATTCGACGGTACGAGGGGGAGGGTTACGAGGATCGATTCGACGCCGACGGTTGGCTTCACACGAGAGATCTTGGATATCTCGACGAGGACGGTTATCTCTTTCTCGTCGGGCGCAGTGACGACGTTATCAATCGCGGTGGCGAAAAGATCTTTCCTCGCGAGATCGAGGAACTCGTCCTCGATGTGGACGGTGTGCAATTCGCCGCGGTTGTCGGAATCCCCGACGACGTCTACGGACACGTACCGGTACTGTTCGTTCAACTGGACGGCGTGACGAGCGTGACGTCAACCGACGAATTTCCGACTCTCGTGAAGGAGATCAAGGATGTCCTCCTCGCAAACGTCGCTCGAACTCGGCGTCCACGTGAAATCTCGGTCGTCGCGGTGATGCCGGTGCTCACGACCGGAAAGATCAAGCGAAAGGACCTCGAAGCTGGACTGGTGGACGTGCTCGGCCACGAACCGGTCCAGTGATGGCGGAGGTTGGTCCGCCAGTCCGGCCGCAACACGGAACGGCCGGTTGAACGGTGGATGAGGCTGAGCACGTTCCCGTAGTCGGCACGCGACGGCGACTCGACCACATCGACGCGATGCGTCCGGTGAAACAGGCGGCGGTTATTTCCACCCACACGCTGATCTTCTTCGCTCCCATCGGCGCAAGTTTGAGTGTCACGGGGCTGCTCATGCTGACTAGGTTCTCGCGAGAGGCGTTCCTCTTCGTATCGGCCTGCATGCTCGCGTACAGCTACAAGGAATCAAAACGGGTGAAACTCGCGCAGTACTATCGCCGACGATTTATTTCAGTGGGCGTGCCCTATCTCGCGTGGACGGTCATCTACTACTTCTATACGAGCTCTAATCCGATTGCCACGGCGCCGTTCTACTCGTTTCACGGATCCGGAGTGTTCGCGTTGACTGGCTATCGCTACTTCGTGCACCTGTTGCTCACGGGTTACTACCACCTCTACTACCTCATCGTGATCATGGAGTTCTACTTGATCTTTCCACCGTTGCTCGCCTTCATACGCCGCTATAGCAAGTGGCACGCGCACATGGTCGTGGTCGCACTGATATGGCAACTCGCCTTCGGCATCATGCTCAACACGCACTTTCTAGGATTTCGTCTTTCGGGCACGATGCAGTCTCGACTTATCACTTCGTACCCCATCTATCTCGTTGGTGGCGTCATCATGGCCCTGCACCTGGCGGAGGTCCACAGTTGGATCGTGCATCACGCGCGACTCATCCTTTGGTCAACCCTCGCGAGCGCCGTCGGTGCCGAACTCCTCCTCGTCTGGACTCACTACGTGTCGCTGCCTGCGTTCTTGCACACCGGTTCCAACATCTTCTCGGCCTTCATGGTGCCCTTCAACATCGGTGCGATTCTCTGCGTCTATCTATTAGGCGTTCGCCTCGTGTCGCCCGAACGTAAACGCTTAACACGCGCCATGGTGCAGTCTGGATCGGACAACTCCTACGGGGTGTACCTCTCGCAGATGCTCTGGATTCCCTTTCTCATTCGACTGCGCGACCACCTCAACATTCACTGGCCTTGGCCCATCACGGTGGCGTGCGCACTCGTGATTGTCTATTCAATGGGATTCGTCTTCACCGCGCTCGTGGCGCGCACGCCTCTCGCCAAGACGGTGACGGGACGTTCCCAAGCGACGTGGGCGTCGCTCTGGCCGCTTCGCGATCGAAGCGACGAGGCATCGGGCGATGGTCCTCTGTCGGTGACGTCGAGTTAGTGGTTGCGACCGTCGAGGGTCACGGTCCAGAGACTGGCGTTCGTGACGGGGTACCAGAGCGAATCCTGCATGACCGTTCCCGCGCCGTACGCACGAATAACTCGGATGGTACCCCCGTGGGTGACGAGGATCATTCGCGGCCGGTCCTCTCGACCGCGCAAGATTTCCATATACGAACGAACGCGATGATAGAAGGCGTCGAGTGATTCGCCCCCTTCGGGGTGGGCGGAGGTGTCCACGACCTTGCCGTCGAGAATTCCCGACAGTTCGGGGCCGAGGTCGGCGAGCGGACGACCTTCGAAGACACCGAAGGAGCGCTCGCGCAGGGCACTGGTCGTGGTCACGGTGAGGCCGACCACGTCGGCAATAATCTGTGCCGTCTCGACGGCTCGCTGCAAATCACTGGAAATGATTTCGTCGAAGGCTGCGCCGCGAAAGCTCTCGGCCGTCTTGCGAACT
>Ga0208586_1000398_pt1 | contig 16388 bp, 13 predicted proteins | sample NGESurshal072012_6_FD_184471 | JGI IMG/M metagenome (GOLD analysis project Ga0208586, IMG submission 184471) | Arctic peat soil microbial communities from Barrow, Alaska - NGEE Surface sample 53-3 shallow-072012 (SPAdes) | ecosystem: Environmental > Terrestrial > Soil > Wetlands > Peat ... | reverse complement strand
GCGAAGTCGTCGCGCTCTAGCAACTGGGCGACGGTTGTGGTGCTCACGAGCTTCAGCAGTTCAGCCATGCTCAGGTCGAGCCATTCGCTGTTGCGCCTAACCTCCAGGCGATCCGGACTCCCGTCCAGAATCTTCAGGGCCTGCTCTTGGAAGGTCGCGGCATTCGCCTCGATCTCGGCCTCGCTCAACATTGGGCGCAGGGTCGAGCGCCCGGAGGGGTCGCCCACGCGAGCGGTGTAGTCGCCGATGATCAGGACCACCAGGTGCCCGGCGTCCTGGAACTCGCGCAGCTTGCGCAACACGACTGCGTGCCCAAGGTGGATGTCGGGGGCGGTCGGGTCGATCCCCAGCTTCACGCGTAGCGGGCTATCCCGAGCCTCAGCGGCTTGGAGCTTCTCGGCGAGCGCTCCGACCGGAAGGGAGTCCACGGCGTTTGCGCCCAGCTGCGCGGGCATATCGACCGCATCCGCACCAGGCGGCACAGCCGTGTCGGGCACGTTTGCGCCCAGCCGCGCGGTCGTGTCGGTGGGGTTCGCCATGAAAGCCCAATGCTAGACTCTCGCCTCCCGGTGGAGCTGGTCGCATCGCCTGCCGGCAGTCGGCCGCGCTTGAAGAGGCTTCGCTTCGTGCTGATCCTCTTCGCCGTCCTGCTGCTCGGCCTCATCTCGTTCGTGTTCGGCATCTTCGTGGCCGTCGCGTCCGACCTGCCCTCCCTGACGAAGTTCTCTCAGCTCAAGGAAGCCCAGAGCTCGGTCCTGCTCGACGACCTGGGACATCCGATCGGCGTGATCTCAGAACAGAACAGAGTCATCGTGACGCCGCAGCAGATCCCCCCGATCGTCAAGCAGGCGGTGATCTCGATCGAGGACAAGCGCTTTGACACCAACAGTGGTGTCGACATTCGCGGTATCGCCAGGGCTTTCGTCCAAGACGTGATGCACAAAGGCACCGTCCAGGGAGCCTCGACGATCGAGCAGCAGTTCATCAAGAACGCCCTTCAAGCCCAGTCGCATAGGACGATCCTCGAGAAGCTGAGGGAGGCGGCCTTGGCCTACCAGCTCTCGCACAAGTGGTCCAAGGAAAAGATCATCACGGCCTACCTCAACACGATCTACTTCGGCAACGGCGCCTATGGGATCGAGTCGGCCGCACAGACTTATTTTGGCTCGGATGTGAATCACCTTGGTTGCGGCACTCCGGGACACAGGCTGTGCGTACAGGAACTGGAGCCTGCCGAAGCGGCCCTGCTTGCGGGGATCATCCAGTCGCCTACCGCGTATGACCCGGCCAACCATCCGGTCGCGGCTCGGGAACGGCGCAATGTGGTTTTGGCGCAGATGCTTGGGCAGGGCTACATCAGGCGCTCCATCTACAACGAAAGCGTGGCACAGGCTTTGCCTGCGCCGAAGGACATCCAGACCCCCCATCAGCCCTTGGTGGAAGGCGTGGACGTGGGCTATTTCACAAGCTGGGTCCAGCAGCAGGTGATCGAACGGTATGGGGCCCCGCGCGTGTTCAACGGGGGTCTGCGCATCAAGACGACGCTCGACTTGGGCATGCAAAGGGCCGCCGAACAGGCGATCGCCGGCTACCTGCCGGGCCCGGCCGGTCCGACTGCCTCCTTGGTGGCGATCGAAAACTCGACCGGCCAGGTGCGGGCGATGGTGGGGGGCCGCAACTATGACGAAACACCTTTCAACCTGGCGACCGAGGGAGAGCGCCAGCCGGGGTCCTCGTTCAAGGCGTTCGACCTGGCGGCGGCTTTGGAGCATGGCATCTCCCCTGGCTCGGTGTGGCCTTCGCGCGAGAAGACTTTCTTCGTGCACACCCGCCATGGCACAGAAAAGTTTGTGGTGCACAACGACGAAGGCGCCTATACGGGCGAGGATTCGCTGACCAACGCCACCGCCTACTCCGATAACTCGATCTATGCCGAAGTGGGCTTGAAGGTGGGCACCACCCATATCGCCACGTTGGCGCACAAGATGGGGATAACGACACCCCTTTCGACCAACCCGGCGATGACGATCGGCGGCCTCAAGGTCGGGGTGACGCCCTTGGACATGGCCCACGCGTATGAGACGATCGCCCACGGAGGCGATCGTGTCAGTGGCTCCTTGGTGTCCGACTTTCAGCCGGTGGGCATCCAGGAAGTTAGCGCGGGCGGGCGCACGCTCTCTGACGGGCACCACACAGATCGCAACCAGGTTCGCCTCAAGCGCGTGTTGCCCCCCGAAGTGGCTTCCACCGAGACCTCGGTCTTGGAGACGGTGCTGCAGTACGGCACCGCCCGAGCGGCGGCGATCGGGCAGTTCGCAGCCGGAAAGACCGGGACCACCTCCAACTATGGGGACGCTTGGTTTGTGGGTTGGGACGACAAGTACACGGTCGCGGTGTGGGTCGGCTATCCCAACAGCCTGGTACCTATGACTACCGACTTCAACGGCAGCCCCGTGCTCGGCGGGACCTTCCCGGCCTTGATCTGGCACAACTTCATGCTCTCGGCGATGCAGGTCGAAAAGAATCGCGCGAGCGAAGCCGCGGCTGCCACGGCGGCGAAGGGCACGGCCGCCAAGAAGGGTACGCCCGGCGCCTCCGGAGAAGGCGAAGCGAGCGGATCCACCGAAGCCGGTGCTGCGCCAGGCGCCAACAAGGTGGGCGGCGGCACAAGCGAAGCGACCAAAGGCGCATCCGGCGGCGGCTCCAGTGGCACTGCGGGCGGCGGCGGTTCCGGCTCGGGCGCGGGAACAGGCGGAGGTGGCACAGGCGGAGGCGGCGGCGGGGAAACGGGCGCGGGGACGCCCAAGGCGGAACCGGCCCCCTCGCCGACCCCTGCCCCGGCCACACCTACGCCGGCGCCCGCCACTCCCTCCACCGAAGCGGGCCCCAGCTCCAAATCTGGAGGAACCGGCGCTACAGGCGGCGTCAGCCCGGGCGGCTGAGGTGCCTGCTGCCGGCGGCGCAAAAGCGCCATCGCAAATCGACGGCCTTGGTGATGCCGATGCGAGCGCTCGCGGCGACCTGCCATCGAGTTCCGGGCTCGCCCGAGCGAATCGAGACGGATCCGTCGATCAGGCTTGTGCCGTTCTCGGACATTTCGATGCCCAGTGCCTGTGTGAGCTTGCCGGGGCCTGAGCAGAGGGAACGGTCGTGCCTTGATTCGCGCCGACGCCCGGCCATGCCTCGACGCGCACGCATCGTCTCGACGCCCTCCAACGGTTCTAGCGCTCTGATGAGGACGGCCGCGCCAACGCCTGCCGGCTCGCACACGGCATTGAGGAGCGTGTGGATGCCGTACGAGCGATACACGTAGACGGTGCCCGGCTCTTCGAACAGGGTTCGGGTGCGGGGGGTCACGCCGATGAAGGCGTGGCAGGCCGGCTCGCTCTCGTGGTAGGCCTCGGTCTCCACGATCGTGCCCGAGCAGCCGCGGTGCTCGACGACGCAGCCGATCAACTCGCGCGCGACCTCGAGCACGGGACGGGCGTAGAACTCGGCGACCAGCACCGGGGTCGCCGTCTGGAGAACCGCCATCAGGCGACTGCTCGCGCCAGGACTTCGCGTGCCAGCTCGAGCTGGTCGCGCACCCGGGGCAACGCTGTGCCTCCCTCGGACACCTTCGATTCGAGCCAGGAGTCGCGGGCGAGCACTTTGTAATAGTCCTCGCCGTCATCGAACAGCTCGCTCTGCTCGCGCAGCTCGGGTGGCGTCAGCTCCGACAGGCTCCTGGCGCTGTCCACGGCGAGGCGCACCAGGGAGGCCACCACCCCGTGGGCCTCGCGGAACGGCAAGCCTCGCTTGACCAGCAGGTCGGCCACGTCGGTGGCGGCGATCAGCTCGTCGCCGGCGGCGTCGGCGAGCCGCTTGCGATCGAACTTGACACCGTCCATCATCCCGGTTGCGGCCGCCAGGGCCAGCTCCAAGGTGTCCACGGCGTCGAACAGGTGCTCCTTGTCCTCTTGCATGTCCTTGTTGTAGGTGAGCGGCAGGGCGTGCATCACCCCATAGAGGCCCGCGAGGTGCGCGACCACGCGCGGGGCCTTGCCTCGCAGAAGCTCGGCCGCATCGGGGTTCTTCTTCTGGGGCATGATCGAGGAGCCGGCGCTCCACGCGTCGGGCAGCTCGCAGAAGCCGAACTCGGCGCTTGACCACAGCACGAGCTCTGCGCCCATGCGCGAGAGGTGGGTGGCGCAGGTCGAAGCGGCGCCCAGATAGTCGAGAGCGAAGTCGCGATTGGAGACGGCGTCGATCGAGTTCGGCGCGGGCTCCTCGAAGCCCAGCTCGCCGGCCACGAGCCGCCGGTCTGTGTCGAAGTTGACGCCGGCCAGGGCGCCCGCACCCAAGGGCAGCCGTGCGCACTGGGCTGCGGTGAAGGCGAAGCGTTCGCGATCGCGGGCGAGCATCCAGAAGTAGGCGAGCAGGTGGTGGCTCAGGTAGACGGGCTGGGCGCGCTGTAGGTGGGTGTAGCCCGGCATCGGCCAGTCCATGTGATCTTCGGCGCGCGCCAGCAGCACGGCCATCAGTCGCTCAACCGCCTCCCCCGCGGCCCGTGCACTGTCGCGGGTATACATAACCAGGTCTGTGGCCACTTGGTCGTTGCGCGAGCGAGCCGTGTGCAGCCTGCCCCCGACCGGCCCCACCAGCTCAGTCAAGTGACGCTCGATCGCCATGTGGATGTCTTCGTCCTCGGCCACGAACACGAAGCGTCCTGTCTCGAGCTCTTCGCGCACCCGCTCGAGCCCATCCAACAGCGCATCCCGGTCCTCCTCGGAGATGATGCCCCTTGCCGCCAGCATCGCGGCATGGGCACGCGATTGAGCGATGTCCTGCGGCCACAACCGCCGGTCGAACCCGACGGACGTGTTCATCCGGATGAAATCGGGGTCCTGGGGCTCGCGGAAGCGGGACACGCTCCGCAGTTTATGCGCCGGCCGGCACAGCCAGGTCCTCCAGCTCGAGGACCTCGAGCATCACGCGCAAATCGTTGTCGCCCACCTCGCCGCCGCGACGCTCGGCCTCGAGCACCCATTCGAACAGAACCACGAACGCCAAAGGCGTGTTGAGATCGTCGGCCAACGCTTCCCTGAAGGATTCGACATAGTGGTGCATGTCCGGTGGGCTCGGCTTCTCGGGCGCGAGCTTCTTCAACACATCGCGAATGCGCCCCGCGTTCTTGGAGCCTTTGACGAGTCCCTCGAAGGCATCGCCGAGCGGCGAGGAGTAGTGGGTGCCCAGTATGTATATGGCCACCGCCGAATGTCCGAAGTGGTTGAGAGCGTCGCGCAGCAAGATGCGCGAGCTGGGCTCGGCCGGCTCCCACTCCTCCCCATCGCGCCCGGCGCCGAAGCACACGTTCACCCAGCGCTCCACATCGGCCCTGGGAACCTCGAGCAAGCTCATCTCGGCGTCCAGCTCTGAGCCCGCCTCGGGCACGCCGAACGAGGAGGGGCGCCTGCCTTCGGAGAGCTCGTAGAGCATGTCCTCCCCGCTTGGCGAGTCGAACAGGAACTTGGTGCCGAAGCCTTCGCGCTGGAGGAAGCGCTCCAGGAAGCTGAACAAGACGAGCGGGCGCGTGGACGCGACGTCGACGATGCCGTCGCCCCCATTCGGCGAAGTCCGCACCTCGACCCGGATCGCGTCTCCCGCGCCGACCGGGACCAGTTCTCCGCTCAGCGAGTCGTACAGGCGTATCTCACGCACGGCCTAAGACTACACCTCCCGAGGGGGTCAGCGGTGAAAATTTGGCGAACCGATGAACAGTTCGGATCGGTCTAAAATATGACTCAGCCGTTACGACCACCTGCCCTCCAACGCCGGCCGCGCTGTCGCCGAGGTTGGCTCATGCGCCCGCCGCCACTCGCGCATCCTGGTTCGTTGCAGCGCAGGTCCCAAGAGGGACGGCGCGCCACCGTATAACGCTCGCTTCCGCCGAGCGGCAAAGAGCGAGTCCACTGCCACCCATATTGGCGATGCCTTCGCACGACCCTGTCCTTCCGAGAGTGGGTTAATGCCGGCGCCGGGATGCCCGTCCAATTCAGGTCAGAGAACACCCCGGCGCCGGTTAGCCTGGAGGGGCCGCGTGCCTTACTATCACGCCCCAAGGCCCAAGGCAAGCAAAATCACGGAACTGTTTCCCACTTCTTGGCGGCCTTTGCTCACAGTGAAAAAGCGGCTCGCGCTTTTCAACCAGTGTTTCCCACTTTCTCGCTCGCACGAGGCGACGGTTTCGGTATGCTCGACGAGACTTCTTCGCTAGCTCATGACAACCAACCTTTTTGACTATTTCGAGGAAGCATCGGGTGAGGATGGGGCAAGTATTGCCCCATGGGCGGCGCGTGCCCCCAGGCGCCCCAATGCGAGCTTCGACATCAAGCTGGTCCCGCGCTCACCCGACTGGCGCAACGATCCCGAATCGTTGAAGGCTCTGGAGCGGATCGAAGCCGAGCCTTGGGCGGACACGCTGACCAGGACCGAGGACGGCGTCGAGTTGCGCCTCGACGACGCTTGGATCGAGACGACCGGCGCCGCCCTGGAGGCCGGAGGAGGAGCCGAAGCGGCGCTCGTCGATCTCGCCCGCGGCGGACGCTACGCGATCCAGTTCTGGGACGCCAACGCGACCAAGGCCCTGCACGTCGGGCACCTGCGCAACCTCGCGCTCGGCAACGCCCTGGCCGCCTCCTTGCAGCAGGGCGGTGGCGAGGTCGAGCGGCGCTCGGTCATCTCCGACGCCGGTCGCTCGATGGGCGAGGCGATGGCGGGCATCATCCGCAGCGGCCACCACACCTCGGCCTGGCCCGAGGGCGACCAGAAGTCAGACCATTTCGTGGGCCTCTGCTACGCCGACTATGTCGCCGCCGGGGGATTCGCCGAGGAGGGCATCGACGAGCGCGAAGACTCGCTCACACGCGAGCTGCGCATGCAGAACGACGCCGCCGACGAGCTGCTCAAACGGGTGATGGCCGGCGAGGGCGAGGCTCTGGAGCTGTGGTTCAAGACCAGGGCATGGGTCATCTCCGGACAGCGCAAGACCTTGGCACGCCTCGGCGTGGCCTTCGACAGGGTGTTCTTCGAGTCCGACTTCCTCGAGGAGGGCAACGAGCTGACCGCCCGAGGCTTGCGCGAAGGCAAGCTGGAGCGGCGCGTGGACGGCGTCGTCATCTATGACACGGGCGTCGAGCACCTCGAGGAAATGCCGCTCGTGCGCGCCGACGGGCAGACCACCCAGCACATGCGGGCCGTCTCCTACTGGATGGGCACACCCGACGTGGAGGGAGTCACGACGATCCAGATCACGGGGACGGAGTGGGTGGCGCACTCGACCTGCATCAGGCAGCTGATGACCGAGCTGACCCAGGGGGGAAACGGGACCGTTGTCCCTGAGGTGCAGGACAACGGGAAAGGAGAGGGTGGCGCCAACGGCGCGATGAGCCGCGGCATCCACCCCACCCACGACATCTTCCACGGCATGGTCGCCCAACAGAAGCGCGCCGTCAGCTCAAGCGACGAAGGCGGCCTGTTGATCGACGACCTGATCGAGTGGATCGAGACCCAGATCGACGCCGACCCCGACATGCGCGAGGTGCGCAGGGTCCACCCCGCGCCCGAACGGATACCCGCACAGATCGCGCTCGGCTATTTCCTGCCCTACCCGATGACCCCCCGCGTGGACTTCGAGACAGGCAAGCTTCTCACCGAGCGCGAGTCCCTGGGTTGGGACCTCGTGCGAGCCCGGGCCACGCGCGGCACCTTGGCGAATGCACCCGGTCAACGCCCAGCCGAGGACCCCGACTACCGCTCGGCGGTCGTCCAATCGGAGATCTACCGCCGCCACCTGCGCCTCGCGGTCGAGCGCTACGACGTCACGCCGCTCGCGCTCTATCTGCGCCACCTGGCGCGCTGGTACACCGAACGCCCGCGCTCCTCCCACGTGGAACGGGTGATCCACACGCTCTTGGACCGCTCCGCGCGAGGACTCGGACTGGAAGCGGGGCGCTGATGAGCACACTCCTGATCGACAACTACGACTCCTACACCTACAACGTCTTCCACCTGCTGGCCGCCGCCTGCGGCGAGGAGCCGATCGTGGTTCACAACGACATGGTCTCCTGGAAGGCGCTTTCGCGCTGGGACTTCGACGCGATCGTGCTCTCCCCCGGTCCCGGCCATCCTGCGCGCTGGCACGATTTCGGCGTGTGCGCCGACATTCTGCGCTCCTCCGAAGTACCCGTCCTGGGCGTATGTCTAGGCCATCAGGGCCTCGGCCACGTGCTCAAAGCGACCGTCACCTACGCCCCCACCGTCATGCACGGGCGCCTCTCCCCCGTCCGCCATACCGGCGAAGGCCTGTTCGAGGGCATCCCCCAAGGCTTCGAGGTTGTCCGCTACCACTCGCTCGCCGTGTCCGGCTCCCTGGGCGAGGAGGGCCGTGAGATCGCCTGGACTGAGGACGGCGTCGTGATGGGCATCGAACACGCCCACCGCCCGATGTGGGGCGTCCAGTTTCACCCCGAGTCGATCTGCACCGAGTATGGCCACAAGCTGTTCGAGAACTTCTACGCCTTGGCGCGCCGTCACCGTCCCGACCGCTCCGGCAGACGCCTGAACCGCCCCTCCGTGCCCCCCAGGCGCTGTCGCAGACGCTCCGCCGAGGACTCCCGGGTCAACCTGCAGGTACGCACGATCGAGGGCGAAGCCGACGCCGAGTCCCTGTTCGAAGCCCTCCTCAGCAATGAGGACCACGCGTTCTGGCTGGACTCCGCCTCGACGGCCACCCAACTCGGCCAGCGCTCCTTCATGGGCGCCTCCCTGGGAGCAAACAGGATGGTGCTCGAATACGACATCGAGGCCGGCATCGTCACCCGCCACAGCGCCCAGGGCGCGAGCACGGAGAACGGCTCCATCTTTCAAATCCTCGAGCGCGAACTGGAATCGCGCACGATCGAGCCCCCCGAGGAGCCCGCCAAGGGCCTGGTGGGCGGCTTCGTCGGCTATCTCGGCTATGAGTGCAAGGGCGACTGCGGCGCCTCCAACACGCACGTCTCAGACATACCCGACGCCGTCCAGATCTTCGCCAACCGGGTGGTCGCGGTCGACCACACCACGGGCCTCACACACATCATGGCCCTGTGCACAGGCGAGGAGCCCGAGGCCCTCCAGTGGCTCGACCAAGCGGAGCGGACAGCCCGAGACGCACTCGCTACAAAGCCCGCCGACCCCCTCCAGACCGCCACGAACGGGGATCCTCCCCCATCCCAACCCGTCGTCTTTCGCCCAGGCCGAGGACGCGAGCAATACCTCGCGGACATCGCCCGCTGCCAGAGCGCTCTTGCCGCCGGAGAGTCCTACGAGGTATGCCTCACCGACCAGATCCACACCGATGCCTCGCCCGACCCGTGGCTTTTGTATCGCGGGCTCAGGCGCTCCAACCCGGCGCCGTTTGCCGCCTATCTGAAGCTCGGAGAGGTCGCGATCGTGAGCAGCTCGCCCGAGCGCTTCCTGTCGGTCGATCGCGATCGCAGGGTGATGGCGCGCCCGATCAAGGGCACCGCCCCGCGTTCCTCTGACCCCATCGAGGACGAGGCCACGCGCAAAGACTTGGCCGAGGACGAAAAGACGTTTGCCGAGCACCTGATGATCGTTGATCTCCTGCGCAACGATCTGGGCCGGGTATGCGAAGTCGACTCGGTCAGGGTGCCCGAACTGATGGCGATCGAGCAGTACGCCACCGTCCATCAAATGATCTCCAATGTGGTGGGCATCCTCGAGCCCGGACGCTCCCCGATCGACTGCGTCAGGGCCTGCTTTCCAGGAGGCTCGATGACCGGTGCGCCGAAGCTGCGCACGATGGAGATCATCGACGACATCGAGCGCGAGGCGCGAGGCGTCTACTCCGGCTCGATCGGTTACTTCGGCGCCGACGGGGTCGTCGATCAGAGCATCGTGATCCGCACGATCGTGATCAGGTCCCGCCCACCCGGTGGGGGTCCAGGCTCCACCACGATCGGCGCGGGCGGGGCGATCGTGATGCAGTCCGACCCCGAGGACGAGTTCGACGAGATTCTCCTGAAGGCGCGCGCGCCGATGGCCGCAATCGCGCGAGCTGTCACCGGCTCACAGGAGCCCGGAGCATGGACCGTCGAGGTGGACGCGCCTTCGGTCGAGAAGGCGATGGCGGGAGCGCCCACATGAGACGCGCCAAGCCAAGAAGGAACAGGAACAAGCACAGGGGGCCAGCACGAAAGCAAGGAGCGCCCAATGGGTGAAATCACACCAATCGAACCCGACGCAGAGGAGCAATGGGAAACCGAAGCTTGGAGCATCCGCGAGGCGGTGCCCGAGGATGTGCCTCAGATCGCGATAGCAGTGCGTGAGCTCTTGATCGAGCTGGGCGGCGACCCCACCCTCCCGGCGGCCTTGGAAGCGCCGGTAAGAGCCCTGATCGAGGATGGCAGCCTCGGCGTCCTCCTGGTCGCCGAAGAGCGAGGCCAGATCGTCGGCGTGCTTGGCGTCAGCTGGCAGGTCGCGATCCGCATTCCCGGCCGCTACGGCCTGATTCAAGAGTTGTGGGTACACCCCGGATGGAGGGGGAGGACAATAGGAGGCGACCTGCTGGCGGCCCTATTCAAGCTCGCACGCCGTCAGCAGGTCACTCGCCTGGAGGTCGGCCTCCCCAGCGAAGGCTTCTCCCACCTGCCCGCCACCGAGGCTTTCTATGTGAACTGCGGCTTCAAGACGATCGGGATGCGCATGCGGAGGCTGCTTTGAGCAGTGCCCAAGCCGGAAACGAGTCATACCCCAACCGTGAGGCATAGGCCTTTCGGAGAGGAGGATGAGAGATGAGCGACTTGCTTCTAGTCGAGCAGAGACAGGCCCCCAACGGTGGGGAGGGCAGCGGCGCGCCCTACATCCTCGACCGCCACGGCAACATGATGGAGGGCCGCGACGACGAGCGGCGCACCTCCGAGCTGCGCTCCGGCTTGACAAACCACGCGAAAGTGAGGCCCACTGTTTCTGACTGTCCACAAGAGGACGTCGAGCGCATCCTCGGCGCGCTGCACGACCACGAGTATCTGAGCGCCCTGCGCGCCGTGGAGGGCGAGGAGCCAAGGATGATGCCCGAGTGGGCGCCGCCCGACCTGCCCGCCGACAGCCCCGTATGGGCCGGTGTGGTGGCCACCGCCTTCGAGGGCGTGCGCACCGCGATCACCGCAGCCGAGCGGATCGTCGCCGGTGAGCGCTTCACCTATGCCCTGTGCCGACCCCCCGGCCACCACGCCGGGCCGGCCTGGCTGGGTGGCTACTGCTACCTCAACACCGCCGCGGCGGCCGCCTACGCCCTATGCGAGGGTGGCCTGGCCCCGGTAGCGATCCTCGACGTCGACTTCCACTTTCCGACGGGCACATCGGCGATCGTGGAGCCCTTGGAGAACGTGAGCCTGGGCTCGCTGCACGCCTCCACGATCGCAGAGGTCCCGTGGCGGATGGTCGAAGCAGGCGAGCGCGAGAGCTTCATCGAGTTCGCCACCTGTCCCGGCGCCGAGACCTACATGCAAGCGTTCGGCGAAATCGTGGACGAGCTGGCGCGCACCGCCAAAGCCCTGGTGCTCTCGCTCGGATACGACACCGTGGCCAGCGACCCCCACGGCTCCTGGGACTTCCCGCCCTCGATCTTCGAGCGCATCGGAGCCCGCCTGGCGGCCACAGGCCTACCGATCTGCATCGTCCAAGAGGGCGGCTACTCCCTGGAGGCCCTGGCCGAATGCAGCAGCGCCTTCGCCGACGGGCTCCTGAACGGGAGCTCCACGTGAGCAGCGGCCTGGAGCCGTTTCGCAGGCGCCTGGACACGCTCGACTCCGAGATCGCGAGGCTGCTCGGCGAGCGTTTTGAGATCTGCCGCGAAGTCGCCCACCACAAGCGCGCCCGCGACATCCCGATGATGCAACCCGAGCGCGTGATCGAGGTACGCGAACGCTATTTGCAGCGTGGCCGCGAGCTGAACCTGCCGCCCGAGTTCACGGCCGACCTGTTCGAGCTACTGATCGGGGCGTCGTGCAAGCTGGAGGACGAATTGATCGCCCAGCCGAGCGCTCCCGGAGACGGGAGCCTTTAGTGACGCGGCTCCCGCCTCCATCTCGTGTCCTAACCCGATGCACCAGCCGGGGCTCGAACCCGGATCTGCGGATTTTAAGTCCGCCCCTTTCACCGCTTAAGGTACTGGTGCCTCTGTGCCCAACCCACCGGGCGATCCCTCCGGCAAGCCGGAGGGGCTCCCATGGAAAGGTGAAATGACGGAGGCGACAATACCATATTTTCTGACTGGCCGCACAGTTGATAACGGGCTTCCGCCCGGTCCGCGGATGCCGAGCACGCTGCAGGCCGTCGCTTGGGCGCGCAGGCCGCTGCCGTTCCTGGAGCGGTGTCAGAAACATTTTGGGGACATCTTCACCATCGACGTGAAGCACGCCGGCACCTGGGTGATCCTGGCCGACCCCGAAGATGTGAAGAAGGTGTTCACGGCCGACCATGCCGTGCTGGGCGTGGGACTCGCCAACTCCATCCTCGGCCCTCTGCTCGGTCCGCGCTCGGTGATGCTCTTGGAGGAGCCCGAGCACGTCAGGCGACGCAAGCTGATGCTGCCGCCGTTTCACGGCGAGCGGATGCAGGGCTACCGGGAGATGATGGCCGCAGTAACCCGCAAGGAGGTCGCGACGTGGCCGGTCGGCGAGCCGTTCGAGCTGTGGCCGCGTATGCAGGAGATAACGCTCGAGGCGATCATGCGGGTCGTGTTCGGGCCGGTCGAAACCGACCGCCTGCGCCGGTTGCGCCATTTTTTGCGCAGGCTGACGAACTGGATGAACGACCCGCGACGGTTGAACCTGCTGGCCGCTGCGGGGCCTGCCCGGTTCGCAGGGAACAGTGACTACCGGGGAATGATGGGGCCGGTTGAGGATGCTGTGCTCGAGGAGGTCAAACGCAGGCAGCTCGATCCGGGATGCACGGACGGGACCGATATCGCCGCGATGCTCGCGCAGGCGCGCTATGAGGACGGCTCGCCGATGACCGAGCAGGATCTACGCGACGAACTGGTCACGTTGCTGACCGACGGGCCAACCTCCAGCTTGCTGTCGTGGGCTTTCGAGCGGATCCTGCGCCATCCCGCTCAGTACGCGCGGTTGCGGGACGAGGTCCAGGCCGGCAAAGAGGAGGTTTACCTCGACGCGGTCGTCAAGGAGGTGATGCGGCTGTGTCCGGCCGCGCCGATCGTGGTGCGACGGCTGCTGGAGCCGATGGAGCTCGGGGGATACACCGTGCCGGCCGGAACGACCGTGGCGCCCTGCGTGCACTTGGTGCACCGGCGAGCCGACGTGTATCCCGAGCCGCTGCGTTTCCGTCCCGAGCGCTTCCTGGAGCGGCCGGCCGGCACATACACGTGGATACCATTCGGCGGTGGCGTGCGGCGCTGCCTGGCCGCAAGCTATGCCCAGCTCTTGATGAAGGTGGTAATCGCGAGCGTGATCGGCGAGGTCGACCTCGAGGTCATGGACCCACGCTCGGAGCGGGCGCGCAAGAGCGCCATCGCCTTCGTGCCGCACCGGCACGCCAAGGTCAGCGCCACGCCGCGCGATCGCGGACGGCATGACCGGACGGCACAGCATCAGGCTGCCCGAGCAGCCTGAAGGAGATCCACAGAAGTCGGAAACACCCCTCTGCGGGCGCCGCGTCGGGCCATCTCGGGCAGGGCGAAGCTGTAGAATTACGAGACAACAACCGACTTAAATCAACCACTCGGAGGGAACAATGTTAGTCATCAACCTGACGGCGCTTGCGCTCGTCGCGACGGCACTCACAGCGGCAGGCTGCGGGTCCTCGAAATCGGACTCCACAACCACATCGGCAGCGACGACAACGCCGGCGAGCTCGGTCGCGACCACGACGGCGAGCACCGAGGCGACCACCCCGGTGACGCCCCCGGCGCATCTGGTGACCGTGACCGTCAAAGCGGCCACGGGAACGCCACTGTCACACGCGGCGTGGGTGGCCAAGGCAAACGCGGCCTGCGCACGCCTCAACGGCGAACTGGAACGAGTCCACGTCTCCGCCGCCTCGGAAATCCCGCGAATCCTGCCGCAGACCTCAGCATACGAGCGCCACGAGGTAGCCCAGCTGGCCAAGCTGGTGCCGCCGGCCTCCGGGGCGCACGATTGGCAGCAGCTGCTCGACGCCAGCTTACAGCGGGCCGAAGATACCGCGAAAATCGTCTCGGAAGTGAAAGCCGGCAGCTCGCCCCTCAGCACTCCCCTGGCCCTGGCCGTCAGGGAACTTGAGGAACGCATCGACCGTATTGCCGCGCACGCCGGGCTCAGGGCTTGCGCTCAGGCTTGAGGGAGACGACGGCGTCTTGCGTACGGTTGGGCCGCCTGGGAAGCAGGCTGCTTTCCAGGCGGCCACTGTCACAATCGCCGCGACAATCTCACGTAGCAGATTACCTGGCGACTACAACATCCTGCCATCGATTATTCCGATACTGTCACCGCTCCTTCTGGCGAAGTGAGGAGCCCTCCCGGATCAGCCGACCCAAGACCTATACCTGCAATACCGCGACAAGTTCCTAACGGCGTACCTTCTCCCATCGGTTCGACCCCACCGGTAACGTTTAACACTTCACCGATAGCGCCTTGCGCAGCTTCGCATAACTCTTCGATGGTCACAAGACTGGTTAAACACCTTAGCCAGTATCCAGGGAGCACGCCATTGGCGTTTAAATCCACCTGCACCCAATATGTTTCGGTTTCTTCGGTGTCTAACTTTAGTAACGATAAATACGGTAGATTTACCGGCCATATTTCAGAATTAACCAGGCAAGTTTTTTCATCTGCAACACACTTCAGGCCACCAGTCGCTGCGGATGAATCTAATTCTTCGATTAATGTCCCTTCTAAATTGAAGAACATCGTGACTTCGCCCTGCCCTTCGGCGCCTATCGTACCTTCTCCTAATCCACTACATAAGAGGGCGCCGCCGAGTTCAGTATCTTCGAGTAAGACTTCGCCCAGTCCGTCCGCTGGTAAGTTTGCCGTAATCTTGGCGCCAGCAACTAACCACTGAGCCGTTGTAAGCCCTAAGGCAAACGCCGACGATGTCGCCATCGCGCCAAATACGCACACGACGACGAGTACTACTCCAACTGACAAAAATTGTCTCATGGCTATATTCGCCTTTCCTTATACGGGAGCGTTGGTAACCGCATGCGACGATGGCACGGCCGAGCTTTGCCGCCCTTGAGAAAGCAGCAAGGCCCAACCCGTTATCGTCGTGCTCGGCTATCCAGGTTGAACCGACGACCCGTACCAGCCATGGGTGCTCAACGAAACCGGTGAAGCGATACTCGACTAGTTCGGGTTATCGGACTAACAAGTATCCCACCTTCCCCCGTCTTTGTCAAGGCAACGAGCTCAAGCCCAATCGCGCCGGCCCTGCCAAAATATGGGCCCTCATCCCAACCAACTACGTACTGTCATGTCGGTCAGAGGGTGTTGCAAAGACCGCAACACCATCCAACCGACACGACATCAATCAAATCAAATCCATAACTAGTTTATTCAGAAACAGACACCGTACCTTCCGACGACGTAATCAAGCCACCTGGGTCGTTGGAAATCAAATCGATACCTGGGTTCCCTCGGCACACACCTAACGGCGTAAATTCACCCATTGGTTCTACGCCACCAGTAACGTTTAATAGTTCATCTACGGCCCCTACCGCGGCTTCGCATAACGCTTCAATCGTCACAAGAGACGTTAAGCACCGTATCCAATATCCTGGCATGAGACCATTAGCATTTAAGTCGTACACATCCCAATATGCTTCAGCTTCTTCCGTATCTAACTTAAGTAACGTTAAGAACGGCAGATTAACCGGCCAGATTTCAGAATTAACCAGACAGATTTTTTCATCTGCAACACACTTCAATCCACCCGTAGCTGAAGACGCATCTAATTCTTCGATTAATGTCCCTTCTAAATTGAAAACCATCGTCGTTTCGTCTTGCCCTTCAGCCCCAATCGTGCCTTCGAATAAACCACTACATAAGAAGGCACCACCGAGTTCAGTATCTTCGAATAATAGTTCGCCGAGGGTATCTGCCGGTAAGTTAGCCGTAATTTTGGCGCCGTTGACTAACCACTGTGCCGTGGTCAATCCTAAAGCGAACGCCGACGTCGTCGCAAGCGCGCTAAACGCGCAAACCACAACCAGTCCGAGTCCCACTAGTGAGAACTTCCTCATTATCGTATCTACCTTTCCCCCGTCCGAGGCGATTGGTTCGCCTCTTCCGAGGCTTGACCCAGCCGGCCGGCCACTCGTCATAGGTCAGAGAGCGCCGATCCAG
>Ga0208586_1000397_pt1 | contig 16457 bp, 16 predicted proteins | sample NGESurshal072012_6_FD_184471 | JGI IMG/M metagenome (GOLD analysis project Ga0208586, IMG submission 184471) | Arctic peat soil microbial communities from Barrow, Alaska - NGEE Surface sample 53-3 shallow-072012 (SPAdes) | ecosystem: Environmental > Terrestrial > Soil > Wetlands > Peat ... | reverse complement strand
TGATCGAAGAGATCCACCCGATCGAAGCCAAGAGCGCCGCCCTGGCTCACTACCGCCCACCGGCCGGCGACGGCAGTCGCCCGGGCGCGCACTGTGTGTTGACGCTCGATCCCGGAGAGCGATTCACCTACGAGTACGAAGCGCTGGCTTTTCACGAGAGCACACCGGGCCACCACCTCCAGATCGCCACCGCCCAGACGCTGACCGATCTCCCGCTCTACCGACGATTCCTCGACGCCCAGGTCTGCGGGTTTGTCGAGGGCTGGGGCCTCTACGCCGAACGCCTCGCCAATGAGATGGGTCTGTACAGTTCGGACCTGGCGCGACTCGGCATGCTCTCCTTCGACGCACTTCGGGCCTGTCGACTGGTCGTGGACACCGGCATGCACCACTACGGCTGGTCACGCCAGCGTGCCGCGGACTTCATGTGGCAAAACACCGCGACCACGGCGTCGAACGTGAACAATGAGATCGACCGATACGTTGGCTGGCCCGGACAGGCGCTCGCCTACATGATTGGGCGGCGCGAGATCGTACGGTTGCGCGAGGAGGCCTCAGCGCGACTCGGTGGAACCTTCGACGTACGGGCCTTCCACGGCACCGTGCTCGGCAATGGCGCCGTGCCGCTCGACGTACTGGAATTGATCGTGAACCAATGGGTCGTTCGCCAACTGGCGTCGACACCAATGAAGTGAGCACCAAACCCGGTATTAACAAAGGAGGACCCATGCGCGTCGTCATAAACGACAATGAGCTGAACGTCGAAGTGTTGGGTGAGGAAGGTGCCCCCGTGCTCATCGCTCACCACGGTGGCGGCGGGATCGGATCACTGGCCGAGCCCAAAGCCACGTTCGGACCCCTCGCCGACAAGTATCGCGTCGTGGTCTTCGACGCCCGAGGATGCGGGCTCAGCGAGGGCAAGCCCCCGTTCTCCCACGCCCAATGGGCGGCCGACGTCGACGCGCTGCGCGAGTGGATCGACGTCGACCAGATCATTATCACCGGCGGCTCCTACGGCGGATTCATCGCCATGGAGTACGCGCTGGCGTACCCGCAGCACACCCGGGCCATGATCCTCCGTGACACCTCGCCGGACAACTCGAACTTGGCTCGCGCCTTCGAAAGCGCCCGCACCCAGACCCGGATCGAGATCAACTGGGACAACTTCAATCGCTACTGGAGCGGTCAGATCACCGACGACCAGGACCTCAAGGACCGTTGGGCCGAGATCATCCCGCTCTATGACTTCGAGTACGACCCCGTGAAGTCGGCCAAGAGCGTCGAGGCGGGAATCTATCGACACGAATCACACAACTGGTGCTTCGCGCACAACATGCCGGACTACGACCTGCGCCCCAAGCTCTCGACCGTCACCTGCCCCACGCTCGTGACCGTAGGACGCACCGACTGGATCACCCCGGTCTCGAGCGCCGAGACCATCGCGTCGCTGATACCGAACTCCAAGCTTGTCGTGTTCGAGAAGTCCGGCCACTCCCCCCAGATCGAAGAGTTCGACCTCTTCCAAAAGGTGATGCGCGAATTCCTCGCGACCCTCGAGGACTAGTTACTCGCTCAATCCCCGACAGAGCAGCACGATCGTGATGAATGTCCGGTAGAGCTCGAGCGCGTCGAGTTGGACGATCTCCGCGTTGAGGTCGCCGGTGCGCGTGACCCCCGCCACCCTCGACGCCAGGTCCGCGTAGTCGCTCGTTCGAAACGCGATCCGCATCGTGACGGGTAATTCGATCGACACTGGCGCGGCCGTGGCGATCGACTGCGTCGCAGCGAAGGCCCGCTCAGCGATCAGCGCGCAGGCACCATCGGGATGCATCGAGTTCGCCGCGAACCTGGTCAGTGACTCCTTGACAACCGCCGAGAACACCCCCGGCGCGAACGGCGCCATCTCTTCTGCGCTCGTGGCGTCGCCCGTGATGAGCACGACGGGCACGCCGTAGGCCCGAGCGACCAGGGCGTTGATCCCGGCCTCGCCGGCGATCACACCGTTGATCGTCACCTCGGCGAAGGCCGAAGGGAAATAGGTGTGTGACAACGTTGAGGAGCGTGCACTCATGGACCCGTGGTACGAGATGAAAAAGACGCCGTCGAAGCTCTCGTCAAGGCCCTGCATCATGTACATCGGCTTGAAGCGTCCCGATAGGTAGCGCGCCGAGCCCGCGAGGGCGTCGGGTCGAAGGTTCGCCATCTTGGAGTGCGAATCGTTCACCAAGAACTCCGTGGCGCCTGCGCGCATGGCTCCTTCGATGGCGGCATTGATCTCGTTGGTGAGCAGCCCGCAGTAGTAGTCGTAGTGGTGGCCACCGGGGATGACTTGGTCCCAGTCGACGACGCCGGCGGTTCCCTCCATGTCCGAGGAGATGAAGATCCTCACAGCACAGCCCGGGCGAATACCTCGGGCGCGGTGCTCGCGGCGCTCATGACGTTGTACGTCGAACCTGACTGGCCCGCCGCGCCACCGTGACGTCCATCGGGTGTCAGGCAGAGTGTGCGCAGTTCGGCCCGGAAGGCATCGCTCAACGTCGCCGCGTCGGCCAGCATGGCTCGACAGGCATCCTCGGGTTCGGCGCCGCGGCCGAGCGCCTCGACGACCGATCGCGCGCCGACACATCGCATGCTCATCTCTCCTCGACCGGTACAGGCCGCGCCGCCGTATCGCAGGTCACAGTAATTTCCCGCTCCGGGTAGCGCAGAGTCTCCGACACGACCCGGGTACTTCCAGGGGTAGCCGCTCGTCGAGACACCCACGACCATCTCGCCACTCTCGTCGAGGGCAATGACGTTGATCGTGCCCCACGGCCCGTCGTGTGGTGCGAACCGATTCACTAACTCCACGGCCGCCATTCGGTACACGTCGTCGCCGGGGGCGCTGATCGTCCGCTCGCCCTCGACCGCTTCACGCGACGGAGCGAGTGACTCGCGAAAGAGCTTCATCGCCTCGGGAGTCGAGAGCTCCGCGCGCTCGAAACCGTGTTCGTGCGCGAAGAGTTCCGCACCGTCGCCCACCAGCAGGCAGTGCTGTGGCAGCTTCTCGAGTACGGCTCGCGCGATGGAGATCGGGTGAGGAAAGTTGCGCACCGCCCCGACGGCGCCGAAGGCGCGACTGGAGCCGACCATCAGCGACGCGTCGAGTTCGACCTCGCCGCGCGCATTTGGAAGCCCACCGGTACCCACGTAGTGATCCTCGAGGTTGTCTTCACAGAGTCGCAGTGCCTCTTCGACCGCGTCGAGCGCGCTCGCGCCCCGCACGAGCATCGCCATAGCGGCCGCGAGGCCCGCTTCCGAGCGCTCACTGCCCATGATGATGGGTCCGTTGCTCAACGTTGTTCTCCTTCATGTTGTGACGTCGCGACGCGACGGCGATGCGTTCAGGTGACGGCCGGCCCGCGTCGCTCAACGTCCAGAACTGATTCGATCGCTTTCGCGACGGCGAGCAACTCCATGTCGTTGCCACGCGGCGCCGTGAACTGGAGCCCGATCGGCAATCCCTCGTCGCCAAATCCGCACGGCAGCACCAAGGCCGGGTCCCCGCTCAGGTTGAAGGGACCGGTGAAGTACCCCTCGATCTCGCCGTCGGGAGTATCGATCGGCGGTGTCGTGGCGGGAGCGACGTAGGGTGTCGCCGGTGTCAAGAGCGCGTCGAGACCGTCGTAGAGTTTCTCGATCGAAGCGGTGCAGCGCGTGCGTATGGTCATCATCTCGTCGTAGGTCTCGCGCGTCACCTTTGAGCCCGCGAGCAGGAGCCGCAGGGTTTCGGCACCGTAGTGGTCCGGGTCTTGCTCCACCTGGTGGCCGTGGACCTGCCACGCCTCGTACAAAATGATGGTCTCCATGGTCGAACGAATCTCGTCGATCGCCTCGCCGTTCACCTCGACGATGTCCGCCGCGGCCGCGACCTTCTCCACGGCCACTCGCAGCGCCCGTTGGACCTCGTCGGTGATTACGGGATTTTCCAGTTCGCCCGCGACGACGCCGATACGAAGTCGTCGTTGCGGCGCGTCGAGCACGTCCGTTCCGGTCAATGCCGAAAAGACCCGTTCCGTCACCGCGACGTCCTTCGCGAGTAGCCCCACGTGATCCAGTGATGGCGCGAGCGGCTGTACGCCGGTGAGGTCGATCGCCCCGTAGCTCGGCTTGAAGCCGACCACGGCGCAGTAGTGCGCGGGGATCCTGATGGAGCCGCCCGTGTCGGTGCCGATCGCGACCTCGCACGCACCGACCCCGACGAGCGCAGCCGAACCGCCGCTCGAACCGCCCGCGGTGCGCGACGGGTCATAGGGGTTCATGGCCTCGGGGACGTCGGGGTGCAGCGCGCCGGCGGCGTATTCGAGCAGCGAGGTGATCGCGTAGACGTCGGCACCGGCCTCGCGAAGCGCCGTGACGACCGGAGCATCGTCGATCGACGCAGGACCTGCCATGGCGTGGGGGTTGCCGTTGCCACGCACGACGCCCTTCACGTCCACGAGGTCCTTCACCGCGACGGCCACGCCGTGCAGCGGACCGTCGGGGCTGCGAAGCGGTGCCGGGAGTATGTGCACGACGGCATTCAACCTTCGCCCCAGACGTTCGGTGCGCTCATAGGCGTTCAGTAGATCGAGGTTGGCGACCTCGCACGTGCGCTCACCGCGCTCGATGGCGTGGATGAGTTCACCGACGTACGTGGTGAGCGGTCCCGATAGGTCGCGCACCAGGTCGTCGACCTCGGTCTTGCGCTTGCGTACCATGAGGTCTCGGTAGATACCGCTGTGGGACTTCGCGCTGGCGCGGTTGAAGGCGACGAGGCGCTCGAGCGAACCTTCGAGGTCATCGGGCTCGAAGCCATCGAATCCCTCGGGCTTCACCGGCGACTGGGCGAGAACTTCTGAGGCGATCGCCAGCATGAGCGTGCGATAGCGCGGATCCTCCAAGGAGTCGGCGATCGATAGGTCCGAAACCGCGCCCGCATAGAGCATCGCCCCATAGGCCTCCTTGCCCCAGAGAAAGCCCATGATGTTGTCCGTCGCCACGGCGTAGGGCAGCGCGGCGACCAGTTCACTGACCCTCGGCGTGACCACGTTGAGGAATGGCTCACCCACGCGGAATGTCCCGACATTGCCTTGCATGACGCGCCCCGGACCCAACACGTCGGCTCCGAAGTTCACGAAGCTGACGATCAGGTTGTCCCGGCCCACGGCTTCCGCGAGGACGTCGGCGGTGAAGCCGTTCTGGAAACTGACGCAGTAGCCGCCGGGAGCGATACGCCCACGGAGCAAGTCCGCTGCGGACTGGGTGTGGTGACTCTTCACCGCGATGGCCGCGTGCTCAATCTGCTCGGGCAGCTGCTCGGGAGTGATTGCTTTCACCTTGACGTTGAAGTTCTCGACGGGCCCCTCGATCGTGAGTCCGTCGCGGTTGATTGCCTCGACGTACGCGACGTCCGTGTCGCAAAGGACGATGTCGTGACCCGCTCTCGCCATGTGAGCGCCGATGGTTCCACCAATCGCTCCAGCACCGATAATCGTCAACTGCATGGAAGCCACCACCTTTGAAGTACCGGACGGGTGAGTCCCCAAAATCCTCGCAGCCCAATGTAGCCGTGGCCTCTCGATGCGAACGTCGCCACCTCGGTACATCTCACGTGCATCGCGGACTCGTAATCTTCACCAGTCATCACGGCCTCTCGAATCGGCCCGGACGTTCCATGACCCGCTCGTCCGGTGCCGCGAACCCGTAGCGCGCATACAGTTCGTGACCATCACGGGTCGAGAGGAACCAGCGAAAGCGCGCGCCCAACCCCTCTTCGACCATGGCTTCGACCATGCGCCCACCGGCGCCGCGACCACGATGTGCTGGCGCGACGTACACATCGGCCAAGTAGGCATCACTCACGCCGTCAGAGACGGCCCGGGCGAAACCCACTAACTCATTGCTCCCTACCGCATACGTCCCGATGACCCGCCAGGCACCGCGGAACTGCAGCTCCACGTCTTCGCGACTTCGCCAGCGATTCCAGTAGGCGTCGGTGGAGAGGTGTTCCCAAACGACGTCAATGTCAAGACGAGTCCTATCGTCATCGAGTTCGTACAACGTGGTCACGCGTCAGTTCCCTCCTACATCAGGTCTCGGCACCTGTTGCGCGAAGGTCGTGGCGATGTCGATTCGGCGCATGAAGACCACGTCGTCGAACTGCTGGGCGTAGGCGATGAATCGCGCCAACGCGTCGGCCCGGGCCGGGTTGCCGCTGACCCTCGGGTGAATACCGATCGACATCATGCGACCGACATCGTCGCCATCGTTGCGTAGTCGATCGACGGAGGCTTTGGCGGTCTCGAAGAACTGTTCGGGGCTCCCGTATCCCGTACCTACGACGTAGCGAGCGTCGTTCACGACGAGTGAGTACGGCACGACGAGATGCGCCCTGCCACCCACCTTGGTCCAATAGGGCAGGTCTTCGTTGTAGGTGTCCGAGTCGTAGAAGAAGCCACCCTCTTCGACGACCAGATCGCGCGTATTCACGCTCATCTCTCGGCAGTACCACCCGACCGGACGGGTACCGGTCGTCTTCTCGATCGACTCGACCGCGAGTTCGATGGCCTTGCGCTCTTCGTCGCGTGTCATCTCGTAGTGATTGGACCAGCGAAAGCCGTGCCCCGCTGCTTCGTCGCCGCGCGCCGCGAGCTTTCGGGCGACCTCGGGATTGCGTTCCAGCGCCACCGCGGCGGCAAAGAACGTCACGGGAACATTCGCGGCGTCAAAGACGCGAAAGAGTCGCCAGATGCCGGCCCGAGAGCCGTACTCGTACATCGACTCGACTGCGAGGTCTCGCTGGTCATCGACGGCGAAGGGCAACTCGTAGAGACCGTCGTTGACGCCGTCACCCATGGCGAAGGTCTTCTCAGAACCCTCCTCATAGTTGATGACGATCTGAATTGCGACCTTGGCGCCATTGGCCCAACGCACCACCGGCGGGTGTTCGCCGTAGCCGACGAGGTCGCGCGCCGGGCCCGGGACGCCCTCGTCGAGGTCGGTACGTCGAAAAAACTGATCATTCATCTGCATGATGCACCTTTCTGATGGCACGCTCCGCACATCGGGATCTCAGTCGAGGCCGGCGAGGCTGCGCGCGCCGTCGACGACAATCAGTTCCCCGCTGACGTAGGAGGCCTCATTACTCGCGAGAAACTGGTACACGTAGGCGATATCGTCCGGTGTCCCGACGCGCCCGACGGGAACTTTGGGACCAACAGCTTCCAAGGCCTCGAGCCCGAGTGAGTTGACGGGGTCGAGTGCCTGCGGTGTTCGTATGACCCCCGGAGCTACGGCATTGGCCGTGATGCCGAAGGGACCGAGTTCCACGGCGAGCGACTTGACCAAACCGACTACACCGCCCTTCGCCGCCGCGTAGTGGGCGTGATCAGGCCATCCCGAGACCGTGCCAGCCACCGAAGAGGTCGCGATAAGTCGACCGAAACCGTGGCGCTTCATGTGGGGGATGCTTGCGCGAAACACGCGCCACACTCCATGCAAGTCCACGTTGACCACCGCGTTCCACGCGTCATCGTCAAGCTCTTCCGAGGTCACCTTGCGCGCGACCCCAGCGTTGGCCACGACGATGTGAACGGCGCCGAGTTCGTCCACGGCGCGTTCGGTCAGACGTTCCACGTCGCTTGTAGAGCTCACATCGACCGCTTCAACCACGCAGCGTCGCCCGAACGATTCGACGTCCCTGCGCACCGATTCGATGTCGTGTCCGTCAGGCGGATACCACGCCAGCGCTAGGTCCGCGCCCGCCGCGGCGTATACGCGGGCCGTCGCCGCACCGATGCCCGATGCCGCACCTGTGATGAGCGCCACACGATCTTTTAGGTCAAACATCAGTGCCCTCCTTTATTGATCGCTCGTTCACATCATCCGAACTCGTCGGACGCTCGACGAAGTCAGCGCCGAAGGCCCCTTCGGCGGTCAGCGTCGCCTGTCGCTCTTCGGAGTATCCCAGAAGGAGGCCCAGAATCGCCGCGGCGTCCTCATGACGCCGCGGTGCGCGTCGGTGCGTCAAAGGTTCATTTCCCACCCGAACCGCACTCCCCACTTGGCGCACTTCGCCAAAACGAGGGTGTTGCGTCGCGACGACGACTCGACGGGCCCGCGTCTGGGGGTCGACGAGCGCTTCGGCGACGGTGTTGACCGGACCACACGGGACTTGGGCGGCGCTCAATATCGCGATCCACTCACTCGTCGGGCGTTGCAAAAAAGCGGTGCCCAGGATGTTCAGGACTTCATCGGCGTGTTCGAAGCGAGCGGCGAAACCTTGGAAACGCGGATCCTCGGCCAGGTCGGTGATCTCCATCGCCACAACCAACCGGCGCCAGAACTTCTCCTTCGGGCAGGCCACGACGAGCCAGCCGTCACTCGACTCGAAGACCTGGAACGGAACGATTGAAGGATGCGCGGAGTGGTGCGTGCGCCGCGGAGTGAAATCGCCGTTCAGCGACCAAGCCGCGGGATACGTCAACATCGACATGGCCGTCTCGAAGAGACTCACGTCGCAATCGGTGCCGGTGCCGTCTCGGCGCGCGGCGTGCAGTGCCGCCAGAATCGAGATCGCCGCTACCAATCCCCCGGAGAAGTCGACGACGGAGAGTCCCGACTTCGTGGGCGGACCGTCCGGTTCGCCCGTCAGGTCCATCCAGCCCGCGAGACCTTGGAGCACGTAGTCGTAGCCCGGATCTGCTCGTCTCGGTCCGGTCATTCCGTAACCGCTGAGCGAACAACAGACGATCAGCGGATTGAGGTGCGCCAGGTCGTCGTAGCGAATCGCGAGCTGTTCGGGCACGTCGCCGCGGAGGTTGGAAAAGACGACGTCGCTCACGCGCACGAGGTCTTCGAACACCGCGCGTCCCGACAGCGTGTTGAGATCGAGGCTGAGGCTTCGCTTGTTGCGATTGAAGGTCTCGAAGAAGATGCTGTCTTCATCGTACTGGAGCGGTGTCACGTAGCGTCCAATGTCACCCCCGACGCTGGGGTCTTCAATTTTGATGACGTCGGCACCGAGATCGGCCAATTGCACCGAACCGAACGGTCCTGCCCCGTACTGTTCAATGGCCAGAATCCGAACGTCCGCGAGAGGTCTCATGTCACCGTGAACTCGCCTGACGTGCGTGCGCGTCGCCACCGGACGAGGTCACGGGTGCGAGCCATCTCGTTTCGCACGACCATGATGCCCTCATCGACACCCATGCCCGGCTTCGCCAGCAACTGGTCCGCGCCGCAGGCCATCGCGACGTGCGTGGTGACGCGCGCCGACTGGTCGGTCTCGTTACAGGTGCCGCCGCTGTAGGAGCGCAGTCCGCGCTCACGGACGAGCAACAGGGCTTCGATGGTGTTGTTGATGCCGCCGAGATCGGGCGTCTTGACGTGGATAACGTCGGCGGCCTGCGCCTTGGTGAAGACATCGATGTCGTCCAGAGTGTTGCACCACTCATCAACGACGATCTCGACGGGGATGTTGCGGGTGCGCAGGATGTCTCGTAACTGGGCGTAGATGGCCACCTGACCGTCGCGGCTTCCGGCGTCGATGGGGTGCTCAATCCAGAGGCTGAACGGGGCTGCCGCCTCCGCAAGTCGGGCGAGATAGTTCACGACGCGCTCGATGTCGCCGTCGAACGCCATACCTATGGTGCCGTACGTGTCGAGGTGGATACGAGGGGTGTAGTCAGGATCCGTGCGCACACTGAGGACCCGCTGATGCAGCCACGCTACGTACTCCAGTAGTAGTTCACCGTTACGACCGAGCTTGGTGTCGACTTCGTTGATGAGCCCGTGAGGCAACGCATCGACTTGCTTCAGGATCATCTTGTCGACGTTGACGTAGCGGTCATCACCGCACTGAGCGAAGAGCGGGACGAGATCGATCTCAGTGTCGACGGCGTATTCGTCTTGCACGACTTCGGCCATGGTCAGGCCGCTGGTCAATGCTGCAGCGTGCAAGAGCGCCTGGGTAACGCCGTAGCGCAGCGAGGTCGCGAGCGGCTCGCCGTCTACCACGAGACCATCGATCTCCTCGGACAATGGTCGAAATCCCTCGAATGTTCGCCCGACGAGGCGCGGCACGACGTGATCACGCAGTTGACCCATGAGTTCGTCCTGGCTCGAGAGGCGGGCCCGTCCTCCGGCGCCCGCGTACTGCACCTCGGCGCAGTCCCCGAGGGCCACCTGGCCGTCAGAGAGGATCAACGCGACGGAAACCGCGATACCGGGCTCTCGAATCGAGGTGAATCCCGGGGTCACCGGCGTTCCGGAATAGAGAAACCCATCACGCGTCCGACCGGCGCGAATCGCGCTCTGATCATCCCGGAAGAAGCCAGTGGCGATCGGCGTGCATATGACATCGATGATTTTCATACCATCACGTCCCCGCCGTTCGGCCCAAGCGTGGCGCCGACGTAGTACGAACCGTCTTGCGACGCTAGGAGCACGGCAGTCGGCGTGACTTCCTCGACCCGACCAAAGCGTCGAATCGGCAATTCGGCGAGCTTCGAACTGCGCCACTCTTCTGTTTCGCTCTCGAGAAGCGGCGTCTCGATCGCCCCGGGAGCGATCGCGTTCACCAACACACCGCGATGGGACACTTCTCGAGCGAGCGCCTTGGTGAGACCGATGATCCCCGCCTTGCTCGCCGTGTAGTGCGTCGCCGAAGTTCCGCCGATGTACGCGAGTTGAGAGGCGATATTGATGATCCGACCGTCCCCACGCTCGAGCATCTGACCCAACAGGGCTCTCGTGCAGAGAAAGACGCTGCGAAGATTCGTGTTCAACACATGGTCCCACTGCGCGATCGTCATATCCTCCAGCAGTGCCTCGCTGAAGACCCCCGCGTTGTTCACGAGGATGTCCACGCGGCCGAAGCGAGCAAGGGCGCTCTCGGCCATCGCGGCAACACTCTCCTCGTCACTAACGTCGGCTCGGATGAAGTACGAACTCCCACCAAAGCCGGCGACCGCGTCCATCGTTTCGCGCACCCGCGACTCGTCGACCACGTCGACCACAACGACGGTGGCCGACTCCTTGGCGAACGCGATCGCGATACCCTGACCGATTCCCGAAGCCGCGCCGGTAACGAGTGCGACCTTGCCTTCGAGCTTTCCCATCGCTAGCGCTCCTGGCTCGTTCTCGGCGCTGTCACCCAGACTTTGCCAAGTTCACTGCCGGTTGAGAAATCGAAACGGTGCCGCATCAACAGGATCGACGCCTCGTGCTGGGATCGATCGTCGCTCGCGATGCAGTCCTCGGGGATCACGACGTAGTAGTCATTGAACATCGCGTCGCGAGCAGTCGATTCCACGCAGCCTTCGGTCGTGCACCCGGCGACGACGACGGTCTGTACCTGATTCGAACGAAGGAGCATGTCGAGGTTGGTACCCCAAAATCCGCTCGATCGGTATTTGCGCACCACCAACTCATCGGCGCGCGGTTGGAACTCGGGGAGGAAGTCGTGACCTACGGTGCCCGGCACCGTGTAGGTGAGCGGTAGATCGCCCTGACGAACGTCACCGTGCATGTGCAGATTGAATCGATGTTGCGCAGGCGAGTCGCTCATGTGTTGCTTCAGCTGCGTGTTCTGAACGTGGATGATCAGAACACCGTTTTCCCGGGCGGCCTCGAGTAGTTCGGCCAAGCGCGGTCGCGACTCCTCGTACATCGACAAGTCGACCCCCATGAGACCGAACAAGCCGCCCGGATCGACAAAGTCATACTGCATGTCAATCAGCAGCAGTGCGGTGTGTGACGGATCGACCAACTCTTCGATCTCGGTGTACACGTCCTTACCATGGACAACAATCAAGGTACTTAATCCTCCATGATTTCAGGGTGCCTTTCGGCCTCTTCCTCTACCGTAGGGTGTTGGAGCGAGGTGGCACGCGCGGCGAGCAGACTTTGATCTTCGTCACCCGCGGCGAGATCCTCCTCGGCGACGAATGTCCCGATTGCCGCGATCTTTTCCGGCGACGTCTTTCGGTACGTGAGCAAGAGCACCGTTCCCAGTGCGAGCCAGCCGATGGTGATCCACGGAACGAGGCTGTAGGGCCAACTCTGACCCGGCTTGGCGACGCTCCACAGGGGGTAGGCAAACGCGGCGACTCCGGCAATGGGGATGATGACGTGACGCCACCAACTGCGCTCGGGCGACTTCCAGAAGTAACGAATCAGTGCGATGTTGCACATGCAATAGACGATGACAATGGCGACGGTTCCGATGGAACCGGTGAATCCGTAGTTACCTGTCGCGCCCGGACCGAGCCACGCACCGCCTGCCAAACCGAGGGCCACCGTAAAGATCGTCTGACCGGCGATCGCGACGTAGGGCGAAAACCACTTCGGGTGCACGTGACCAAACGAAATCGGGAGCACACGGTCGCGGCCCATGGAGAACATCACGCGCACCGTGGTGTTGTGAATCGCCATGAAACAACTGAAGAGTCCGGCAATCGCCGCCAGTTCAATCGGCTGCAGTAGCCACGACGCATAATGATGACCCAACGTCACGAACGGGTTCGGGTCCGCGAGGAACTTGAGCAGATTGGCGTGATTGTTGAGACCGTACCCTGCGGTCAGCGCGTACATGGCGAAGACATAAAAGATACCCACGGCGATCAACGCACCGCTCACTGCCATGGGAACGTTGCGCTTCGGATTCTTCGTCTCCTCCCCCAGCGTCGCAGCGGCGTCGAAGCCGATGAAGGACAAGATGCCGAACACGACGCCAAGTCCCACTCCCGACACCCCGTGAGGCGAACTACTGGGCACGAACGCCTTAAACGTGTTGCCACTTCCGGCATGGAGAATGGCGAGCACTGACAACACCAGAAAGATCACCACTTCGAGCACCAGCAACACGAGGTCGACGTTGACAGACGCCCTGATTGATCGTAAGGACAGGCCCAAGATGATGAGCATGCCGAAGAGCGAGAACAGCCACCAGGGCACGTTGGAGTTGAATGTCGAGACGAAGTAGTCGTGGACGAAGGAACCGAACGCGGTGAAGAGGCCCGGTGCGAGAATGGCGTAGCCAATCCAGAACAGCCAGCCGGTGTAGAAGCCGGCCTCCGACCCGAGGCCGGCACTATTGAACGTATAGAACGATCCCGCCGATGGCAGGCGGCGCGCGAACTGCACCACGGAGTTACCCACCAGCAGGCAGGCGATGAACGCCACGAGGAACGAGAGTGGGAGGGCCGCACCGGCCTGAGGCCCGGCGGCTGGCGCGTTCAGCACGACGGCCAAGACCGGTGCCATGGCGGCTGCCGACAGGGCAATGGCATTGGGAATGCTGAGCACACCTTTTTCCAGCCGATGTGGCGACGCCGCTGTCGGTGATTCCTTCATTGCCTCCACCATGAACTCCCCCTATGAACTTGCAGCGACCAGTCGATCACTGACAATTTTCAATTTCCGCCCTGATATATCAGAGCGTCACGGTAAGATACATCACATGGTCCGAAATTTCAACTACCTCCGAGCAACGGTTCGTGACAACGACTTCTGGGTCAGCTCCCACCGTGCCAGCGACCAATAGGTTGGCCAAATGAACGTAAAAGTCGTCGAGATTCCCGTCGCGGTCGAACGTGACAGTGACACCGCGTACAACATGCTGTTGGAGAGGATCGTCGATCTCTCGATACCCCCCGGCGCTCTGTTGAACGAACAGTCATTGGCCGCCGACCTCGACTACGGCCGCACGCCGGTGCGCGAGGCACTCGCGAGATTGGTGGCGGACCGATTCGTTACCATCCTGCCGCGCCGAGGCGTGATCGTCACACCCATCACGTTTGAAGACGTTCTCGCCATGTTTGAGGCGCGCGAAACAATCGAATGTGGCATTGCCTACATCGCCGCCACTCGCGTCACCGAAGTGGACCTCGAAGAGATGCGCCGTCTCGTCGCGGCCGCCGACACGGCGAGGATGACGGGCGATCCTGAACAGTTCCTGCTCGCCGATCTCGCGGTGCACATGTTCTTGGTGCAGATGATCAAGAACCCCATTCTCCAAGAGGCAGCCGAACGCCTCCTCGCCCACAACCTTCGGTTCTGGCGGCTGTATTGGCGCGACCGACCCGTGCGCCTTGAGGCCATGCTCTCGCACGCCAAGCTGATTGCCGCCGTCGAGAGTCAGGACTCGCGCACCGCCGAAGAAGCGATGCGTGACCACCTCCGTGCGTCGGGCCAGCTCGTCCAGTTGCTGTTCGATCGTTGAAGCCTTCGATGTCGCGACGACTCGTGCGCCACCATCATGTCGCTGCCTGCGCCGAATCCGAACGCCCCAATGGGTCGCGCGCTGGTGGCGGGTTTCTGATGCGCCGAGACGAAGGAAGAGGACGGCGATGACGAACATCGAAGGCTGGCGAGGACGTTACTTCGAAGATTTCAACGTGGGCGACGTCTATCATCACGCGCTCGGCCGAACGGTCACTGAGACCGACAACTCCTGGTTCACATTGCTGACGCAGAACACGGCAGCGATTCACTTCGACAAGCACTACGCCGCCCAAACCGAATTTGGTCGACCACTCGTGAACTCGACGTTCACCCTCGCGCTCGTTACTGGTCAATCGGTGAGCGACGTGTCCCAAAACGTGATGGCGAATCTTGGTTGGGATCACGTGCGTCTTCCCCACCCGCTCTTCGAAGGCGACACCGTCTATTCCAAGTCTGAAGTCTTGGAAGTCAGAAGGTCCGAGAGTCGGCCGAATGTCGGAGTTCTTACAGTGCGCACTACCGGCTTCAACCAGGAGGGGATCGTTCTGATCGAGTTCACTCGTACACTCCTCGTCTATCGCCGTGGTCACGCACCGACGATTCCCGTACCGCAGCCGAAGACCGACGATCACTAACGACGATTGAGCGGTCACGAACATCAAATCAAATCGCCAAGAAACTCAGTGTCCAGACTCGTTGAGCACTCGGTTAATCGTTTCGGAGTCACACCCGAGATCGCAGTGGTGTGACGATGGTTCGCCCCTCGATATGAGCGTCGTCGTTACCATGCTCGAATGAGTTTCCACTCCTTCACCGTTGCGATGGGGTGGGTAGCAGTCGTTCTCGGCGTCTTCGTGTCGTACGGCCAGTTCAGGCGAATGACAAAGCGAGGTAATGAAGGAGTGTCCCTCGCGACATGGACGCTCTTTTTGTATCTCGACATCTTTTGGATTCTCTATGGCGTCGATGTACATTCGTGGCAGTTGATCCTTGCCTGCGTAGCCACTCTTCCTTTTCAAGTACTCATTTGGCTGCAATTGGGGCCCTTTGATCGCTTGGGTGTCTGCGTGCGATCCCTTGGCATCTTGTTGGCGTTTTGCATCCTTCCCGCGCTCGAGTGGGGCTGGGCGGGCGCCGTTGTCGGCGCCGGGATTGCCGGATGGGCATCGCGAACTCCTCAGCTGGTCCATCTCATTCGCTACGACGCGGCGATGGGAGTGTCAGCGAGGGCGTGGATGACGGCCGGTTTGGTCAGTTGGCTATGGGTCGTTTACTACCTCGGGGCACACCTTTGGCCCGTGTTGTTCGTAACCGCGGCGGGCGGTCTTCTGAGTCTCATTATCGCCACGCTGGCACAGTGGCGCCACCGTCAGGCTCGGGGAATCGCTACTTAAGAAGTGAAGAAAGTTCCGTAAATTGAAGGGTTTTCACGCCTCATTGAATAGAAGAAATTGAACACCGAAGCTATGTGCGCAGGTTCGACTCCTGTCGGCGGCACTCAATCTGGCTCATCGGAATGTAGCGGGGTCACTCCTCTGAGGGTGACCACTGAGAAGTCGAAGGTGCTTCAGGCTTTAGGTGTGCACCAAAGAACTGGAACTTCGGATTGGAGCAGGGGCGCACTCGCAACCATGCGTACCGTAATAGCCAATGACTCAACTTGTCGTCATCACAGGACCCATCGCATCGGGCAAGTGTGTTGTCGCAACCGCACTTGCCGATCGCCTGAACGCCGCGGGCCTGTTTGTCGCCGTCGCGGACCTTGATGACACAGTCGCGACGATGGATGCTTCGCCCGAGGGACTTGAAAATACTTGGGAAAGAGCTCGGGTGCTACACAGTGATCTCGTGGGCCAATTACTGTCCACTGGCGTAGACGCGGTGATTGCTCACGGTCCCTTCTACTCGGCGAAGGAAACTTTCGCCTTGATGCGCGAGGTCCCCGCCGGCATTGCGGTTCGCCGAGTGATGCTTCTTGCCACGTACGAAGTGGCCCTAGAACGAGTTATGGGAGATTCGAGCCGTGGACTTTCGAAAGACGCAGTTTTTCTGCAATCGACTTATGAGCGATTCCTTCAACTACTGCCTGCCATCGAAGAGTGCGAATGGACTTTCAATTCGACGAAGACCAGCGTTGACGAAATCGTGACAACAATCACCGAGGCACTCCTGCGAAACTGAATGCCTTAGGACCCACGAAGGAGTCGGAG
>Ga0208586_1000394_pt1 | contig 16584 bp, 21 predicted proteins | sample NGESurshal072012_6_FD_184471 | JGI IMG/M metagenome (GOLD analysis project Ga0208586, IMG submission 184471) | Arctic peat soil microbial communities from Barrow, Alaska - NGEE Surface sample 53-3 shallow-072012 (SPAdes) | ecosystem: Environmental > Terrestrial > Soil > Wetlands > Peat ... | reverse complement strand
CGCCCGACGCGAACTCCAAGAAGTGATTCGCGCACTCGATCAAGAGATCATGGAGACATTCTCGAGTGCCGTCATCGACGTCAACGAACACTTCTCCGCGCTCATCGCCATGCTCTTTCCCGGCGGTCAGGGACGCCTCATCCTCACCGAACCGGACGATCCCCTCAACACCGGTGTCGAGATTGAAGTGCGTCCCCTCGGTCGCAACGTCCGACGATTGTCGTTGCTCTCGGGAGGCGAACGCTCGATGGCGGCGCTGGCGTTCCTCTTCGCGGTCTTTCGCTCGCGACCGTCACCCTTCTACATGATGGACGAGGTTGAAGCGGCGTTGGACGACGTCAATCTGCAACGTTTCCTCAGCCTCGTCGACGAGTTCCGTGACGAGGCGCAGTTGTTGATCGTGACCCACCAGAAGCGAACGATGGAGGCGGCCGACGCGCTCTACGGCGTCACCATGGGACCGGGCGCGTCGTCCAAGGTCATCAGTCAGCGCGCCAAGCGACCCCAGGTGGTTGAGACGGCGTGATCGTCATCATCATCGTCGCGGCCGTGCTGGTCGTCGTGGGCGGCGGCATCGTCCTCTCTCGACGTCGACGGCGACCACGGATTGCCCTTACGTCGCCCCCGCGCGCGGCGATGCCTTCGGTATTAGTGCGCGACGTCATCGAACGCCCGACGCTCGACGACACGCCCACCCTCGGCCAACGTCTCGGCGCCTCGAGGGGAGTCTTCGACCGGGTTCGATCGATTTCCAGTGTGGGATCGCTCAGTGACGAGCAACTGAGCGTCGTCGAAGAGGTGTTGCTGCGAAGTGACGTCGGCGTCGCGACCACCAATCTCATCCTTGACGATCTGCGCACCAACGGCGCGCCCGATGGCGTGGCCGTCGCCGTTCGCGCGTCGCTGCTCGATTCGCTGACGGGGGATCGTACCGTCACCACGACGGCGCAACCCGGTCGCGTGCCGGTGTGGCTCTTCGTTGGGGTGAACGGGGTGGGGAAAACCACGACGATCGGCAAGTTGGCACAACGTCACGTTGACGAGGGTCGCTCGGTGGTGCTGGCCGCCGGTGACACCTTTCGCGCCGCGGCCGCTGATCAGTTGGAGCAGTGGGCCACGAGAAGTGGTGCCGACATTGTGCGCGCCGCCGAGGGGGCCGACCCCGGTTCGGTCGTGCACGACGCGCTCGGTCGCGCCCACGCGCGCGCTGCCGACATTGTGTTGGCCGACACCGCCGGTCGAAGGTCCAACAGCACGAACCTGCTCGACGAGCTGAGCAAGATTCGTCGGGTGGCCGACCGTGAACCCGGTCAGGTCGTCGAAACCTTCATGGTGCTCGACGCGACGACCGGCCAGAACGCCCTTAGCCAAGCGCGTGAATTCCTGGCGGCGGCCGACGTGACCGGCATCGTGCTCACGAAACTCGACGGTACGGCCCGCGGCGGCATCGTCGTCGCCATTGAACGAGAACTGAACATTCCGGTGAAGTTCGTCGGTATTGGCGAAGGCGTGGGTGATCTGATCGCGTTCGATCCCGAGGCGTTCGTCGATTCGCTCCTCGACGCCTGACGGTAAACTCGCTCCACAATGTTTGATGCACTCAGCGAGCGTTTTGAACGCCTGGGAACCAGTCTGCGCTCGCGCGGACGACTGAGCGACGCCGATCTTGATGAGGCCCTCGGCGAGGTTCGCGCGGCACTGCTCGAAGCCGACGTTGAACTAGGAGTCGTTCGCGCATTCCTCGACGCCGTTCGCGATCGACTGAGTGGTGAAGCACTCAACCAGACTCTCTCGCCCGGTCAACAGGTCATCAAGGCCGTCAACGAGCAACTCGTGGAAGTCCTTGGCGGATCGGCGCTCAAGGTCACGTACGCCTCGAAGCCGCCGACGGTCATCCTGCTCGCGGGACTACAGGGTGCGGGTAAGACCACAACGGCTGCGAAGTTGGCGTCGTGGTTCAAGCAGCAAGGTCGCCAGCCCTATCTGATTGCGGCCGACCTCCAACGTCCCGCGGCGATTGAACAACTTCGCGTCCTCGGACGCCAGGTGGGCGTCGACGTCTTCAGTGAGCCGACCAGTCCCGTGGACGTCGCTCGCGCCGGATTGAAGGAGGCGACGCGCCTCGGTCGTGACGTGGTGATCATCGACACCGCGGGACGACTCTCGATCGACGACGCGTTGATGAAGGAAGTTCGCGACATCGCCACGGTGACCTCGCCGCACTACACCTTCCTCGTGATCGACGCCGTCACCGGTCAGGACGCGGTACTCACGGCCCGCGCGTTCCACGAGACCCTGGAACTCTCCGGCATCATCGTCACCAAGCTCGACTACGACGCGCGCGGTGGCGCCGTGCTCTCCGCTCGGGGTGTCGTCGGACGGCCCATCGTCTTTGCGTCAACCGGTGAGAAGATGGACGACTTCGAACTGTTCCATCCCGACCGGATGGCGTCGCGCATCCTCGGCATGGGCGACGTGCTGTCGCTGATCGAACAGGCTGAGCGCACGATGGACGCCGACGTCATCGCCGAGGGTGCCGGCCGCATGATGAGTGGCAATTTCACACTCGATGACTTTCTCGCGCAACTCAACCAGGTTCGAAAGATGGGTTCGCTCGGCGGCATCATGAAAATGATGCCCGGTGTCACCAAGGAGATGCGTAGCGCCGCCAACAATGTCGACGAAGGTGAGTTGGGCAAGGTCGAAGCGATCATTCGCTCGATGACCACGCGTGAACGACGTGAGCCGGCGATTATCGATGGTTCTCGTCGCACCCGCATCGCGAAAGGTTCGGGCACGAACGTCAACGCGGTGAATCACCTATTGAAACAGTTCACCGAGATGCGAAAGATGATGAGGCAGATGGGCTCCGGCGGCGCACCGGCGATGCCCGGCGGGATGGGGAAGATGGCGAGCTTGGCCGCTCGAGCGCAAGCGCAGCGCGGCGAATCACTGCCGCCAGGTTTCGAAGCACTCGGCGCCGGCATGAAGTCCGGCGCGCCACCCGTTCGATCGGGACCGAAAAACAAGAAGAAGAAGGGCGGAAGGGTCACACCTCCCAAACAACGCTAAACTTTGACGCTCGGGTATCTCGCCCAGTTCCGGTGGACCGGAGCAAAAGGTTTGAAGGGAATTTCGTCGTGGCTGTGAAACTTCGTTTGGTGCGTATGGGAAAAAAGAAGCAACCGACCTATCGCGTCGTCGCGGCTGAGAGCCGCCGTGCCCGTTCGGGGGCCTTCCTCGAGATCGTCGGCACCTACCAGCCTCGTGGACTATCGGCCGCCGAGCCCGAGACCGTCACCAAAATCGACAACGAGAAGGTCCTGCGTTGGCTCAAGCAGGGTGCCCAGCCCACCGAGCGCGTCGCCAAACTCTTGAAGACGAGTGGCGCGCTGGATTTGTTCGAAGCGGCCAAGGCCGAGAGCAAGGCTGAGAAGGCCGAGAAAGCTGCCCAGTGAGCGACATCAACGAAGTCAATGACGTAAACGACATCAACGTCGTCGACGACTACGTTGCCGGTGACGTCAATACCATCGACGACGGATACGACGACGATAACGACGTCAACAACGACGTCAATGAGAGTTCCAACGCCCTCGACAACGCGGCGACGGCGACCGCCGTCTTGGAGTTCATTGCGACGTCACTCGCCGAAGATCCCAGTGCGGTCTCGGTGGACGTCAGCGAGCGCCAAGGCAAGGTCGTGCTCTCCCTGAGTGTCGGCTCCAACGACATGGGCCGGATCATTGGCCGTCGCGGCCGCACCGCCCAAGCAATCCGCGCCCTCGTGGGTGCCGCGGGCGCGCGCGATGGCGTGACCACCTCCGTCGACATCGTCGACTAGCCGTGAGCGCCGACGAGCGCCGCACGCTCGAAGTCGGGCGGGTCATCAAAGCCCAAGGACTCAAAGGCCAGGTCCTGGTAGACCTCTGGACCGATCGCACCGAGCGCCTCGCCCCGGGCACCGAACTACTCACCGACCGGGGTCCCGTTCACGTCACCGCTTCCGGACCCCACCAGCGGAACTTCATTGTCTCGTTCGCCGAGGTGACCACTCGAGAAGAGGCCGAGCGCTGGCGCGGCGTGGTGCTCTGCGCTGAGCGTTTGGAAGACGAGAGCGTGATCTGGATCGATCAGCTCTACGACGCCGAGGTCTTCGACGGCGAAGGGGTTCGTCGGGGCGTCGTGGTCGGCGTCGAGGCCAATCCGGCGAGCGATCTCCTGGTGCTCGATTCCGGTGCGCTCGTGCCTCTGACGTTCGTGACGAACGTCCACGCCAACGTGCGAATCGACCTGAACGCGCCGGAAGGACTATTCGAATGACGCTGCGCGTTGACGTCCTCACCCTGTTCCCCGATGCGATCGCCCAGTACGCCACGACGTCGGTCCTTGGGCGGGCCTCCGACCGTGAGGTCTGGTCGCTGCACGTGCACGACTTTCGTGACGCGACGTCTGACGTACACCGAACGGTCGACGACACTCCCTTTGGCGGGGGAGCGGGTATGGTTCTTCGTGCCGAGCCGATCCTCGACACGCTCGCCGCCCACCGCGAGATCGCCCGACCCCTGATCGCCCTCACCCCTTCCGGTCGCCCCCTGACGCACGACGTGGCGAAAGAGTTGAGTTCGTTGTCCGGCTTCTCGTTGCTCTGCGGGCGCTACGAGGGAATCGATCAGCGGGTCCTCGACCTCGAGGTCGATGACGAGATCTCCGTCGGGGACTTCGTCCTGGCCGGAGGTGAACTCGCGGCCCTCTGCGTCATCGAGGCCGTCGTTCGACTGCTGCCCGGAGCACTCGGCAATGACGAGTCGAGCGCCGACGAATCATTTAGCGACGGGCTGTTGGAGTATCCGCAGTACACGAAGCCGGCCAGCGTTCGGGGCCTCGAGGTGCCCGAGATACTGCGCTCCGGGGACCACGCACGAATTGCTCGATGGCGCCGCGCCCAGGCGCTTCGCCGCACGCTGGACCGCCGCCCCGACCTCATTGCGCGCCGCGGGGGACTGAGCGCTGACGACGAGGACATTCTGGGTGAATTCACGTTGTTGGATGAGAATCGCCAGAACGGCTAAACTTCTAAAGCCTCAGTGATCCGAAAGGGACCGCTTCCATGAATCCGACCGACCTCATCGACCGCGACTCCCTTCGCGACGACATTCCCTCATTCCGCACCGGCGACACATTGAAGGTGCACGTTCGCGTGGTTGAAGGCACCCGCACGCGCGTCCAGATCTTCCAGGGCGTCGTGATTCGCCGTCAGGGTTCGGGTGTGCACGAGACCTTTACCGTTCGAAAGATCAGTTTCGGCGTCGGCGTCGAGCGCACCTTCCCCGTGCACGCGCCCACCATTGCCAAGATCGAAGTCGACTCCTATGGCGACGTCCGTCGGGCCAAGCTCTACTACCTCCGTGATCTTCGTGGAAAAGCCGCCAAGATCAAGGAGCTTCGCGTCACCGAACGCGCGCAGTAGCGCGTGGGCGAAGAGGAACTCGACGACTACGAATCGACGCTGGAACTCGCCCTCGTTCAGGAGTACAAGGCCGTCGTTGGCATGTTCAACTACGCGGTCGAAACCGATCGCCGCTTCTATCTCGCCAATGACGTCGCCATTGAGGTTCGCGCCACGGGTTCGCCCACCTTGCTCGAAGTAACGCTCACCGACGCCTGGGTCTGGGACATGTACCGCTCGGCCCGGTTCGTGCCGTCAGTGCGGGTACTCACCTTCCGCGACGTCAACATTGAACGGCTCCCCAAAGAGGATCTGCAGCCCTAGATCATGGCCCTCGCCCGACTCGTCAACACGTTCGACGGCCGTGACGAGGTCGTGCGCTACGCCAACGCACACCACGTCGTAATCTCTTTCGACGACGCCGACACGGTGGCGACCGTGGCGTCACTGAAGGACGACCTGACCGGACCGGTCGGTGTTTGGCTGACGCTCGACGACCAGTACTTGGCGCAGATGGCGGCGCGCGACGTGAAGACGCTCAGTTGGATCGTTGACCTGCGCGTCGTCGTCATCAGTGCCGAGACGAAGGCGAAGGAGCGCGCCGAGGTGGTTCGTCAACTCCTCACCAACGAAGAAGTGAACTTCACCAATGACGTCGCCACTCTCGTCGGCGCCTACAACCGTCCAGCGCCGCCCAAAGTGATCGAAGTGTGGAGTTGGGACGGACGAGAGCTGGTGACCCGCGGCCAGTCACTGCGTCAGAAGTCATCGGAGAACGCGGAAGCGGGCGAACTCTCGATTTTTCGTTGAGCTAGCTCGGTTGCATGGAGATGCGTTCGGGGCGAATGGTGACGGTCACCCGTACCTCACCCTCGCGACGAAACGGGTAGGAGTCCTCGCCGGTGTACTTCATGGCCAGTCGGTCGATGACCTCGTCAGCGCCGACCGTGGTGAAGCCCACGACCGTTCCTCGAAGGGCGACGACGCCGTGGTTGTCCTCGGGGTCGACAATGGACACGGCCACGCGGGCGTCGGAGGCCAGGTTGCGCGCCTTGGCCCGGCCGAGGGCGGTATTGATCACCAGGTCGTCGCCGTTCAGTTCCACCCAGACCGGCGTGACGTTGGGACTGCCGTCGGCGTCGAGGCTCGCCACGTGGGCGAGGACCTGTTTGGCGATGAGTGCTCGAGCGGCGTCGGTAAAGGTATCGGGCATGTCGTTCCTGTCCTAATGGGGTGGCGGCGAGGGTAGTTTTACTGTAATGAACATTGGTGCACACGTACGCGGTGGCGGCAAATTGGTCCCGTCACTTGAAGCCGGCGTCGAGATTGGCGCAACATCGGTCCAAATCTTCACGCAGAGTCCCCGAATGTGGAAGCCGTCGCAGTACGCGCCCGAGGTGCTCGCCGCGTTCCGTGACGCGCAGGCCACTCACCCGAGCGTGAAGAACACGTTCTGTCACGCGACGTACCTCATCAACTTGGCCAGTCCGGACAAGGAACTTTACGAAAAGTCCGTCACCTGCCTGATCAGCAACCTCTCGGTCGGACGCGGCATGGCGTCGTCGGGCGTGGTGCTGCACGTTGGTTCGCACATGGGCGCTGGATTCGAGACCGTCATCACCCAAATCGCCGAAGCCTTCAAGCGCGCCCTCGACACCGCCGACTCGGCCCCCGAGGGAGTGCCGGACTGCCCGATCCTCATCGAGAACGCGGCCGGCACCGGTGGCACGGTGGGGCGAAGCCTCGAAGAGATCGAAGCGTTGATTGACGCGTGCGGAGGTGACGAACGGCTCGGGCTCTGCATCGACACCCAACACCTCTGGGCGAGCGGAGTGGACTACTCAACCGTCGCGGGCACGAACAAACTCGTGAAGGAGATCGACGACCGAATTGGTATCGAGCGACTCCGCTGTTTCCACCTCAACGACTCCAAGATTGAACTCGGCGGCAACCGTGACCGTCACGCCAACATCGACGAAGGAACTATTGGTACGAAGGGTCTCGCTCCACTGGTCGGTCACCCCGCCATTCGCGAGCTCCCTCTGTTGCTCGAGGTCCCCGGTTCCGGTGACGGCCCGAGGGCTGAAGACGTCGTCAAAGCGCGAAAGGTCGTCGCGGCGGGTGTCAAGCTCTACGACGGACCTGTCGACAAGGTGTCGTCGGGCGCGAAGAAGTTGACCACCGAGAAGCGAATCGCGCCCGTCTCGACGGCGACGAAGAAGGCGGTGGCCGCGAAGGCGGCTCCAGTGAGAAAGGCCGGCTCCAAGAAAGCTGCGCCGACGAAGAAGACGGCGAAGAAAGCTGCACCGGCCAAGAAGACGGCGAAGAAAACTGCACCGGCCAAGAAGACGGCGAAGAAAACTGCACCTTCCAAGAAGAGGGCGGCGAAGGTCCCCGCAAAGAAAAAGGCGACCGCGAAGTCCGCCACGAAGAAGTAGAGAGGCCGCCATGACCGAGGTACGAATTGAGTCGGACTCGATGGGCATGATCGAAGTTCCCGCGGGCCACTACTGGGGAGCACAGACCGAGCGGAGTCTTCATCACTTCGCCATTGGCCACGAGACGATGCCCCCGGCAGTCATTCGCGCCTTCGGCATCTTGAAGTTCGCCTCCGCACAAGTGAATCACGATCTCGGAAAACTCGACACCGATCGAACACTGTTGATTGAACAGGCGTCACGAGAAGTGATCGATGGTGTACTCGCCAACGAATTTCCGCTGCGGATCTGGCAGACCGGCTCGGGCACCCAAACCAACATGAACGTCAACGAAGTCATCTCCAACCGGGCGATCGAACTCTCCGGTGGTGTCATGGGATCAAAGGAACCGGTCCACCCGAACGATCACGTCAACATGTCGCAGTCGTCGAACGACACGTTCCCGACCGCGATGCACATTGCCGCGGTGATTGAGATCACGGAGCGACTCGTGCCGTCGGTCACTCGACTCCGCGACGCGTTCAAATTGAAGGCCGAGGCGTACGCCGCCATCACGAAGATCGGCCGCACGCACCTGATGGACGCCGTACCGCTGACCCTCGGCCAAGAGTTCTCGGGCTACGTATCGCAACTCGACGCAGACCTCGAACGCCTGCACCTCGTGCTGCCGGGACTCTGTGAGTTGGCGGCCGGCGGCACGGCCGTGGGCACCGGTCTCAACACTCACGCGGAGTTCGGCGAGCGCGTCGCGGCTTCGATTGCCGCTCTCACGGGAAAGGCGTTCGTGACGGCAACCAACAAGTTCGCGGCGCTCGCGGCCCACGACGCGCTCGTCTTCGCCCACGGCGCCATGAAGACGCTCGCCACGAGTCTCGTGAAGATCGCCGACGACCTCCGTTGGTTGGGTTCGGGCCCGCGGTCCGGTCTCGGCGAGTTGAAGCTTCCGGAGAACGAGCCGGGAAGTTCAATTATGCCGGGGAAGGTCAATCCCACGCAGAGTGAGGCGATGATCATGGTGTGCGTCCAGGTCTTTGGCAATGACGTCGCCGTCACGAACGCCGGCTCTCGCGGCAACCTCGAACTGAACGTCTGTAAGCCCGTCCTGATCCACAACTTCTGTAACTCGATTGATCTCTTGACCGACGCCTGCGAGCGGTTCCGCGAGTTCTGCGTGGAAGGTCTCGAACCGGACGAGGAGCGCATCGCGCAACACCTCCACAACTCACTGATGCTCGTAACGGCGCTCAACCCGATCATCGGTTACGACAACGCCGCACTCGTGGCGAAGAAGGCGCATAAGGACGGCATCACGCTGCGTGAGGCGGCGGTGATGCTCGAACTGTTGACGGGCGACGAGTTCGACGCGGCCGTCGTGCCCGAAGACATGACGCACCCGTGAGTCGGCCGGCGCTCCTCGAGGATGCGGCGGTCACGGGTTGGCTCGACGATCACTCCCGCTGGCGTCGAGAGATGGGCCATCTCGTCCGAGAAATTGAGACGGCGGACTATCCCAGTTCGGTGGCGATTGTGGACGCCCAGGTGAAGCTCGCCGAAGAACTCGGTCACCATCCGATTGTCACGATCGGCTATCGACACCTGCGCTTTGAAGTGTGGACGCACGACCGCGACGGCCTAACGGAGTTGGACCTGCGCTACGCGCAGGGTTTGGACGACCTGGTTGACGCCGACTTCAAGGACGTCGTCACCCGCTAACGCGAGGAAGAGACGGGCGTGACACGAACCGTGTCACGAGGGCAGCGCAGTGAGCCTTATGTCGAACGAGTGAGGTCGTTCACGTGACGGGAAGATTCCAGAGGGCCATCCAACGCGCAAGATTCTTTTCCATCGGCAAATCGTCACCGATGAACGAACGAACCCGAAGTTCGAGTTCGTTGTCGCGTTGACTCGGTCCGGTGGGCGCGAAGGGATAGAACGTTCCCTGTTTCAACAGATAGACGAGACGCACCGATCCATCGCCCGGCGGCGTCTTCGGGACGAAGCCGAAGACGGCACAGAGCAGGCGTGGTCCCAGTCCGTGTTCGACCATTGAAGTGTTGGCCCCATGGATACGCGTCACCAATCCGTCTAACGCGGGGTCGGTGACGACGAGCCATTTAAATCCGAGGTCGTCGGTCGTTATCGAGACCTTGCCCGACGTGTCGTCGAAATTCAACAACTGAATAATTTCGTCGTCGGTAGTGAGTTCGGTCTCGCCGCTGCCGGCCTTGAAACAGAGTCCGGCGTTACCCGACGGCACCAAGTCAAGTTCGGTTTCGAGTGTCAACGCCGCCGACGGCAGAGCGAAGAGGGCGTCGAGCTTCGGTGCTACCTGCTTGGTGCGTCCCCAGAGCGCGTCACGTAGTCCCACTAGCCGTTCAGTTCGCGCTCGAGCTTGTTCAACTGGTCGAGGCGCTTTTCGAGCGAAGGGTGCGTCGAAAAGAGTGACGCGGCGGTATTGCTGGCCAGGGCCGGCGCGAAGAAGAAGGCGTTCATCCCCTCAGCCTTACGAAGGTCCGTGCGAGGGATCTTTCCCATGTCGCCGGTGATGTGCACGAGCGCACTCGCCAGCACGCTGGGCTTTCCGATGAGGATTGCCCCCGATCGGTCGGCGGCCAGTTCGCGGTAGCGCGATAGGGCCATCGTGAGCAGGAACGCAATGACGTAGATGACGATCGATAACACGAAGGTAAGGAGCTCGAGGAGTACGAGTTGCTGACCACTCTTGCCGCGGCCGCCGCCCGAGAGCACGGTGCTCCAAAGGGCGATGCGACTGACGAGACCGGCCAACATGCCCACGCCCGAGGCAATGGTCATAATGGCGACGTCGCGGTGCGCCACGTGGCTCAGCTCGTGGGCGAGAACCGCTTCGAGTTCTTCGTCGCTCAACCGGCTCATCAGGCCGCGCGTGGCACAAATAACGGCGTGCTTAGGACTGCGACCGGTCGCGAAGGCGTTCGGCATGTCCGTTTCGGCCACGCCGACGCGGGGCTTCTCCATATCAGCGAGCAGGCACAGTCGGTCGACAATCTGGTGCAGCTTGGGCTCTTGCTCGGGCGTGACCTCGTGCGCGTGCATCGAGAACATTGCGATCTTGTCCGAGAAGAAGTACTGGGAGAAGATCAATGCGCCGGCGATCACGATCACGAAGCCGAGTTGCACACCGACTTGGAGCAAGACGGTGATGATGATGACGTAAAGGATGACGAGCGCGAGGCCCGTCACGAACATTCGCGCGTTCAGACCCTTGTCGCCCTCAATTTTGGATTTCGCCATTACTTCGCCTCTTCCGTTGTGGGCGCAGCGTCCGCCGCTGGTGCGGCGTCGCCGGGGGCAAGTTCCGACGTCGCGCCGGCACCGACCTGCGACTTGAGGGCCGCCAGTTGGGCATCGATATCCGACGTGCCCTTGGCCTTGTCGAGTTGCGCCTGGATGTCGTCGTTCGTGCTCGAGAGGTCCGTGAGTGCCCCCGACGCGAGCAGTTCGTCCAGTGCGCCACTACGCGCCTGCATCTCGGCCACCTTGTCCTGCGCGCGTTGCATCGCGGCACCGGCGTCACCCATCGACGTCGAGATACCGCTCACGGCTTCGGAGATATGGGCCGACGCCTCCGCCGCGGTGTACGTGGCCTTAATGGTCTCCTTCTTCGTGCGAAAGGCCTCGACCTCGGTCTGGAGGCGCTGCGCCGTGTCGGTCAGCTTCTGTTCCTGGTCGACGATGGTGGCGTGTTGGGTCTCGAGGTCGGCCAACTGGACGGTGATGGCCTGGCGACGGCTCAGGGCCTCACGGGCCAACGGTTCGTTGTTCTGGCCGAGGGCGGCCTTCGCCTGTTCGGCCAACTTGTCGCCCTGGCTCTTCAGCTGCTCGGCCTGAATCTCCACGCGCTTGCGCGCGGTCGCCACGTCGGCGACGGCGCGCTTCACCTTGGTGAGGTTGTCCAGTTGCTGCTCGTACGAGAGGTCCAGCGTCTGACGTGGGTCCTCAGCCTTGTTCAAGGCCGCGTTCGTCTTGGCCTGGAAGATGGTGCTGATGCGCTTCATGATCCCCATGGGGAGCCTCCTTGGTTTCCAGCAACAGACTAAGGGTTGTCCGCGGTCGATGGCGAATGAATCACGGGCGCGCGATTGTAAGAAAAGCGTTAACTTCTCGGCAACTCGCGGTCCTGTTGGCCGGCTTGGCTCGCCAACTCCTCGCGGTAGACGTCGAGGGCACGTGCCAGTTCGTCGTCACCGAGGCTGAGGATGCGCGCCGCGAGCAACCCCGCGTTGGTGGCGCCGTTGATCGCGACCGTCGCGACCGGCACGCCTCGCGGCATCTGGGCAATGGAGAGCAAGGAGTCCATGCCATCCAAGCGCGCCAGGGCGACGGGTACGCCAATGACCGGCAAGGTGGTGACGGCGGCCAACATGCCCGGCAAATGGGCCGCGCCGCCGGCACCGGCAATGAGAACGCGTAGGCCCCGACTGCGGGCCTTCAGTCCGTACTCGATCATCGCTTCGGGCGTGCGGTGGGCCGACACGACGTGTATTTCGAAGCCAATCGAGAATCGTTCGAGGATGGTGGCGGCGTCGTTCATCACCTCGTGGTCCGACGAACTGCCCATCACGATGCCAACTACTGGCTCCACAAGTTCTCCCGAGTTCCGGTCCCGTACGCTCGCGCGCTCTCCCATGCTCTCACGTGGTCGGCGTGCGCATCATCACCGACGACCGTGACGTGGCCAAGCTTGCGGCCCGGTCGCCACGACTTGCCGTAGTCGTGGACGTGCGCGCCCACGACGTGCTCGGCGTCGCTGATTGACCCCTCAACATCCGAGCCCACCACGTTCACCATCACCGCGCTTCGCACGACCGGTTCGGTCGAACCGAGGGGACGACCACTTACCGCGAGGAGGTGATTCTTGAACTGACTGGTCGCCGCGCCCTCAATCGTCCAGTGCCCCGAGTTGTGTGGACGAAGGGCGACCTCGTTGACGATGAGACCGCGGTCGGTGAGGAAGAACTCAATGGCGATGATGCCCACGCCACCCATCAACGTCGCAATCTTTCGTCCTAGTCGTTTCGCTTCGAGGGCCGTCGCCTGCTCAACCTCGGCCGGGTATCGAACCTCTACGCACATGCCGTTGGATTGGACGGTCGTCACGAGGGGATAAGCCGCGAACTCGCCTTCAACGCCGCGCACGACCACCTGGGCCAGTTCGGCGCGTAGGTGCAACCGCTCCTCCACGACAACCGAACCCCGCGCGGTCAGTTCTTCGATCAACGTCATCGTTTCAGCGCGGCTCGAGGGAAAGAGGACGCCTCGTCCGTCATAGCCACCGCGGGCGGACTTCAGGACCGGTGTGCCGACGCTATCGAGGAATCCTTTCAACAGCGGATCATCGATCGAGTGAATAACGATGAACCGGGGCACGGCAATATTGGCCGCGTCGAAGGCCCGTCGCTGGTGACCCTTGTCGACCGCGAACAGCAGGGCGCGGGCGTTCGGGCGTACGACGACGCCGGCCCTTTCCAACACCGCCACTTGATCGAGATTGACGAGCTCGTGGTCGAAGGTGACGACGTCAACGCCACGTACCAATTCCGCGAGTGCCGCCGAGTCATCCGGCGCACCGATAATCACTCCGTCCGACGTCGCGACGGCAGAATCATCGGGTGACGTCGCGAGCACCGTGAGGGTGACGCCGGCGGCACGCGCTTCTTCGCCCATCATTCGGGCCAGTTGTCCCGCACCCACTACGCCGACTCGTATCGGGACAGTAGGTTGGGAATCGTTCAACACGACCGTAACGATATCGGTCGATGAAGGAGGCTCCGCGTGGACATCGCAATCGGATTGGACATGGACGGAACGTTGGAAAAGACGATTGAGCGAGCAACGCAGTTGCGAGCGCTCGGCTTCACCCGCATGTGGTCATCGCAGATCTTCGGACCGGACACCTTGACGGTGCTGGCGATCGTCGGGCGTGAACTTCGCGACCTCGATCTCGGTACCGCTGTGGTGCCCATCCACACGCGCCACCCGACGATGTTGGCCGCCCAGGCCCGCACGGTGCAAGGCGCCATCGGTGGCCGACTCTCACTCGGTATCGGCCTCTCTCACAAGGCGGTGGTCGAGGGCATGTGGGGCATCTCCTTCGAGCGTCCGGCAAACTACATGCGCGAATACTTGGACGCGCTCGAACCACTGTTGCGGGGTGAAAAGGTGGCCACGAAGGGTGAACGGGTGAGTGCCACGACACTCGGCGCCCTCGGTCCACCGAACGTGCGCACGCCGAGCCTCTTGATGGCGGCCCTCGCACCGAAGATGCTCGAAATGGCCGGCACGGTGACGAACGGCACGCTGACCTGGATGACCGGCGTTAAGACCATCGCCGATCACGTCGTACCGACTATCAACGCCGCGGCAGCGGCGGCCGGACGACCGACGCCCCGAGTGGTCTGCAGTCTCCCGATCTCCGTGACGAGTGACGTCGCGACCACGAGAGTCAACGTGAACGAGACGCTCGCCATCTACGGTCAACTGCCGAGCTATCGGGCCATGCTCGACCGCGAAGGTGCCGACGGCCCCGCCGACGTCGGGCTCTTCGGCACGCACGATCAGGTGCTCGAACAGCTGCACGCGCTCGCCGACGCCGGTGCGACCGAATTCTCGGCCGTACTCGCGGGTGACGCGGCCGACCGCGACGCCACCTACGCGGCACTCCTCGCGTTCGGAGCGAAGAGTTAGATCAACGACGTTTGGTTGCGCGGACTCGTGGACCGTGTTCGTTACGACGGGAGTTGCGTGTGCTTGAACTCATTGAGTTCAGGCCGCGACACCATCATCGACAACAGTGATTCAAGTAGTTCCACTGACGCGGCGGGGTCGTCGCTCGGTTCGGTCATGTAGCGAACGAAGGTCGCGGTGTCGTTCACGACGAAGGTCGGCACGCCGAACGCTTCGAATCGGTCGAAATCCTTGTGACTGGCGGCGATCACGTCGTGGGGTCGCCTCGAAATCACGTCGGTGGCGACCTTGGTCATGTCGACGCCGAGCGGGAGGAGGACACCGGCGATCTCGTCAAGGTTGACCAATCGAATTGCTCGACCGTGACGTGCCCGAAAGAGTGCTTCGTGGGCATCGAGGAAGAGGTCGGGCTGTTCGTCACGAACCGAGACGCCCACGGCGAGGGCGAGCAAGTGTGAATCGAGAGCGGGGTCGTTCCAGACGTCCGGTGCGTCATCGGACTTACTTCCCTGACTGAGCGACCACGGCATGAAGTTGACGTCAAATTCGGCACCGGCACGAAGTGCGGCGATGACGTGGAGGTGCAGATTCTTGGCGAAGGGGCATCGATAATCGAACGAGAGGTCAAAGGATTGCATGACGCCAGACTACGGGTCGCCAATTCGTCCCTTCGCGCCCCGACGTTGTCGATCAGCGCGGGACGGGAACGCCGTCAGCGCGACATATTGCCTTGTAGGCGCAGAATCGACAGGCGTTCACCGACGGGGTCGCGGGGAACTCGCCGTCGTCGTAGTACTTGTTGATCCTCGTCCAGGCAGTGGACGCCGACTTCGAACGGGCCCGTACGACGACGTCAGTCACGTTGCGCTCGATGGTCTCGCCCTTGGCCACGTACATGAGTCGGATTTTCGTTGGCTGTTCGCCGAGTTCTTCGGCGCAGAGCGCGGCGTAGAGTTCGGCGTTGGCGAACGTCTGGGAGTCGTAGTTGCGATTGGGCAGGGCACCGGTCTTGTAGTCGACGATCGCGAGCGATCCGTCGGCGTCGCGGTCGAGCCGGTCGAGGATCCCGAAGAGCGGCGCGCCGTCCACCGTCGCGCCGATTCGCAGTTCGACGCCCTCACTGGCGATGGTCGTCGGGTCCTCCATGGTGAAGTACGTGACGATGATTGCTTCAGTCTCGGCGAGCATCTTGGCGAGCATCGCGTCGTCCATGGCGATGTCGACGCGAACGTCTTCGGTCAAGATCTCGTCAATCGCGGCGCCCACGAATTCACGTGCCCGGTCGATCGTGCGCTCCGGCGCCGTCAAGGCGAAGAGCCGTTCAAAGACGTAGTGGGCGAAGCGGCCCTTCGCCGTTGCGTACGAGGCCGGCTGGGGAATTCGCTCGATGGAGGCGTGTTGGTAGCGGCGCGGACAGGTCTGAAAGTCCGAGAGTCGCGAGGGGGAGAGGGACTTCGGGAGCTCTTGCGTGAAGGACATCTCTCCACGGTACGACGTCCCTGTGACAGACAGCGCCGCGACGGGGAACGAGTAAACATGAAGTGTGAAGAAACGGCCCCCCGTCACCCGCCACGGCAACCTGGTGCGATCGTCGTCCTGGCACGGCGTCTCTGCTGGGGACCCGGTCGTCGTTGACGGCGTGAAGGAACTACGTCAGCACTGGGTGTTCGTGGCGCACGTGGTGAACGAAGCGACGAGTGACGAATGGGTTGAAGTTCGCGGCGGCCGAGTTGGCGAAGCCAAGGGACGTTCGTTTCGACCCGACGTCATATTCCCGCCTCGTGCGAAGAAGGGCTCTCGCCTAGTGGGGATGTCGCTGGCAATGGCGCCACAGCTTCCGTTGCGCTGACCCGCCCAGCGTCGACGGCGTTAATTCGCCGGGAGATGATCATCCAGAGACCGGGCACGGTACAGGCGATCGAAAAGACGACGAAATAGGTTCGCACCCCCCACTCATTCGCGAGCAGACCG